>Ga0114918_10004970_pt1 | contig 11470 bp, 12 predicted proteins | sample LantaG_FD_87015 | JGI IMG/M metagenome (GOLD analysis project Ga0114918, IMG submission 87015) | Deep subsurface microbial communities from Baltic Sea to uncover new lineages of life (NeLLi) - Landsort_02402 metaG | ecosystem: Environmental > Aquatic > Marine > Oceanic > Sediment | place... | reverse complement strand
TAGCTTCCTCTTTCCTATCACTCACTCTCGCCTGTAAAAAATCTAATATTGGTTCTATCTCAACGATAACCTCATCAATAGGAACATTCTCATCACCAACACCACTAAATCTATCAACAGAAACAAAAGGCTTGTTATCTACTGCGGTCTTAACGCCTTTAGCTGCTAAGCTATGCCTTCTACTCTCATTTCTCCATCCTTTAGCCATAATGATTTTCACCTTTTTTAGTCGAATAGTCCTTTTTCTTTCTTCTTCTTCCTTCTCTTTGTTTGTGTTTCTTTTAGTTGTTTCTTGAGAAGTTTCTCTTCTTTTTTTAGTTTGTTAAGTGTTATTTTTGCTTCTAGCTCTGCGTTCTTCTTCTGTTGTGAGTATAACTTTTTTTGAGTGGCGGTGCTAGTCCTTGCCTTCTCCTTTTCAGTCAGGTTTACTTCGGTGTATTTCTTCCTTTCTTTTGTTCCTAGTTCTTCACCGACTCTTTTAGCACCTTTAACCGCTAAAATCCCTGCCTTTTTTGACAAAGATGAAAGGTTTGTTCTTAGTCTTTGCTTGAAACTTCCTTCTTCTAACTCTTCTTGAATCCTGTCGAGTTCTTTCTCCTTAGCTTTAATCTCAGCAATACCTCTCTTCTCTTCGAGCTTAGTGTTAAGTTTCAAAAGTTTTTCTTCCTTCTGCTTCTCTAACTCTTCCTCTCGCTCTTCCAAATCTTTACGGAGCTTATCTTCCTTTTCCCATCGCTTATCCATATCCTTAAACTCACGCATTTTCTGTTGTTTAACAAGACGAGTCTTTAAATCATCGAAGAATCCCTGTTTCTCAGGGTCGTTAGGGTCACAATCAAGATTATCAGGCATACCATCACCATCACTATCATTAATTTCTATAATAACTGGTTTTTCATTCTTGCTAAAAGATTCTAAAAGTTTCTCGGCTTTTTTCCTATCATTGAAATTGTTAGGAAATACTATTCTTTCTTCTTGCGGTTCTCTCATCTGAGTTTTAGGATTTCTTTTCCATGTAACAAGAGTATATTCAATAGAATATTTTTTCATAGGAGTAATAGGTATTCTTTCAATAGGCTTGTGGTCTACTGCTGTCTTTACGCCTCTAGCTGCTAAGCTATGCCTTCTACTCTCATTTCTCCAACCTTTAGCCATTATGTCATCAACCTCATAAACCTTTTTGCTTCATTAGAAGCAGAAGCAATACTATCAAATTCAGGCATACTAATTGGTGCTTGACCATGATTAACAGTCCAATAATTTTTATTTAGAGGGTGTCTCTGAACAGATACTTCATGTTGTGGTTGTCCTTTATACACATTACTTCTTTTCTTAGTCTCAAAGAAATAATAATCTCCATTACTAAAAGAATCAATAGATTTTCCTTTGTAAACCCATCCTTTAGGAACAACAAAAAACTCGTTCTTTTGTAAATTTTTAGGTCTATTGAGAACAGTTCTTCCATCTTTAACATATTTTTCTATTGACTTATAATTACTACCTGCTGCTCTTAAAGTATCTCCTTCATAGACAAAATACCTGTTATTATTGTATAACTCCCATAAATCTTCATTTGATTTATGAGGGATAAATTTATTAGAAACAAAAGGCTTGTGGTCTACTGCTGTTTTCACGCCTCTAGCTGCTAAGCTATGCCTTCTACTCTCGTTTCTCCAACCTTTAGCCATAGTTTAGTTCACCTTTTCTTCTTTATTCTTTTACCTATAAAGCCCATCATTATAACGAGTGCTATTATGACTACGAAGTTAACAATAAGAACTCCTAATCTTCCTACGCCATCTATTGCGATGGGTGAAATATCATCTGAGTCGTAACCACCAACATATCCTAAAGGTGTTAGTGTCACAGTCCAACTCGTAGTGTCATTTCCATCAGGGTCATTGACTGTTACTTCGACGCTTAGTGTTCCTGTCTCGTCGGTTGTTAACAGGGTGAATAATGATTGGTCGTTGTATTGTTCAGTTCCGTTAACACTCCAATTATAGATTAAAGTGTCGTTGTCATCCTCGCTCACAGCAACACTAAAATTTAATGGTGTGGTTAATATTATTGTAGGGTCGCTTATAGGAGTCCTTGTTAATATTGTTGGTGGGTCGTTAGCGATGACAGTCCTTGTCAGGCTTGTCCTATAACTATCATATCCGTCGGTGACGGTGATGGTCACATTAACGATGTCTCCTGTTGTGAAGTAAGTGTTTGATAAAGATGAGAACTCTGTCGTTCCGCTACCATTAGCTGTTATGTCAGAATCATTAAATTTGCTGACACCGTTAACATACCAATAGTAGTTTATCGTTCCTAATTGTGAGTCTATATCTTGGTGTTTAACGCTGAGACTTGCACTAGAGCTTATTCTCGTTAAAGGGTCGGTCAGGGTTACATCTGTTAGTGTGGGTGCTGTGTTGTTAACGATGGTGAACTCGTATTCTTCGGTGACTACGTTTAATCCACCTATACTTTTTAGTTTTAAAGATTCTTTCTTGTTATCAGTCATTTCCATATCAATATCGTATTCGTAATCACTAATCTTTTTAACAGTGTAAGAAATAACTTTTTCATCTGTGTTAAAGTCAACCCATTGATTACCAGTTACGAAACTAGGGAAAGCGTATAGTTTTCCACGATAGTTTATTGGTTCGTCGCTTGTTAGTTTAAAACTCCATGATTTACGATTGTTGTTTGGCTCGAAGCTGAATGTGTATCTGTCATCGAGCTTATCAGTAGATATGCTTTTGATATTTCCTTGATTATTCTCTACTCTAACAGTCGCAGTAGGGGTGTTGTAAGTTATTCCTTTGCTATCAGTGGTGTAAGGCATGGCTTTAATGTATTTAGCGGTGTGGTCGTCGCTTCCTGTGACTGTGAGCAAAAATTCTCCGCTTTGGTAACTGCTCATGTCTACTGTGTGGTTAACCCACGCTTTTTCAACAGTCAAATTTGTTGTTTCGTTAACGAACTTTATGTTTCCAACGCTGTCTTTGATGGTGATGTTCCATCCATACATATATAGGTCGTTCCAATAACCTGAGAAATCTTTTTCTAAACCATCTTCTCGTAAGAATGAGCTAGTGTTATCTCCTAAAGGAAGTGTAGGGTAATATAATGGGTTTGTTCTGTCAACGATGAGAGTTTGAGTTGTGGAGTTTATAGTGGTGTTTCCATCATCACAACTAACTTTTAACTCGTAAACTCCTTCTGTTAATGTGTTATCACTCCATACCTTAGTAGTGGTTAATGTGTTAAGTAAAGTATCTGATGATGTATCATTAACATAGAATGTGCAGTTAACAGGTTTAGTGTTGTTAGTGTGACTAATATTTGTCGTGAAGGTAACATTCTGCTCGTTAGTGTGGTAGTTATCAACAGGGTTAACAACGGTGACTATTGGTTCGTCGAGAGGAACACAATTATTATCGAATGGATAGAAACAGGTCTCGCTAGATAACTTTTCTACTTCTTCATCTAACAATCCCCTTTCGTAAATGTAAACTTCGTCTATTCCGCCTTCCCAAAAATAAGTGCTGTATTGAGTTGCTTCGCAACCAACGAACATATTACCTATTATAGTCCATTTGTTAGAAGTTGTTATTGTGGTGTTCGCTTTGACTCCATTAACCCAAAGCGTCATGTTATCTCCTATAGCACTAGCCACGACATGATTCCATGCTTCTGTTGTGAAGTTAAAATTACGATAAGTAGCGTAATCCCATACACCACTGTATTTAACGCCCATACCAACATAGTTATCTTGAGGAGCGTTAAAGAGCAAGAAATTATTATTATTATTATAATATTGACTGAAAAAATAATTATTATCAGCGTTCTGAACATCTATGTAAACCCATGATGAAACGGTGTAGTTCTTCTTAGTAGTTCCGTAACCGCCACCTGTTCCTGTGTTGAAACAATCGTTACCGTCAAAAGAGTATGAGTAACCATTAACACCGCTACTATTATGAGAAGGGTCGCCAACAGTATTACCTAAATTGTTAAGTATTCCGTATTGGTTATCAGTATCGTCATTGAAAGTGTAAGCTCCTAACATACCGTCAGTGAGGTTAAGTGCGTTAACGCTGAAACTAAGAACGACAGCCATTAATATTAATAGTAATAGTTTTTTCATTGATGATTCACCCTACAATGTTTATCTTACCGCCCTCGACGTAGTATTCCATGCAGTTACCACCGCCACAAGCCTCGTATAATGGGTAGTAATAATTTCCTCTAGGACTATAAAAATCTTTTACTCCTATAAGAACCTTAGTGCTGTCAATAATACTTACTTCACGATAACCGTAAGGGCTTGATTCTTTTTCTTTTCCCGATGGAGTGTAGTGTTGTTTCCTTAACCAATCTACTCCTTTAGCGTTTTGTTCAGGTGTTAAGTCTACTCCTTCTCCTTCATCAAGATTTTTGTTCTGTGAAAATATTTGTTGTGGCGTAATCTTTCCATCATTAAGCCTTCTCAGGACAAGTTTAAGTTCTTGCTCAGTCCATAAAGATTTAGAATAAATGTTTTCTTTAAGAGGAACTTTAGCGGTTGGTTTCCCATTTACTGCTGTCTTAACGCCTTTAGCTGCTAAGCTGTGCCTGTTTGATTCGTAACGCCATCCTTTAGCCATAGTAGTATCACCTTATCTTACTGTGTTCTCCTGCGTAATCTTGGAGTAATCTAAACTCACTTACAGTTCCGTTCTTAAATTTGTTTTTGAAATCGTCATACTCTTCCTTCTTTAGATTAGCCACTATCAAACGAGCGTCTTTTTCATCTATTGTAAATGAGCGACCTTCGTATTTTTTTGATTTTAGACCAACAAATTTATCTATGTCCTCTTGTTTAGCATTTCTGTATTGTTGACTTCGTTCCCATCTGAAAGGTCTTTTAGAAGGAATTTTTTTTACACCCAACAATTTTTTCATAGATAATATTGCTTCTGATTTACTATTATATGCTTGGAAATCTCCTTCGGTATCTACACCACCTGTCTTTAGGTCGAATTTTCTGATAGTATATTTTCTTGGTTCACTAATCCCCATATAAGAATTTGTGTGTTTTTCACTACTAATAAAGTAACCTTCTGTGCTACTTCCCTTTTTTAAGTAGCCTATGCTTTCTATATTACTATTAAAAAATTTCATGCTATCAGGAGTAAACCAATATTTACCTGCTCTTTCATTGGCTTTCTTAATATCATAAGTTGAGACTGTTTCAGTAATGTTAACAGGAACTTTGTTTATATTAGTTAATTGTTTTACTGCTTCGTCGTGTGAAAGTCCATCTTGTCGTAACTTAAAATAACGACTATCAGAATCGGTTTTACCATCCCAAACTAAAGGTTTCCCATTTACTGCTGTCTTTATTCCTTTAGCTGCTAAGCTATGCCTTCTACTCTCGTTTCTCCAACCTTTAGCCATAGTAGTATCACCTGTTGATAATGTGTTATTCTACATTATGAAGCGTTCTACTATATAATTGTTCCGATTATTATAGGATATATCCTTATGGATAACAATAATGTTTATATAACACCTATCACCTACCAAAAGACTAATAGGAGGCGTTATCTAACATGAAAAAAACTAAGATTATAGCAAATATTGGTCGTTTCGTAGAAGAAAAAGGAGAAATCTATTATGTTGACTCGCAAGGAAAAGTATGGTCTCACAAGATGATGAGCGACCTCGTTAACGGAATGAGAAGCCTGAACTACTCACTAAAAGTAGTAGAACACTACAAGAAACAACTAGAATAATCACATTAACTTCTGACCATCCCTAAACTTAATATTAGGCTCTAACAGTATTAACTGCTCAAAAATCCACGCTTCTATCTCATCAAGCCACTTCTTAATAGTATACTTCCTAACATACTCATCAGGAAACTCAGGGTTATTACTCTTAGTAAAAGCACTAAGAGATGGTAAGTTCTTGTAAACATACAATACTGACTGATAACTAGCACCCATAGGCTTCTCAATCTTCTCAGCTAACAACTCATTAAGCTCGTAAATAAGCTCCGACTTATCCATACCTACGACTAAGCTACGGAAATACTTGAACAACTGCTCATAATACTCAGGGTTAGCGAGAGGGTTTAGCTTCCAACAACTAAACCACTTCTCACTATTAATATCGTATGTCAGGCTCATCGGGTTAACATCTCGCTAGTTATCGTCACGCATTTATCCTTGTAACAAACAGTTACTTCATCCCCTTCTAACAAATCTATTATCATACTAACATGGCGATAAGGAATATTATGCTACTCCAAAGGATGTGAGTAGCTAATATCCTTACCTTCTCCTCTTGCGTTATCTCATATAATAATAGTTCATCCTCGAACTGTTTGGGAGCGATGGTGATTGTTTCTTTCATCATTGACCACCGCTTCCCTGTTGTAACTGTGGTATCTCCCACAAGTTCTTTTTCTCAATGTCCTTTTTGTGACCTGAGTCTATACCTATAGCCTTGTCAATAATCTCCTTAGTATCTTTCAGCGATTCGAAATAAATTCCACGCTCCGCCTCTTTCAAGATGTTAAAGTCAATCTTTCGGACATCTAAGTAATCTTGGTGCAAGTAGTAGTATTCCGAAATTGGAACTAACGAAAACCCTGACAAACTGACATCACCGACGATGTTATCATGCTCGTCAGGTCTTACCCTTATCACTATTGGTTCGATAAAGTATTTTAGTGGGAAGCCGACTCTCTCAACGATGAAGATGTCCTGTTCCTCTTCTATAATACTGCTCTTCTCTCGCTTCTTACCGAACTTATCGGTGTGCATGATAGCTTCTCCTGTGTCCTTGTCGTATTCGACTAATTTCTTCATCACTTTAACCCTGCAATAACCTATTATCTTACCTACTTTGACCCTGCTATGTCCTCTGTCTCCTGATAGGTAAAGGTCGTTAACGCTGTCGGGTTTGCTTATCTTACCTGCTTCCACTAATCTTTTCTTGTTCTGATAAGTTGCGTCAAACTTTTGTTTTTTTATGAACAAATACCAAACCGCCCAAACGACTATCCCTATTATGCTGAGGACTAACAGGAATCCTACTAGGAAAACGAGTATTTTTCCTATGCTCTTAATACCGAAGAAGATACTAGCTAGTATTACTATGAAGGCTATGACCACTATAGCTATTAGTAGTCCGAAACTCCTTTTTTGTTCATCCCTCATAGCGTTTCACCCATAGGTTTAATGGTTAGTTCAGATAAAGTCTCGGGAACTTCTTTCAACTCTTCTTTTCTTGGTCTACCAACAACTTTCTTATTTTTTAACTGTTCCTGTAGTTCAGATAGTTCTTTCTTCATCCTTTCTAGCTCAGGGTCTTTTGTTGGTTCGTAGTCGGTGTTCTCTTTTACTTTGTTGAGTGTTGTTCCTGATAGTATTAATTTCTCGTTTATCCCTGTTAGGTTCTTCTTGATGGCTCTTTTTCTTCTTATCTGATTGTTGATTAGTATTAACAAGCAACCTGCTAGTATTGTCGCTGAGAAAAAGGTCATTCCTAATTTGAAAGTGGCTTTTCTTGTGAAGTCATTGATTCTTTCGTCAAGAACCATGAAGTTATCGTCTACATATTCTTGGACATCTTTTTGTAATTGTGCGTCACGCTTCGCTAGTTCTGTTCTAAAAAACGCCTGTGTCTTAGCGTGTTGTTCTATAACTAATTGTTTTTGTTCTATCTCTTGTAAGTTTACCCTGTCAGAATTATCTGTGTTTGTTACAGGGTTCGTTGTGGTCGCTGCTATCGTGCTTGTTGTGAGCATGATAAATAATAATATTAATATGGTCGCCTTCTTCATGTTATATCGCCTCTAAACAAAAAATTTATTTTTTAATCTTGAAAACAAGCCATATTAGACTTGATAGTATCATCAGCATAACCCATAGTTTGTAATCGAAAACTTCTACCCCGAAGAATCTTAGGTTTGGTTTGACATCGTTAGGGTCGCACTCTACATTTATGGCGTTACGATAATCTCTGTCACCGTATTCGCTTGGTGGGTTAATTGTAGCTCCTTCTTCTCGTAGTTTAAGATTCCATATTTCTCCTAAGCTGTTAGTGGTGTTATCCTCATTCTTGCATAATGGGTCGTCGCAGATGAACTTATTTATGCTGTTATCGTAGTAATATCCTTCTGGAATGTCACATCTTCCTAAGAACTTTCCACAAAATGTTTTTTCTATGAAACTCATATCATCTCTTTCTTTAGGATAAATTATTCTGTCTAAACAAATGTTGGTTTTGAATAGTGTTCCTTCTGGACTTAGGGCGGTAACGCTGTCATTACATATTATGCAACCGTCATCTTGGAAATAGTAACCTCTTGGTAGGTTATATTCTGTTCCTGAGCTTACATAAGTCCAATTATTCTTTTTACCCCAATAAAGCGATGAACATTCTTGTAGGGTGCTTTCTGTCCATTCTTCTTTGGTTGATAATTGTTCGCTGTTAAGTTCTTCATTACTAGGCATACTCGTTATTAGTTGAAAGTTAGTTATTAGGCTGAATGTTCCTGTTCTATACTCGTTACCTGCGGTGTCGCAAAAGTTACCTGTCGTGTTTAGTAAGAATGAGAATATGCTACTGAAAGCTATGAGGAATAATAAGAAGAGTAATAATAGTAATGGTTTAGGAGCTGTTGTTAATACCCAATTTATACTTCTTTGTATTCCTGCGAATATATCAACGACCTGACCTTTCTTGCTCCTAAATAATGATGGTGACATTTTATCATTTTTTCCATGCTACGAACAACATACCTGCACCTACGAGTATTATGAGCATTACGATAACCCATAACAAGTTGCTTAACATCCAATTAGTGATGTTATTAAGAACGCTGTCGCCTGATAGTTTCATCACGCAACGCTGAGTTCTAGGCATACCTATCTCGTCACAAGCAGAGTAATTGAAACGACTGCACTTATCTATTCCTTTGACGCAGTAATCACTTAGTTCGCAATCAGCGTCTACGGTGCAACTGTGTTCTACAACTGATGAAGAACCACATAACCATATTCCTTCGTCTATGCAGTTTCGGTCTACGCTTATTGTTCCTGTGAAAGCTCCTATTGATTCTAGGTATATTGTTACGGTGTTTGTTGAACCACTCGTTATGCTAACGCTCTCGCTCTTAGTATCATAATCTTGTTTACTTGCGTGAACGATTGCTGTTCCTGAGTCTACATCGTTAAAGAAAACTTTTCCGTTAGCGTCGGTGTAGTAATAATCGTATTCGTAAGTTAATGTGTTAGTGTAGCTCACTAATGAATCTTCTATTGGTAATCCGTTATTGTCAAGGACTGTTACTTCTAGGTTTGTAGAACCACTAACTGCTTCGGGTTCTAACATTATGTAGTTGGTGTTTCCATCAGCAGTTACGGTGGTGTATTTTGTTTGATAACCACTCTTGCTGATAGTTACAAGGTAAGCTATTTCTTCGCTCATGGTGAGTGTTGCTCTTCCGAAACTATCGGTGGTAGTGTTTTGGTCGTCAGCACTAACTTCTGCTCCTGATACATAACTGCTCGTTAGGTCATCTAGGACTATTAGTTGTATTATTCCGCCTGTGAATATTGTTGGTAATACATTTATGTTAATGTCGGTCACATCATACCATGTTCCTATGTGGTAGTTGTCCGTTACTGCTATCCTTATGGTTTTACTACCGCTTGTCGTGTATTCGCAGTCGTATGTTCCTTCGAGGTTTTCTTGATAGCTTGTCTCGTTACTGTTGCATTTATATCCGTATCTTATGATGTCGCTAGGTTCTACATCGTCGGGTGTTATAGTGATGGTTACTGTTTGTCCTATCTCTGCTTCGTAGTCGCTGATGGTGAAGTTAGCTATGCTTGGCGGATTGTTGGTAGTGACTTGTTCTTGTGATAGTATTACTGAGGCGTAGATGGTGTCTCCTATCATGTGTAATGTTGTTCCGTCATACTCAACGCCTTTTATTGTCTCTGAGTTCATCGTGTCAACGCTATACCATTCTGTGTTGGTTGTTTCGTCGGTGTTTGTGAGGTCGCAAATGGCTATTCTTCCATTTGATAAACCTGCGACTGCTGTGTATTGGTTTATCATTTCTAGACTGTTAACGACACCTGCTCCTCCTGTGTTACACTCTGTGATTATTATTGGTAGTTCGGGGTCGGTGGTGTTGAAAGCACCGTATGTTATCTCGTCAATTCTCATTAATACTATTTCGTAGTCGTAGTCTATGAAGTCACCGTAATCTTCTGCGTGAGTGCTTGTGGTGTAATCAGTATTAACTATTAATGAGGGTGTTGAGGGAGTGCTGATATTGTAAATGTTAAATCCTGTTATTCCTGTTTCCACTATTAATAATTCTCTATCATTGTCTATTGCTAGGTCGTAACATCCACCTGCTAAGTTACCTGATGGGCTGTTTCCTACGGTGTAGTAGTCTACTTCGTCGTTTTGGTCGCAAACATAACCTGTTGTTTCGTTTATGTTAATAACTGCTTTTATCTCATCTCTTTTTAGTATTGGATAACCGTCTTGTCCGATGTATGATGGTGTGGTGTCGTAGTCCTCATAGACTATTACTCCTGTGCTTGTGAGTGTTGTTCCGTCAACTCCTATGAATAGTCGGTCATTATAGCTACTCGTTCCGAAGATGTCGTAGTCTAAATCAATAGTGTTTAGTGTTGTTGGGCTTCCACCGTTGTAGTCTATGATTAATAGTTCGCTTTGTGAACCGTCAATGTTTCCTATTGCTACTCCATCGTTCCTGAGTAATTCTAAGCTCCTTAATGAGTTATAGGTGGTGTTGCTTGTTTCGTTGATGACATAGTAGGTGCTGTTGGTCGTGTTGGTTGGTGGAGTGTAGGTTGGTGTGCCTGAGATTTCATCTGTTAATCTTAGTATACTATTTGTTAATCGGTAGATTAATACATCGTTGTAAAGAGCGTATGAGTAGTAACTTCCTGAATTAACTATTGTGGTGTTGCTATTCTGAACATTTGTTCCTGAGAAATAATATGTTTCATGGGTGTTGATGTCTACGCTAACTGTTTCGTCGTCACCGTTGTAATCATACCAAAAAGGAGTGAAAGATTTATCGTATAATCCGCTTGTGCTTGGGAAAGGTGCAGTTTTTGTTCCTGTTGACATATCAGTTCTTATTCCTGAACCGTCGAGGTTTCCACCGCAGTAAAGATTGTTTGCGTCTACATTACTATTGATTAAGTAGTTTGCTCTGTTATACCATACGCTACCTGACTGAGTTAAATATGCTCCTGATGTTGACATAGTGCTTGTTCCTACTAACCACCTTATTTGCATTAGATTTGCGAAGCTAGGACTAACGCTGTAACCGTTTCTGCACTCGTAGAGGTAATCGTTACCACCGTAACTATCGTATAGTGTTCTGTCGCACTTTAGGTTACTGCTGATGTGACAAAGAGGAACGCTC
>Ga0114918_10004969_pt1 | contig 11470 bp, 9 predicted proteins | sample LantaG_FD_87015 | JGI IMG/M metagenome (GOLD analysis project Ga0114918, IMG submission 87015) | Deep subsurface microbial communities from Baltic Sea to uncover new lineages of life (NeLLi) - Landsort_02402 metaG | ecosystem: Environmental > Aquatic > Marine > Oceanic > Sediment | place: Baltic... | reverse complement strand
TGTATTGCTCAATCTAATCCTAGAATGACCGCTACCGATAACTATAGAGAAACAATGCACTCAGTTAATATGACTGAATCATTCCATGCTGCTCACGATCTGCTATGGCAAGAGATCTTACAAGGTATGATGGAAATGTCAATTAGTGTTTTAGGTGAGTCTACAGGTAAACTGAGAGGCTTTTTAAATGACACTGAGAAGGTTATGATTGATCTCAGTCTGGTGTCTCTTGAGGACAACTATCGATTGAGAATTGCAGATAATTCTAAAGCGTTCAGAGTCTTAGAGCAAGTTAAACAGTTGAGTCAAGCTTTAATTCAAAACGATAAAGCTGATCTTAAAACTCTAGTTGATTTACTTCAAACAGAAAGTTTAGCTGAATTTAAAGTAATGGCTATGGAAATCGAAAAAGAATACAAAGACAGAATCGATCAACAAGAACAAGGTCAAAAAGAACACGAAAAAGAAATGCAAGAAATGCAACGTAAGATGCAAGAAGATCATCAAATTGCTGATCTCGATAAAACTTATCTTAGTAAGAAAATGGATCATGCTCGTGAAGAGATGAAACACATCTACCAAGCTGCTTCTTTTGATATGGAGAAAGATTATAATAAAGATGGTATAGCTGATTACCTACAACTAGAAGAACTTAGACAGAAGATTGAAAATGAAATGGTTCAGAACGGTCTCAAGTCTGAAGAACTAACTCAGAAGAGAAAAGAGTTTGAAAGAAGTGTAGAGAAAGATCAAGTTGAATTAGGTGAACGTGAAAAAGATCGTCAGATTGATAGTAAAGAGAAAGCAAAAGATCGGGCTGCTGATATATATAAGAATAGAATAATGAAGAATAAAAATAAATAACTAAATTAACTAAATGGAAAAGATAGATGTGCATCACTTAGATGATGTTAATAACTGTGATGATGAGTGTCTTTTGGATACTATTAAACAAGCGGTAGATGAGGCTGATATTAAAAACTTAAAAAGGGTCCAGACAGTTTCGGATAAGGAAATTCAGGAAATGTACAACGCCTTATGTGATCATGAGAAATGTATCAAATATGGTTTAAATTATAGGGTGAGTTTCAACGGATCTTGTGAAACCGTACACATGTCTGTATCTTATATGAATTCAGATGAAACTATTGGATCTGTATCAAAGGTTATAAATGTACACAACGCTAGTCACTCTGTAATGAGATCTAAAATATTAAACATGATGAGTTCACTGTTTGTAATGATATATTCTAAATGGGAAGATGAGGATACATATTATACTTATGATGTTGAAACTAAAGCTTTCAATTTAATTCTTAAATGGGATCAATTTAAACAAATACCTGCAAATTTAATTGATAGACTTGTTATCATTAGTAATAATAAAGAGTCGGGAGTCGATATGAAATATGGCATGGAGTATGTTGAGTCAATGTACCCAAATCAATTCGGAAATGAGGATGTCATGCAGTTAGGAACTCGGGAAAAAGAGGATGCAATAGATCGATATTGTACAGAAGAAGAGTTTTTAAAACATTTTAACATATTATAAATAACAACTAACTAACTAATTAAATGAATACTAAAGAAAGAATTTTAAATGGCGTTAACTTACTAGCTGATACAGTCAAGTTAACCTTAGGAACAAAAGGTAGAACTGTTCTATTCAATGATGAAAATAATAAACCTCATATAACCAAAGATGGTGTTACTGTTGCTCATCACATTCATTCCGATGACGACTATGAAAACATGGTTATTACAGTCTTAAGAGAAGCTAGTATGAAGACTATGTTGTCTAGTGGTGATGGAACGACTTCGACGGTTATATTAGCTCAATACTTAATTAACAACGGTTTAGACTTACTAGATGAAGGTATTAGTTATTATGAACTATCAAAACAACTAGACATAGCATTGGCTGATGTTATTGAATATATCAAAGATGAGTCAATCAGTATTGAAACAAAACAAAGTTTATTAAAAGAGATAGCTGCTATTTCATCTAATGACCCTAAGGTTGGTGATTTTATTTATTCTATTATAGAAGATATAGGATTGTATGGTGATATAGAAGTGAGGGCAACAAAATACAGCGAAACATCTGTCGATAAGACAAAAGGCATGAAACTTCACAAAGGTTGGTTTGAGAACTTTATGGTGAGTAACAACAGGACTATGACATTTGAAGCAATAAATTGTAATGTTTTAATCTTCGATGATTCAATTCAATCGATGCCTGATTTTGTTGATTATGTTGAGCACTTAATGGGAGAACCTCTTGTTATATTTTGTGATGATATTTCTGATATCACATTAACTCAAATAGAAAAGTGGATGAAAGGAACAGGGTATCCTATTTGTTTTGTTGAGAATGACGGTTTCGGTGAAAGAAAACAAATCTTGATGAATGATCTAGCTGCTTTAACTGGAGGATGGATCGTTGATTCTGATAGTGAATTTGATCCTAGAAACTTAGGTAAAGCAGGTAGTATTAAAGTTAATGAAAGTAGTACTAGCATTTTAGATGGTGAGATGGATAAGGATCTAGTTGATGAAATTGTCGAAGATATTAAATTAAGACTTGATCATAACTACGAAGAAGATGAGCTGAACTTATCTAACGTTGACAAGAAGTTCCATCAAAAGCGTTTAGCTAATTTAACAGGCGGTGTTGCTGTCATTAGTGTAGGTGGTAGAACTGAAATGGAAATGAAGGAGTTGAAAGATAGACTTGATGATGCTGTACTAGCAGTATCTAGTTCTATTAGACAAGGTGTTAATGTTGGTGGAGGGTATACTTATCTTAATTGCCAGAAGAAATTAAAAAACAAATGTAAAGATCGTGGATATCAATTATTGATTGATACACTCGACTCACCTTTTAAACAACTATTGACTAACGCAGATTTAGCAACTGAGTATGATAAGCATAAGAAGAAGATTCTAAATGGCTTTGCGTTAGACTTAAGAAACAACAAATTGTATAAGACTGACGATTCAACTTATACAGTATATGATCCTACATCTGTGCTTACTGATTCAATTAGTAATGCTGTAGCTGTAGCTAAATCAATCTTATCCGTTCGTAACTTAATCTACGATGGTAAAGTTTTACGCTAAAGGCTAAGGTTGAGAACTAGAGTTTTAATTAACTAAAAAAACACGTATTATTTAAAATAATTTTAATTAGATTTGCAATGAGTAAAGATACAAGTAGAATAGTGCCAGATGTGGAAATGGATTTCTCTACAACCGAATTATCAATAGATGACATACTAAAACAACACAGTACCGAAGAAGATAACTTTGAGGGGAATGATGGTGATAATTTTAGTGTAGATGATATTGAAGAGATAGTAAATCCAGGTCAAGAATATACTGCTAACTTAGAGAAAGAAACTGACATTCTTGATACTGTAAAAAGTCAAATGTCTGAATTTGATGATCCTGAGGCTGTAACTGGAGAAGAAAATAAAGAAGGGACTGAAAACAAACAAGAAGAAGGTAGAGCTTTATCCGATGATGTTTATTCTGCTGCTTTTGATTTCATCAGAGAACAAGGTATATTAAACATACCAGATGATATTGAAGAGTTAAATGAGGAGACAACAAGAGAGTTAATACAACGCGATCAGGAAGCTAGAAATCAAAGAGCTTTTGATTATGTGAAAGATCAAGCAGGAGACGAAAGAATCCAAGAACTATTTGATCATGTATATAAAGGTGGTACATGGGATGATTTTGAACCAATGAAAGAAACTATACAAGCTGAAATTGATTTTCAAAATTTAGATCCTACAAAAGAAGAAGATAGTAGGTTTTTAATCCAACAGTACTTAATGGAAGGTTTGAACCCTGAGAATCCGGCTCACGCTTTAAGATTAGAAAAGGTACCTGAAGATACTCAAAACTATTTTGATCGCTTAGAGAGTGAAGATATAGCTGCAAAAGCAAAAGATTACTTTCTAGGTGAGATAGCTAAAGATAAACAGTCCTTAGCAGTACAGCAACAAGAAAGACTGAAACAGGAAGAAATGTTAAAACAACAAGCTGTTCAAGACGAAAAACAGTGGATAAACGATTTTACATCAACTTTGAAAACAAGAGATTGGTCTAAAGACAAAAAAGATAACGTAATTCAACAGTTTGGTATTGTTGAATTAAATGATGGAACTGAAACTGAATTGTGGAGATATAAGTGGAATAACATGTGGAAGAAACCAAAACTAGTTCATGTATTTATGGATTTTCTCTCTGAATTAGATCCTAACACTATGGAGTTTGGAAACAGAGCTTTATCTTCTAGTAAGAAAGTTTCAAATAAAATATTCGAAATGGCTAAAAGAAAAGCCGCTGGGAATAAAAAGTCAGGTAAGGCTGTTTCACCCAAGAGACAAGCATCTGATAGTAACAACAACAACAAAATAAATCCGTTCGATTTAATTTAAATTTATTATTTATTAAAAACTAATTTTAAAAATGGCGAATATAACAACTTTCGAAAACGCAAAGTTAATTCACAATGGTCAACGTAGACCGACTGTAATTTCAGATGGTCTTTTGGCTACTGGTGAAATTAAAGGACTTCACTTACACCAAGCTTTTGGTAGTGAAAACCTTGCTAACATTAACATGGGATATGCACAAATCTTTAGTGCTACTAACCGCTACTATGGTAAACCTTTAGTAGGTATGACTGAAGCTAAAGGTAAAGTAAAACTTATTGATAGAGCAGGATTCCGTTGGGAATTGTCTGGTGGTAACGACCAGAAAGCACGTATCACTCAGCTGGTATGTCCGGATACTAAACCAGGTTTGCATAATCAAACATTCGACATCGTGGTAGATAAGCCTTGGTTCAATGTTTCTGATATTGTAATTCCTCAACATAACCAAAAACCATGTCGTGTAGTTCCTGAACAAGGATCTCAATCTAGAGTTCACCGTCAAGTTGGACCTAACGCTTATCGCTACACTCTACAATACATCTCTGACTTTGAGTCTGATTATCTTAGTCCTAAGTATATTCAACCAGGTCAAGAATGGTGTAAAGTATCTAGTGCTGTTGCAACTGAAGATAATACAGACGCTGGTGGATTCCAGTTCTACGCTATCTTTGAAAGCGAAGGACAAACTCAACAACACGCTGTTAAAATTGAAATATCTGATAAAGCTGCTCGTCGTGCTAAACAAGCTGCAGATCGTGGAAACTTTAGCGATGATCAATTCGGTAAGTACTTACGTATGTTGTGGGTTAAATTTGAAGACAAGGTAACTCAGAAACCTCTTGCTCGTTTTATGGCTGTTCTCGATGCTGAAGCATTCAATGAATTGTATCAAAACTGTGAGTGGACTTTGATGTTCGGAAAACAATCTTCTAACATGACTTCTCCAGAAGGTCATCAAATTTTAACTGCATCTGGTTTGCGTGAGCAATTAGAGTCAGGTTGGACTTTGGAGCACAATGGTAACTTGAGTTTAGAAGAAATGGAAGACTGGTTTGATTCTGTAATTAAAGATCGTATCTCTGAAGGAGAACAAAAAATCGTTCTTTCTGCAGGTCGTGAGTTTAGAAAAATGTTCGATAGAATGGTTAAAGCTGATGCTAAATCTTTCGTAACAATCGATACATTATTCATCCGTAAAGGAGATGACTTCCGTCACTTGGATTATGGATCTTACTTTGCACACTACAAAGGATTTACTGTAGACATTTCTGTTATGGAAAATCCTGCTTACGATAATCAATATTTCTGCCCACAGATGCACCCAGTACGTACTAACGTTCCTGTTGATTCATGGAGAGCTGACATCTTAGATTTCGGTTATTCTAAACAACAAGGTACAGGAAGCGAAACTGACAATATCTCAATGGTTGCAGAAACATACTGTGATTATAACATTTCATACAATGGTAAATATTACGCACATGATGGTAAATCTGGTATGCCGATCACTGATGGTGGTTTAGGTCAAGCTGGAGGAGTTTCAGGTTATACTATCCTTCGTGAGAAGAACTGTGGTTTGATGGTTGCTGACGTAACTCGTTGCGGATCTATTTATCTTTCTTATGAATAACAAACATTTTATATAACTAACAATAAATAACTAACTAAAAATGTCAGTAAAATTTTATAAAAACGATAACAGAGTAATCAAAATAGAGCCCAATCCTTTTAAGAAGCTCAAAACTAAATTTAAAATGAGAGTTAAAAGAATGCAGGGTGGAAAGCCTGTAGTTAATTCTTCTGGTGCTGTTCAATATAAAGATGAAGAGCCTAAAAATTTAACAAGAGTTCCAGGAACGGGTAAGAAACTATGTCATGCTAGAATCCCAGGTGGTGTAAATTCAGGATTAGATATTATGGTGACCAATCCTTATAAGGATGAAGACTTCTTTACAGTTGAATGGGCTGAGAGAGTTTTAAAAGATAAACCTAAGGTCCTTTTACAATACTTGCTAGAATATGAATGTGGTTTTGAACATAATTACTTAACAAGTCGTATTCCAGAAGGAGCGCAAGCTTCTGATAAACAAAATAGAAAGTTTTTTGAAAAACCAGAATCTAAACCAGGATTGAACGGTAATGTGACAATATTAAACATGTCAAATATAATTGATAGAATCAATTACTACACAATACTGGCTCATAAAGAGGTAGCTAATACCTTCACAGAGATTGACCCTGCCACAGGAGATAACTTTGATGCATGGTGGTATATCGTAGATTCTGATGAGAAAGACAAGCATGAGCTTACTAAAATCGAAAAAGAAACTAAAGCGGCAGCTGCTCTCGAAGGGCTTCGTGAAAGTAATTCTGAAGCGATTCAACAAATGGCTAGAGCATTGGATATCGAAGAAGCTTCTGATCGTAATTTAACTAAAGCAAAAGCAGCAACATTGGTTTATAACTACTATAATCAAAACATGGACTGTTATGATAACTTTATGGATTATTATGCTGAGTGGAAAGATGCCGCTCGTAGAGATAGATTCATTGCTGCTAGTGAAGTATTTAATTACGTTAAGTCAGGTGTCATTTCATACAGAAATGGTAAATACACTTGGATTAAAAAAGGAGAAGAAGGTAGACCAAGTGAAACTTTCATGAGAAAAAGTAAAACAGATCTCATTAATAACTTTCTATTAGATCCTTCTTATCAAGAAGAAGTTGATCTTTTACAAGAGGAATACGAGGAGAAAATAAGATAATAACATGCGTATTGAACAAATGCATTATCAGTTTAAACTAGGCTTAGATCGGGTTGCGTCAAACGACCGACCTGATTTTATGCCTTGGGAGGTTGATGAATATTTAAATAAAGGAGCTTTTTTATTCTTAAAAGAACGATATAGTATTCATAATGAAACGAAGAGTGGATTTGAAACTAATCAAAAGAGAATATCTGAGTTAACTTCATTACATATTAAATCTCCAGAAGTACAACCAGCAGTGGTTCCAATTAATTTAGGTAACGGACTATACGAAGTTAGATTGAATGAATTAGGTAATAACATAAGCGGTCAGTACTTTAGATATTTATTCTTAACTAAAGGGATAATCAAGATTTCAAAAGACAATTGTACGAAGATAGTTCGTCACACAAGTTGGCAATCTGACGATGTCAAAAACACGTACAACGAACCAAGTTGGGATTGGTGTAGAGTACATGCTAATTTTGGTAAATCGAGTTTTGTTACACTTCCTGTTGTTTCACCCATTGTAGGTGATTCAATGGACGTTACTGCAGACTTGATGGACAATGAATCATTGGTAACCGAACGATACAACAATGATCAGCTACCGTCTTTATTTCTTGATACTACTGACAGATTTGGTACTTCTCAATTTAACGTTGATGAAGTTTGCTTGAGTTATATAAAATATCCTAATAGAGTTTTTGTTGGTGGTTACGATCACATAGACAAACACTCAACAAGTGCTACCGACCCTATTCATTGTGACATCGATGAAGGATTTCATGATGAGATCGTAAGACTTGCTGTCAAATTAGCAACAGGTCATATTCAGGATCAAATAGGTGTTCAGATAAGTACCCAATTAACAAAAGAAGATAGAATATTATAAAATTAAATTAATTAAAAAAAGATGATAACAAAACATAGTCAAACTAAATACTTTGCGTTGAGACCTGGTGTAGCTGTTCCAGCTGCCGGTAGCACATTGTACAACTTAACAACTGATAATCTTAATATCAATACAGGAGTAGGTGGATTTTACAAGCCTGTAGAAGGTTCTGGTAACCATAATGAAGTACAAGCTGCGGGTGGTATCGGACGATCAATCAAATTTATTCAACGTAGAGATAAGTCTGGAGACAAATCTCCTCTTTATAACAGAAGTTTAGAAGAGTCTAAATGGATTGAATCTCACTGTTTCAACGGTATTAACATTCAAGCTAGAGCTCAGGAACAACCTATAAACAACCTTTGGTTAGTAGGCGCTCCTATTACTACTGCTGGTGAAATTCCTTTGTTAGAAGAATTCAAATATCAATTCCAGGTTTCTGCACATGGTGATAGAACTGATTGGTATAGCGGAGTATATAATACTCCTACAAACTTTTCTTTTTACGAGTCTCCAGATTGGTCTTTGACGGCTTATACTGATCCTCAAAAATTAGACATTACAGTTTCAGCTTTAGTTGAAGATTATAACCGTAAATCTCAAAGCTTAGCTTTTGCTTTTGCTATCGAGACTGCTGGTACTTCTACTGCTGGTACCGCTGTTAAAACTATACTTGAGTTATCAGGTGTTGGTGGTGGCGCTGTAGCAATTGGTGATCGTGTAATTTTAGGTTACCAGCCTACAGATGGATCTACTATTGGTTTTATAATGGATGCTCACTATCGTGAAACATTCGTTCAATTACAAGCTAATTTAGTTACTGCTGGTTTCGCCGCAGCTACTCTAAAACCTTACGTACTTCCTGGTACAGTCAACGCTCCTCTTGCTGCTGTTGTTCCAACTGCTGGTACAACCGGTACTTCTGATTTATTTGCAGTTCTTGCAATTGATGAAGGTGAAGGATACTATGACTACCGTATGAATACTAAGCGTAGATTAGAAGTTGGTTTAGTTTCAGGTTTCGATAGTGTAACTAAGACGCAAGTTACTTCTCCTAGCGAAGGTTCTGGACAATACAAACAACTTGAGATTGCTTACCGTAATCACAACATGTATGAAGAGACTGCTAGACCTAAGCCGTATATGAGTTATAATGTAGAATTTCCAAATGAATTGCTTTCTGATGCTACTTATGATCTATTTTATGTAGAACATTGCGCACACAGAACTGCTACTTCTGGAATGCCTAGTTTTAACAATATGACCACAGTTATTGCTGTTGTAAGTTTTGAAGACCCTAGTACTCCATATTTCACTGGAGCAGCTAATCCTCAAAAGACTTATATCCAAGCTCAACTGAATGACTTTATTACGTCAAACAGTTTAGGTTTACCTGCATTAGCTATATAAAATATAAAAAGGGACTCAGTTCCCTTTTTTTTCTTTTCTTTAAAATAAAATTCAAATATAATGCCTGACGTTATTTTTAATATAGTTGATTGTGATAATATCAGTGTAAGCACTCCTGCGCCAAATACTTTTATAGAGTATATGTCAGGAGCTGTAACAAAAGACTTCACTGATGTCGAATGTTATGAGATTACACATTCAAACAATTGTTGTGCTGATACAGTAACGCCTGTAGCACCTCTCTACGGTTTTAATTTAACCATAGGGGATTGTGCAGGAAACGTTGGTACTATATCCTACATACTTCAATTGTCAGGTATCAACTTCGATTTTATTAAATCAATAACCGCAGCGATAGTGGGTGACCCACAAGCTGTAGTTAATTACTCTAATGTTAGTGGACTGGCTGCTGTAGAAATTATAGTACCCGCTATACTAAACTCATATGACTATGACTTAGTAATAACCACTAATAAAGACTTTGTATACACTATTAATTTTACAATAAATCAAGATGCCGGAGATCCTTGTGTTGGTGCTACTGTAACGGTAAACAGCATAATATATCCAGACTACCCTGATAATGTAGAGTTCTTAAATCTCGACACCGAACTTAACTTTAATACTTTAATTGGATCCCCTACTGTTCTAAATGGAATCTACCAAGTGATCATTTGTGAAGTAGGACCGCTTAGTGTCAAGAGTTGTATACAGAATCATGTATTCGTAGATTGTGGGGACTTTAAATGCCAAGTGGTAAAATTGTTCGCATTGTGTATCGAATCCAATATCATGGACTTCTATGACGCTTTGACTTATGCAAATGACTGTACTGATGTTGTTACATATAATGAACTATGTGCAATTTACGAAGTAGCTATCATCAAGTTAACGTCTGACCCATGTTATGATAGAAATGATGATTGCAACTGTAAAGGGGTGGTTTACAAATCCAATGTTGCGACTAGTTATAAATCAAATGATGGCAATTCTTCACCATGTGGATGTAGTTAATATGAACAATATACAATGTCACTTCGTTAGTTTAATGGCTTTATACTCCAACAGAGTTCTGTTTGGAGTTAAATGTACGGATTTACTTCCCGAAATAAAGGAAGCAAAAGCTTATTATATTATAGAACAAAATCAAATCGAATGCGGATTATCAGGTGACATTATTGATTCTTTGAAAAAGTATCAAAGTTCGTTAACTAACATTTACTCAAATTACTGTAGAGGTTGTTAACATGGAAAAACTTTTTTTAGATAGGAGATTTCTCGTAAATGGCCAGAAATCACACATACACTTAGACAACTATGTTAGACTATGCCTTGTGCCAGAAGATGGCTTAGGATGTCAAATACTAGGTAAATCTAGTACGAGAAAGTGTGATTATGAGTGGAAGTATCTTGATGATATTCTCACCGCAAATAACGGTCTGACTTATACAAGAGATTGTCCTAATTTACTTCAGCTAGGGGGTGATCTCATTAAAGACACTACTATAACTGGAAATAATACATATGATCTTTCTTTAATCGGATTAGATCAATTCTTTTTAGGAATAGATCAAACTTTCAGTGGGACGGGAGTTGGTGCAATACTACAAAGAATAAATATTTCAAATGAATCCGAGTGGACTCAATATAATTTACCTTTAACTGCAGGAACTAACGGTCAAACTTTAATTACAGATGGTTCAGGAAATGTTACTTGGGATAACACAGCTTCTTTAATTACCAATGCTGATAATGGACTAAATTTAAATGGAACTGTAGTAGAATTAGGTGGTACTTTAATAAAGTCTACAACTATACAAGGAGCAGATTTTCCTTTAAGTTTCTTTAATATCAACACCTTTCAGTTGGAAGCTAATAACATAGCTTCTATTCAAGCTTCTGTAACAAGATTAGTAGCTGGTACTCAATTGCTTTTTAGTACTCATGACTTGGGTTCTAAATTTGAT
>Ga0114918_10004968_pt1 | contig 11476 bp, 11 predicted proteins | sample LantaG_FD_87015 | JGI IMG/M metagenome (GOLD analysis project Ga0114918, IMG submission 87015) | Deep subsurface microbial communities from Baltic Sea to uncover new lineages of life (NeLLi) - Landsort_02402 metaG | ecosystem: Environmental > Aquatic > Marine > Oceanic > Sediment | place... | reverse complement strand
CTTCTTCTTCTTCTTCTTCTTCTTCTTCTTCTTCTTCTTCTTCTTCTTCTTCTTCTTCTTCTTCTTCTTCTTCTTCTTCTTCTTCTTCTTCTTCTTCTTCTTCTTCTTCTTCTTCTTCCTCTTTTTCTTCTTCCGGTTCTCCTCCTTCCGCGTTCCGCGCAGACTGCGCCGTCGTGGCGCTGCGAGCAGCTGCGGGCAACTACCCGAGGCCGCTGCTGCTGCACCGGTCGCGGGAGCTGCTGGAGCTGGTGAGAGGCGGGATAGCGGCGCTGCCGCCGGTTCCGCTTTCGTCGTCGTCGCCGTCGTCGTTCTCGGCTGCTGCCGCCGCCACCGCCAACTCGAGCAGCGGCAGCAGCAGCAGCGAGGAGTTCCTCGCCTGCCTGCCCCTGCGCCTCCTTGCCGAGGTCGTCTCTTCTGGCTCGAAGCAGCTGGAAGAGAGCGGTACGAGGGAGGCGGCTTCGAGGCTGTGGAGGGAGGCCTGGCGGCAGGAGCTGCAGCGGGTTTGTGCTTCTTCTTCTTCTTCTTCTTCGACGTCGAAGAAGAAGAAGGATCAACCTCCCCTCCTCCCTCTCCTTCTCCCGAGCTCGGTCCGCGCCGCGGCGCTCGAGGCCGTGGCCTCCGCGCCCGCCGACTGCCTGGCGGAGGGAGAGTCGGAGGTCCGCGCGGCGGTGTGGGAGTGCGCGCGCGACGCGGCGGCGGCATCGGCTGACGAGGCGGCCGTCCGGGTTGGGGCCGCTGCGGTGCTTGCGACGCTCGCCCGGAGCTGTCGTTGCCGTTCCTCTCCTTCTTCTTCCTCTTCTTCTTCGAGTCTCGCCGCCGCCGCCGCGGACCCCGCGTCGATCGTCGAGGCCCTGGCCCCGCTCTCGAGGGACGCCTCCGCGCCCGTGCGGGGCGCCGCGGCCTCGGCGCTGGCGGATCTCGCCGCGGCGGCGGAGAGGGAGCCCTCGCTGCTCTCTTCTCCTTCTTCTTGCGCGGCGGCGGCGGCGGAGCTCGCCCTCGCGCTCGCCGCCGAGGGGGCCGGCGACCGCGCCAGGGCCTCCGCGACGCGCGCCCTCGGCCTGCTGATCTCCGCAGCCTCTCATTACTCCTCTGCTTCTTCTCCTTCTCCCCCGTGGGTAGGGGACGCGCTCGGCGCCCTGGCGCTGGCGCTGGGCTCCTCGAGGGCGGCCAAGGTGAGGTGGAACGCGGCCGCGGCGGCGACGAGGGCGCTGAGAGACAGCAGTAGTGAATCTCCCTCTTCCTCTTCCGCCGCTGCTGCTGCTCGATCCGGGCTGATAGAGGCGCTGACTCGAGCGGCCTCGGACGACGTGAACGGGAAGGTGAGGACGCACGCCAAGGCGGCGCTGAGGGAGAGCGGTATGTAAACAAAAAGAAAAAAGAGAGAAAGAGAGAATCAGAAGTTTTTTGTTGCACCAGAGAAAAAGACGAAAGAGCAAAAAATAAAACAGCTTTTCAGAGCTTGTACGGCCAGAGCACGCCGTCGAGCTTCATCAGCGCGTCGCCGCACTTGGCAGGCATGAAGGTGGCCCTGGCCGTCGCGCCGGTGTCCGATCGCAGGAGGAAAACGGGCCCCGGGGAGCTCGCTCCGACGACGGTGACTCCAAGACCCCTGTCCGCCGTCCCGGGCCTCTTCGCGGTCGCCAGCGTCCGGAGCCACTTCCTTCCCTGCGCGAGCTCGCTGCTCGAAGGGTCGCGGATCGCCCCGCGGAGGACGTGCCCTCCGATGGCCGCCCTCGCCGCCGCAGGGACCGAGGAGAACAGGGCGAGGCTGGAGTTGAAGCTTTTGGAGCTTCCTCCGTTGCCGCCGCCGCCGTTGCCGCTGCCACTGCTGCGAGGCAGCGGCGCCCGCAGCGCCGCGTTGGTCGGCGCCAGAACGGTCACCCCGACCCCGCCACCGCGCTCGTCCTCGAGCGAGCTCCTGTAGCCCACGGCCTCGAGTAAAGAAGCGCAGTCGGAGAGTTCCGGGTCGAGCCTCATCCTGGCGTAGAGCGAGGGCTGGCAGTCGGGGGTCGGGGCGGCGTTTGCGACGGGGCCGAAGCCGAAGCCGTTTCCGTCGCCTCGCGCCGAGAGAGCGAGGAGCGTCGTCGTCGCTGCCGCGGCGGCGGCGGCGAAGAAGAAAAAGAGGAGGCGAGCTGCCGCCGAGGAGGAGCTAACGGCACTTCTCCTCGACCACCGCCGGCGGCGTGTCGCTGCTGCCGCTGCCATGCGATCGGAATTGAGAGGAAGAGAGAGCGCGCGAGAGCGAGGAGGAAAGGAAAGAGAGAGAGAAAAGTTTTTCGTTCGTTTTTGCAAGTGAAAGTGGTAAAAAAAACGGAACAGAAAGTTTTTCTCCGATCTCTCTCTCTCTCTTTGTCTCTTTTCTCTCTCTCTCCCCTCACCACCCCCCGGAATTGTTCTGGAAATCTAAAAAACAAGACTGTAATAAGTAATCGGAAGTAAAACTGACGATGATGATGACGAAAAAACCGGTTCTGTTCTCCTCTCTCTCCAACTCTCTCTCTCGTTTTTTTTTCGAATCTAACTGAAATCCCTTTTCTCTCTCTCTCTCTCTCTGTTTTTTTTCTCTCTCTCTCGCCGGAACCGAGTTTAATGTGCTGAAGACAGAAGGTAAGGACAGTTCTCTCAGTAAGGTGGAAAGGTTCTGATTTTGGTGCGGCAGTGCTTTTTTCGGAAAGGACAAGTATTGTCAATTTTTTCTGATTTTTTGGTTTTCGTTTACCGCGAGTTCGGAGTTCTTTTTCCTTCTTTCACGCCGCGTCGACAGCAGGAGCCGCAGGAGCAGCAGCGTTCCACCCTGCGCGGGCCTCGACAGAGACAGAAGCGCCTCCTCCAGCCGTCGTCGCCTTCGCCGCCTCCTGCTTTGCCGCGACGGGCGCCGACGCCGCCGCCGCCGGTTTCGCCGCCGCTTCCGCTGCTTTGGCTCTTGAAGCTTCCGCTTCCGCTTCTCCGGCCTCCTTTTCCTCGAGCCTCCTCTTCAGCGCCGACACCTCGGCCTCCAGCGCCGCCACCCTGGCCTCGCTGGCGGCCGTCTCGGCCCTCGCCGCGGCCGCGTCGGCCCTTGCAGTCGCGGCGTCGGCGTCGAGCGAGCTCAGCCTAGAGGCGGCTTCGGCAAGCAACCCCTTGGCGCCTGCCATCCGAGCGGCAGAGGCCTGGGCCGCGTCGGCCAGGGCTCCGGCGTCCGCGAGCGCCGCGGCGAGCACCCCGACCTCCTGCTGCTGGAGGGCCGAGGAGGAGGCGTGGACCGCGGCTCCCGAGGTGAGGGCGGCGGTGGGCGGGGCTGCGGAGCGCGAGCGCTTGGCGGCCGGGGGGGCGACGGGCGGCGGCGGGATCTGCAAAAGATGGTTGCTGTTGTTGTTCCGCAGCGGGGAGGTCGCTGCGCGCGCAGGGTTGCTGTTGTTCTGGTTCCCTCCCTCGTCGGAGACAGAAGAGCCCCAGGTCCTCTTCTTGGGGGGGACGGGGGAGCCGGAATGAGCGTTGGTCATGCCGGCGAACAGCGACCTCGCGCGCGCCGCGGGGCCTCCGTTTCCGGCTTGCTGCTGCCCCTGCCCCTGCAGCTTCACCGCGGGGCTCTGCTGCCCTCCTCCAGCGCGGCCTCCGGTGTGGTGGTGGTCCAGCGCCCCGGCGGCGGAGAGGAAGCCGTCGATCGCGGACTCGAGGTGCTTGGTGAGCGTCTCGCCGCCCTTCCTCTGGCCCTGGCCCTGCTGCTGAGCCTGAGCCTTTTGCTGCTGCCGCTGCTTCTCGCCCTCTCCCTCCTCGTCGCTGGCCTGCGCCGCGCCCAGCAGCGTCGCGGCGCCTCCCACGGAGCCGCAGCGCCGCGTGGGAGAGCCGGGGCCTTGTTCGTCCTCTCCCTCGTCGTAATCGTCGTCGTCTCCTCCGTCGTCGCTCCTCCCGTCTCGAGCAGCAGCAGCGACAGCGCCGTTGCCGCCAACTCCATTTCCATTTCCAGCGGGGGGCAGCGCCTTCGAGAACGCAAAGATCGGACGCAGCCTCTCCAGGTGCTCCTCCCTGCTCTCCCCTACCCCTCTGGCGTACGTGCCCCACTCCGCGGGCCTGCACCTGGCGTGAGCGCAGAAAAAGCCCGCCAGCTTCGCCAGACGGTCGACGCGTTTCTCTCCGTGGGTCGGGCAGCAGATCTTGTACTCTGCCCACCCGTGCGGTTTGGCGTCGGTGAAGCGGACCTCGTGCTCAAATCCCAGGGGAAGGTCGGGGCCGTTGGGCTCGGAGGTGCCTGCGGAGGCGGGGCGGTCGGCTGAAGAAGGGAAGGAAGAAAGAAAGAAAAGAGGGAAAGTCGAGTTTGGAAATGATGAGAGAAGAAGAGATGAAAAAACCAACTCCAAAGAAAGAAGAAGGAAAAAAAAACCCAAACTTCAAAAAAAATCTCTCTCTCTCTCTCTCTCTCTCTTACCTGCTGCCTCGGCCTGCTCGATCTCCGCCCACCTGTCCCTCAGCGCAGCCTCCACGGCCTCGGCCAGCTGCCTCGCCTGGTTCACAAGCGCGGGGGCCCTGCAGGACCCGCCCCTCTCGGCGTCGTTATAAGCGCCGGCGGCCGCCGCGATCGCCGCGACGTCGCGCGCCATCTGCGCCGAGCTCTCGTACTCGCTCCTTTCGATCCTGCCCTTGACTTTGTCGAGCCACATCTCCTGGGCCGGGGCGACGAATCGGCCGTAGTCCGGCACCGCTGCTTTAGAGACGCGGGTCTTGAAGGGGGCGTGGATGGAAGGGCCGACGCGGGCCTTGGCGTCGGCGAGCGCGGCGCGGAGCGGGCCCGAGTTGAGGCGGAGGCGCCAGGCTGGAGGGGGGGGAGGGGGAGGAGGAGGGGGAGGCTGGGCTTGTTGGTTGTTGTTTTGCTGGGAGGGTGCTGCTGCTGCGCCGTTGTCGAGCTGTGGATAAAAGAGAAGAGGAAGAAAGAAGAAGAAGAGGTTGAGCAGGAGAAGAGGTTGAGAAGAAAAGACGATGGGAGCAGCTGTCGAAGGGCGGTTTTGAAACTGCCGCTTCGAAGCGAGCGGAGCGAAAAAAAGCCGAAGCTCTCTCGTCGTCGACGGCTTCTTCTTTCTTTCTCTTCTTTCTCTCTCTTCAAGCTCACCTCGCCGGAGCCCCTGCGCTTGTCGTTCATGGCTGAGTGGATCCTGGACTGATCTGTGCTGAGCTGCTGGTGGGATGTGGGGGAAGGGGAGAGGGGGGAAGGGGAGCGGTGAGAGAGAGCGAAAGAAGAAATGGTTTTCGCCGTCATCGGTTTTCGTCGTTTCGAGACCATGGCTTCTTCTTCTCTCGAGGAGAAACATCGCCCACGGGGGTACCTAAATCCTCTCCCACCCGTGATAGCCAAGAGAATGTCCTCTAGATCGTCTCGGGCCAAGGAAAGAGACAAAGAGCCGGCAAAAGAGGGAGCTACACACCTTTGAACAAAAGAAGCGTCGGTGTCGCTTTTTTCGTCGTCTCGAAGACGTCGGAAGAGTCGAAAGAAAGGACAAGGAAAGGCAGCGCCTTTTCTCTCTCTCCGTGTGTAATGCGCGTCTTCAACAAGACCTGTGCAGAGGAATCGAAGTGCCGAGACCTCAGGGATCTGAGTCGAGGGAAAGCGCGGGACAGAAGTGGGGAGCGCGGGGGGAGGGAGCAGAGAAGCTGAAGAGAGAGCAATTGTGAGGAGCGAGTCTTTGTTTTTCTTCGTTTCTCCGAGAAACAGCTCGGCGTTTTGGTTTTTGAAAGCTCCTCTTAGAGTAGAAACGGTCCTTTTCGGGCGCCCGCGCCCGAAATATTTGAATAGAGCCAACTCTGTGGTTTGCAACGGTCTGATCTTTTTGAGGAGCGAGTGAGAGGAGAGAAAGAGAAAGAAAGAGAGATATTTTTTTCTCTTTCTTCTTTCGAGTTCGTTTTTTTTCCCCCCTCGCCCCCACTCCCCCACACCTGCCGCTCCCTCTTCTCCGCCTCTTTCTCTTTCTCTTCACTGCCCCAAAAGGGCCTTCTTTGGGCCCCAACAGCATCTCAACAACACCTCCAGGATGAAGTACGAAAAGAAGAAGAAGAACAACAAGAGCAGCAGCCCGGTCAAAGGCAAGCAGCCTCCTCCTCCTCCTCCTCTGCCTCTGCCGCCGCCTCTGCCTCTGCCGCCGCAACAAGGCGACGGCGACGACGAGGAAAACCTCTTCGAGCGCGGAGGCAGCCCCGTGTGCTGCTCTCCTTCGACCAGCGGCAGGCCCGACAGGAGCGCCGCCGCCGTGGCGGCGACGCGCCGCCGCAGAGGGCAGAGGAAGGAGAAGAAGCTGCCAGCGTCGGCGGCGAGCTGCAGGTCGTCGCAGAGGACGACGGCGGCGACGGTGGCCGCCGCGGAGCTCGCTCTGGCGCTGGCGCGCAGGTTGCAAGCGGCAGCTGCTGCTGCCGCCGGTGATCAGGCTGCTCAGCAGGAGGTGGCCGAGGCGGGGGCTGCCGCTGCTGCTGGGGGGGCGGGGGCGGCGACGGAAGCAGCAGCGACGACGACGACGACGACGGCGACGAGAAACGGGAGCGGCGGCGTCACCGCTGCCGCCGCCGCCGTCGCCGCCGTCGCTCTGTCCCCGGCCAAGCAGGCCCGCGCGACGAGAAAGAGGAGCTCGGCGTGAGGAGATGGAGGAGGAACGAGTCGGAGGAGGAGCGAGGGTGGAGAGAGGTACGAAGAGAAGAAGACGAAGAAAAGGCGGCCTGCGACGGCGGTTACAACGAGAGAGAAGAGAAAAGAAGGGAAATAGAAAATAACAGAGAGATGATGATGTCATGCGCTCCCGTGCCCCCTAGTGTTCTGACTGACTGACTGACCGACTGATCCTGTGTGATTTTCATTTTCCTTCGCGTGGCCTGTGTGTGTAGATAGAGAGAGAGAGGGAGAAAGAAAGAGAGGTAGCGGAAAGAGAGAGGGTGAGGCAGGCGAAGAAGACAGCAAGAGAGTTTTTTTTTTGCTTCCTTCTCCTCTCGGCTTCACTGCTCCTTCTTCCTTCTTCGCTCTTCTCCTCGTTCGCTCTCCTCCAAGGTGAGTCCTCCACATGTGTTTTCCGTCCACTAGCACGCCCCCGCTCCTCTTCTTCTCTGCCTCCCAGCAGTCGCGACAAAAACTTCGTCTTGCGTCTCTCCGCGGACGAAAAGGCCTGGAAAGACAGCGGAGTAGAGCGAGAGACGCGCTGAAAAAGATCGTAATTTTGAGGAGAAAGAAAAAAAAACTGTTTTTCCAACCTCCTCGCGAAAACCATTCTTTTTTGGTTTTGCGCGGCGGTTTTTTCCACGGCCTACATCGCCTCTTTGCACTCCCGCAGCGCGGCAGCGTCAACTGTGCAGTCGCTGTTAGTGCAAAACAGAGACGGAAAAATGAAAAACGCCGAGAAGGGGCTCAACTTCTGAGCGTCTTTTTCGTTTTTTCTTTCTTTGAGAGAATGGCGACGACGACGCCATTCTCTCTCTCTTCAGCGTCCTCTCGCATGCTCCCGTTGCTCCCTCTTTTTTGACAAAACCAGCGCGTATAACAAAAGGTGATCAAACAAGGATGAATCGTGGCGGGTTGACAGAACCGAACGGGCATCACAGAGCTCTTTGCGACGACGGGAAAAGCACCGAAACCTCGTCGAGCACGAATTGCAAAGAGAGGTTGGTTTGGCCTTCAGATCCCCTCTCGCGAGTTTGCTTCCCTCCGCTTTTCCTCCCTTGCGTTCTCCTACATCTCCTCCCTCTCTTCCAGCGCGAGAGAGATAAGAGCTCGAGACAATGCGTCTCTAGTCTAAAGCTTGGATTCGAGAGAAGCAGCCTCGACGAAAGTCAAACTCGCTCCTCCTTTTGATAAAAGGCCTCTCTCTTTTTCTTCTTCTTCTTCTTCTTCTTCTTCTTCTTCTTCTTCTTCTTCATTCACAGCTCGACCTCCTCTTCTCTCAACCTCTTCCTCCTCTTCTTCCACAGCCACCACCTCCACCTCCACCTCCACCTTCCCTCCCACCACCTCCAACCTCAACAACCAAAGATGTTCTCCCGCTCGGCCCTCGTCCTCCTCCTCGCCCTCGCCTGCGCCCTGGCCCTCTCCTTCGCCAATGCCCAGCCCGCCATCCCGGCCGGCGGCTTCACCCCGCTCGCCGGAACCGCCAACCTCACCGCGGCGTTCCTCGCCAAGGTCGCGGCGGCCAACCCGATCCGCCTGCCGATGGCCAAGTTCGCCGACTTCCTCGACGCCAACGCCAACAACCAGACGGTCGCGCAGGCGCTGTGGTCGACGTCGTCGCTGGCGCGCAAGCTGAACGCGACCGCGGCGCAGCCCACGCCCGCGCTGGCCGTTTAAGAAGTTGAGAGAGCAAGTGTTTTTTTTTCCTTTTTAAAAAAAAAGGAAAAACTTTTTTTTGTGTGGCCTTGCTTGCTTTTTTTTTGTTCTTCTTGAGAGGCGGCGACCTCTTTCCTCTTCCTCTCCCTCTCTTTTTCTCCAACTTTTGAGGGACCTGACGAACGCAAATGCGCTGGCGATACGGGGCGATCGTAAAACGATTCGTTGAAAACAAAAAACGGTATAACGCAGCCTTGAGTCGAGAGGGTCGAAAGAGGGAGAGAAAGAGAAAAAAAGAGAGAAAGAAATGGATAATTGATGACTGCAACGAGCTGTAAAAAGGCGACAATAACAAAAGACAAGACAAATACATTCGGTTCTCTTTCTCCCTCTCTCTCTCTCGCTGAAGAGAGGGAGGGAGAGAGAGAGAGAGAGAGAGGAAGAGAAGGAGATTCTCGAACTCGGTTTTTGATTTCGTTTTTTTTTCTCTTCTCACTTCTCAACTTTGCTTCTCTCCCTCTCTCTTCTTCTCCTTCCTCCGACACCCCAACTCTTCTTCTTCTTCTCCCGCCACCTCCCACCGCTCCCAACCCACCGCCATGGCCGTCCCCTTTGTCAAGTCCGACGACTGGGACCCCGAGGTGGCCCTCGCCAACGCCAGGCGCGACTTTGGCGAGGTGAGAGAAGGAGGTTTTGATTGATGGATTGATGGATTAATTGATTGAAGAAAGCATCACGACTGTTTCGTTTTTCGTTTTTCGATTCGATTCTCACCCCCGCCCTCCTCTCAACCTCTCTCTTCCACTCTCTCTCCCACTCAACCAACAGTACGGAGGCGTCAACCTTTCCATCGAGGCGTCGTCGACATTCACAGGTGCGTCGATTGAGGGCCTCAGATGCGTCTGCAAGAGACAGAGCGAGAGAAAGGAAAAGATGTCGCGTCGGCGTCGTCGGAAGACATCATCCAATCGCTGTCTTCCGTTAAAAAAACCCTCGCCCCGACCCACGCCTTGCGCTCACTCATCGAGCCCTCTCTTGCCACAAGAGCGTAGCTGATGGTCTCAATATCGCATTCCAACTGCTGGAACGTGCAGAAATAACGCAAACGACCATTGCCTCGTCGTTCGGAGGGGATTGAAAAAAACAGTTTCGCTGCTGCAGCTTCTTCTTTTTCGACGGACGACGAGGACTCGGGCGTTTTTTTCGAAAAAGAAAATCCCGACCTCACCACCACCACCACCTCTTCTTCTCCAACCCACCTCCCTCCCTCCCTCCCTCCCTCCCCTAACCCACAGTCCTCCGCGCCGACACCCTCCCCGCCATCTTCGCCGGCAAGGTCACCCCTGACAACTCCGCCTGCTACGCCTACGGCCGTTCCTTCAACCCGACCACTCGCGCGCTCGGCAGGCAGCTGGCCGCAATGGAAGGGACCGAGGCGGCGTACGCGACCGCCTCGGGCATGGCCGCGATCTCCTCCACTTTACTCTCCATCTGCGACGCCGGGGACGTGATCGTGTCGAGCCACTCGGTCTACGGCGGGACGTTCGCGCTGATGAAGGACTTCCTGCCTGCCAAGTGCGGGATCAGGACGGTGTTCGTCGACCTCGGCGACGCCGCGGCCGTCGAGGCTGCCGTCGCCGAGCACAAGCCGAAAGTGCTGTACGCCGAGACGCTGGCCAACCCGACGCTGGCGGTGGCAGACCTGCCCACGCTGTCCGGGATCGCGAAGAAGTACGGCGCGACGTTCGTGGTGGACAACACGTTCGCTCCCATGGCGGTGACGCCGGTAAGAGAAGAGAGCAGAGTTTTTTTTTTCCCGCGGAGCATACTTATAAAAAACTCACTCTTCTTCTTCCCTCCACCCCCCACCATCCATCCATCATTCCAGGCCCGCTTCGGCGCCGACGTCGTCATACACTCCCTCACCAAGGGCATCTCGGGCTCCTCGGACTGCCTGGGGGGAGCCATCTGCGGCTCGGCGAAATTCATCGGAGGACTGATGGACTTCCACCTGGGGCCCGTGTTCGTCATGGGCCCCACGCTGAACGCGAAAGTCGCCGCGGAGCTGAGTCTGCGCATCCCGCACCTGGGCCTGCGCGTCCGCGAGCAGGCCAGGCGCGCGATGATCTTCGCCGAGAGGCTCCAGGCGGCCGGGGCCGCCGTTGTCTACCCCGGCCTGCCCTCGCACCCGCAACAGTCGCTCTTTGCCAAGCTCTCCAACCCGGGATACGGCTGCGGTGGGCTTATCACGCTCGACTGTGGGTCCCTGCAGTCGGCCTCGCGCCTGATGGAGCGCCTGCAGAACAGGGAAGGGTTTGGTCTCATGGCGGTGTCTCTAGGCTACCACGAGACGCTGCTTTCCGTGTCGGGCGCGTCGACGTCGTCGGAGTTGAGTCCGGAGGAGCGCGCCGCCGCGGGCGTCACCGACGGCCTTCTGCGCGTGTCGGTGGGGATCACGGGGTCGGTCGAGCAGCGCTGCGAACAGCTGCTCAGGGCGTTCAGGACGCACGCGGCGGCGGAGGAGGCGCGCGCCAAGGGGCTGGCCCCTCCGTACCGCGCCGCGAGGCTCGAGGCGGCGCCGATGGTCGGCCGCGGCGGCGTGTTTTCTTCTTCCTCGCACGCTGCCTCTTCAGCGTCCGCGCCCGCTGACTCTGCTGATGCCGCTGCTGCTGCTGCTTCGGCTGCTGCTTCTGAGTCGGGGGGCAAGCTGGGAGAGACGGGTCTGACCAGGGCTGCTTCGTGGGACTCCTTCGGCGACGCGCTCTCGGACCGCGACGACGACGAAGACTTTTGCGAAGACGGCAACGGCGACGCCGACGGCAACAGCGTCAAGAAGTTGCCTTCCTCTTCCCTCTCCGTCTCGATCAAGAAAAACGGCTCCTCCCTGCCCCCGGCCGCCGTCGCGGCGGTCACCGACGAGGCCAACGTCCTCGCGATGCTCTCCTTGTCGCCGGCCTCGGCCGCGGCCTTCGCCGACGTCGCGGCCAAGGGGGCGGCCCTCGCCGAGCGCGTCGGCGGCAAGGTCAAGCTCGTCGGGGGGAAGAGGGTGCTGTACGTCAGGGCCCACGGGATCCAGCAGCGATGAGGCTTTGCTTCTGCTTCAACGGGATGAATGAAATACACTAGGGCGAAAGAGGGAGAGAGAGAGAGAGAGAGAGAGAGAGAGAGAGAGAGAGAGAGAGAGAGAGAGAGAGAGAGAGAGAGAGAGAG
>Ga0114918_10004967_pt1 | contig 11477 bp, 11 predicted proteins | sample LantaG_FD_87015 | JGI IMG/M metagenome (GOLD analysis project Ga0114918, IMG submission 87015) | Deep subsurface microbial communities from Baltic Sea to uncover new lineages of life (NeLLi) - Landsort_02402 metaG | ecosystem: Environmental > Aquatic > Marine > Oceanic > Sediment | place... | reverse complement strand
GGCGATTCTGCTGATTTTGGGGGGTAGTGTAGAAAGCGAGGTCGAACAATGGCCAGGTATTACGTAGTTATATTTACAACCATTTTGCTCACGCCCATTATGGCATTGGGTTTGCGGGGCAGAATTCAGCCTGTGCCCACACGGACGGCTACTTTCGTTATTGCCGCTTCGGACGCAACGGCCAAGAGTAAGGCTCAGGCCGATTATAGATGTGATGGTGTAGCCGATGAAGTTCAGATAAACCTGGCTATTGCCGCTCTTTTGGGGGTGCAGGATGTTAATGTTCCCGTCTCAAGCGATAACGCGACCGAGGTGTTGAAGAAAAATCAAGGTGGCAAGGTATATTTGTCGGAGGGTTCTTTTACTCTGGCGGCTGCGATAGACTTATCGGGCAAGAATTTCGTTACATTGGAGGGTTCAGGCCCGTCAACGATTATCTATCAAGCTGGTACGAGTGACGAAAATGCTATTGAGTGCATTAACGCTACCGATTCGGTTGCCAGTAATTACATTACCCTAAAAGAGTTTATTATTGTTGGCAATAGTTCATCGGGCGACGGAATCCATATCGAGGATATTGACTTTTTCCGAATGAGTGGCGTTACATCGAGCGAAAACGGTGGGAACGGTTTCTTTATGGACAGAACCCAGGATGCGAATGAAGGCTATGATAATACCTGGGTTACTGATTGTTTCTTTCACCGGAACGATGCTAACGGAATAACTATCGATAATTGCCACGACACGAATTTTCAGGGCTGCTGGTCCGAAGAGAACAAGGGCTATGGCCTATCGGGTGATAGTTTGCAGGAGTTCTATTGGACTGGTGGGCAGATTGAAGATAATGGTGAGTTTGTAGGCGGAACAGCAGGTACAGACCAGGTGCGCCTTACGAATCTTATTGCCTCGAACGGCTTTTCTAATACTCGAATCGAAGGAGACACCAGTAGCGACAGTTATTTTTACGTTACCGGCAACGATGGCGTTTTAATGATAAGTAATACATACATTGAAGATTTTTATTGCAAGGCCGGAACCGGTGATTTGAATCTTAGGATTAGTAATGTGCAAGGTGCTTATCTTTACTATATGGGTAATGCAGACTTCCAAGCAACCAATTGCAGGTTTTCAGAAGCGGACATAGTTAATGGGTCACGAGTAACTATCGAGGGCGGGAATTGGTATTGGAAATCAAATAGAATAATCGAAGGAGGTGTTTTAGTAAATATCCTCGGTGGTAGGCATAGTGGTGATGGAGTTGTTCTTGTTAATGCAGGCTACAACAGTGCGGCTTTGAAAGTATCTGATATTATTCTCCAGTGTGCTATGACAATCGATGAAGACGGGCGGACAGGTGTTAGGGCACAAGTTTCTAATGTTATGACAACTGGTGATATAACTGTTCGGGGTGCCGCAGCGAAGACTTTGGCAATGGCCCAGATAACCGGTGTCCAAACCAATGGCGGAAGTATAACAGTCGACCAGGCCGACAACCTTTTGTTCACCGACAATATGGGTATTGGCACATACACGATAACGGTTTACGACCCAAACGTCGGTGATATTTTATATGACGGCAATTTATTTCTTGGAACGGTAACGGACGCTGCGGCTAATACCGCGACTTGGGGAACTAATGTTGGGATAGCTAACTAAATGGCTGAAGGAAAGAGAAAAGTAGGTAAACCAAAGAGATTATTTACTCCCGAAGAAATTGAAGAGATGGAGCTAATGGCATTTGCGGGTTGTCAGACTGGCACCATTGCTTCTAATATGGGAATACCACGGCCAACTTTAGAGTCTCGTAAAGATATTCAACTGATTTTAACTAAAAAGCGAGCAGAGCGCAAGTTATGGCTCCGCCAGGCCCAAAATAAGCAGTGCTTAACTAACCCTGCGATGGCTATATTCCTCGGCAAGAACGAATTGTCGCAGTCTGACCGGAAGGAATTAGTTCCCAGTGGTAACGGCCTGATATCATTGACCGTAAATGTAACTAAGACTTATGCAAAAAACGCGACAGATGAGCTTTAACCCTGTTTTAACTACGAAGCAGACAAGGGCTTGGGATTTTTTGGAGAAGCCGGACATCCGGGAAATCCTGTTTGGTGGCGCCAAATACGGGGGCAAAAGTTGGTTCCTGTGTGTATGGTCGTATTCTTTTGCTCTTAGCTTTGCTGATAAGTTTAAGATACCCAAAAGCGATAATCCTTTGCCGATAGGTTTTTTAGGTCGTAAGGTAGCCAAAAACTTCAGCGATACTACGTTAGAGACGTGGTTCAAGACTATTCCGGCGAATGGCTACGTTGCGAGGGGTAAGCCTGTCGAGCTTATCATTGACAATCGTGTTAAACTGCACACGGGCGGGCTTGATAACCGTGAGACGATTAACAAGTTCAATTCAGCTGAGTATGCGTTCTTTGCGATTGACCAGGCTGAAGAGACGACCGAAGACGACATATCTTTGCTTCGGGCGGCTACGTTCGGGCGGTTAGTCGTGCAGAACAAGGCTGTAGACGGCAAGGGGCTGTTTACGGCCAACCCAAGAATATGTTGGCTGAAAGACGAGTTCATAGAGAATCCGGCGAAGTCTCGTAGGTTTGTTAGTGCCCTGCCTACGGACAATCCTTATTGCAGCCAGGCGTATATTGACAATCTCAAGGATGCTTTTAAGCACAGACCGGAGCTGCTACGAGCGTATTTATACGGCGACTGGAGTGGTATAGAGGGCGTGAATCAGGTTATTCGGGACGTTTGGCTCGAACGGGCGTTAAGGATGCTGAGTCTTTTTATGGGAAAGGTTATAAGCTGTGATGTAGCGCGGTTCGGGGACGATAAAACGATAGCTCTTGTTTTGGAGGGCACAGAGATAGTTGAGCGGTTAGAGATGGTCTCAAGCCGCACTACTGCTGTTTCGGATGCATTGGTGGAGTTGTCGAAGCGGCACAGTGACTGTGAGATTGTAGTTGACGAGATAGGTGTAGGCGGCGGTGTAGTGGACGAATTGCACAAGTCAGGCCGGAGGGTAATATCGTTTAACTCATCGAATAAGGCGGAAAATCCCGAGAAGTTCTATAATTTGCGGGCTGAGGCCTGGTGGATGGTTGGTGAGCATTTTGCGCATGGTGAGATAGGTTGCCGGAAGATGAGTCCTGAGCTTCGGAAGCAGCTTACTGTTCCTTGTTATGATTTTCGGAACGGCAAGATAATAATTGAGCCGAAAGATGCGATAAAAGAGCGATTAGGTTCTTCGCCGGACGAGGCGGATAGCTTTATTATGGGTGTTTGGGCTGTAAAACGGGTACGTCCTAGGGTTCGATATCAAAACTACGGTCAGTCTACAGCCTATCGTAATGACCTTTTGACTCACAGTAAGTGTTCGGGACAGCTTTTTGGTCGGAGATAATGGCGTATAAGGATAAGGACAAGTGGCGAACAGGGATGCAAGTAGGCGTTACAGGGCTAAAGAGGCCAATTAGTTAGATGGGAATAGAATGGGAATAGAAAAACAGGAAAAATTTTAACGCATGAGCAGAAAGGACGCAAAGGCGTGGACACAACGAGCGATGACCCGATAACAATAGCCGTAGTTGGTGGTGCGGTTGTTGGCGGTATGGCTGCCGGTGGTGCTTTTTCGGGTGGTGGTGGTGGTGGTATGGGTTCTATGGCGGCTCCTGCTCCTGCTAAGAAGACGGCGAAGCCTGTCGAGCAGTTATCGGCTGAGGCGAAGAAGAATAGGCAGAAGCGTTTTGCCTCTCTTTTAACGCGGGACTGGGATGTGGAGCCGACTTTGAGTAAGCCTGGTTTATTGGGTTTAGGCGGGTGAATAACAAGTAAATACGGATTAGCTAAGGGCCGGCGGGTCTGAGGCTACGCAAGAACAAACAAGGCGGCTGATAGGAGCCTATCCTCTTATTGCCGCCTCTTTTGTTGCCCGAAGGAAAGTAATATGGCTTGGCAGAAAAAGACACTTTACGATCGAATAGTTGACCGTTGGAAAGAGAAGGACGGCGACTACGGCAAAGTAAACCGCAATCGCGGTACTATTACCCAGTTATTCCGCAGTGATGAGGTGGTCGAAACGGATGATGGAGGTAATCTCGTTGGCGCGGAAATTTATAATGGTTCCGGCCCGTGGTATTCTCGGATGATGGCGACTGGTTTTCAGGGTTCTTTGGTATCGAAAAATATACCCTGGATTCGGTACATGATGGAGCAATTCGAGTTAAAGGGTGTTGACGAGCTTGACATCTGGACGCAGGACATCAAGGAATATATGTCTGATGTTTATCAGCGGTCTAATTTTTACGACGTTCAGCCTCAGTTTACGCATGACGGTTTAACAACTGGCAGTCCCATTATATTCGGCGAGGAGAACATACTCGAAGAGAAGACGATGTGGATGCCTCAGCATTATACGACTGTGCGGATTTACTATGATAAATTCAACAAGGAAGAGGGTGTTATTGTTCGGGACAAGACTTGGACTGCTAAACAGATTTTTGATACGTTTGTTAAGAATGATGACGAGCGGGGCACGCGGCGAAGGGCAAAGTTGAACATCGGAGTCAATACTGCGTTAGATGGAGGGGAGTTGAACAGGGTATTTACCGTTTATAAGGCTTGTTTTAAGGCGACAGACCCTATTTGGGAGGGAGATGGGCTTAAGAAGCCTGTGGGTGATTGGTCTTGGTTTTCGGTTTATTTTCTCGAGCTTACTGATAAGGACAAGCAGAATACGCCGTTAAACGAGACCATAGGCGATTTTAGTCAGCCTTTTGCGGTTTGGAATTTCGATAAGAAGCCGTGGGAGGCTTCGAGTCGGACTCCGGCTTGGTATGCAATTTGGGATTGTATGAGCTTGCAGGAGATAGACAAGGCTTACCTCGAGGACGTTCAAAACGTCAATAGAAGGGCATATATTGCTCTCGATACTATGCGGGGTAAGGTGGATTTATCGCCGGAAGGCGAGATGTTCGGGTCGAAGGAAGAGTACGACAGGCCGCCGAAACTAATTGACAGGGTTAGTGGTCTTGACTTTAGCAAGGATTTGATGGAGCTTAAGGTCGATGCTTTGAAGCGGTGGTTTTATGCAGATAAATTCCAGATGTTCACTGACCTTGCGATGCTGAAGAAGCAGCCGATTACGGCCACGCAGGTATGGCAGATGGTCGGTGAGAAAGCCACTTTACTCAGTCCTGCGATTGAGACACACAGCAGGTATCTCGAGACTATAGATGCACGGATGATGGATGTCGAGGTAAGGGCTGGTCGTGGTCCGTTTGACCCCTGGGTAATGGCAAATATAACCGATGTGATAGCTAGCGCGCTTGGTCGGTTAGTGAGGCGTGTCGGTGTAAGGCCAGTGTTTATCGGTCAATTGGCACAGGCTCAAAAGGCTTCTCAGACTCTTCAGCCTATACAGGCGACCATAGAAGCGGTCGCGCCTCTTATGCAGATAAATCCCCAGTTGAGTCTTATGTATCGCTGGTATGAGACGGCGAACGATATGAACGAAGCTCTTGATTTTCCGCAGAAGAATATCGTACCGAAGGACGAGTGGGATGAGGCGTGCCGGGCGGATAACGAGGCGAAGGCGAAGCAGTTGCAGCTCGAGAATGCTATCGAGATGGCGAAGGCTTCCAAGTCTCTTACTGCTCCGATAGACGAGAAGAGTATTTTAGCGGGTATTGCGCAGAATGAGTGATACGGGTCGAAGTTTGTTTAAGATGTACACGAAAGCCGGTGCGGATGTTCTTGCTCATCGCTTGCAGCATATATTTGTTCCGGTTCGGACGCCGGACGATACAGCTTTGCACAATGCCGCTTTGAAAGAGGTATTGCTTATGATTAGGGGAGACGAGCGAAAGTTCTTAAAAGGGATGGTTGACTTTATACTGTATAAGCCGGTCGATCGAGAGAAGCGGTTTTTGTTTAGAATAGCACACTTAATTTTACAGATAAGTCAAAGGAACGGATAGTTATGGCAAAGAAAGCTAATAAGGCTACTCCGCTTTACGAGCGAGCCAGAAAGATTGGAATGTCTGACGCGATGATAGCTACTTATACTGACGAAGTTGCGCTGAAGAAAGCTTGTGACGGCATTTCGCCTCGAAGTAATCCTGACGCAGAACCGAAGCAGGTTAATATACCTGAGCCTGTAGTTATTAAGGAGGAGATGCCTGACAAATTCGAGTTCGAGTCGCGGTTGGAATATAAGTCTATGATGAGGAACAGGGACCAGTTCGACCGCAACAATTTACAGCTCGAACTGCGCAAAATAAATCGCAAGTGGGGTGAACAGAAGCCGGTCAAGATTGTCAAGACGACAACTTTCAAGCCGGTAAAAGGTATCAATGAGGACAAGATTGCGTCTAAGTTTTTGATAACGCGATTCGAGATATTTCTGAAAGAATCTTATTAAGAAAGGATAATTATGAGCGAGCACTGGTCAGACGAGTTCGAACACGAATTGATAACGGACGATAACAGGGAAGCGTTTAAGACGGCGGCGAGTAAGTTTGCTACGCAGGACGATATGTCTGTTGGCTATATGGAGCTTCAAAAGACTGCGGGGAAGCCTTTTAAGCTGCCTGAATCGCTTGACAAATTGCCGGACGACGATACGCGGGCTGATTTTACGTCAAAGACACATAAACTCCTGGGTATCGAAACGGCTGCAAATGTCGAGGCGTTAGCGGCTCTCGACATAAAGGCCGGACTTCCTGAAGGTGTGGCGGTAGACGAAAATCTCGGAAGTATGATAAAAAAGTTCGCAGTCGATAAGAAAATTCCGATAGGGACTGTTAAGGAGTTTATCAACTTTTACAATACTGACTTTCGGAATTATGCGCTACGAGGCAAACTTGATGCGGCTACGAAGACTAACGAGGGGTTAATAGCTCACTTCGGTAGTGAGGCGAAAGTTAAGGAACAGTCGGAGCTTCTCCGCAGGGCCATTAAAAATAGTGGTATTACACCTGAAGAATATGAACAAGTCGGCGAAGTAATGGCTGATACTATACTAACCAAAGACCCTGTAGCGGCGAGGGTAATGCTGAAGTTACTGGCTCCGCTGGCTGCTTCGAGTTCGACCGAACCGCCTGGCAGTGGCACTTCTCCGGTAGCTGCAAAAGACCCTGATGAGGGTTCTAAAACTTATCAGGCTTTAGGTTGGAGTAAAAAATAAGCACCCGCGAAAGCGGATAATGCTCTTTTACAAAAAAACGAGACAACATAACCGTTGGTTGTGCCTTGTGGCAGCCGGAAAGACGGCGAGCTTTATGTACGGCTTATAGTGCAAGGTGAAGCCTCGTAAGAGACAACTTCTCCGAAAATAGTTTTGTTCTGAAAATTAAAATTATTTTTAGGAGATTTACTAATGGCAACATTATCTCATGCAACCACAGGCAATATCTTTGACGTTTTGAAGATGAAACTGCCTGACGGTTCCCCCGTAGATTCGATAGTACATGCACTTGCCCAGCGGGACGATTTCTCGCGGCTGACGCCTGCATTTCCCGCAAATAATGGTCTTACCCATCATGGTTTAAGGACTATTTCACTGCCTACCGGTTATTTAGTCGATGTCGGTGGTAGTTGGAAAGCCTCGAAGTCCGAAAGAGAACCGGTCGTGGAGGCGTTATGCACGATACGTTCCACCTATCAGGCTCCGACAGACACCTTTACAACTGAAAAGCCGGAAATCGGCAAACAGCTTCTTAAGGCTGAAAAAATCGGTCACGTTATGATGCTTAACCAGTCTCTAACCAAAATCATGATAGAGGGTAGTACTGCACCGAATCAAAGTGGTATTGTCGGGCTGATGAAACGCACGCCTTATGCTACGTACGATAACAAGTTTACCTGGAGCGTAGGTGGTTCAGGCAGTGACCTTAGAAGCTGTTGGCTAATGAAGCCCGGCGTCGACACTCTGCACATGCTCTACAACCCGAATCACCCCACACTCGGAATAGAGCAGGATGACAAAAGTGAGCAGCTGGAGACCGGTCTTGGAACCAATGCTGACGAGCATAGATGGAACATTATGATTGAGTTCATGGTGCAGAAAGGCATCTATATTCGCGACCAGAGAGCCTTAAAGCGTATCTGCAACGTGCCTTGCGGCGTTAGCGACCTTCCCGGCGTTGATTTAATCAATACGATTATCGAGGCCAGTATTGTCGATGCTCCTACAGGTGGAAGTATGCAGGTGACAGCGGACGGTCAAGTCACCGAGCTTCCTTCGCCCTGGTTATTGATGTGTCCCGAAAGACTTTATGCGAAGTTGGTTATTTCGGCCAACGATAAGCTGATGGTCTATAAGTCGGATGACAACATCTATCGCTCGAAGCTTCCGATGATAGGCGACAACATCATAATCTGCCGGATGGATGCTCTTAACAAGGTTATTGGTTCCGGCGAGAGCGTTGTCGTAGCGGAGTAAGTAAGTCAAATTGAAAAGTTAATTAAGGAGTAAAAAATGATAATTCCAACATTAGGGAAGTTAAGTGTGGCACAGGACTTAGTAGCCGGCGCCGCAGCTTCTACGAACCAGATAATGGCTTCTGCTATTCTTGGTATCGGGCCAACAGACGTATGGCTGACGATTCATACTGAGACAGAAAATGACGGTAACGGTGGCAGCAGTAGCACTTACACTTTCAGTCTTCGTATTGCGACATCAGTAGCCCTTACAACTTACAAGGAAGTCTGCTCTGTTCTTATCGGCACCGGCACAGATGGGGCAACCGACCAGAGACTTTTGGCGGCGGGCAAACGTATAGCCGCCATCAACGTCGGTAAAATGCTTCCCCAGTTGATTAGGGAGTTCAGAAGCGAGCAAAGTTTAGCTGATACTGATTCTGTCTATATCGGTTTAATGGCAACTTTGGCAGACGGAAATGGCGATGCAAATGTTTCGATTAACGCTTCATTGTCAACAACCGAGCCTCCGACTGAATCTCATCGAATGAAAACAGTATCGAATGTAACAGTACCTGGTGTAGCTTCGGCTGGTTCTGGAACAACGGTGTAGGTCAATTGTAATTGGGAGCGCCCCGTTTCCTATCCTTTCACAGGGCGCTCTCTTTTGAAAAGTTACTTTAGGAGATAGTTATGGACAAGGTAAAAGGTTTAACTCCCGCTAGTCTAAAATCTTGTTTAGATGAAGTGGTAGAGCAAATAAACGAAATCAACTCGATACTTGCCCCACAGAGGGCAAAGTTGGCAAAGGTGAAAAACGCGGCTAATGCCAAGGCCGAAGCGAAGGTTAAGGCAAAGGCGCGTGCTGAGGCAAGGGCTGACCTTATTGCCAAAGCGAAAACATTGATTGCTAAAGCTGACGCTGAGAAGAAGGCCATTAAAGAAGTCGAGGCAAGAAACGCGGCCAGCGCTAAAGCAAAGGCTGACGCCATAGCCGAGGCTAAAAAATTGGTTAGTACGTCTTAACCCCATTATTTTAGGAGATTTACAATGAAGAAGCTAAAAGTTTTGATAATTTTGGCGCTTGTCGTTTGTATGGCAAGCGAGGTTTTCGGCCTTACATACGGGGCTGATAACTACAAAAAATACCGTTCTGCGGCTCTTAATGCCGGCAGAAACGACCCGATTATGAACTTTATGACCGAAGTTGAGGGCAAAGTAGGCGGTGAGACCGGTACTGGCACAATTTACTATGTAGATTCCGATGTATCAAGCGCCGGTGCCGGTACTTCTGTAACTGCTGCTGTTGCTACGATACAGGAGGGCATAGACCTGTGTACTGCCAATGCCGGTGATATAGTCTATGTTATGCCTGGGTATGCCGAAAACGCTGCATCTGCCGCTATCATAGACTTTGACTGCGCAGGTATGACTCTTTATTGTCTTGGCGAAGGCGAGGATATGCCTACGGTGTCCCTGATAACTACGGCGGCTGCCACTATTCAAATTAGTGCGGCTGACGTAACGATTTTCAATCTGAGAATCTCGGGCAACTATACTAACGGTATAACGGAAGCAGTTGACATTACTGCCGATGGCGATGGTTATCGTATTCTCGGTTGCGAGTTCAGGGAAACCTCTGCGACTAAAGAACTATTGAAGATGATTACCGTTACCGCTGATGCTGACGAAGGAACTATTGCCGGTTGTAAGTTTATCGGGATAGCAACTGGCACGGATTCTGTCGCAATTAGTCTCGAAGGTGGTTCTGACTACTCAGAGATTATTGACAATGATTTTTATGGCGATTGGTCTGGTTATGTAATTGATGGCAGTACGGCGGCATCTATTGGTTTAAGGGTCAATTACAACAGAATTAACAACCTTGACGCCGGAGCCGGTAAGACTATGGCGTTTCACGCTTCAACTACCGGAGATGTAATTGGTAATACCTGTTATGGCAACGGGGCTACTTTCGCGCCTGTTGGCGATGCTATGTTCGTATCGCCTGACAATATCTTCATGCAGACCGAGAATGTCGAGACAAGGACATACGAGAGTATGTTCGGCGCTTATAGAGGCGATGCCGCTGGAACTGCCGGTGACAGTATTTTTGCCGATTTTGTTCTTGCCCAGACCGACCTCGATGCGATTCTGGCGGACACGGCATTGTGGGATACTACAGACGAGCTACAGACAATACTCTTCGGTTCAGCAACAGCAGGCGCTACGGCTACAGCGTTAGCAACGGCACAGAGTAATATAGATGCTATTGAGGTCGATACGGGTACGACTTTGCCTGCTACACTGACAGGCATTAGCGCTGCGATAGCTTCGATAGACGCTACTGGTTTTGCTGCATCAGCTACAAGCGACCCTGCCTCTACTGTTATAGTGGAATGTACGACTTTGGCCGGTTTTGGCAACGACTACTTCAATACTGGATGGTCTTTAAGGTGCATGTTAGACATCTCTGGTGTCGGAACTGCCCCCGAAGGCGAGACTTGGGATATTATCGACTATGTTTCGTCAACTGGTACATTTACGGTCAATGCCGCTTTCACTGCAAAGGTAACGACAGGCGACGGCATTTGGGTTTTCCGCACAGAGGAGCTCAACCTTGACGATAAGACGATGTTGGGTTGTGCCGGAACTATTCGCTACATTGATAGTGGAACATCCGGAGATGGTTCGGGTCTGACTTTAGAAAATGCTTATGTTACTGTCGCACTTGCCGAAGCTGCTTGTGGTGCTGGTGATGTTGTTTATATTGCTGATGGGCACGATGAGGAAATAGGCGACCTTCTTATTAACGTCGCCAATGTTTCCTTTATCGGTTTAGGTGAAGGCGATGCTCGACCGCTATTGACCCTTAACGACAACACTGACGAGATTACTATTGACGCTGCCGGTGTTACAATGAAGAACATCAGGATACAGTCTGGCGTCACTGCTTGTGTCAAAGCCTTCTATATCGATGATGCCGGTATAGGCTGTACGCTTGATAGTATCGCGTTTATTGACGGCGAAGCAAGTACCGTCGATGAGTTTGT
>Ga0114918_10004966_pt1 | contig 11480 bp, 15 predicted proteins | sample LantaG_FD_87015 | JGI IMG/M metagenome (GOLD analysis project Ga0114918, IMG submission 87015) | Deep subsurface microbial communities from Baltic Sea to uncover new lineages of life (NeLLi) - Landsort_02402 metaG | ecosystem: Environmental > Aquatic > Marine > Oceanic > Sediment | place... | reverse complement strand
CAATCGCAGGAACAGATGCGTCCAACGAGGTAGAAGAAGCTTAGGGCGTAGGATTTGATTTCTTCTCCCCCTTGTAGTCGTTTTTGAAGCGTGGCGACTAAAGTGCTTTCTTTTTCCACCCCCCCACGGTGGGCGCAGCGGTTGGGTTTCCTTTTTTTTTTGGGGGGGGGGGGAGGTCGAAGAGTGAGTTTTTCCCATTTTTGTTGCCGTTGCCGCCGCCGAAACTCATCGCCGAAATTCCCGCAGCCAGCGCGGCAATCGCAGGAACAGATGCGTCCAACGAGGTAGAAGAAGCTTAGGGCGTAGGATTTGATTTCTTCTCCCCCTTGTCGTCGTTTTTGAAGCGTGGCGACTAAAGTGTTTTCTCCCCCCCCCCCCCTTTTTTCCTTTTTCTCTCTTTCTCTTTCTCCCTTCTGTCTTCCCTCTTTCTCTCACACAACCCGACGCACCGTCAACGACCACGACGGCGACATCGCTCTCCCTCAGCGCCCGAAACGCCTTATCCCGCTTCTTGGCTCCGAGAACGCCAGACTCGTCGACGCCAGCAGCTTTTCGTTGATTGTTTTTTTCGGGGCGGGGGGAAGGGGGGAAAAGGAGGTTCGAGGTGAGTTTTTTTGTTTTTGGGGGTTTCGTCGGGAGAAGAAAAAAAAAACTCCCGGGAAAAGAAAGAAGAACAAAACTCTCAAACGCACTGTCCATCAGCTTCAAGGGACCGAGGTTCTCCCCGTGCCCCTCGGCCAGCGCGACCTTGACGTCTGCGGTCGTGCCCGGGGTCTCGTCCACGATTGCTGCCCCGGGGGCCAAAGCACAGAGCGCAGTCGACTTGCCCGAATTCATCTTCCCGACAAAGACGACGTTGGTGCGTGGCAAGGCAGAGGTGTCCTCCTTGGTGAATCGCTGGCGCAGTGGCCCCGAAGAGGAAGGAGCGGAGGGGCAGCTCGAGGAGGAGAAAGACATAGTGGAAGAATACCGGGGCCGCGAGAGGGAAGAGAAGCTCCGCCGCTGCTGCCCGTTTCCAGAGGCCTTTCCTTTTCCGACCTTGCCCTCGTCGCCGCTCTCGCCGCCGCTGCCACTGCTGCCAGTGCCACTGCCGCCGCCGCCGCCGCCCGTCCTCGGCCGCGCCGCTGGGCGCTCTCCTTCTCCCTCGACGACGACAGCATCGGCCTCAGCCGCTCGTGTAGCGTGCGGTGGGTCGCCCCATACCCCGCGGGCGACGCTGAGGCCGACGCTCGCTGTTTTTGTTTAGAGTAGGTTTTTTAAACAAGCGGTCGAGGTGAGTTTTTTTTTTTCAAAGCTTTCTCCCCACCCTCTCGCTCTCTCTCTCTTTCACCCTCTCCCTCTCCCTCCCGAGACCTCAAAACCCGATCCAACTCACCGACCCTCGCGGACAGGCACGCCTCGCACCCGGAAGCCGTGTCCGTGATACAGGGCTTCCCTTCGTACAGAGAATAGTCGGCTCGATATTCGGTAGGAGTCAGGATCGGCATCAAGACATTTGCGCCTCTCCTCAAAGCGAGCTCCCTCCCGCGCGGGTGCAAGGCCTGCAGGGCGGTCGTCGCGGCGATGTTGACGTTTCCCAGCGTGATCCTCGCGAGAGCGTTGACGCGAGTCGTCAGAGAGACCATGGCTTCCATGTGAGCTCGTTTGTCTGTGGTTCTTCGGGTCCGCTCGTCGCCTCCGCTGCCGCTGCCGCCGACGACGCCGCTGCCGCCGACGACGCCGCCGACGCTGCTGCCGCCGCCGCTGCCACCGCCGACGCCGACGATGACGCCGCTGCCCCCGCCGACGACGCCGCTGCCTCCACCGAAACCTCCTCCTCCTCCTCCTCCTCCTCCAAACTCCTCCTCCCAACTCGCAGCCACGGGAGTGCCAGGCTCCGTGATGTAGGGCCCGATCCCGATCATGTCCGCTCCGATTTCCTTGAAGAAAGCCAAGTCAGTGGCCAAGTCCTCGAGCCTTTGGCCAGGGAGACCGACCATGACCCCCGTTCCGAGCTGAAGCCCGGCTTCTTTTGCGTCGCGGAGGGAGCGGAGGCGGGCTTCCCAGCGCTGTTTCGGAGGGTGCAGGGAGGCGAAAAGGCGCGGGTTGGAGGTTTCTGGGGGGGAGGGGATAAAGGCGAAGGTGGGAGCGAGAAGAGGGAGCGAGTGTCAGGTGACAAGGGGAGAGAGAGGAGGCGGAGGTGAGACAGGCGAGAGAGAAAGAGAGGAGGACGCGGTGAGAAAGAAAGAGAGAGGAGGACGCGGTGAGAGACAAAGAGAGAGGAGGACGCGGTGAGAGACAAAGAGTGAGGGAACGAGAAAGGGGAAAAGAAAAACGAACAAAGGCACCTCACCTATCCGGAGCAGATATCGCGAAGCGCCCGCATCAACCATTCGGCGGTATGAAGCAGCATTGAGCTCGCCGATTGAGAGCGCTACAGCCAGAGAAGAAGACGAGTCGCTTTCGCCTCCGTCCCTCGCCTTCCTCAGGGCGCGAACTTGCCTCACGGCGCTCTCGACAAAGTGTAGCCTCTTTTCGGTGAGCAGCTCGCCCGACTGGAGCATCAGCGTGCCCATCCCGTGATCCAGAGCCCACTCGGCAGCGTTGACAATCTCCTCCTCCTTCATGGTGTACCTGAAATGACGGGGAAGAGAGAGAAAGAGAAAGAGAGAAAAGAGTTCAGGTCGGAAGAAGAAGAAGAAGAAAAAGGAGAAAAAGAAGACGAAGAAAAAAAACGGGGGGGGGGGACCAACACCTTGCTCTCTCTCTCTCTGCCTCACCTCTTCACCCCTCGCTGAAACTTGCGGATCCCGCAATATCCGCAGTCGTTGGCGCAGACGTTGCTAAACTCCACGATGCCCCTCAGGTAGACCTGGTCGCCGAAGAACCTGCGCGTGACCGAGTCGGCGTGGACAAACAGGGCGCGGTCGAGCTCGTTCAAGGGCTCGAGAGAAGAAGAAGAGGGAACAGAAGAAGGAGGAGGAGGAGAAGAGGAAGAAGAAGGAGGAGGAGGAGAAGAAACAGAGCCCTCCTCTCCTTGCCGTTCCGTTCGCTTTTCCCGCTCCTCTCGCATCATCATCAGCACGGGCCTGCTCGCGTCCCTGAGCTCCCTGATCCCGCCGCTCGCCTCTTCCAGCAGGCGGAGCATCGAGGATTGGGGGATGTCGACGACATCGCCCGGCTTGAGTTGTTGATCCATTTTCGTCAGGCCGAGGAATGAGCCCAGGGTCTCCGCTGCCCGCTGTGGGGTCATCCCGGGCTCCTGCCACGCGGGGCGGGAGGCGTGCGCGAGCTTTTGCGGGGAGAGGTTGAGAGAGAGAGAGAGAGAGAGGAGGAGGTCGAGGTCGTGAAGAGGTGGGTGGTCGAAAGGTCGAAGAAGAAGGGGAGAAAAAGAGAGAAAAAAGAGCGAAAGACCGTCGCTTCACCAGCTACAAGACCTCACCAGCTCCTTGAGCATTTCGCTCCTCTCCTTCCTGGGGGAGACCCCGGCCTCTCCGGCTTCCGCTCGCGCCCTCGCGTGGAACAATGCGCGACTCGAGCCGGAGAGCAAAGGAGTCGCCATCGACGCCTGCGATGCTCGATCGGCCAGCGCCCCCGCCAGCCTGCTCAGCGCTTCGGCGAGGTCCCTCGTCGCGGCCCGCATGTTGTCGCTCCACCCTCTCCAGGGCGAGCACGAGGACGCTCGACAAAGAAAGCAAGGAGAACGAACGGAGAGAAAAAGAAACGAGAAAATGGAAAAAAGGTAAGACCTCTTTTTTGTACCTCTTCGTTTTCGTTCACAATCATTTCACTCAGTCTTCTGTTCGCTCGCCTTCATCTCCGGCTTCGCGCACCCGAGACCGCCGCAGCCGTCTCAGAATGCTCGCGCTGACGTGGCTTCTGCGACGCCAGGCGGGTGCCTGCGCCGTGGCCGCGAACAGGACGGTGGTTGGAGCATTATTTTCATCTTGTTCGTCGCCTCAACCATCATCTTCGTCAGCGTATCGACCTCGACCTGCGCCTTCGCCCCGCTTCTTTGCTCCTTCTTCTTCTTCATCTCCCAGGCCCCCTTCTCTTCTCTCCTCGCTGACGTTCACGCGAGGCGCGAAATGGTCCGTGGAGACGGAGAAGGGACACGTGTACCGCAACCCGGACGAAATCATCGACGACGCCGCCATCACTCGAGCTCTCGAAACGACGAGAGAAAAGGCCCGAGACCCGGCCGCTGTGGCTGCCGTCCTCGAGGCCGCCAAAGAGCGCGCGTTCCTCAAAGCGCCGCCGCCGGCTCGGACCTCGGAGGAGGGTTCGCAGGGGGCTTCATCGACCTCGTCGGAAGAGTTTCCCGAGCCAGGGCCCTCCGAGTTCGTCCGCGGCCTCTCCATCGAAGAGGCGGCGGTGCTGCTGAACGTCCCGGCCGACGACGAAGCCGCTATGAAGCCCATCTTCGAGACGGCGTTCCAGATCAAGAACCGCATCTACGGCAATCGCGTGGTGCTGTTCGCGCCGCTGTACATCGCTAACTGGTGCGTGAACTCGTGCCGGTACTGCGCGTTCCGGTGCGAGAACAAGACCATCGAGCGCAGCCTGCTGACTGATGAGCAGATCCGCGAGGAGGTCCGGGCGCTGGAGCTCCAGGGGCACCGGCGGCTGCTCGTGCTCACGGGAGAGCACCCGAAGTACAGCTTCGAGCAGTTTCTAAACGTGAGAGTCGTTTTTGTTGAGGCGTTGAGGGAGGCGGAGAGGCGGAAAAGAGGGTGAGGCCGCGGCGCCGGCCTTTTTTTTGCTCACTGCCGCCGCACCCTCTTTATCTCTCTCTCTCTCTTGCTTTCTCTCTTCCCACCTCCAGGCCCTCCGCGTCATCTCCGAGGTCCGCACCCCTCCCTGCGGCAACATCCGGCGCATGAACGTCGAGATCCCGTCGCTCTCGGTCTCCGACATGCGGCGCCTCAAGGCGACCGACTGCGTCGGGACGTACACCTTGTTCCAGGAGACCTACCACCGCCCCACGTTCAAGCACGTGCACGTGCGCGGGCCAAAATCGGACTACGACCACAGGCTTCTCACGCACGACCGCGCGATGCGCGCCGGGCTCGACGACGTTGGTGAGGGAGAGAACGTTTCTTTCTCTCCTTTCTTTCATTTTCTTTTTTTCGTATCGGGAAAAAAAACTTGAAACAAAAATCTCACTTCTCTCTCTCTCTCTCTTTCACCACTTTCCTCCCCGCCTCCTCGCAATCTCCAAGGCATCGGCGTTTTGTTCGGACTCGCCGACTACCGCTACGAGGTCCTGGCCATGATCCAGCACGCCGCGCACCTCGAGCGGGAGTACAACGCCGGGCCGCATACGATCAGCGTTCCGCGGATGCGGCACGCGGAGGGGTCGGACGTCTCGGACGCGCCGCCCTTCCCCGTCGACGACGCAAACTTCAAAAAACTCGTGGCCATTTTGAGGATCGCGGTTCCCTACACGGGCATGATTCTCTCGACGAGGGAGTCGCCGGAGATGCGAAGGGAGCTGCTGAAATGTGGCATGAGCCAGATGAGCGCGGGGAGCAGGTGCAAGTGGAGAGACAGAGGAGTGGGGTTTTGCTTCTTTTGCTCTCTTTCTTCGACCTCGACTCAAAAACATCTCTCTCCCTCTCGAAAAACCGATCAACAGGACCGAAGTCGGTGCCTACCACCGAGAAGGAAACCTCCCAGAGACCAGCGCCAAGCTCTCGGAGCTCAGCGGACAGTTTTCGCTCATGGTGAGAAGAGGGAAAAGCTGCTTTCTTTTTTCGTTTTCTTTTACGAGAGTAGAAGTCAAGGTCAAGGTCAACGGAATAAACTCAAACTCGCTCTCTCGACTTATTTCAAACCCCTCTTCCAAACCCATCTAGGATCACCGGCCGATGCGCGAGATCGTCATGGAGCTGCTGCGGGAAGGATACGTGCCGAGCTGGTGCACGGCGTGCTACAGGAAGGTGAGGGGGGCCTTTTTTTGTTTTGGAGTCGGCGATTGCGGCAAAGCACGGCAAAGCAAAGGGAAAACAAAAAAACAAAGAAAAACGCTCTCACCCTTATTTCATCTTTTTCCCGCCTTTTCCTTCCCCCCCGTCCCCCCCCAAGGGCCGAACCGGAGAGGCCTTCATGAAAATCGCCAAGGCGGGCAATATCCACTCCTTCTGCCATCCAAACTCTCTCTTGACTCTCAAGGAATGGGCTGATGACTACAGTCACGCGTCCGAGGAAGAAGCCGAGATGATCAGGAAGGTCATCGAGAAGGAGTCCGCGAGCGACGAGATCTCGGTAGGGGCCAAGAGGCTGCTCAAGAGGAAGATGTCGAAAGTGGAGGCCGGGGAGAGGGACGTGTACGTGTAATTGTGAGGTTTCGAGGCGCGGCCGTCGCCGCCGTTTTCTCAGAGTTGGTCGCCGCCGTCTCCACCGCCCAAACCTCAGAGGGGAGAAACCCTGAAGAAGAGAGCCCGTCTCGCTGCCGAGGAGGGCCACGCTGCTCCTCCCTCTTCTCTTCCCCCGTCGTTCTGATGCTGCCCCTGGATCCGCCGCTCGAATGCAGAAAAGAGAGCTCCGGACAAGTGTAAACCATTTTCGGATGTTAGATTTTGAATTTAAAGCTCAACCCTAATGTGTTGTCAAACCTTTCAAATATTAATATTTCGCTCCGAGTGAAACGCCCTTTCTTTTTCCCACTCTCTCTTTCTTGAAGCCGTCGAGACGCCCCTCCTCTCTGCGAGCGCAAAAAATTTGAGAGGGGATCGCCCACAAACGCATCAGGAGATCGAGCAGGAGCGAAACGTGGCGTTTGAAAGGGGAAGGAGGTCGAGGTCGTCGGCGACCTCGACCTGTCATTTCATTTTCTTCCCGTTTTCCTCCTCCTGTTTCGACGGCATCGGGCGTCAACAAACCCGCCCTCGCTCCACCAGCGGCGCCTTTTCCCGCTCACTCCCCTCTCAAGCACAGAACCGGACTCTCCGCAGCCTTGCATGGCTACGGATCGAGCAACAGGGGCACCGCTCGTCGTCGTCGACGACGACGATGTCGACGACGACAATGGCGCTCCTCGATCGACGCCCTCTTCTTCCGCTGCTCAGACCGCTCGCGACCTCGCCTCGACCAAGACCTCCCTCGCCGCTTCCCTGTTCGCAGCCGCCTCCCGCTCCCACCTCTCCGCAGCGACCCAGAACCTGCTCCTCGCAACGCGCGTCAACTCCTCCATCAGCTCGGCAGCCTCCGCTGCTTCGGCCGACCTCGCAGGCTGGAGCGACCTCCGCGACGCGCTCTCCGAGAAGCTCGCGGCGCTGGGCACCCTAAGCGCCGAGGCAATCAAGGTGGCTCTGGAGCCCCGCGTGGAAGTGTTGGAGAAGGAGGCGGGCGAGCTCGACGCTCTGTCGAAGAGGCTGGCGAGGGCGGTCGGGATGAGCTGTGGAGGAGAAGGAGAAGAAGAAGAAGAAGAAGAGGACGAGGACGACGGCGACAGAGAGAGCGAGAGCGAGCGAGAAAAGACGAAGAAGAAATCGATCAGCTCTTCTTCTTCCGCGACCGCCGCCGCGACCGCCGCGGCATCTGCTGCTGCCACTGCCGCAAGCGCCGCGGCGTCCAAGCTCTGGAACCGGTGGGCGCCCGGAGAGAATAAGAGGTGATAGAAGTGTTTGAGGGAGTGGGGTTGACCTTTTTGCTTCTTCATCCACCTCTCGCTTTTTCTCCTCCTCCTCCTCTTCTTCTTCTCTCCTCCTCTTCTTCTCCTCTCCTCCTCCTTCTCCTCCTCTTCTTCTCTCCCCCGCCCGCTTCCATTCTTCAAATTCGTTCTTTTTCTGCAGTTGTTACCCTTTCTCTCCCGAATTGTAAAATCACGCCCCCCACCCCCCAAAAAAAAACATCCAACATTTTCAAAGATCAACCATCTCATCTTCCTCGGCCAGCTTTGCCAGCGCCGCCTGCGCCCCTCCGCTTCCGTTTCCCCCTTTCTTCTGCCTCTTCCTGTCATTCATCGGCGGCCTCAGCTCCCTCATCCCCCCTGGCCTCTTCAACGCGGCCTCCCACGTCTTCCTGTGCAGCTGGTAGAGGTACAGCGCCGCCCTCGCGTCATCGACGGGGCTGTGCTCCCCCTCCTGGATGACCAAGCCCAAGTGCTGTCTCGCCAGGTCCCGCAGCTTCCTGGCCTTGGGTTTCCGCCCGGGAGCCCCAGGGGACCGCATCAGCGGCGGGTACCTGGCCGTGTCCCGCAGCATCGCGCGGGGGTGGCCCAGCATCAGGGCCGTCAGGTCGTGCGAGACCGCGTGGCCGACGAGGACGCGCCCCTCGATCAGCTCGCCGACGCGCCGGCGGACCTCGGCCGCGTCCGGCGCGCTGTCGAGGTGTTCCGGCCGGATCCCCGAGACGCGCGTCCGGTGGTCGGTCACTTTCTCGCGTTGCGCGACGTGCGTGTCCAGCACGACGGCTCCCGACTCGTTGACGAGGCAGACGCGGGCCAGAGAAGATCGGACCCCGCCGGGGCCAACGCCGACCATCTCGCAGTCGACGGCGAGGACGCGGGTCAGCGCGCGGGTCGCGGCGCCGTCGATGGCCTCGGGGCGGTGGGGAGAGAGGGGGTCGAAGTCGGCACGGGCAGCAGCAGAGGAGGGAGATAGAATCGACGTCGCCTTATGGCGCTTGCTGGCGGTGCCGTTTGCTCCTGCTCCTGCTGCTCCTTCCCCAGCTCCTCGCTCGTCGCCCCGCTTCCGCTTGTCGATTGCTCCTCCCCCGCTCCCGACCAGCTTCGCTGCTCGCATCGCTGCCCAGTTAGCGCCCGCAGCTGCCGGGGTAGGAGGGACAGCGACGATCGTTGGCAGAGAGTGCTTTTTCGGCGGCGGGGGAGGTGCTGGAGCTGGCTTCTTCTTCTTCTTTTGCTGCTGCTGCTGCACTGGGACGAGGACGGCCTTTGGAAGATCTTTGTTCGCCGGAGCCACTTCAGTCGCTTCCACCTCCTTCTCCACCTCGGCCACTGCTGCAGCTGCCTTTGCAACAACAGGCGCCTGGGGCTTGAATTTGTTCCCGCGGACCATGGCGACGACGCAAAATTCAGAGCGAGGCGAGCTCGGCTGAGGAGTTGTTGGCGAGAACAAGAAAGAGAGAGTGAAAGAGAAAGATCTCAGGTCGTGTGTGAGCGTCGAACGCAAAAGAGGCCTCTCTCTCTCTCTTCCATAGCCTTCCCTCTACCACCAACTGCTACTCACCGAGAACTTTCTCAAGCGCTTGCTCGCGCGTGGTCTTTTCTAGCGCCGCTCCTGGACCTGGGGCGCGGTAGACGGCCTGGGTGTTTTTTTTATTTTCGAGTGGAACCGAGAGAAAGAGGTTGAGGTCGTCGTCGTTTGTCGCCGCCGCATGTGGCTAGAGCCGCCGTCAAGAGGCATTCGAATTCGACGCTCGTTTTCTCTTCCTCCGCGGCTCTTCGATCCAAGCCACTACACCGGCAAGCAAGCCGATGACCTCATCTAAACTCACCCTCCCGGATGGAAGAGCCCTGAGCTCCGCAGCCGCGACGCCGAGCACGCGTCGACGGAGTGTCGCGGCGTTCGCGGCAGCGAGCTCCGAGGCAGACGCGGCGACGTCGAGCGGCGTTGCTTTGGTGGAGAGCTTTTGGGATGTCTCGCTCGAGTGACGCGCTTTTTCTGCTGCTGTGGCGTTGGCGCTGGACATGCGAGATCCCGTGAGCAGGCAACGGAATGAAAAAGAAGGCGAGAGAAGGACGACTATGCTGAAGCTTTTAAACGAATGTTTCTTTCTTGCTTTTGTGTTTCGCCTTCACTTTCCATCTTCGATCTCAGCCTCCTTTTAGAAGGACTCTGTCTGCTGCACCATTTGATCCACAACTGCGGTCACGCAAACGCATCATGCGTTTGTAGGCGCTTAGGAGAGGGCAAGCTCTGAATCAAGCCAGAAAGGCCACAGCGATGAAGATGCCGGTTTCGATGCCCGGTCTCGTCTTCCTCGTCGTCTCGCTCTTCTTCTTCTACTTCTCGACCTCGACCTCCTCCTCCCCGCTCCTCTGCAACCCTGCGGGCCCTCGACTACAGTGCCCGGGCGGGGCTGCAGACCAGGCCAACTGCGTCTCCGCGGGCTGCTGCTGGATCCCGGCCGGAGAGAACTCTGCGGTGCCCTGGTGCTTCCGGACAAACGGAGGGAAAAGCGAGTACGAGGTGGTCGAGGCTTTGCCGAGTTTTTCTGGGGAGAAGTTTTCTGTCCCACTGCTCGCATCTCCCTCTTCCTCCTCTTCTGCGTCTCTTTTCTCGGCCTCCCTGCGCCAGATCGCGGCGACGCAGCCCGAGCTCGGAGAGGACGAAGGAGAGCTTGAGTTCTCCGCGTCGGAGCAGTGCGGCGTCGCGAGGCTGCGGCTGAGAGCAGCAGCAGAGAAAAAGGGGAAGAGAAAGAAGAACAAAGGGAAGAAGGAGAACGAGAGCACGACTTCCGAAGGAGCTCCCTTCGAGCTCCCCTCCTGGCTCTTTGCGAGCGGGCTCGACGCCTGCTCCGAGTCCAGGAGGAAGGCCGAGGAGGAAGGCGGCGGAGGTGGAAACTTTTTCACTTCTCCTTCCCCGGGAATCCGGATTGACCTGACTGTCGCCCGCTCCCCGTTTTCGGTCGAGGTTTCCGCGGCGGCCTCTTCTCCTTCTTCTTCTTCTTCTTCTTCTTCTTCTTCTTCTTCTTCTCCGCGCTCCTCCTCCTCTCTGTTCAACACCACGGGCCACCGCCTCGTCTTCAAGAGGCGGTACGTCGAGCTCACCACGTCCCTGACCCCCGGTTCCTCGCTCTACGGCTTGGGGGAGAGGAGCGGGTCCTTTCATGTCGAGAGAGGGGGAGGACGAGGAGGGAAACGAAACACTTCTCGTCGTCCTCCTCCTCCTCCTCTCGCCCTCTGGGCCCGAGACACGCCCTCGTGGAAGGAGGGCGGGGGAAACCTCTACGGAGCTTGGCCCGCGTGGATCGAAGTGGTGCCGTCATCTTCCTCAGGGGGGAGGAGCAGAACGCACGGCGCTGTTCTGCTCTCGTCCTCTCCCGTCGAGGCCCAAGTCAGCGAGGGATCGTTGTCTCTTCGCGTCCTTCTCCCCCCTGGCTCCGCCTTGGAGATAGCCCTGCTTCCGGGACCGACCCCTGCAGACGTCTCTGATCAGATGACGCGCTTGCTCGGGAGGCCCGCGTTGCCTCCTGCGTTTGCTCTGGGGACGCATCAGAGCAGGTAAGGAAGTTTTTGTGAAGCGATGATTTTTTTCCGGGGTTTTCGGGTTTTTTCTTCTTTTTTTCTTCCTCTCTTTCTCTCTCTCGCGTTCATTTTTTTGACACTTTTTCCCTTCCTTCCTTCCTTCCTTCCTTCCTTCCTTCCTTCCTTCCTTCCTTCCTTCCTTCCTTCCTTCCTTCCTTCCTTCCTTCCTTCCTTCCTTCCTTGCTTCCTTCCTTCCTTCCTTCCTTCCTTCCTTCCTTCCTTCCTTCCTTCCTTCCTTCCTTCCTTCCTTCCTTCCTTCCTTCCTTCCTTCCTTCCTTCCTTCCTTCCT
>Ga0114918_10004965_pt1 | contig 11481 bp, 21 predicted proteins | sample LantaG_FD_87015 | JGI IMG/M metagenome (GOLD analysis project Ga0114918, IMG submission 87015) | Deep subsurface microbial communities from Baltic Sea to uncover new lineages of life (NeLLi) - Landsort_02402 metaG | ecosystem: Environmental > Aquatic > Marine > Oceanic > Sediment | place... | reverse complement strand
GCTACTGTGCCCGGGAAGGGAGTCAGTTGTCCTGGTCGAACCTGTTGTGCTCTAAACATAATTCTTCTCCTTTATAAGTTTATTTGTCTGACTACCCTACTACTTCTCCGGTGCAAACCCCGCAGACATGCCCTTCATCATCGGCATAATCATCATGAACACCATCATTATCATAATTAGTGGCATAATGCTGGTGAGTAGGTCGCCAATCTCAGTCTGGGCTGGTGCCGTTGCATATGGCGATACGGATATTTGCCCCGGTTGGACTGCGACCTGTCCTGGTTGAATTGATAACTGTTGTGCTTTAATCACCTTTCTACCTCCTGTATTTAATTACTTCGTAGAGCCTTTTTGCCTCTCTCTCACAGGCCTCAACGTCCATATGGGGAACAGATGCCTCTGCCCTTCGGGCTGCCCAGTAACCGTATTCCCTAGCTATCCGGTCTAGGTCCTCTGGTGGTATGGAGTGGTGGAACATTGCCCCGGTAATTCCCCTCACCATAACTGCTACCCCAGCTAAGGCGACAAGTGTGGTGGCAAAGCCCAATATGGACTCATACTCCTGGGAGATAGGCATAGCCTACAGGCTGCCTACTTATAGGCAGCCTGCATGTTCGTGAAGAGTTTCTCGAAGTAGTCGCCGGCCTTACCAGCAAACTTCTTATAGTTTGCTATCGGGCCTGATGCCTCACTAACCGATATTCCAAGATAGGTGCCGAGCTTATCGGTCATCTTGGACACCGCCAGTGGATCGGTTACACTCGAGACGTACTTTGTCTTTGCAGATGCTTTAGTTGCCAACGCAGACCTCCTATTTTTTATTTTCCCAGGGTGGATAGCCCCTGGGTTGGCGTCTGCAACCCTGGCTGAAAAGAAAAAGCGGCGTTGCCTCCAACCTTTCAGTCAAAGGTTGCAACGCCGCTTAGATTAGCCTTGAAGCCGCCGATGAAAGTAAAAAGCCTCGGAAGCCGATTCTTTCATCGGCAAGCTTCCGAGACTCTAATTAAAGCAATACCACTTATTTAAAAGCTTGTCAAGTCTATACTTTTTGCTTCTCCTCTTCCTTTTTCACCCTGATTATCAATTCATCGTTGTTGGCCACGATCTCCACTCGGTCGCCCGCCTTGAGTTGGAAGTATTTTGTCCATGCCTTGGGGAGAGTTACCGCCAGACTCTCGCCGGTCTTAAAGAGAGACCGCTCTACAAAAATAGGCATCAGCTACTCAATATAGCACCGACTTACCAATTCATCAAGCTAGCTTAATTTCAACTTTTCCCTTTGGTAGCTGTGACGCATCTCGCTGGCATATTTAAGGCAGCCCCTTTGAAGGGGGGCAGAGAGCTGCATAAATTTCTTTAATAGATCAGCTTCATCACCAGGACTCATCGGAGGGTTGATTTTAACCTTCGGGGAGGAAACCTCCGCCATAACACTGGTAGCACCTACCAGTAGGACTATGGCAAGTAGACTAACCACTTGGTCCAAATCCTGACTCAACACTACTTAAACACCTTCGTCTTGCACCCAAAAGCACTAATTATTTGGGGTAATGGCTGCATAATAGCATTTAGTAAAATCTGCTTAGCCTTTTCCACATCGGGGTCGTCCTCTACTCCCGGATTGTTTTTGCAAACTATCCGAATTTGGCCAGGGTCCTGCACCAGGTCTACCTCAAAACGACCCAGCGCCTCTTTTAATGCCGGTGGCCAGGAATCTCGCTGCTTAGCAAACGCCCCCCATACCATATTTTGCATTACTGTAAAGTCAAACATCACTCCTCCTCAAACTCAGCCCTGGAGTGTTCTTCTACATTGGGTAGATTCCCTGGTGGTGGCGGCTGTTGGCCACTCTCTGTTTCTGGCTGCCCTGGCTGCTCAGGCTGTACCCCGGGTCGGGTTTTCATAAATAGTTGTGCCATCTGCTGCCCCGCCTTTTGAAAGGAGGGCATCATCAGGGTCGTCATCATAGTAGCCATTGGATTTTCCCCTGATGCCGCCAGCTGAGTTTTAAGTGCCTCCACCTCGGGCATTATCTGCGCCCCTACCCCGGCGGCTGCTCTCATTGCTGCTTCCTGAGCTACCTCGGCACTGCCCTTCCTGGACTCCTCCATAATCTTTAGCTGGTTGGACAGCACTTCAGCCTGGCCGGCGGCCAGCAGCTGGTTATACCTGGCGGCCATAATCAAAAGGCCCATACCATCAACAAAGCCAAGCTTATAGTCGCCATCCTGGAGCCGAATATCTCGTAATGCCTGCTCCGGGGGAATCATATCCTTGGAGCCTATCTTCATTAGCGCATAACCTGGCTTACGAACCTCGAGGGGCTTATCATTCCCGCGTTTCACAGGTCTAACCGGGCACACTTTATAGACAGTAGATTTTTTGAAACCAAAGTCTTGATGAATCTGAGTATTGCTGTAACCTAAATCGTGGAGTTGCCCGATCTTGACACTTTCATCATCATCGCTATCCAAAATTGCCTGAACCCTCTCGGCCAGCTCTTCCTCAGTTAGCTCTTCTCTATTAGCCATATAATTACCCCTCAACCAAACTATAACAGGAAAGACCTCCAAAAGTCCAACAAAAATCTACTCATTACCTATGGACTGTCGACCCCAAATCCATAGACTTTTGTAGACCCCAGCTATGGACTTTAACCTTGTTATCCTTCCCTGTCCTAGGCTAGGGTCACCCTCCTAAAAGTAATTTAATAGCCTTCTCCACTCCAAGCTGATTACTTAATCGAGCTACCCTAACCGCATCCCTCACATCTTGGCTCCGGCCGTCAAGCCTCTGCGCTATCTCCTCTGCCAGCTCAGGCTCAACACTCTCACGGTGGACCAGAACTCCCTTGACCACAGTCTGGTAATCAGCTCGGCTATACGCCCCTATCTTCCTTACGGCAAAGCGGGACAGCAGCTCCGGCGACAATCCATAAAGCCTATTTGTGGCGGCCACCACCCAGATTAAATGCGTGACATCCAGCTCCCTGCCCTTCTTTGCCCTGACCAGGCGCCCACCTTCCATAATAGAGAGGAGGGCAGCGGTGTCGGCAGCATTCATCTTGTCCAGCTCATCGACAAGTAATATTCGTGGCTGTCTCTCGGCTACCAGGTCCCACAGGCCAGCCTTGGAGGTAGCTGAGCCAACAAGCCAGACCGCTCTTTCGCCGGCAGCCCTCTCAATATCCCACAGAAACAAAGTCTTGGCTAGCGCCGGCGGGCCAGCCAAAAGGACATGGACCTGCTTTTCTGCCAGGAGAGAAGCCCTGAGAAGCTCTTTAACCTCAGGGTGACCGATGATATCCTCAAACATGTCGTCAGGGAGGTTTAATTTGCCACCCTGGGGTGCCACAGTGCCACCGGGGAGGCTGGTGCCAGCCAAAAGAGCCCTTGCTGTCTCGGTAAGCCGGTAACCATGGTAACTATTGCTCTCATAAAAATCTGTAATTAAGCCTTTCATCCTGAGTTTCGTGAGAGTCCCCGGCCAAATTCCTACATCCCTTCTCCGCCAGCCGAGTTTTCCCGTCAGGCTGTTTGGGTCAAGGCTGTCCTCTACTTCAGCTATTTGCTTTAGCAGCTCGATATCACCTTCCTTCACTTCAATTACCTCCTCCCTTATCTTCAATTACCTCCTCCCTTATCTTTGATGATATCCTCTGCCTCTTTAATCGCCCGGAGCTTTTCTAGCTCATCTAGGATTGCTTTCTCCTCCTTTTGCCACCTACGCCTCTCCCGCTCGAAGGTTTTTTTGAAACTGGGGTCATCTATTTCTTTTGCAGCCAGCAACGACTCATAATGAGCTTGCAGTGTCCGGGCTAAAGCCAGAGTCGAGTTGAGTTTGACCTCCTCCGGCTCAAACTCAGTGGCGGTTTTCCAGCAGAGTCTAAGCCATTCTCTTTCTTCCTCACTAAGGATAATTTCAGGGGCTATCCCGGCAAAGACATCAAGAGGGTGTTCCCAACTCCAGTCACCATGCCACATCTTCCCCTGCTTCATCCCATAGTCATACTGAAATACTATCTGCTCGCCATATTGGTTTTCAAAGTAGGCAGTATAACAACCACTAGCCTCTAGCTCTGGTGGTTTGCCACAACACTCGTAATGACGATTTGGAATTGTCAAAACTGTCCCTTCCCAAATCTTAGGTTCTTGCTTATCGTTGCTCATCTATCTTACCTCCCAATTCAACATTAAACCTGAAGTCATGCATCTCTTTCAAGTCTTTAGATGGAAAATCCTTCAGCTTATCAATGATATCGTAATGGTAGTAGTGGACAAACTCTTTTAGGGCATCCGGTAGGCTAGCCCACCACTCATCACAGCATTTAGCCATCCAGTGTCACCTCCTTTGTGCCTTTCCTTTAGTCTTCCCCTAGAACCCACTTCAAGGTGTCAACGATGACCCCGACACTCTTCTCCTGCAACCGGGCCACATGCTGGCGGAGCTCCGGGGGCATCTTCATCAGCTCCAGTGCATACCCCTGCCAGTTCTGGGGCAGGTGTAATAGAAATTCAGCGTGATTTATCGCAACCCCCATCTGGCTAGCTGCCAACATTCCTTGCCAAAAGTTAAGTCGTTCCCTGACCTCTTGCTCCGTACGTATTACTGCCACCCCCTTTCTTAAATATTAAGCCCCAGCCGTCTAAGCTCTTCTGTTCTCACTTCCCATGCCTTTTCCAGCTTATCAATGGTCTCTGGGGTTGCCGCTTTCTCTAACAGTTTACTCCTGCGGCTCAGCTTCCTTAACGCCTTAGCTTCAATGGAGCGAACCCTCTCTCTGCTTATTCCTCCTTTGCCCCCACCGTGCCTCGGTATCAGCTTACCTGTATCCTCAAGGGTTAATGACCGGCCATAGCGTCTGCCGAAACGTGTCTCTAACACCATAACCTCCCTTGTTTCCAAAACAGATGTAACTACTTGCCAAATAGCCTCTTCATCCACCTCGGGTGGTTCATCATAATGGTCCCAGTGGGGTAAAACAGCAACAAACAGCTTCTGTGCCGGTGTCCAGTCCTTTCTCAGCACTGCCACTCCCCCTTCTCTCTTTGTTAATCCACGGCCTCGACCCGTATCCGTGCTTCTTCCTTTGCAATAGCCCTAATAAATCTGGGAGTTACACCATAGTCAGCAGCAATTACTGTGGTCGACTCACTTGACCAGCAGCGCTCTGCAATCTTTGGATAATCTTCCCGAGGAACTTTAACAGCCCTATGTTGAATAGCTTTAGCTTGGGCACGCTGTAACAATACATGGAGGCATCCCGGAGAGCAGGCTATGGGGTGTGCTTTGGGGATGAGTGTACCGCAAACCGGGCACGGGTGGGGCTTGCGCGGAACCCGCAATTTCTCCTCAGCGTATAACTTTTTAAACACCTCGCTCAGTTTTCGCCTCAGGCGCATTCCATATTCCGGATTCTCTTCACTTAATCGCTTTCTTGTCGCCGCTGAAACCAAGGCGGTTCTCTGACGTACAATTTTCCTGCATTTGGAGGAGCAGGTTATTGGATGGGCTGTAGGTAACAGTGTTCCACATCCCGGACAATGGTGGGGCTTTCGGGTCTTCTCCGCAGCTTTTTGACCAGCTCGCTGTCGCTGTTCAGGGGTGGCCATAGCCATTAACCTCTCTGTATGCTCTTTTCTTGCCCTCTCACTCAGTGCACAGGTACCACCTGCCTTCCGTACCAATTTAGGAGAGGGATGGAGCGTCTGGGGTCGCTGCGTGCATGCGTAGGAATGCTCAGGCGAACAAATCGATGTATCCTTATAGAGATAGGCTAACCTACGTAGGTCAGTGGCGGTTATTCCATGGGCTTTAGAAGTATGCCCCGCCAACATTTTCCATGGACTCGAATCACACCACCAGCAATAACCATCCTTTATGCAATCCCTTAATACTTCAACCGATGGGTCGCTCAGCTTGGTATTCCTATCAACTGTCACTGCCACCCCCTCATTTTCCTAATCATCTCATGGGCTGCCATCACCATCTGGAGGAGAAAACTGGTCCCTTCCACCCCGGCGGTATCAGGATGCAATTTATGCAAGAGCTCCCGATATCTCTTCTTAATCTCTTCATCACTGGCCGACTTATCCAACCCCAGGATCTGGTAGGGGTCAAGGCCCGGCTGCTGGCCCATCATCCCTGGGAGCTGAGACATGTCTACACCCATACTCCTGATATAGTCCATTAACTTGCGAGGGTTAAGGGCGTCCTTCAATAGGTCATTCACCAAGCTCTGTATCTCCTCTGTTATGACCTTTAGCATCTCTTGCTGTACCCCCAATATCCGTTGCTGTATTCTGGTTACTCTGTCATCAGTCATTTCCACTCTCCAGGAAACCTAGGGAATAGCCTGCAGGGCACCTCTGGGCCAGCACAGTCGTGGTAGACCTTGCCATCTCCTTTTTGTGTAAACCTCTTAGTACTCTCCACCACCTCACCCTTAAAATAAAGGGTCTCAAAGGTCTTGCACTTGGGGCAAGACGCAACCAGCTCCCGAAACCTCCACACACTATACCCATTCCTCCGACAGCTCCCCCTGGCCAACCTCCTCAAGCAAGTCACTATCTACGAAGTCGCCGGGGAGCGGTACCACATCATCAGGAAGCACCGGGACGCCAGCTCTCAAAAATACCTCCAGGACAGCCTCAGAGCAAATCTGTCTAGCGTCCCGTTGCCAGGATAGAGGCATCTTATCCAATGGCAAATGGAGCTTCTCCCAGATTATGCGGGGGAGGATAAACTTCACAAAACAGTAATAATCGTAATGCGCTTGGGGATCAGAAGCTAGCTTGATAGCCTCCCTCAGCACTTTAGGTATCCGCCTCCTGTACTCGGGCTTTAGCCGCATAACTACAACACCTTGGCCATATCTTTCCGACAGCATCCTTAAAGAAGCACCTCTACCATATGACTCAAAAATCATAGGCAGCCTGCCGGCACAGGCCCTATATCTTGTGGCCCCCAGCCTCACCACTCCCATATACAGGAAACAGTGGAGATACCTGCCGATAGCCCACCTCCTTATCACGGACCAGGGGTCATTGCCGCGGTTGATATTAACTAAAAGGTCGCCAGGTTGAAGCTTGAAGTTACTCATCAGCCATAGCTCCTTTCAGAAGCTCAAAGCCCCACTCGTGGCCACAATTCCAGCACCGCCAGCCGACATCTACTATGGTCTGGTCTGGTAATTTTTGATTTCTAACTGCTGTTTCATGCTCACCATGCCAAGCCTTCCCCTCAGCACCACATTGTGGACACTTCTTTCCAGCGTTATTCAACTTTTACCTCCTCTACTTCAATTTTATTCATCACAGCCCCCTAGCATTCTCGATAAGAACACTTTTGCTGCTAGACCTTCAGCTTCTTCATATCTACTAGGTGCATCATATAGGCAGCCAAGGTAAGCCGGCTGCCGGCCCACTGGCAGGCCCAGACCTTCCTTACCGCGAGCTCAGGTGATGAGGCAAACACCGGGCGCAGCTCCTCATCCCTGGGGCAGCCACTATCAGGCCACCGGCATTGTTGTCGAGCATAAGAACAGATCTTCACTTCATCCCCTTTGCCAGGGCTCTTGGTAGGGCAGTTTTAATATGTCGTAGACCTGCTTTTCAGACTCTATCAGTATCAGTTTCCCATCCTTGCCAATAATCCCATCACCGTTAGCCTTGAGTTTCATGCCCAACCTTCGTGCCTGTGAGCACAGTCTGATATTATTTTCAGTTGACCCGGTTCGGATAAGGAGCAAGGTTGCCCAGGTCTCCTGAGTCGCATAATATAGGTCAATCTGGGTACCTTTGTACTCGAACCGCCTCAGCTTCTCCCCGTCCATTATCGGCGGGCCCAAGCGGTCAATCTCCTGAGATAAATGCCCTGGGTTGGAAGGGATTAAGACGAAGTCTATATCTTTAACCTCAGCCTTCTGCCTGCGAATAGAGCCAGCTACTATGATTTTGTCACAATAAGGCTCGAGCCGGTAATATACCTCGTTAGCCACTTTTAGTGCTTCTGCTAGCTTCATTCTCCACCTCCAGCTTCCTTATTTCGTCGAGCCATTTCTGGACCCGCTTGCTATGACAGTGGGACCGCCCGACTCTGCATATATAAATTCCTGGCTCCCTCTTCATGTGGTCGCATTGGATGCATACCATCACAATTTTGCCTTCCAGCTCCTTAATTCGCTCTGTTTTATTCATCGCAGGTCAACACCAGCTATATCTACCCTCATCTTCTTTCCCGAAAGCATTTCAGACACTGAGTCCCTGTTCTTACTTCGATTTTGGCCTTCCTGTCGGCATCGGGGTGGTAGGTTACTTCGCCGCAGCTCTTGCATTTCCAGGCCACATTGGTTAAATTCTCATTCACTATCTTGCCCCCTGTTCCCTAATTCGCTCCTCTTTGGTCATCACGGCGGCCCACGCCCCCTTTCAATGCCGATCCAATCAAGCAGAATCCCCCGGACGTAGACCAAGTGCAATTTATTCGCGCCGGCCGCCTCTCTGAAGGCTTCCTGGACATACGGAATCGGGCAGCCGGCGGCGGATAATTCCTGAGAAAAATCCCGTATTTGAGCAAGCACTTTGCCAGTGGTTTTAAACCCCCAGCCCTTCTCAAAGCATTCAATAAATTTGTCATAAATCTCAATCTGTGTGGCTGGTGAGGGAGGGGATCTACTACCTAGTGCACTAGGTAATCTTCCTTTTCCTCCTTCCTTTTCCTTTTCTTTTTCCTTTTCAGTTTCTTTCTCTTTCTTGCTTTCTCTTTCTTTCCCCAAACCTATGAGCAGGATGCCTTGTTCCAACTGAAGCGGTGCCGGGTTGGTTCTGAGAATGACGAATGATTGCAGGCAGCCTAGAGCGGTCAGTTTGGTGAGGGATTTTGCTCTGGGTTCATAAATGTCGATTTCAAAGGCAGCCACGGCTTCTCCCCTATCTTCCCACAGGAGGTCTATGCGGCCCGCCGGGGTGGTGACTTCACTCTTAACCAGGAAGCCTCTTTGCTTCCCCATCTCCGCCAACTTCTGCTTGGCCGCTTCGTGTTCGGCTAGGTTGTCGATAGCGCTAGGTAGACGGATGAGCTCCGCTCTAATCTCCTTTGCTAGTTGCTCACCTGAAGAGGGAGTTTGCGAATTACTAGCTAGTGCATTAGCTGGTTTACTAGGTAATTTACTAGGTAGTAATTCACTGGCTAATCCAGCTGTTGGCGGCCAGTTCTCTGTTATTATCTCTTTCGGTGTGGGGTGGTAACGTAGATGGTCGATCCAGCCTTCAGGTGGTGGATACTTTGAGGGGTAAGCCCATTGAAGCCTCTGCTCCTCCCACCAGTCCAGCATCTGTATGGCCATTGTTTTTGAGGTAGCATATACCTTTATGACTTCTTGCTTTTCTAGTTCGTTTAATAGTTTAGAGATATCCGTCTTGGTGATGTCGTCAATGTTGGGGCAAGTGGCATACTTAATCTCATCGGGGTCGCCAGAAATGCGGCCCTGGTCATCACAGTTTATCCACATCAAGGGAAACAATAGGGCAGCCTTTAAGCTGACTCGCCCCATTCTGGGGTCCGTTGACAGGCTCTGGGGGACTATTCTTCCTCGGGCAATGGATCGTCTCATGGCGTCTCCCCAAGAATCTTTTCTAGAATTAGTAGGTCTCGTGCTATGGCAACCATTGTCCGGGTATCTTTACAATGTTTGGTGACTGCTGGTCCTACTTGCTGAGAGCCAACCGCAACATGGATGCGCCGCTTTAGGGTGAATCCGATATCTTGAGCTGATTGGCACAGAATAAAGGGCAAATCTATATAACCTGTCTTGATAGCCATTGGTGCAATCAACAAGGCTAAAATGCCGTTATCTTTAAGATTTTCAAGCGCTCGTTCTAACGTTAGCCGCATCTTAAGAAGGAATCTATCTAGTGATTCAACTGCAATGCCGCCATAGGCACTTTCCATTTGTGACCAATAAGGCGGATCGATAAACACTAAATCAGCTTGCTTTTTAATCGGCCAAGGATTTGTGGCATCAGCTTTTAATATGTCGGGGCGGACAGGGTTTTTATCAAAAGCTAGGCATTCTCTTTTTACCTCGTCACACTTAGTGCAGACGTCAAGCGTTGTGCCACCGCCGGTCATAGGGTCAATGACAAATGCGCCAGCCTCGGTGTAGTAATAGAGGACATTCTGGATAATTTGCCCTGGTATTTTGCCATCAAAATCCTGCTTACCGAAGCGCTTATCGCACTCACTGAAGTTCCAGACATCGGTGTAGCGCAGCCAAGGCAGGTGCTCAGCACCTTTTATTGATGCCCTCAGCTCACTACGCTTTAGATTACGCTCCTCAGCGTAGCCAAGCCAGTATTCTCGTTGCTCAGGAGATAAAGGTGCTACTTCTCTATGATATGACCAAGGTAATTTGTCGTGCCGGCACGACAAGGGGATAACACCGGCTACCCATTTATCATCTCGCAGCGTCTGGTAGCTGAAGCTAAGCCCTCTTTGCTCCAGCAGCTCCCTTGCTTTCTCATAGGTCAAGCCATAGTGTTCCATGCCATAATTCAACCAGTCTCCAATCCACCAGTGGATTGAATCTGATGCCTTATTAAGCAGTGCCCCAAGCTCAAGCCATTCATCTAGGGAAGGTTGGCCTTCTACAACAAGGCCATGGGGCATCACCACGAAAGATTGCCCTAGCCTCATTTCTGGTAATTGTGGCTTGGGGATGGCTAGTGATAAGCCAACTCCTTCGGCGGTCGACATATTCAATCTCCTGTTCTGCCCATGGGCAGTAAATCTCGTAGGTTAAAGCCTCAAAGTGATATTTACCATTCCCAACTTCAATGAGGGGCAATGGTGCTATCACTAAGTGAAAGAGACGATGCCTTGTGAAGAGTTCTCTCTGAACTTTAGAGAGAAATGGACTTCTGTGTTTTAACTCATAGATATTAATGCCCGCTAATCCCATACCGGCTAGGTCTATATCGGTCACGCTTGTATCTGGACCTAGCCAGGCCGTTTCCCACTTGTGAGGGGTTTTATATATGGGTTTATAGCTGGTTTCCGCCATTACTTACCTCACTAGGTAAACAACTCAACCACTCTTTATTGCCTTTATCCTGAGCCAGCACTCTCTAAAACAAGCTCTCTTGCTTTTCCAGCCTCTTGTTGATCTGCTTTGTGAAATCCTCAGCCTGCTCTCTGGTCAGTTTCCCCAGGGCTTCAATATCACTTTTGCCGGAGACCTTATACTGGCTGATGACAAATGTCTTCATTGTGTCGTCTGTCCACTTCAGCGTTTGCTTCGCTTCCTTCAGCCACTGGAGGTCAATGTGAAAGCCCTCCTCGGTCACCTCATCGGTCGTTAACTGTTCATTCTCCGCTTCCGCACCGAAGTTTCCCTCGGCTTCACTCGCCTTTTCTTTGTCTTGTTTAAGTACAGTTTTATCCTTCTTCGATACTTTTTCTGTACTTTTGCTACGTTTTTCT
>Ga0114918_10004963_pt1 | contig 11485 bp, 7 predicted proteins | sample LantaG_FD_87015 | JGI IMG/M metagenome (GOLD analysis project Ga0114918, IMG submission 87015) | Deep subsurface microbial communities from Baltic Sea to uncover new lineages of life (NeLLi) - Landsort_02402 metaG | ecosystem: Environmental > Aquatic > Marine > Oceanic > Sediment | place: Baltic... | reverse complement strand
CTCGACCTTCTCCCGGAGGCCGGCCGCGTGCCGCGGTCCGAAAAGTATCTGCCGGGCAGTTTCCTCGGCTACGCTTGTCTGAAACGCACCGTCTCGGCACGGTACACGTGCGGCGACGCCGAAGTCACCCTCTTCGCCTGCCGCTACGACACGCCCCGGGCGGCCGCCCAGGCCCTGGACGCCTTCAAGGCCCAACTCGAAAAGAGGGATCCGACGAAGCCCCTCGACCGCGGCGACGGCGGCTTCGTGGCCGAAAAGTTCATCCTCGGCCCCCTCGCCATCTTCCGCCGCAGCCACCACCTCGGCGGCATCATCGGCTACGCCGAAAACGCCGCCGACCTCCTCGCCGACCTCGACCGGCGCCTGGCTGACCGTTAAGGCAGCATGCCTGGTCGGAGACAGCGAGGACGCTCTGGGCCCGTATGGCCAAAGTCGTTTCACGCCGCAGGCGGGGGAGGCTTACTTCTTCAGCGGCCAGGGGAGGCGCTTGGCCGGGCGGGCGGAGCGTTGGGTGTTTGCTTTCGCGCTGTTGCGAGAGCATGTGGCGATACGCTCGTTCGCGCCAAGGCGCGTTACGCCGGCAGCAGTGGCCGTTGAGCCCGAAGGGCTCTGAATTCATCAGCCCAGGGCAACGCCCTGGGTCATAAGAGAGCCCAAGCCGATGATTCCCAAGCCCTGAAAGGGCGTTACAGGTACGCCTTCCCCGACCCGCCCAGACCCACACGCAGCGCTTGGCGCGCGCCTTCCGGGGCTGGAGGCGTAACCTATCGGGGTTGTGCCAGCCGGATACGGAAAGGCGGGCATGCAATACCGCAGATTCGGCAACGTGGATTTCGAGCGGCGGGTGCGGAGACCCGCCGCGCAACGTGAGATTGTGGGATCAGGGCCGCCTGAACAAGGAGCGTCGCTCATGGCACGTTACACACGCCGCGACGCACTTCGCAAACTCGGTTGGTGCGCGGCTGCCAACAAGAAGCCCCAGTAACGGCCCGCCGAAGCGCGCGTGCCCGGCCTCGCCGCCGCGAACGCCTCTTGGCCGGGCGACGGCGGCTCTGCCCCAGTGCATTTGGCGGATGCTGCTGGCTGCAGCCGGCCAGCACCTCATCACGGCCCCTCCCCATAAAGATGGTTGCGTTTTGGCGGTTCTGGAGTATTCTTTACTGGCTTGTTTGTTGGGCGGCGTGCGATTGCCAGCGTGCTTCCGGGTCACGTTCAAACGGGCCGGAAGGAAACCCCGATGGCATAAGGCACGTGTCATGCGAAGTCGGGCTTTGTTGAAAAGCCTCCCTCTCCTGTCGGTTGCCCTGGCGGCAGTGCTGGGCGCGAGCGCCGTCTGCGATGCTGCCGCGAAGAAGAACGCCAAGAAGGCCGAGGCTGAAAAGAAAGACCTCACCGATGAAGACGTCCGCCAGGCCATCGAGAAAGGCCGCCAGTATCTCGTCAGCCAGGCCAAGCCCGACGGCTCGTTCGCCGGCGGCGGACTGGCCGGCGGCCACAGCGCCTTGGCCTTTATGACCCTCGCCTACATGGGCGAGCATCCCAACCGCGACCACATGGCCAACGGCCTGGTGTACCTCATAGACCTCGACACCGACGGCGGCTTCGGTGGCAGGCAGGGCTACGCCGTCCCGATTCGCGTCATGGGCCTGTCGTACATCTACAAGAAACTGCTGGGCACCCGCCGCCGCCTCGTCGCCCTCCTGGCCGGGCAAGACATCGTGCGCCTCCAATCGGGCCAGGCGACCAGCGGCGGGTGGCGGTACACACTCCAGCCGAACAGCGACTACGACTTCTCCGTCACGCAGTGGCCGATTCTGGCGATGCGCGACGCCCAGCGGGCCGGCATCGAGTTCCCCGACCCGCGTGGGCACCTCGCCAGGGCCCTCGCCCTCTACCTCAAGGGCCACAACAGCGACGGCGGATGGGCCTACCAGGCCGGCAAGGGCAAGTCCTACGGCTCGATGACCGCCGCCGGCCTCGCCTCGCTCTTCATCATCGCCGACTTCCTCGAACCGAACAGCGGGTGCCCGTGCGTGCGCGGCAAGAGCCGCCGCGACGTCACGCAGACCGAGCGGGCCATGGACGCCGCACTCAAATGGCTCGGCAAAAACTTCGATGCCAAGAAGAATCCAGAGGACAAGGGGCGGCACCTCTACTGGCTTTACTGCGTCGAGCGTGTCGGCATCGCCGCCGGCTACAAATACTTCGGCACCCACAACTGGTACAAGGAAGGCGTTGCCGATCTTGTCAAGAAGCAGGGGAAGGACGGCAAGTGGGACAACCTGGAGGACACCTGCTTCGCGCTGCTGTTTCTCTACAAGGGCCGCGCGCCCATCCTCTTTAACAAACTCAAGTTCGACGGCGTCTGGAACGCCCACCGCCGCGACATCGCCAACCTGACCCACTTCATCGAGCGCACCAAGGAACAGATGTTCCAGTGGCAGATCGTCGAGTTGAGGGCGCCGCTCGAAGAACTCCACGACGCCCCCATCCTCTACATCACCGCCGAGAGCGTGCCCAACTTCACCGACGGGCAGAAGAAGAAACTCCGCGCCTTCACCGATACGGGCGGCACGATTCTGTTTGAAGCGTCGTGCGGCAGCGCGGCCGTGCGGAACTGGTTCACCAAGTTCGCCGCCGAGGTCTGGCCCGAGTGGCAACTCGTCAAACTCCCCCGCGAGCACGGCGTCTGGAACGCCCTGCACCCGATGGGGACCCGGCCCGAGGCCCTCGGCGTCGGCGATGGCGTCCGCACCGCCGTCTTCTACTGCCCTGAGGACATCTCCTGCGCCTGGCAGGCCCAGGCCGTTGCACGTCGCGGGTACCTGTTCGACTGGGGCATCAACCTGTACACCTACGCCACCGACGGCGCGCCCCTGCGGGCCAAACTGGCCGCACGCGGACCCGTAACGACCAACCGCTTCACCGGCGCCGTTAAGGCCGGGCCGAACAAGAGCGTCCGCATCGCCCGCGTCAAACACGGCGGCAACTGGGCAGTCGGCGCCAACTACCGCGGCCTCAGCCACCTGGCCAAACACGTCCAGGCCAAGGCCGGCGTCAGGCTCCAGGTTACCGAGCCGGCGCAGGTGCCGTTCAACTCGGGCGGCGTCGCTGTGGCCGATTTGAAGCGCGGCCAGATCGCCTACCTGGCCGGCTCGGCGGACGTCACCCTCACGCCCGACGAGCAGGCCGCCATGAAACAGTACCTGGCCGCCGGCGGCTTTCTCTGGGTCGAGGCCGTCACCGGGTCGCTCGCCTTCGACGAGGCCGCCCGCGAATTGGCCGCCGACATGGGCTTGACGCTGAAACTGCTGCCCGGCGGCCACCCGCTGCTGCACGGCCGCATGACCGGCGCCGTGGGCCACAACCTGACGGCCCGCGTTCAGTTCCGCCGGGCGTTGCGTGCCCAGCGTATCGGTCGCCCGTCCGCCGAGTTCTACGGCATTTATCAGGGCGAGAAGATGGTCGGCCTATACTCGCCCTTCGACGTCGTGTTCAGCCTGACCGGATACGAGGCCCACCGCTGTCGCGGCTACAAGGCCGAAGACGCCATGGCCGTCGGCACGAACCTTGCCCTCTACTTCTCGACGCTTAAATGACGTTCGGCCGGACCCAGGCATAAGGAGGACCTTGCCATGACCACGCCTATCGCTATCTTTATACCCATGCCGGTTTTTCTGATGGTGCTGATTGCGGCCGTCATCGTGTTGGTGGGCCTCGCGGGGGCGATCCTGCTCGTCGTGGGCCTGGTGAAACGGAGGACGGCGCTCTGGGTCTGCGGCATCGTCGGGATGGTCCTGGCGGGCCTCGCGCTGCTCGTGGGCGTGCCGGCGGCACTGTTCCTGTGCTTCAATGTATCATCGCGCCGGCCCATGGCGGTCGTGGCCACGCCTCTTGCCGTCGAGGCGGCGCCCGACGAGGGCGGCTGCTCTATTCGGCATGCCGATGGTCGGACCACGGCACACGTCAAGGGTGTCGAGATCGAGGTCGTCGAGCCCGGCAGCGGCAGGGCCAGTTCGAGTTCGCAGACCATGTCCGGCGCTTTGCCGGGCAGTAGCGAGACGCGGCACGAGATCGGCCTTGGCGACGTCGATATCGTCGTCGAGAACCGCGGCGGTCGCCTCACCCTGTCGGTCAACGGCCGCGCCTGCGGCCCCATCCACCCCGGCGATTCGGTCCTCATCACCCCTGCCCGCGACGTTCTGGTGAACGGCCAACGCCGGCTGTGAGCCGTTGTGGGAGTGCATGTGCCACGGCCCGTACGGGCCGTGCGTTTCTCGTCGCCGGGCGCCTTGTGCCGCACCACTCAGTCACTTTCCGCAAGGAATCGCCCTTTCAGCCCGCGCCCGGACGTGGTATCATGTCGGGCCACAGAGCGTTGAGTCAATGGTGGCTCAATCAACAGCGAAAGGGAAGAACATGACCGACGAACCGCAAGAACCGCAGGTACCGGCCGAAGCGCCTTGTGCAGAGCCGGCACCGCCTTGTGCAGAGCCGGCAGCGCCTTGTGCAGAGCCGGCAGCGCCGTGCGCGGAGCCGGAGGCACCCGCCGAGTAACCGCAGGCCTGACGCGGATCACCCGGTGGTGGTGAACTCAGTGGCATGGCGCCAAGCGATCAGGGGAGTTCTTCAGTAAGCGGTTGGAGGGTGACCGGGGACTGTTTACACACCACCTTGCGTTTTTCCTGTCGAAGGGATTCGTCGGCGCCGCCCGTGCGAGCGGCGCTTCTGGAACGAGGGGAGGCCGATGGCCAAGGCGAAAAAGACCGGCGCCGCCGGCAAAGCGAAACCCAAAGCCAAGGCCGCCAGGGCGCCGAAGTCGCCCCGCCCCGCCGGCCGACGAAGCGCGGGCGCCTATCGCGCCGACTCCATCAAGGTCATGAAGGGTCTGGAGGCCGTCCGCAAGCGGCCCGACATGTACATCGGCGACCGGCACCAGCGGGGGCTCCATCACCTGGTGAGCGAGGTCGTCGATAACGCCATCGACGAGGCCATGGCGGGGTTCTGCCGCAACATCCTCGTGACGATCCATCCGGACGGCAGCGTCAGCGTCGGGGACGACGGCCGCGGGTTCCCCGTGGACCGGCATCCGGTCGAGAAGAAGCCGGGCGTCGAGGTGGCCCTGACGATGCTGCACGCGGGCGGCAAGTTCGACCACACGAGTTACAAGGTCTCGGGCGGCCTGCACGGCGTGGGCGTCAGTGTCGTCAACGCCCTGTCGGAGTGGCTGAACGTCGAAATCCGCCGCGACGGGCACGTGTGGCGGATGGGGTTCGCTCGCGGCAAGAAGGCGCAGAGCCTGAAGCGGGGCAACCGGGCGAAGAAGACCGGGACGATCGTCACCTTCAAGCCCGACCGCGAGATCTTCGAGGACCCGACGTTCAAGTTCGAGGTGCTCGAGAGCCGGCTCCGCGAACTGGCCTACCTGAACGCGGGGCTCAGGATCCGCCTCGTGGACGAGCGCGACGACCGGGAGGCCGAGTTCCGGTTCAAAGAGGGCATCCGCGCCTTCGCCAAGCACCTGAACGAGGGCAAAAACGTCCTGACTCGCAGTGTCATTTACTTCCGCCGCGCCGATCCCGCCGCCAACATCGAACTCGAGGTCGCGATTCAGTACACGGATGGATATGCCGAGAATATCCTGTGCTTCGCCAACAACATCAACACGATTGAGGGCGGCACCCACCTGTCGGGCTTCAAGTCCGCCGTTACGCGAACGCTGAATCACTACGCCAGGAGGCAGAACCTCTTGAAGGGCGGCTCGCCCCCCAGCGGCGACGACCTGCGCGAAGGCATGACCGCCATCGTCAGCGTCCGCGTGCCCGATCCGCAGTTCGAAGGACAAACCAAGACCAAACTCTCGAACAGCGACGTCGGCACCTTCGTCGAGACCGTGACGAACGAGATGCTGGGCCAGTACCTGGAGGAGACGCCCGGCACGGCCAGGAAGATTGTCCAGAAGGCCGTCCAGGCGATGACCGCCCGCGAGGCCGCACGAAAGGCACGCGACCTCGTCCGCCGAAAGGGCGCCCTGGTGTCCGGCAACCTGCCGGGCAAACTGGCCGATTGCTCGGAGCGCGACCCGGCCGCCTCGGAGATCTTTCTCGTGGAGGGCGACTCGGCCGGTGGCAGCGCCAAACAGGGGCGCGACCGCCGCACGCAGGCCATCCTGCCGCTCAGGGGCAAGATCCTGAACGTCGAAAAGGCACGCATCGACAAGATGCTCGCCCACGAGGAGATCGCCACCATCATCTCGGCTCTCGGAACCGGCATCGGCACCGACGACTTCGACGTCGCCCGCGCCCGCTACCATAAGGTCATCATCATGACCGACGCCGACGTGGACGGCAGCCACATCCGCACACTCCTGCTCACCTTCTTCTACCGCCAGATGAAGGCGCTCATCGACGCCGGCTACGTTTACGTGGCCCAGCCACCGCTGTACCGCGTCCGCCGCAAGGGCAAGGAGTACTACGTCCAGAGCGACCGCGATATGCGGATGATGCTCCTGAAACTCGGCATCGACGGTGCGGCCCTGCGTTTCAACCCCGACCCGAAACGCCGCCGCAGTAAGGCCCACAAAGAGATCGTCGGGGCGAAACTCGAAGACCTCGCCGCCATCCTGACCGACGCCGAAGAACTCGTCCGCGCCATCGAACGTCGCGGCGTGCCGTGGGACGTGCTGCTGGCCGCACGCACCAGGAAGGGCGAGTTCCCCTCCTGGGTCGTGCGCATGCGCGGCACGCTGCGGCTGTTCCACTCCTCGGCTGCCGCCACCAAGGCCATTGCCGCCGCCTATCCCAAACGCCGCCGCTCCAGGGCCAAGGGCAAGAAGCAACCTGCCGAAGAAGCGCCCGAGGAAGACCGCCCCGAACCCGAAGAACTCTTCCGCGCCCGCGACCTGACGAAACTCGCCAGGAAACTCGCGACGCGCGGCATCGACGTCGCCGACTGGCACCTCGACCCCCGCCAGGACGTCGGGGCCGAGAAGGCCTACACCAGGTTCTCCGTCGTCGCCAACGGCGATACGGTCGACGTGGCCGGCGTCGCGCAGATCCTGCCGACGATCCGCCGCCTCGGGCAGAAAGGCATGGATATCCAACGATTCAAGGGCCTCGGCGAGATGAACGCCGAACAACTCTGGGCCACCACGATGGACCCGGCCCGGCGGACCCTCAAACAGGTCCTCATCGACGAGGTTGCCGAGGCGGAACACATCTTCAGCGTCCTCATGGGTTCCGCCGTCGAACCCCGCCGCAACTTCATCCAACGCCACGCCCTGGAGGTCCGCAACCTCGACGTCTAGGCCGGACACCCCGCGCGCCGGCCGGTCGAAAGAGACGCGCCTATGGAATACGTCCTCGCCGCCGTCGCCTGTGTGCTGGCTGTCGTGGTGCTGGTGCTGCTGCTCAGGCAGCGCACGGGCGGCGCGGGCGGCGCCGTCGAAGGCGAATTGCGGCAGCGTATCGGCGAACTCGAGTCCGAAGCCGACGGACTCCGTGGCGAACTCGGCGAGGCCCGCTCTGCACGCGTTCAGGCCGAGACACGCCTGGAAGCCGAACGCGCCAACCTCCAGGAGCAGCGACGCCTTCTCGACCAAGCCGAAACCCAACTCAAGGACGCCTTCAAGGCACTCTCGGCCGACGCCCTCAAAGACAGCCGCCAGCAGTTTCTCGGTGACGCCGGCGAGCGCCTCCAGCCCATCCAGGATCTCCTGAAGACGTACGAGGGGCGCCTGCGCGAGATCGAGAAGGCCCGCACCGACGCTTACGGCAGCCTGCGCGAGTACCTCGACGGACTGCGAGACGCTCAGGAGGGTCTCAAGACTCAGACGACGAAACTCGAGACGGCGCTGCGCGGCTCGACGCGCGTCCGTGGCGAATGGGGGCAACTCGCACTGAAGCGCGTGGTCGAACTGGCCGGCATGTCGAAACACTGCGATTTCGACGAACAAGCCTCCACCACGACCGACCAGCGCCGCCAAGTCCCCGACCTGACCGTGCACCTGCCGGGCGACCGCCTCATCGTCGTCGATGCCAAGGCCCCGCTCGATGCGTACATGGCGGCCGCCGAGGCTGCCGATGATGCCGCCCGTAAAACTGCTATGGAGCGCCACGCCCAGGCGGTCCGCGGACACGTGCGCACCCTCAGTCAGAAGGCGTACTGGAGCCAGTTCGAGAACACGCCGGAGTTCGTCGTTCTGTTTCTGCCCGGCGAGTCGTTCTTCAGCGCTGCCCTGGAGGCCGACACGTCTCTGATGGAGGACGCCTTCCGCAGCAACGTGGTCTTGGCCAGTCCGGTCAACTTGATCGCCCTGCTCAAGGCGGTTGCCCACGGCTGGCGGCAGCAGGAGATGGCCGAGAACGCCGAACGCATCGGCGAGACGGGGCGCGAACTCTATGACCGCGTCCGCGTCTTCGTCGAACATTTCTCGAAAGTCGGCGATGGCATCAGCCGCGCGGCAAAGGCGTACGATGCGGCCGTGCGGTCGTACGAGTCGCGCATTGCCCCGTCTGCCCGTCGCCTCGCCGATCAGGCTGCCGTCGGCGATAAAGCCCTGCCTGAAGTCGAAGGCGCTGCTCACCCCACTCGCCTTATCGCCGACGGCGGCGCCGACACCGACCCGGCTGACGACAACGCGCCCGGCAAGCCGGGCGGCTAACACGGCGCGCGATGACCCGTTAGCCGCCCGTACGGGCGCGTGCCGTTGTAAGGCGCTCGACGATGGCCCTGGCCTACCACGTCATCTTCAGCATGTACGGCTTCTGGCTGCCGAACGACCCGCGTGGGTCGTGGTCCGACTTCGTGGGTTCCTGGGAACTGTTCCGATACGGCAAGGCCACAAAGGTTGACACGCGGCGGTCCGTCGCGGGCGTCCCGCACGACGGCCGCGCTCGCCGCCAAGCGGGCGCTCAAGTATCCGCCGGCGACGCTCACAGGCCGGCAGGCCCGGGCCGTCGGGCGCGGCTTTGCACGAGCGACACGCGAGGGTAGGTACGCCGTCCATGCCTGCTCCATCCTGCCCGACCACGTGCACTTGGTCGCCGGCCGGCACACGCGTTCGGTAACGCGCATCGTGGGGCACCTGAAAGGTCGAGCGACTCAGCGGCTTGTCGCCGATGGTCTCTGGCCCGAGCAGCGGCCACCCGTCTGGGCGGGGCGCGGCTGGAAGGTGTTCCTCGATACACACGAGGACGTGAGGCGCGCCATCGCGTACGTCGAGGAGAACCCGTTCAAGGAAGGCAAACCTCGGCAGCACTGGTCGTTTGTGACGCCGTTCGATGGGTGATGCCCGCGCGGGCAAGCCCGGCGAACGGGGCGAACAACACGCGCCCAGCAAGCTGGGCGGCTAACACGCGCGCTTGCGCGAGGCGACGCGCGCTGTTAGCCGCGGGGCTTGCCCCGCGCGTGCCGTGTTAGCCGCGGGGCTTGCCCCGCGCGTGCCGTTGGAACGAAACTGGACACGCCCCGCCGCGAGCAGTAACCTCTTCGCGGTGCAGGGCGGTCGGCGAGCGGTCGCCTGTCGAGCAGCGGGGAGGACCGGGACGATGAACTCGGATTTCTTGGCCGAGGACCCGTGGCGGGTCTTTCGCATCATGGCGGAGTTCGTGGACGGATTCGAGATGATGGCCCGCGTCCCGCCGGGGGTCAGCGTGTTCGGCTCCGCGCGAGCCGGGCCCGAGCACCCGTACTATCACAAGGCGTACGAGACGGGCCGCCTCATCGCCGAGGCGGGGTTTGCAGTCATCACCGGCGCGGGCCCCGGCATCATGGAAGCCGCCAACAAGGGCGCCAAGGAAGCCGGCGGCGAAAGCGTCGGACTCAACATCCTCCTGCCCTTCGAGCAGACGGCCAACCCGTACCTGACGAAGGTCATCAACTTCCGCTACTTCTTCGTCCGCAAGGTCATGTTCTCGAAGTACGCGACGGGGCTCATCTTCTTCCCCGGCGGGTTCGGCACGCTCGATGAATTCTTCGACACGATCACGCTGATCCAGACCGGGAAGATCCACCGCCTGCCGGTGGCCCTGATGGGAACCGATTTCTGGAACGGGCAACTCGAGTGGATCCGCGGGACGGTCCTCGACCGCTTCGGCCACATCTCGCCGGAGGACCTGGACCTGGTGCACCTGACGGACAACCCGGCCGAAGCCGTTCGATACATCTGCGAGAACCTCAGCCCACGCGACCGCCAGGGCTGGCCCGAGATCGCGAAATGGGACACGCCCGAAGGCAAAGTCATGCCGTAGAACTTCTGGCCGCTCGCCGGTACGATGAACGCAGCATCCTGGTCGGGGCAGCGTCATGGACCACCAACAGCAGGCCATTGCGAAGGCGGCGGTGCTCATCGAGGCGCTGCCGTATATCCGACGGTTCCGCGGCACCGTTGCGGTCGTCAAACTTGGCGGCTCCTTCATGGACGTGCCGCAGGACCTGGAGGCCGTCTGCGCCGACATCGCCTTCATGCGGGCCGTCGGCATCCATCCGGTCATCGTGCACGGTGGCGGCAAGGCCATCTCGCGGGCGATGGAGCAGGCGGACCTCGCGCCGCAGTGGATCGACGGCCTACGCTACACGGGGCCCGAGGAACTCAGGATCGTCGAGGACGTCCTTGCCAGCGACGTCAACCGCGAGATCGTGCGCCTCCTGCAAGAGGCCGGCGCCAGGGCCGAGGCTCTCACCACCAAGGGACGCTGCCCACTGAAGGCCGAACCGATGACCAGCGCTTCCGGCCGCGACCTCGGTCTCGTCGGCAAGGTGACCCAGGTCGATGCGCTGCTTCTTCGCGGCCTGTGCGACCTGGGGACGATTCCGGTGTGCGCGCCGCTGGCCGTCGGACCGGACGGGCAGAAACTGAACTGCAACGCCGACGAGGCGGCCGGCGCGGTCGCCCGTGCCCTGGCGGCCGAAAAACTCGTCAACGTCTCCGACACACACGGTATCCGCGCTTCGGCCGACGACGAAGGGAGCCTCCTTTCGCACCTCTCGGAGGCCGACGCCGAGCGGCTGCTCTCGGATGGCGTCATCACCGGCGGCATGATCCCGAAGGTCCGGACGCTGCTCGAAGCGCTCAAAGGCGGCGTCAAGAAGTGCCACGTCGTCTCCGGCCGCGTCCCGCACTCGCTCCTCCTTGAAATCTACACCGACCGCGGTGTCGGCACCGAGATCGTGCCGTAGGCCATTCCGGAACAGAGCCGCGACCGTGAGGGAGCGGGCCGTTCCGCGGCGCAGCAGGGCGTGCGCATGTTCATTCCCCTGGTCTTCATCTTCGGCGTCAGCGACAAGCGCCACCCGCTGGCCCATGGCGTGCGGCACAGGTGCCGGGTGTGCGCCATGGAAACGCCGCATCACCTCGTCGAGGTCCGCCGCCAACTGGCCCTCTTTTTCATCCCCGTCTGGCGGTGGAACAAGCGGCCCATCCTCGTCTGCAACGTGTGCGGGCACGCGGAACCGATCTCGCCGGAGGAGGCCGAGGATCTGCGGG
>Ga0114918_10004961_pt1 | contig 11490 bp, 9 predicted proteins | sample LantaG_FD_87015 | JGI IMG/M metagenome (GOLD analysis project Ga0114918, IMG submission 87015) | Deep subsurface microbial communities from Baltic Sea to uncover new lineages of life (NeLLi) - Landsort_02402 metaG | ecosystem: Environmental > Aquatic > Marine > Oceanic > Sediment | place: Baltic... | reverse complement strand
CTCTCTCTCTCTCTCTCTCTCCCTCCCTCTCTCTCCCCCCTCTCTCCCTCTCTCTCTCCCTCTCTCTCTCCCTCCCTCCCCCCCCCCCCCCCCCCCTCTCCCCCCCTCTCTCTCCCTCTCTCTCTCCCTCTCTATCCCCCCCCCTCCCCCTCTCTCTGCCGAAGAGTTAAACATCGAAAACGAAACGAAAGGAAAAATCAGATCAACTTGTTCCCCTCCCTCCTCCTCGACCCCTCCCCTCTCTCGACCTCACGACGCTGACGACGGCGGAAAATAAGGAGAATCCGAAACATCACTGCCCCGCCGCCCTCCTGTAGATTTCGACGTAGTCGATAGCGGGCCTCGCCCAGCTCCAGTCCGTCAGCATAATCCGAGACTGGAGAGACCTGAACCATTGCCGATCGTTGTAGAAGGCGTCGAGAGCCCTGTTGAGAGCCGAGTCGAGCGCTCCCGCGTCGGCTCCTTCAAAGGCGAAACCGTTCGTGGCGTCGAGCCCGTCGCGTTCCCAGTCAGAGGACCCCTCGACCTCCCAGGCCGCGCGGGCCTTGTCGTAGTCGACGTCGAAGACCGTGTCGTGGAGCCCACCCGTGGAGCGGACGACGGGGACGGTGCCGTAAGCGCACTGTTTTTTTTTTTCAAAAAAGGAAAAGTGAGTTTTTCCCCCCCCCCCTCCTCCGAAGAAAGAAAAGAAAAAAAAACTCGAGAAAAAAACACATCTCTTACCGAGATCAGCTGCGCCAGCCCGCACGGCTCGAACATCGAAGGCATCACGATCAGGTCCGCACCCGCGTAGATCAAATGACTCAGAGGCTCGTCGAACGCGAAGACGAAGGCGGCGTTGTCGGATTGCAGCCGCGACGCGAGCGCGTCGAATCGCCCTTGGACTTTCGGGTCCGGCGCCGAGCCCAAAAGGACGAACTGCGCGCCGCGGTCGAGGGCGCGCCATGCGGCGTGCTCGATCAGGTGCACGCCCTTCTGTTCCGTCAGGCGCGACACCACCGCGACGACGGGTCGGGAGTCCCCGTCCCAACCCGAAAGACCCAACCTTCTCCGAAGCGCGTCCCTTGCCGCCTGCTTCCCTGCCTTTGCGGTCTCGGAGTTGTAAGGCATTGGCAAAAAGGGATCGTTCGAGGGGTCCCAGATGTCGGGGTCGATCCCGTTGCGCACCCCGCTGAACTTGCCCGCATTGGGAGCGATGGCGGGCAGCCCCGAAATCTCCCTCGCGTACGAGGGGGAAACAGTGGTGAAGGCCTGCGAGTGGTGCGCGGCGTCGCCGATCGCGGCGAGGCCGAAGTCCGCATTGTGGATCGTGAAGACGGCGCGAGGCGTGGGCAGGCCGTTGCAGTGGTAGTTGTTCCAGAGGAGGCCGGCGACGGGGGCCGTTGACCAGTCGTGGCAGTGGATCTGTTATTTATTGTAATTGTGTTTTTTTTTTGAAAAGGAAAAAGAGAGGAAGAAAGTGAGTCGAGGTCGAGGTCGACGGGAAAAAATCTCAGACTCCAAAAAAACTCACGATGTCCGGCTGCCTCCCGCTCTGCAGCAGGAACTCCAAGGCGGCCCCGCAGAACCACCCGAACCGCGCCGCGTCGGCCCTCGAGTCGCCGTAGACGCCGCCGTTGGCGAACTTGCCGTCGGCGGGCTCGACGAAGAAGGTGCGGAGCCCCTCGACGACGCAGGACGAAACCTGAGTTTTTGATCGAGTTTTTTTTTCGAGGGTCAGCGAAAAGAGAAAACACACGACGAGAGGCGCGGAGAGAGGCAAAGAGAAACGAAAAATCTAAAAGAGAGCGCAGCAAGAAAAGAAAAAAAGGAAAGAAAAAACCTCACCCAGACGTGCGTCCCGCCGTAGTCAAACTCGCAGTCGAGCGCCATCGCGCCCAGCAGCGGCGACTGCGAGAAAAACCCAAACCTCGGCACGATGACCTCGACAAGGTGGCCCGCCTCCTGCACCGCCCTCCCCAGCGCCGTCACGACGTCTCCGAGGCCCCCGACCTTGGCGATCGGGGCCATCTCGACCGCGACGTGCACGACGTGCAGCCCGGGCTCGGCCAGCGGCGACCCCTCGACGGGGAGCTGGTAGTCCGCGCCGCCGCGGTTGTCGTACCGCGCGTGCGCGCCTCCCTCCCCGGGCCCGTCGCTGAACACGGCCTGCAGCGAGAAGGCCGAGCGGGGCACCTCGACCTCGAGCGAGAAGTGGCCGCCCGAGCCGGCGCCCGGCCGCTCCATCTCGACGGCGGCGCCTGAGCCGCGGGGGTGGCTCCAGCGGTTGAACCCCACGCGGGCAAAGACCCTCTCGGCGCCGCTCAGCGGCGTGTCCCCCGGGTTGTACTTCAGCACGGCCTTGCTCCCCGCCCTCAGGGGCTCGGGGTCCGTGTAGAGGACGTGGCGCTGCTGCCTGCGGCGGATCGCGGCGGCCTTGGCGGCGGCGTCGGCCCTGGCCTGCGCCCGCGCGGCGGCCGCGGCCGCGGCGTGCGCGGCCGCGGCCTCGCGCTGGCGGCGCTGCTCGAGCTCCAGCTCCGGGGCGAGCGACGCGGCCCAGGCCTCGTCGTCGGCCGCGAGGCCGTCGGCTCTCAGGAAGGCGGCGGGAGGCTGCACGGAGACGAAAAAGTCGCGGCCGCCGTTGTTGTCGACGACTTCTTCCTCGCCTCGGCCGTTGTCGCCGCCGAAGGACGCCCTGACGACGAAGGAGAGGGCGCCGTCTGCTGCGCGCGGGGCCAGCGGGGCGCGCCACCAGTCTCCAGGAGCAGCAGCAGAAGGGGAGGAGGAGGAGGAGGAGGAGGAGGAGGAGGCGGGGGAGGCGGCGGCAGAGGCCTTGGAGGCGGCGACGACCTCTGGCGGGCCGTCGCACCGCACGAACTCGACGTCGCGCGGCAGCTCCCAGCGGTTGGAGCCCAGGTGCAGCACGGGCGCCCTTCTCAGGCCTTTCCCGCCGCTCCTCCCTTTGAAGGCCTCGCTCTCTGCGGCGTTGAAGTAGAGCACGCCGCCTCCCCCGGCGACCAAGGGCTTCGGCGAAGTCGTCCAGAGCGGCATCGCCGAGTCGACGCCGAGCTGCCTCGCCTCGCGCGCGGCGGCGACCGCGGCCGAGGCGCGCTCCCTGCCGCGAGCGGCGTCGTCCCTCCTGGCCTGGCGCTCCGCCTCCACGGCGGCTTCCCGCTCGGCCTCCCTCGCGGCCTCGCGGCGGGCCTCGGCCTCGGAGGCCGCCCTCTCGAGGGCCAGCTCGCCCCAGAGCGAGGGCGTCATCTCCGAGGCGAGCGGGACCACGAAGTCGCCGCCCGAGGCGTTGTCGACGGCGACGGCCGCCGCCTCGGCGTCGCCCGCCCCTCCCCGCGCGGCCTCGACGACGAAGTCGAGCTCGAACGCCTCGGGGGGCAGGTCGAGCGCGGCCACGTGCCAGTTCCCGGAGCCGTCCGAGGCGGGCGCCGGGGCCGCGGGCAGCGGGAAGTGGGCGGGGCCCGCCGCCGCGAGCGGCAGGGACCAGCCGTTGCAGCGCGCGTGGAGGCGCAGCGGCGCGCCCCCCGCCGCTCGCAGCGCGGCGCCCCCCTCGGTCGCGCTGGCCAGGTTGTAGAACACGGCGACGCTCCCCCCGGCGACGGGCCTCCGCGGGAGGGTGAAGTAGACCCAGTCGCCCCGGTCCGGCGGCGGCGGCGCGGCGGCGGCCGCGGCGGCGGCGGCGCGCGCCGCGGCGGCGAGCGCGGCGCGGGCGGCGGCGGCCGCCTCGCCCCCCGAGCTGCTCCCCTCGGAGATCTCGGAAAGTGCCCTGTCGACGGCGGCGTCGAAGGCGTCCTCGTCGCCGGCGGCGAGGGCCCTCTCCGCGGCGGCGACCGCGAGATCGAGGACGGAAGGCTCCTTCTTCGGGGGGGGGGGCGGAGCCGAAACAACAGCGGTTGCGGCCGCGGCCTTTCCGGGGGAGGAAGGCGGGGCGGCCACCGCCGCCGCTGCCGCCGAAGGAGCGCCTGCTCCTCCTCCTCCTCCTCCTCCTCCTCCTCCTCCTCCTCCCGCGGCGGACGAGCGGGTGGTGTGGGAAGGAGAGGACGACGACGACGGCGGCGATGACGACGGCGCCTTCTCCCCGCTGCTGCTGCCGCCCTTCTTGCCTCCCGCCGCCGCCGACGCCTTCTTCGCTCCTCCTCCTCCTCCCGCTCCAGAGGGAGGGGAAGGAGAGGCGCCGGCGGCCCCGGCAGAGGGCGGCAGGGCGCGAACGACGCCGCCGCCGCCGCCGCCGCCTCCGCCCCTCCCGACCCCGCTGCCCGCCCTCAGGGAGGCGCCTGCAGCCAGCACGGCGGGCGCAGCGGGCGCGGCGGCGGCGACAGCGGCGGAGGCTCTTCTCGCGGGGAGCGCCCCCGCCCTGCTCCTCGACTTCGACGGCGCCGCGGAGGCGTCGTCAAAAGAGAAAAGGATCGTTCCGTCCGGATGAACAGAGGCGGCCACTCCCTCGGCGACGACGGCGGCGGCGACGGCGGCGGGAACAGGAGCGGGGGTGGGAGGAGACGGAGGAGGAGCAGCGCGCTCTCCCTCCTTCGCCTCCGCCGCTGCCGCCGCCGCTGCTGCCCTCTCCGCCTCCTCCGCCCTCTGCAGCTCCTCCCGGAGGGCCGCGTCCTTTGCCTCGAAGGCCTCGACGACGGCGGAAGCGGCGGCTTCGGGGCGCGACGAGAGCGACGCGAGCGCGCGCTCGACCTCGGAGCGCAGCACGGCATTCTCGGCGGCGAGCAGCTCTTCGGCTGCTGCCGCGGGAGAGGAGTCGCCTGCCGATGCTTTCGCCGTCCGCTGCTGCTGCTGCTGCTGCTGCTGCTTCGGCACGGACGCGAGAGGGGCCTGGTGATCGATGAGTTTGAAAAGAAAGGAGATTTTGTTTTTTGGTGAGCCTGAAATGAGCGGTCGAGAAGAGAGGGCGAGAGGGAAAGAAAGGAAAAACGCTATCGCCTCCTCTCGATCGGTCGAACGCTCTTTCCTCTATCATCCTCTTCGTTCTGGCCTCTTGTCTCCTCTGAATCCTCAAATTCTCTCGCTAGAGAGCAGCCCCGCATTATAATGCGCCTTGTTATCGAAGAGAACGAGGAAAATAGTCGCGCCTCGAAGGCGATATCCCGTGGCGGAGATTCTGGCCCCCCTGATCTGCCTGCTCGTCGTCGCTAGCTCTCTCTTTTACTTCTTACCTTTTGCGCTTGCTGCTGTTTTCCATTCACGAGGCAGCTGCTGCTGCCACCACCGGGGCAGGACGTCCTGGAGACACCAGCACGCGAGGCTAGCTCGGTTTTTTAAAAGGGAGAGATGAGGGGAGGAAGAAAGAGAGTTGAGGCGATAGAAAAAGAGAGCAAGAGAGCAAAGAGTGCTCAGATTCAAAACTGCCGCACTTTCCCCTCTTCGGCAGCTGCTTTCGCTCCGTACCTGCTGCGCGCATCGTATGAGGACAAGCGGATGCTCAGCTCGGGTCGATCGGGGGGGGGAACGAAGGGAATGCGCGCGCGAGAGGATATGGAGTTGACGAAGCGGTTTCGATCTCTCCCGACGAACGCTTGCTTTTCGGCTTTTTTTTTCCGCCCGAAGCAAAAACAAAAACAGTGCGCGACCTCTTGTCGAGTTAAACTCGTCGAGAGGACGCGTACTGATGGAACCTCGAAGCTTCTTCGACTCGAGGGTCCAATTCGTCCACTACTTTGGAGCAGCAGGCTGCACCTGCTTTCCCCCCCAGAGCTGCTCGGCCCCAAATTCTCGACGCCTCCTCGTCGTTTTTTCTGCAAAAAAATCATGATGCGCCAGGCACTCAAGCTGCGGACCTCCTCGGCCGCTGCTGAAGCGAGAAGTCTAGAGAGCAGCAGCTCGAACGTGCATCTGCGGCGGCGGCGGCCACGCTCGAGCGGCGAATTTTTTCGCCATCGCCATTTGACGCTGAATATTTCTTCGCTGCCTCCCCCTCGCTCGCTGCCCCCTCAGGAGGCTGTCACCGCCGCAGGTGAGAAGAAGACCGTGCTTATCCTCCTGATCCAATCCATCTGCGATTCCATGAGGGAGGAAGACAGAGAGAGAACAATTTGGGGCGAGGAAAGCATCAACCTTTTCGTCCTCTAAAACACGGAACACACGAAAAAACCGAAAACCAAAAAAAAACAGGCCTCTTCCTCGCCACCCAGTCTTCCTTGTCGCCGCCGTCGCTCCTCCACGAGGCGGCCTCTCTGCTCGCAGCCGCGGCTGCGGGAGCCCTGGCGGCAACCGCTGTGAGCGGCTCAAGGGTGGGGGCTTTCTCGAAGGCGACGGAAGTGCCTCCTCTTCCCGTTGTCGCCGTCGCCGCCGCCGCTGCCGTCGCACGAGAGGAAGAGGAGGAAGCAGAAGAGGCGGCGGAGACGACCCCGCTTCCCGCCGCTTCTTCCTCTTCTTCTTCTTCTTCTTCCTCTTCTCTCGAGGAGGCAACAGCAGCATTCTCGGGAGAAGAAGAAGAGCAGCGATGGGAAGAAAAGCAAGAAGCTTCATCGAAAAGGAAGAGGAAGGCGAAGGAGAAGACTGCCTGGGGAGAGGCCTGGGCCGTCCTCGGCAGCGGCAGCAGCGACGCCTTGAAAGCCCCGGCCCCGACCTCCTCCTCTCCGCCACCGCCGCCGCCCTTCCTCCCCGCGGGCGCCTCCCTGGGCCCTCTGCCCCCCGCGACGAGGGCCCTGCAGGCCCTGGCTCCCGGCCCCAGGGCCGCGCTCGTCGCCGCGTGCCTCGCCGCGCTGGAGAGGGGCGCAGGAGGAGAAGGAAGGGGGGGAGGGAGAGGAGCAGGAGGAGGGAGCTCGCCACCTCCGGCCGCGGAGCAGGCGGCCGGCAAGGGCGCCGACGGCGAGGAGGAACGCGAGGGAGGAGCGGGGGCAGCAGCCCCGCCGCCCTCGCTCGCGGACGAGGGCCGCGCCGCCGTCGCCGCGGCCGCGGCCTCGGCCCGCGCCGCCTGGCTGACCGGCGCCCGCGTCGCCGTGCGGGCGGCGGAGACGGCGCCGCGAGGAGGAGGGACGCGAGCGGCCGCGGCGGCCCCTGCGGGGAGGGGCTCGAGCAGCAGCGGCGGCGGCAGCAGCAGCGGCAGCAGCAGCAGCTCCTCCTTCCCTTCGGGGGTGCCCGACGCCCTGGCGGCGCTGCACGCGGCGGCGCTCGCGTCGGCGCGGCTGGAGGAGGAGGAGGGGGACGAGCGAACGGGAGCGGGAGGGAGAGGGGGAGGAGGAGGCGGCTCCGAGCCCTCCCCCGCTGCGGCCCTCGCTTCTTCGGCTTCTTCGGGTTCTTCTTCTTCTTCGGCCCCTCCTCCTCCTTACTCGCGGCCCGTGGACGCGAGGGAGGCCGCGAGGGCACTGCTCGAAAGGGCGGAGCGAGGCGGGGGGGGAGGAGGAGGAGGAGGAGGAGGAGGAGGGGGGGGAGAGGCTTTGTTCTCCGCCGGATTCTCTCCTTCTGCTTCTGCTCCTCCTCCTCTGCCCCTCCTCCAGCGCTCCGTCGTCCCGGCCCTGCTGCTCGACGCCGCGGCCAGGGCGGCAGACGCCGTGGCCTCCGAGGCGCTCTCGGCGCTCGCGGCCTCCCCGGCGGCAGCGGCGACGGGGGCGGCAGCAGCAGCCTCGGCAGCGGCGGCGGCAGCGGCGGCAGCCGCCCCCCTTTCCCTCTCGCTCGCCGCCTCGGGCCTCGTCTCCCCGCGCCTAGCCTCCTCGCACCGCGCCCTCGAGGAGTTCCGCAACCGCGTCGCCATCGCGACGTTCCTCGATTCGGGCCCGAGGGACGTCGTCGACGTCCTCGAGGACCGGCTGCAGCTGCTGGTCCCCGGCGAGGGCGGCATACTGGCCGCGGCGCGCGTCCCCGCGGCCTCGCTCGGCGCCTCCTCTCCGGCCTCCCCCTCCTCCTCCTCGTCTCCTTCGCCTGGCGCCGCTGCCTCTGGCCTCTCGGCCCTCTCCCTCCCCTCGCCGTTCTCGAGGGCCGGCGAGAGGGCCTCGCTGCGCGGCTGGAGGCTCGCTTTCGCGCTCTCGCTCGAGCTCGCCGACGTCGCGCTGCCGCTGCTGTCGGCCGCGGCCTCCGCGCTGGGGCGGGCGGCCGCCTGGCTGCTACGGGAGCTCGTCGGGAGGGCCGTGGGGGCGCTGGTGAGCGGGGCGAGGGCCGGGGTCGCGGCCGCGGCGGAGGGGGCGGGCGTGCCGTTCCTGTTTGGCCGGGGCGGGGCGGCGCAGAGGCGGCGGCGGCGGGAGGAGCAGCAGGAGGAGGAGGAGGCGCGGCGGCGGCGGGAACGGGAGGCTTCGGCCTCTGCCCTCCGGGGGCGGCACCGCGCGAGGCAGCGAGAGAGCGACTTCCCGCCCTCGTGGCGCCTCGGGGGCGGCGCGGACGCGGACGGGGGGGACGGAGGGGGGAGCTGGTTTGGCGGGAGCGCAGGCGCGGCGGGCACATGAATAAAGAAGAGGTTTTCTGTTTCTCTCTCTCCCTTTTTTTTCGTTGCGTTTCTCTGGAAAACCACTTGTTCTCTAAATCAAACTGGTGGCCAAGTTCTCGTGTGTTACATGGGTGGTGATGGTGGAAGGAAGAGGGAGGTGGGAGCGGGGGGGGGGGGGAGAAGGAAGAAGGGAGGAGGTCTAGGTCGTAGAGAATCGGCGATCGAGAAGAGCGGCGAAAATAGTTTCGTCCATCGTTTCTCCCTTCGTTTCTCCCTTCAGTTTGGCTTCGCTCTCCCAATTTCTCCTCTCCGGGCTGTCTGCTTGTGCGTCGCACGCGTCCAAACAAACGCGAAAAGTGAAAACTCCCTCTCCTCATTCCAGCGGCGGCGGCGCTTTCCATCAGTGCGCCGCCTTTTTGCTCGCCCCGGTCGCCTTGTCAAATGCGACGTAGAGGAGGAAAAGAGCCGCTCCCCCGGCCAGCCCCGGGGCCGAGGCCCGCATGGTGCCCGTGAGCATCGGGTGCGTGCGCCAGGCGTCGAGCTTCTTGTAGTTGATCATCGTGAAGAGAGAACGAAGAGAGAACGAATAGAGAGGAGGAATCGTTTTTCTTTCGAGTTTGAGGAGTGAATGTCCTCCATCACTTTTCTTCCCCTCCAGTGAGCCGAAAGGAACTAAAAAATCAATCTAGCAGGGGAAGCTTCTCTCTCCAGACGCATCGACCTCGGATTCCCGCCTCCTTCGCGTTCTCTTTACCCTTTGCTCGTCCACCATGACTGGCGCCGAGGCACCCACGACTTCGGGCGCTGCTGCTGCTGCTGTCGCCCCCGCCTCATCCGCAGACTGCAGCAAGCCCAAGATGACGTTCAGGGGCGCGGCGAGGCTTGTCGTCGCCGCCAAGCGCTTCCAGGGTGCGTTGATTTGATGCTTTTTTTTACCTCCCTCTGGTCGCGTCTCTTTCTTTCTCTTTCTTTCTTTCTCTCTCTCTCTCTCTCTTTATCTCTTTGGCTCTCGAGAGCATCAGCTTGAAAGAGAGAGAGAGAGAGATGGATTTTTCCACTCCAGGCTCGAAGGAGCGGAGAGCGAGAGGAAAAAGACACTCGACAAATTCTTTCCAACAAGGCACAGAAGCGAGAGAGTGCCTCTTCGTCGCTCTCGCTTCTCTTCTTCCTCCTCTCTCCGTCGCAGCCTCGCCCCTCGCTGCCCCTTTTGCCTCTTCGCAATGGTGCACGGGGCTCTTCTCACGAGGCCCCCTGCGAGGAATGCAGCCCCCCAAAAAGAGCTCGCTGAAGGCGCGGGCGAGAAGGCCATCGATCGAAGGCAGCGAGGCATTGCGAGAGGCTGAGCAGGACGAGAAGACACCGCGCTCTCGCCTCGTCTCCTTCTTTCCCTCTAACACCCCTTTTGTCTTTCCTCTCTTTTCTTTGAACAAAACCTTTATCACAGCCGCGCTCAACCCGACGTACACCTTCGGAAAGAGGGCCGACTCCGGGGGCAACGCCTCAACCACCGTCTCCGGCTGGACTAAGGCGGACGCGACGAGCTCCTCCCCCGTCGACGTTGCCGCGGCCAAGGCGGCGGGCGGAGCTTCGATCCCGCCGCTCAGCTCGCCGCCGCTTGGCGCGACGCCTCCCAAGAAGGTCTACGACCACCACGGGCACAAGGGCAACCTGATCTTCAACCCGCTGCCGGAAATTTTCACTGCCGAGAAGGCCTGAATTCATCGAAGGCGAAAGAGTAGAGGAGAGGAGAGGAGAGGAGGGAATGAAAAGATGAAGATGAAAAAAAATTGTACAGACTTCTTTTTTTGCTTTTTTTGCTGCCTTGCTTTCTTTCCGTTCTTTTCTTTCGTTCCCGTGTCAAAGTACTTAGTCTTCTCCAGAAGAAATAATTTACACTCGTGGTCTCTCTCGCGGAGGGCAAGGAAAAGGGGCGCGAGAGTTGAAGAGGCTTCCTAATTCAACCCTTGCCGCACTCGCCCCGCAGCGCGCTGGAGCCCGGGCACAAGTCGCCGCCACTGCTGCTGCTGCTGCTGCCGCCGCTGCTGCTGCTCGAGAGGACGCTGCACCCTTCCAGGCAGCTCGAGCCTGCGACCAGCGCCAGGTCCTCCTCCAGATCCGGGGCGACCCCGAAGGAGAACTGGCAGCTGAAGTCGTCGAGGTTGGGCGACATCCTCAGCGGCAGGCCCATGTCGTTCGCGAAGAACGACTGCGTCGGCAGCTTGCACGAGTTGAGGCAGGCGGAGACGCAGTTGGTAGATGCCAGGTAGCGACAGTAGGCGACCTTGCAGCCCGTGCGGCGTCCCGCGCCCCCGAGAGGCGAAGAACCGGCAGCTCCACCGCCCGCTCCCGCCGCGCTCCCGCCTCCGCCGTCGTTGACCTCCGTCGGGCCCATGAGCCACTCGCAGGCCAGCGCCGTCGCCTCGGCGTTGATCCTCGCGCTGGCGTATGGCAAGGGCCGAGAGAAAAGCACCGCGAAGCCGCGGGGAGCCACGGGGGGAAGAGCGACCGGAGGATGCCGCGGGTCCTGGCCGCGGTCTCGCTCGGCGCGAGCGCGTTGAGCCGCCTCGTCAGGTCGACGATCGCCTCGTAGCTTCCCCTGGGCTCCGCGCTGTCCTCTCCTTCCAGAGCCAGAGCCATCTTGGAGCGGAACAGGGCGAGGACGAGCCTGGAAAGGGGCCTGGCGTCGATGAGCGCGACCTGCGCGTCCCAGCCCGGAGGGGGCGGGGGAGGGGACCGGAGGGCGAGGCGTCGAGGGGACTGGGGCCGAGAGGCAGCAGCAGAGGTCGAGGACAAAGAATTCGGAGACGATTCGGGAGCCGCGAACGCGGGCTTGGTTCTGCTTCTGCCTCTGTAGCCCCGACTGGACATCAGGTGCACCCGAGGGGTCGAGAGCTGCATCTCGAAAACCAGTCTCGAGCGCGAAGACGGGGGAAGGCGACGAGAGCGGCAACGAGGGGGAGAGATTTGAGTTTTTCTCGAAATATCGAGCGCAGTGAGTTTTTCATTTTCCACGTCGACTCGATCTAACCTCTCTCTCTCTCTCTCTTTCTCTCCACTCTCTCCCCCCCTCCCTCATCTCTCTCTGGCTTACCGTCTTGTCGTAGTCTTTAAACATGATCGACGAGCGGAGCAGG
>Ga0114918_10004958_pt1 | contig 11493 bp, 31 predicted proteins | sample LantaG_FD_87015 | JGI IMG/M metagenome (GOLD analysis project Ga0114918, IMG submission 87015) | Deep subsurface microbial communities from Baltic Sea to uncover new lineages of life (NeLLi) - Landsort_02402 metaG | ecosystem: Environmental > Aquatic > Marine > Oceanic > Sediment | place... | reverse complement strand
TTATTAATTTTAGAAATTAGTCTTTTTAATTCCAATATTCTTCCTTGTATTTGTCTTTTTCTAATTTCTTTTCTATTATTTGGTGCATCTTTTATTGTTATTTCCATTTGTTTCTTTAATTCTATTATTCTTTTTTTACTATATTTCAATATTTCATTCATCATAATTCACCCTTTTGTTTCATTTGTTCTAATCTCTTTCCTATTTGCATTCCTAATATTATACACATTAATCCAATTAATGTTAATGCCCATAATATTGCTTCACTACTTAATATATATTCACTCAACATATTCACCTTTTGCTTTGTTAATGAGCAGAAGAAGTAAGGGTAAGGTTCGCTACTAACCCATAAGTCTGCCCAATAACTATAATTACTTTTCAACATATTCACCCTTTTGCTTAATTTCCAAATTCTTTTTATATTCTTCAAGTTCCTTTCTATGTTCTTTTTTCCATTCTTTCCTTAATAAACTTGCTTCATCAGTGTTTTCAGTAAAAACTTTATGAGCATATTGTTGAAGTTTTATATCTATGCATTTCATACAATAACCTTTTCTTACCATCCATTTTATTCCTTTATTGTTCAACATATTCACCCTTATCTTTAGTTTCCTTATGGTGAAAAATTGCATTTGTTAAATATCCAATTCCAAATCCCATAATTAATCCGTTTATTAATATCCATTCCATATAACACACCTTATATTGCTAATCTAATAGCAACCATTAATATTATTCCAATAAATCCTATTTTTGCTTCATTTCCTCTTATCATATGCATCATATCCCTCGTTATCTTTTGTTTGGTTTCCATCTATTTAAAATCATGTAAAATATCATTGCTATTACAATAAATTCTACTAATTGTATTAACATTATTATTGATAATCCTATATATATTCCATTCACAACATATCACTCTTTATTCTATTTCCTGTTTTCTTTGTATTCTTGCTAAGTTTTCTAACCAACAACTTAGAGTTTCTTCTCCATATAATTCATATTGTTCATTTTTTAATTCTCTATTCCATTTAATATTTAATTCTTTCATTTTATCTAAATATTTATTTTCCAAATCTTCTATTTTCACAACATATCACTCCTTATCTTTAATCTTTGGAAATCTAATATTCATTTTAAAATCTTTAAACATTTCATACCCATCATTAAATCCATGTTTTAAAGCATATTCTTTGTCTTTTTGTTTATTTTTCTTTAAAACTATTCCTTTGTAGTTTTTCATATAATCCCTCTTATTTTTCAAAACCTTCTTTTATTGCTATTTCACTTAATCTTAATTCATTCATTAATATTTCAATAGCTTCTTTTAATTCACTATTGGTTAATCTTTGTTTTAATTCATCCAATATTTCATAATCTTTATTTATCAATATATTCACCCTTTTGCTTTAATTCTTTCCATTTATGTTCACAATCCATTTAATATCCCTCCAAGGTATTCAATCATCTTTTATTTTCATCCCAAAAGTCGAGTAATTTTTTGATAGCGCCCTCGTATGTACCCGCCTTGAGTTCATAGTAGGCTTTAGTCAATCGTGTATGAGTATTTTCATGCATACCAACGCTTTTTAACTTTTCTTTTGGTTTCTTTACTTCTTCTTCCATGCATTTTCCCCCTTTGTTTTATCAAACATATCAAAGATTGAATCATTCTTTTCATTTACAATTTTTATTCTTTTGATATATTTTTCTAATTCTTTTGTTGTTGTTATTCCATATCCATATTTTATATCACGAGAAACTTTTTCATATCTAATTTTTCCATTAATTACATCTGTTACAATAATTTTATCTGGTGCTTTGTCTGCATCTGTTGGAACACTTACCCAATAAGCTAACATTAATTTTTCAAATGCTCCTTTGTTTTGCATGATTGATTCTAATTTCATATTATCTATTTTTTCATTCATAGTCAGTCCTCCTAACTTCCTTCATATGTTTTGTTAAAGAATAATGGTCTGATTGATTCATCGATGTTTGCAACGGGGTCGTCATCTTGCCCCGCTTCAAAATCTTCATCTGCTTCATCTTCTAATTCGTTTAGTTTCATTTTAATTGTGTTTATCATTGTATTCACTCCCCCTGTGGTTCTTCAACATCTGGGTCAGTTTCTTCTTCTGCGTCTTGGTCGAATTCAACTTCTTCATTTGCTTCTTCAACAATTTCTTCTTGTTCTACTTCATCGATAGTATCTTCTTCACTATCAACTAAAAGAACATCTTCTGCTTCTCCGAAACTATCTGTGAAGTAATCATCACAAGCATCCATGCCCCCAGAAATTGTGTCTTCATATTCATTGTCGTAATTTGTCATATTTAATACCTCCAAGTATTTATAAAATTTATATGTGGAAATGTTTTTAAACCTTCCGTTTGCAGTAGTTCATTTTTTTCAAAAGTCTATGCCTTCGATTGGCTCATATTCCACTTCGTCTTCTTCTTCGCTTCTAAAAATTCTTACATTAACCCCATCAAAAGTCCAGTTAAATTCCTTCTCCTCATCGGCAAGTAATTCCTGCAAATCTTCTTCTGACATCGGTATATCTATTGATTTATTCATTCTTCAATCACCTCCTAAAATTTATCTACTAATAAATATTTCTGAATAATTTCTTTTGCCTTAGCATAAAAAATATCATAATCAGCCATATATTTAATTTCTTTATTTTCATACATCTTTATTCCTCTTCTAAAATCTTCTATATGATTGTTTACAAAAATGTTTTCCAAAATAGTTTGTGAAGTTTCTATGCCATCAAAATGCCACCTGTTATTTATTTTAGGTTTATCATTAAAGTTTTTATTAGACACATAAATACTCAATCCCTGTGGATACGAACATAAAGAAAAATAAGCCCCCGGTTTTACATTCAATATCCGCGATTCATCTTCTTTAATATTTGTAAGTAAAACTTTTGTTTTAGTATTGACTATCGGCCATAAATCATTCTTCTCATATGCTTCCTTTAACTTAGCAAAAACATCATCTCCGTATTCTGTTAAATGTGTTCTAAACTCATCATATACTTTAGGGTGTTCATAAATACAATTTAAAAGTGACCCCCCGATTTCTGAATATCCAGGCAAATTAGCAAAATAAGTAATACCGTCACCCCATTGGTGTTGCCCTCTTTTAATAACTAATCTATCATCTTTTCTTCCATAAAGATTACTTAATCCACTAAAAATATTTTTTTGTGCTGGATTTTGTTTTGGTTTTGGTTTTTTAGAAATACCTTTTAATTTAATACTTGTTGGATTTGTTGGTGGAGTCGAATTATGCTCTGAATTAAAATTTGACCAATCATTTCTAACAAAGACTTCAAAATCTTCATCTTTTAATAAATATTTAAAACAATTACAATAATCTCGTCTTGTCCTTGCATCCTTTGAAATCGTATTTTCAAACTTCATTTTAATGACTCCAATTTCTTCAAATAATTTTTTGTTTTCTTTTGATTCAAGAATTTCTTCTACATCATTTAAATTTATCATCATTTCACCTTCTCATATATAATTTGTGCGTCATTCATTTTATAACATTTTCTACAAGTATTACAATCCCGCGCTCCACAATTAATTTTATCCATATGCTCATCTCTACAAACATTGAATACTTTATTAAAATTCTTAGGAACCTTTGTAATTGGCTTATCTACAAGAGGGTTACTATATACCATAATCATATTTTTTGGTTTAGTTTCTTTTTCTAAAACTTTGTTTACTATATCGGATCGTTTGGTGTAAAGACTGAATGTTATTGACGGGTTCTTATCTGCCGTCTTCATAAAGTTTTTCAAGTGTTCTTGGTTAATCAATTCCCCGTGGGCGTGCAGGCGTACGATGTCGTTCTTCTTAAATACCGGCAAGGCCTGTTCTTCCATTGATACTTTTAACATTTGGGTATTCCTTTCAAACGCTGGCACACAATTTTTCCTATAAGCTTTTAACATTGCACAACTATAACAATCTTTGCATATAATACCCTCTGCTTTTGAACTATTCATTTTCTTACAAAACGCGTTACTCAATGGGTTGGTATTGATTGCGGGTATTCCTTTCATCTTTCCACTCATTTCACTTATCTTTAATTTGTCCATTTTTATTCCTCCTTTTCTTCTGCTATTACTCCAAATATTTCTGTTAATCCACAATGTAAATTATCAAATTCATCAACCAAAAGTTGTTCTGCTTTATCTATTGCATCACATTCTTCATCGGCTTCAACCTCATAATTAATTGAGAATACCACATTATATTTTTTCTTAATTTTTTCTTCCATTTCTACCCCTCCTTGTATGATGTATTTCATCTAAAATTTTATTAGCTGTATGATAATTATTCTGTTCTAATTCATTAAAAATACCCTCATTAAAATTTAATTGTTTATCTATAAATCCTTTAACAAACTTAACTCTTATTTCTGGTTTTTCTAAATCAGTTCCACACAAAGAACCATTTAAACATTCTTGTGCTAAATCCATTATTTCATATGCATCAGTCAAGGTTTTCCACCCACTCATCCAATTCTTCTTCTGTATATTCATTTTGGTTTTTTATGATTATACCTTCGGCTTTTAATATCTCTAATGACTCTTTTTTACTTCTCATTTATTCCACCTCTTTAATAATAATTTCCCCATTTTTTAAAAGTATGTTCATATACTTCTTTCCATTTATCTGCCGCTTCATCATCATACTCAATGTATTTACAATAATAACATTGTGACAATATTCTATATTCACTTGTTCGTTTATCCATATGTTCTAAATCATTCCACATATTTATATCATTCGCCATTCAAATCACCTCATCTATCTATTGGGTCAATATTAACTGCAACTGGGAAGCGAGGTATTCCGTCTTGTGAAAGATTTTGAAATCGGATTGTAGCCAACTTTCCGACATAAGCACTCTTATCTTTCAACAACTCTTTATAATACTCTTCGCCCCCCTTTATTCCTGCACCAAATTCTTTTCCATCTTTAGTCTTTACTAAAAGCTTACCAGCCATTCCGGCTCTGTTCCCCGAACCTTCAACTATTTCTAAAATTTCAAATTCTTCATCTAAAAAGTTCTTCAACTTCAAAAGATATTTACTTCGTTTATTTTCATAAGGAGAATTACATATCCTAATCATTACACCTTCATACCCTTCTGCAACATATTCATCGTGGGCTTTAACAACATCTTCATGACTATCAGCTTCTTTATTTTCAACAAACTTAAAGAAATCAATGTTCGCAACTAATTTATTGACTTCTGTTTTAATAAGATTGAATCGGTTTTCAAACCCCGTGTTTGCGTTTCCACTTACTCCGTCAAATATCCATAACTTAATCATTCTTTCACTATCTGCTAAATCTTGTGCATCTGGTTTGCTTCTCTTTACTAATGATACAATCTTTTCAAATTCGTTGTCGTGAGAATAAATTTCTCCGTCAATCACCCAATCCGGATGTTCTTTAAAGAACGGCTTAAGTGCATTGTGTATATGAGGGCAAGATACATATTCTTTCCCATTCCTCGTATATAAACCATCTTTTGTTGCAACCATTCTACACCCGTCAATTTTCGGGGATACAAGCACCGGAAATGCTATCTTTTCTTTATACTTATCATATTTATTGGCTAACATGGGGTCAAAATATTGTTTCGCCGTGTCTATCGCGTTGATGTCTTCTGTATAACCTTTATCAATTTTTTTCTGCCATTTAGCTTTCGCTTCTAACTCTGCTTGTTCTTCCGGAGTTGTTTCATTACTTCTTCCAATATTTTTTCCTTCACAAACCGTTGGCTTTGATGTTGTAAGCTTTCCATCAACTTGCCCAATTATTGTATAGAAACTATTCCCTTCAACAACAATCTCATATTGTTGAATTGCCCCTGTTGATGTTCTTTTATATATCTTATTCATATACTCCTCTCCTTTCCTGTTAAATTAATGTAGCATTCATCACATAATTCATATCCTTCTTCAATTTCCTCTCCACATCTTATACATTTCATTTATAACTCCCCCTTTCATCTTTTTCTTCACTTCTTTCAACCCCATTTTGTTTTTTATAACAATCATCACATATTTCATCATACGCGTCAATCACATCATTACACATTACACATAGTTTCATTTTTACACATCCTTTACTAATTCCCTTACACTATAAACCATTCCTTTCCCTAAAAGTTCTTCAAGCCATGCGAGTAATTCATATGTTTCAATTTTGCTTGGTGCATCTATTTCAAATATTTGTTTCATCATCTTCCACCTCTTCTCTTAAATATTTTTCTGCGGCTTCAAGCATAGTTTGTCTTTTATCAAAATCTGGATAAGCCCACATAATAAATTCTTGTATTTCTTTTCTTATTTCTTTCTTATTCATAAAAATCTTTTCCTCCATTCAGTTAATATAATCAATGATTTTTCATCATCTCCTAATTCATCCCACCAGTCACAAGCAGTTTCTAATTCTTCAAATTCATCCATCTTCTTCCAACCCCTTTACAAGTTCATCATATTCAAGTTGTTCTCCACATTCATCACAAGTTATTTCTAAAGTGCTTCCGTCACTATCTCTTTCAAGTGCATCAAAATCTAATCCACCTTGCCCGTCAGATTCAACACTACCTTCTTCAATAACATCTTCTTTATATGAAATATGTGCTTCTTTATTACATTTTGGACAAATCATCCTTCAACCACCTCATTAACAATAACAACATCACATTCAGCATCCCATTGAATCGTTTCATCTGTTTCTAATAACCTTTGTGCTTCTTCTTCTGCTGTTTCTTCATCTTCAGCTTTAACAAATCTTCTAACTTCTTTAAAACTATAAGTTACTTCAAATGTTTTCATTTCTTTTCCCTCCTTTTAACTGCCGTTGAAATAAACTTTTCTAAACAAGGAATACAAACATCTAAAACTGCTTCCGTCTTTGCTAAGAAAAATCCTCGCTTAATTATTGAATATTCATGATACTCTTCTATTGGAATTTCTTTTTTACAGAAATCACACACAACTAAACTCTTTTTCATTCAATCACCCCATATAGTTATTTAAAATATGCATTATTAAATCTATTTTAAATTGTCTTAAATCTTCTTCTGAAAAATGATATACTGATTTTCCTCCATTAATGTCGGCTTCATTAAACCACACATCAACGAATTCACTTATGCTAAATGGCTCTTCAGTTGTGCCTTGAAATGAAGCTATTGAATTTCCATCTTCTGCATTATAGAAGTCTTTAAATTCTTCTTCGGATAAACCTAAAAGTTCTAATACTTCTTGTTGGCTTTCTTCTTTTAAATCACTCCATTCAATCCCTATATCTATTTCTTTTGATTTTGTATATATTCCCATTTTAAATACCTCCCAGTATTAAATTTTGTTTGCTAAAATGTATTTTCCAAATCTATTAATTATTTCATTTTTAACAACTATCATTCTATCTCTAAATTGTTTTCTTTCTTTTTCATTCTTATTTATAAGTTCGTTTATTTCCTCTTCTAAAAATATTGTAAGTATTTTTGAAGGTAATTCATCGTGATAAGATAAATCTTCTTCTCCACTATAATAATTAAAAGGTTTAAATTCCCCTCTCCCATAATTATCTGCTTCTCTTATAATTATTCCATTTTCATAATTTGTTAAAGAAATAGTATTTGCATCTTTTAAATTTGTATAACTATACCCAAATATTGCTCCATCTTTATAAGTATCTCCAATCAATTCTTTTAATTTTAATTGTTTTTCATTTGAAATCGTTTGTTCTTTCTGTTCAACTGGGGTAATTTTATTTTCAAACAAAATAGTTTTTAATTCTTCTATTTTAATTTGCCCTTCATTTGAAAGATTATCCTTTATATCATTGAATAACGCGTCACATTTAAAAAAATTATAATAAGATAGTTCTCCTTCAAATAATTTTTCTAACTTCCTTATGTTTCCTTTTGGATGATGAGCCCAACCTATTCCACGCTTTGAAAGTTGAATATCCATACTATTTACCCAATAATCTTTTCTTTCACTTATATTATAACTTCCTAAATGAGTTTTCACTTGTTTTTTATAAAAGAATTTTATTATATTATTAATATCTTCTGCTAAATTTGCTTCTTCGGGCAATTCATCGTGTTCTTTTGAAAACTTTTTAAACCTAGAAGTAATATTGTTTAATACCCCTCGATGTTTTTCAATAAATTTTGCCCCCTCATTTATTCTCTTTTCTGTTAATTTTTCTTGTCGTTCTTCATGTTCTTTATTAATTTTCTCATTCTCTTTTATTATATCTTCCATAGTTTGTTTTAATTCATCTATTGATATGCTCATTCAATCCACCCCCCGATTATAGCTTATACATTAAAATATACTTAGCCGATAACTTATTAAAGTGTTCGATGAATATTTCCCACTTTTCATTTTTTCTCTTTGCATCAGCACTCATTAACTTTATGTTCTCATTGATTTCATCTCTATAAACAACTGATAATATTTTACTATCAAGTTTATCAGAAAATTTAACTTCATTATTATTCTTTAAAGTAAAAATTTCTGTTCCATTATTATAATAAGAATGACTTTCACAATCAGTTTTTAATTCAATGATTCCATTCATTGATGATACTTTCATCTTAGATATTTTTCCTTGATTAATAGCTTCCCCTATTGCAGAAGTTTTAACCTCAAATTCATAAGATTTTTCTCTATATTCTAAATTACTTTTTTCAACAAGAGTTTTAATATCATCAAAATATTGTTTTCCATTATCATTAAGATGTTCTTTTATTTCATTAAATAATTCTTTATTCCCAAAAACCGTTTCTAAAGAATATTCACTTCCAAAGAATGAACGAAATAAATCCATATTTCCCCCACCCCAATAGTTATATCCAATACCCCTTTTAGACATTTGGATTTCTCTTTCTCTTCCATATTTTGCACTATTATTTGGGTCGGATAAATTATACTTCCCCAACCTTGCCTTTAATTGCTTAGGATAGAAAAACTTTAATGTGCTTTGAAAATTATTACACAATGTTTTATTCTCTTCATTACACATTAAAGAAAACTTCTTTATCTCTACTAAGTCCGGTTTTAATTTATTCACATTATTTTGTTCGTTATATATCGCTTTTAACACTCCTTCAAACTCTTCTGTATTCATTCACTCGCCCTCCATATCAAATAGAATTGACTTCCCATATTTTGGTCGCTCACATCTATCTGATGTTAATACAAATATTGATTTTCTAAATTTGTTTTCACATTCGTTTATATCACTATACCCATCTGTGAAACATATTAAAATGTTTGTTCTGTTTTTCTTTACATAATCCATTATTGGTTGATGACTTGTTCCCCCTCCCCCAACTGGTTTAAGTTTCTTTATATCTCTTAAATTCATATTGTTGAAGTTATATTCTTTTCCAATACTATCATCGTGGTATAATACTTTCACTTTGATGTTATGGAATGAATTCACTATACTATAAACTTGTCCTAAGAACATACTCAATTCTTTGTTTCGGATTGAGCCACTCGTATCAATAGCTATTGTTATATCCATATTTTCTTTCTGTATATACGGCATATAAACCCCTGTTGAAAATGTTCTCTTTGAAGGGCGATTATATGAATAGTTATTTGATATTTCACTCGTCATATATCTTGAAAGTAATTGTTTCCAATTAACTTTACTTGATAAAGCAAAATCAACCATTCTATCTAAAGTCTTACTTCCTTTACCCATTTGTTTAGCGTGGTAATTGGCGTCAGTCATAACTTGTTTCCAATCAACTTCTATTTCAAATCCACTTCCTTGACCTTTTCCGTCTTTACCTTTACCATCTCCACTTTCCATATGAACATCAAACCCTTTAAGAAGTTCTTTCAATGCTTCTTTTTGTTTAACTAACGGCATCAATTCATTATAAACGGACTCGGCTGTTTTATTATCGATATTATCTATCTTTACACCCATAACTTCTATTGAATTACAAGTCGGTCTAAATACACCTTCTGGAAGTTCCATTCCTGCTTCAAACAACATATTATTAACTACAATGTCCGTTGCAAAGTTCCATATTTGAGCATCTTTTTTATCTAAACGCCCCAAGTGTTCTAAAGCACAATGCATAGCTTCATGACAAAGAACACCTTCTAATTCATTTTCTGTTAGTTTATTTACGAAGTCAGCATTATAATAACATCTTCCGTTTTTATCTACCCCCATACTATTAAGATTTTTACTATCATCTTTAAACCTCATATGGTTTGTTATAAATGAAAAGAAAGGTGCTTTATCATATAATTGGACTTTCGCTCTTGTTATTCGTTCTTCTATTGTTAAACTACTCATCTATATCCCTCCATTTATAATAGATATTTTTGATATTCTGCACTCAATGTATCCCATTCTTTTAACTTAAATAATTCATTTGCAATTCTTGTTGGTCTATATGACCTACACATCTTTAAATTAATTGCTGTGAATTCTGGATTAAGTTTTTGATAAATCTTTAGTATTGCTTGTAAAGACTTTGGATTGTTTGCATAATAACTCGCTAATCCCCCTGCAAGTGCATACCGAACATCTATTTGTTCTGGCGTTTCAAACTTTTCTGGTTCTGCAATTATCTTAGCAATATTCAATTTATTTTTCATTTTTCTGAATGCTAAGAACTCTGTCGCCATTCCTTCCCCAACACAAGAACCAACAAGGATTTTCTCTTGTCTTGGCGAGAACTTCATATCAATCTTTAAGTTATTACTAACCATTTCCCAAGTCCTCGGAGTAGGAAAAGCATTCCCCGATTTTTCCATATCAAACTTATGTAAGTATTCCCCTTTGAATTTAATGAAACTAATTACATCTGAATGAATATCGTTAGGTGCCGCCCAATCAATCCATTCATCGTTTGATGGCTTTCTTAATTGAAGATGTGTGAACCTATTACATAGAGGAGCTGGCATTTCAAAGATATTTGCTTTATCTTCTGTTCCATTTCCTGCTGATACAACAAGCCAACCATCTGGTATTTTTACATCGTCTATTTGCCTATCTCTAATGATTTGATAAGCCGCGGCTTGAACACTATTGTTAGCCAAGTTTAATTCATCAAAGAACCATATCCCTGCTGAATCTCCTCGTGGCATAGTTTTAGGTTTAAGCCAATTAGTTGTTTGATTTTTTAAGTCAGGAACAGGAACACCTCTTAAGTCCGTAGGTTCATATTGACTCAATCTACTATCGATTAATCCAAATTTACCTTCTTCCCAACCCCCGTCAACAAATTCTTTTCCTTGTTCTTTTGCGATTGCTTTGGCTACATCTTTAAGAACTGCAGACTTTCCAATACCCATTGTTCCTTCAATGAATAGTGGTTGTTTTGTTTTATATGCAACGCGAATTGCATCTTCTAATTCTTTATGATTTACTTCCACTTAAATTCCTCCTATAAGTA
>Ga0114918_10004956_pt1 | contig 11495 bp, 15 predicted proteins | sample LantaG_FD_87015 | JGI IMG/M metagenome (GOLD analysis project Ga0114918, IMG submission 87015) | Deep subsurface microbial communities from Baltic Sea to uncover new lineages of life (NeLLi) - Landsort_02402 metaG | ecosystem: Environmental > Aquatic > Marine > Oceanic > Sediment | place... | reverse complement strand
TTCTGCTGAAAGATCACCGGCAATTGTGCCGGAGGTGTTTGTGATTAGGAGATAGATAAACTGTTGGGTTTTAATGTAGTGGTAACATGCCCTAAAAATGGGGTAACAGAGGTTCGATTCCTCTAGACTCTTAAGACAGATAACGAACCATGTGAAATCCTCTAATGTTAGCAACCTTCTCAGCCAGTTTACGTGGAGTCGAAGAGTTTGGCTGTCTTCGCCGCACTTGGAATGCGGTAGATGCATTAAGGGAATGTATCTCGTGGGTTCAAATCCCACCTCCGCGACCAGTTTAATAGTAGTGAAAGAGAGAGTTACTTCAATACATAATGACGAAGAGGAGGTTCAATTCCTCCACCCCTAACCAGTTAATCAGGGGTTGGTGTAATGTTAGCACGCGAAAAATACTTTCTTTTGTTTTCTCTATTAATTTTTTAGAGTGGATTAAATATTATATGAAGATATAATATATGTATGTTTGAGGCATTGAGGTTAAGAGATACTTCGCGATCCTTGTGGTCGTCAATGAAATACAAATAGGTAGATGATACCCAGTATCATGGAGCGAGAGAGCAGGTAAACGCTTAAATGGACCGCCAACTTACAGAAGGTTGTAAAACACTGAACACTCTTACCGGATTTATCCTCAATTTTGGGCTTGAAGCTAAATGGTTAAGCGGCAGCTTTGCAAGCTGTTTTTAGCAGGTTCGATTCCTGTCAGGTCCACCAGTTAAAAGTAGTGAGACGATGAGTTACTTCAATTATGGAAATTAAAAATCACTCAATGTCAATTTTCTCTTTTATATCCGCGTATCGTCTAATGGTAGGGCTCCTGTTTTACACGCAGGTCACGGAGGTTCGATTCCTTCTATGCGGACCAGTTTATAAGGTAATATTTCGGAATGTAGCGTAGCCTGGTATCGCGCAAGTTTTGGGAACTTGAGGGCGTGGGTTCGAATCCCACCATTCCGACCAGTTTGAATATGATTGCGGAATAGACTGGAGGTGGTTCCAGCTCGGTCTCATAAGCCGAAGACGCAGGTTCGAGTCCTGCTTCCGCTACCATTCATAGGCGGCGGGCATTGGTTATGCCGGAGATCCTGATAAGATCTCGTCGACAAGGTTCAAATCCTTGGTCGCCTACCATTTTTGAGAAGTGAGATAGGAGTTACTTCGCTCATTTGAAATACCCTCCTATTGTTTTTCTCTCAATATTCGATATAGTCTGATTAGTTCAATGGATAGAGCACGAGTCTACGAAACTCGGAATATGCGTTCGAATCGCGTATCAGACACCAAAAACATAAAAGGTAAATATTGGGTCGTAGTGTAATGGCAGCACAAGACACTTTGACTGTCTTGGTGAAGGTTCAAGTCCTTCCGATCCAACCAAAGGAGAAATTATGGCAAAACAAATAGATAAAGTAAGTGTTGTTGCAGGTAGACTTATTCGTGTTTGGAATGATAAGAGAAAGAAGTTTTCAAACGCTAATAAAATCTATTTTGCAGTTCATGTCGAAGATGCCAATGGTAAGAACGAGCGTTGTTTATTGTTCACAGAACGTGAATTGAAAATGGCTGAAGATAGAGCCAACAAGAATAAAGAAGACTTACCAGAAAAGGGATTTATTACTGATATTTTCGATTAATATCTATCCGTGGATTTATATTTGCAATAGAGTATAATTAACACAGGACAGGAGATAGATATGAAAATTGAAGATTTAAAAATAGATAACATGCCGGCTACTTACATTGCTGGTTTCGTAAAGCACATTCTGAAAGCTTCTCAGTCATTAACAGCCACCGCTGAGAAGCTTTCAGACACTGAATACCTTTTCAATGTTGATAATCAATATTTGCTAGCAGAGCGTAGAGGGAAGAATTTCTATGCTATCTGTACATTTATTGTTACCGACATAATAACTACAGATGTAGATAGACCGTTTACATTAATGATAAGAGAAAAGATTCGAACTTCTGATATAGCAAAAGTTAATCCAGAAAAATTTGAAACACTACAAAAAGCATCATTTTCAGAGTTACAGTTTTTTAAAGCTGGTCAATCTCTTGACAAGATTGTAAAAGATAATTGCAACATTATTGATGATGAATATTGCAGAGCGGCTGAATTAGTACGGAAGAGTTCGAAGAATGTTTCCAGTTATCGTGATATAATGAACGCGCAAGATTTAATCGAAAGTCCAGAAGTTAAAAATTTAATACATAATCTAAACAGTATGCCTGCAACAGTTCGCAGGAAGATTGTACAGCGATTGATATAAATATTGTTAACGCGGGTATGGCATAGTGGTTTGTGCGTCAGCCTTCCAAGCTGAATACAGGAGTTCGATCCTCCTTACTCGCTCCAACAAATGAAAGATATTACAAAGCAAACGACTAAGAAGAAAGCAACAAAAAAAGTTGCGACTAAAGTTAAGGCACCTGTTAAGAAGAGAACAAAGGCTGTTAAAGCAGTTGATGTTACAATACTTAAGAGTGAAAAAAAGCCAAAGCCGAAGAAAGACAAAAGAGTATTTAAAGGAAAAGTTCTAAAAAATACTAAAAAAAGAATAGTTAGTCATAAAGTGTATATAGGCTCATTTTTTGCCACTGAAGCATAAGTGATGATGCGCCGGTCTCGTAAATCGGATAATAGGGTTTGATTCCCTGCAGTGGCTCCAGATTTTGCCGCCAAAGCATATACGGTGATGCGCCTGGCCTGTACCCAGGAAAAGCCTCTTCGAGTGGGGCTGGCGGCTCCAGTATGCCATTGTAGCTCAGTTGGTAGAGCAGTAGTTTTGTAAACTACAGGTCGTCGGTTCGAAACCGTCCGGTGGCTCCATTTAAAGGAATATCATGAAAGAATTTAAACAATTAAAAAGTAGTGTTGAATCTATATTAAAAGAAGAGCCTAAAGGGATTATCAAGTTTCTTGGAGATATATGGTTTGAAATTACATATTATTGTTGGTCAAAACCGAGTGATGCATATTACTGGATTCGTAATTTCCTCTTCAATCGATATGACTTAATACCAACAGGGCTTAACAAGGGACAATGGTGTGACAAAGTGGAGCTTATGCTCTATGGTATGATGGGTATGATTGTTGATTTTGTTGAAGGTGAAGAGTGTTTTGAACGTATTGTCTGGGATGATGATCCTCTACATAAGCATGCAGCAGAAGAGATTCGTGCAATTTATGGTTGGTGGAAACATTACCCGGAGCGTGAAAAAGAGATCAGTGATAAACTTACTGAATGGCATGACGCAAAGTTTGCTGGATGTAAGGACAACTGGCTAGATCGTCTAAACACAAAAGATACACCTGAAGTAAAGCAAATGTTTGATGATCTTCAAGCACTCGAAGAAAGATTACACGACGAAGAACAAGAATATTTAAAACGAATTATCGATATTCGTGCTTTCCTTTGGACGTAATATGATGCATCAAATAACACCTGAACAATTAAGAGAGATGATGACGAGAGCTCAACAAATTCGTCAAAATCAAAAAGTTTGTATAGACATAAACCATCTCGTTAAAATAGGACCACCCCCATATGCAAAACAAGAAAAAGAACGAATTGATGATTGAGCATTTCGATTGTATATGTTTTTCAAATGAACACACACTCAGGTTTGTGTATATTGAAGAGTATAACGAACTATATTTGGATGTATATCTACACCAATATCGTAATATCTTTAAACGTGTATGGGTTGCAATCAAATATGTATTTGGATATAAAAGTAAATACGGTCATTGGGATTGGTGGAGCCTTAGACCTGAAGACACAAAACGAATGATTGAATTATTAGAACAAGTTAAAGATCCTCAGTAGCACAATTGGTAGTTGCAAGTGACTGTTAATCACTGGGTTGTAGATTCGAGCCCTACCTGAGGAGCCAATTTTTATACGGGAGTAAACCAGCTGGCTTATATCCAGTGCGTTATCTTAGGTTAATGGTGCATGGGGGTTCAAGTCCCTCCTCCCGTACCAGATGTTTTAATATGCCCACAGTGTAAAAAATCATTTGAGAGATTATTTTCCAATGGAAAAGAAGAGAGAGAGTATTTCTGCTCACATAGTTGTAAAGCTAAAACACTAAATAGAAAGCGAACAGAAAATACAGAGAAAGTTTGCCCTATATGTAAGATAGTTTTTAAAAAAAGATATAATACTTTTTGTTCAAGGGAATGTGCAGCACAGTCACGATCTCTTAAACTAAAAGAAGTGTGGCTAAAAACAGGAAACCATAGCTGTAAACAGAGTGTTCAAATCGGTACACCTGTAAGAATACGAAAATATGTAAAACATCGCGTAAATGATCAATGCGAGCGATGTGGGTGGAATGAAATCAATCCTTTTAGTGGAAAAGTAAGTCTAGAAATACACCATATTGACGGTAATCCTTTTAATGATAATATTCACAATTTACAGGTATTATGTCCAAATTGTCATTCTTTAACAAAAAACTTTAAATCATTAAATAAAGGATCAGGTAGAAAGAAGCGTGCTGGTGTGGTGTAATGATAACATATCGACTTGGTATGTCGATGATTCGAGTTTGATTCTCGACATCAGCTCCAAATTATATAAATATTCATATGCTCCTATGGCCGAGTGGTTAGGCGACGGTCTGCAAAACCGTCTAGAACAGTTCGATTCTGTTTGGGGGCTCCAATATGAAGACGTTTAATCTATTTTTAATGGCTCGTAGCATAACGGTATTGCGCCTGAATCTGAATCAGGAGATTAGAGGTTCAATTCCTCTCGAGCCAACCAATATTGCAGCATTATCTCAATGGTAGAGTGTTAGCTTGCCATGCTAATGATACGGGTTCGATCCCCGTATGCTGCTCCAACTCGAAGCGACTAAGAGATGAGATGTTGCAAATTTATCGATTAAAATGTGTGCTGTTGCACGTTATTCATAATTTTATAAAATAAAAATGTATAGTGGTCGTGTCGTTCGGATTATGAATAGAGGGTTGTTCCCGAATTTATAGCCTTACTGCTCCCCAAAGTCTAGCTCACAACTAGATAGTAAGGATGAGAAAACTTTACATCTCATAACCCCTGAGAAGCCGACTTGGCTACAGGCGCTACCCTCATAAGGTGGAGAAGTGGGTTCGATCCCCACCTCAGGGACCAATCTTGGCACAGTTATTGGGGGCCATTCACTAGCTCATGTACCATTATTTTATGTAAGAGTACAAGGAGCATCGTTTCACGCTCTGCTGTGAAATAGCAAGTTAACCAAAATTTTGCTTTATCTTATTCATGTTTCCTATATAATATGCGACATGAATAAGGTAATTCAATATCCATATAGAGATCTTAAGTATCTAACTAGACATGCACAGCTATGGGAGAAAGCTGAACAACATCAGACCGCTAATGCTGTTAAGTTTAGAGATAAGTATGTGAAGGAATATGCACAAACCCTCTTGAATGGCCGAGACGCAAAAGCACTACTTGCGATGAATGATAGTACTCGATGGGGGTATGAAATTACTAAAGATGGAATAACCAGTGTAAGTGTATCAACATCACGAAACGATGAAATGCTTAGAGATTTAGTTGATACTGACTTCTATGACATTATTCGACATTTTGTCGATTGTTATTCACATAGGTTCAGCAAAAAACAATATCGACTTACGTGTAAATGCCTAGAATGTATAAATTTTTGTCTTGACGAAATAGCAGTGAACATCCTCAATGAAAATAGTTTTAAATTTAAATCAGAAGCTGTAAGCCATTGTGAAGAGAGTTATAGAATACATATGGTTTTTACTTTTAACGGTTTTATTTTTTGTACAACAATGCTGAGCAGTGAACCTGAAGATGTCAAAAACGGTTTAGAGTATTGGTATAGAGATGAGTCTAGTAATAAAAGTACTAGATTTAGCACTATCAACTCTATAGAAGATAACATTTTAGTTGTAAATTTAACGTCCTTGTAGTATAATGCATAGTTAAAAACTCGGTGTTCCCACACGAGCCTTCTAAGCTCGCGACTTTAAATAGTGGGACGGATGTCAATGGGTTCGATGCCCTCACCGAGTGCCATTAATATGTCCGTATAGTGTAAAGGATAACACAAAAATTTCCTAAATTTTTAATTCCAGTTCGAATCTGGATATGGATACCATATAGTGAATGAGACGTTAGACGTAGTTGCAGATTCAATATTTTTAAGTTCATCGTGTTGCATTTTTCAATCTTGCCTCTATTATAGAGGTATGTGTAACCCCTCTATGTACTGTCATAGAGGATTTAGTAATAACAGTGTAGTGAGACTTTCTCACTGAAAACTAAAGGAGAATAAAATGGCTAAGTTCAATTCGACCACACCGACCAAGACGACCAAGACGACAAACCGCGCAGGTGGAGTAGCATACAAGCAGACAGATAAGCTAGAGTTTATCTCGTTGCTTCTAACATCAATGGTTAAGGATCAATACTATCGTTCAGCTAACGATCAAATCACTCGCACTCAAGAACTCGTTAGAGGTCTTGCTGATAAGGAGTTTCTTGCAAAGGCAGCAATCTTTGCTCGTAATGAATTCGGTATGCGTTCGATAACGCATGTTGTAGCTGCTGAGGTTGCAAATACTGTTAAGGGTGCAGATTGGACAAAGGACTTTTTTGCGAACGTTATCTATCGTCCAGATGATATGACTGAGACGCTTGCATACTATCTCAGTGCATACGGTAAGCCAGTACCGAACGCTCTCAAGAAGGGCTTTGCAAAGGCTTTCGGAAAGTTTGACGGTTACCAGATCGCAAAGTATCGTGGTGATGGTAAGAATGTTTCTCTCGTAGATGTTGTTAACCTTGTACGCCCTGTACCTACAGAGAAGAACGCCGAGGCTCTTAAGGGTCTTGTTAAGGATACTCTTCGCTCTACAGAGACATGGGAGTCGAAGCTTACTGCTGCAGGTCAGACAGCAACAACTGATGAGGAGAAGGCAGACGCTAAGGCAGATGCTTGGAAGACTTTGCTTGCAGAGAATAAGCTCGGATACTTCGCTGCACTCCGCAACATTAACAACATTATTGAGCAGGCTGATGAGGATACGTTCGCAATGCTGCTTAAGGTTCTCGTTAACGAGAAGCAGATCAAGAGTTCGTTGGTATTCCCATACCGCTTTCTTACTGCAATCCAGAACCTTAAGGGAGATGCAGCACGAGTTCGTAAGGCTAAGGTTGCACTCACTAAGGCACTTGATATTTCTTGCGCAAACATTCCTGCGCTTGATGGTGATACTCTCATCGTAGTTGACTACTCAGGATCAATGGGTAGCGGTGCTGACTCATACCGTGGTATTGGTTCTATATTCGGTTCATTGATGGCAAAGGCACAGAACGGAGATTTCATGATCTTCGGTAATGATGCTGCTTACATCGATTACAACCCAGCAATGCCAGCATTGTCTCTTGCAGAAGAGTTCATGACTCATAACAACGCAGTTGGTTGGGGATCAACTGCATCCACCAGCAATGGAAAGATTCAGGTTGGTCACGGTACAGACTTCCCGTCTATCTTCCGTACGATTAACAAGGCGTATAATCGTATCATGATCTTCTCGGACATGCAAGGTTGGATATCAGGTGGTGCACCTACTAAGGAGTTCACCGCTTATAAGAAGAAGTTCAATGTAGATCCAAAGATCTATAGCTTCGATCTTAGTGGTCAGGGTGACATGATGTTCCCTGAGAACAATGTTTACTGTCTCGCAGGATTCAGTGATAAGATCTTCGACATCATGAAGGTGCTCGAGCAAGACCGCAAGGCTCTTGTCAACACAATTGAGAAGATCTCGTTAAAGGATTAAGATAAAGTGGATATACACATATAAATAGAGCTTAAGAATATAAGTATTTATATGTGTATATCCGATAAAACAAAAAAGTGTTCGAAATGTAAACTAGAAAAACCATTAACTGATTTTTATATAGATAATTCAAATCGATCTGGAAGACAGTGTTCATGTATAGTTTGTTATACAGAATGGAAGAGAGCGAAATCTTTAAAAGCAGGAAAAACTAAAAGACGATATACTCTTGATGCCAGAGAGGATAGAGAGAGGGGCATGAAATATTGCCCAGGATGTGAAAGAACAAAACCATTAATAGAATTTTATACCGCTGGAGATAGTAATAGTGGAGTAGCTTCCCACTGCAAAAAATGTTCAAAAAATTTGCAAAAAAAAGTTAGCCCGGCTCAGAGACACAAATACTATAAAAAAGGCTGGAGAGTTCAGAAAAATAGATGTCTTGTACAAAAGTATGGAATAACATTAGTTGAGTATGAAGAATTGTTAACTGAACAAAACGGTGGGTGTAAGATATGTGGCTTGACTTCAGTAGATAATAATAAGTCGCTAGCAGTTGATCATGACCACAAAACAGGAAAAATACGAGGGTTGCTCTGTAATAATTGTAATGTTGCAGTTGGATTTTTAAAGGATAATCCAGAGTTAGGTATTAAAATCACTAGTTATTTAAAGGAGGAATAAAATGGGGTACGCACATATTTCTAACCTATACAAAGATCAGAATATTCTAATATTCAAAGAATGCTTTGCAATGGAGAAGATTCATGGCACAAGCGCACACGTTAAAATAACACCAACAGACATTATCTTCTTCTCTGGTGGAGAGAAACACAACAATTTTATAAGCCTGTTTAATACCGAAGAGTTGCGTGCTCGCTATCTAACTCTTGATCCGACCACCACAGCAACTTACACACTTTATGGAGAAGCTTATGGCGGTAAGTGCCAAGGTATGAGCTACCTATATGGTAAAGAATTAAAATTTGTTGTATTCGATGTAAAAGTTGGTGACTACTGGCTTAGTGTACCAGATGCAGAAGACGTAGCTAAAACTTTTAATTTAGAGTTTGTTGATTATGTAAAAATACCAACAACACTAGAAGCTATCGATCACGAAAGAGATCGTGATTCAGTACAGTGTATTCGAAACAATGTCGATACCAGTAAACTACCAGAGGGTAAGACACTTCTACGTGAAGGTGTTGTTTTACGACCGTTAATTGAGTTAAGCAGTAATAATGGTGCTCGTATTTGCTCAAAGCATAAAAGTGATAAATTCTCTGAAAGAAAGACAGTACAAAAAGTAATTGATCCTGCTAAACTTCAAGTTTTAACTGAAGCAAACGAAATCGCAGACGAGTGGATTACCTCAATGAGATTGGATCACGTCTTAGATAAGCTTCCACAAGGGATAGGCATGGAGAGTATTCCAGACGTAATCAAGGCAATGCTTGAAGATGTGATAAGGGAAGCAGAGGGAGAGATTGTAGATACAAAAGAGGCTCGCTCAGCAATAAGCAAGAAGACTGTGAGCTTATTTAAACAAAAGGTACAAAACAGCTTAAAACAATAATTTTGAATACTCCTTTTATACTACCATATAAGCCGATTAATTTTAACGAAGCAGATCATAAGTATTTTGACGATGACGGTCAAGAGTATATGTCTGTCACCACGTTTATTAAAGGAGCTGAAGAGTTTAATGCAGATGCAATAGCAACTCGCGTTATCGTTAACCCACGAAGCAAATATTACGGCATGACTAAAGAAGCTGTTGTAAAACAATGGGCTGAATCAGCTCCTCTTGGTACAACAGTTCACAAATCAATCGAAGACTTTATTAATGAAGGCACATACCCAACCGATAAGAAACTCGTACCACTCGTCGTACAATTTTCACGGTTAAATTTTAAAGGGCAATTACTATCTGAAGTGATACTACACGACCCCGAGTTTCTTATCGCTGGTATGGCTGACATTATTGAAGTGTGTGATGATTGTGTATGGCTGTGGGACCTGAAAACTGCTGTCTCTAGACCGAAAGGTGATAGAGTTAGCGATGATAAGATAAAGAAGTTCTCATTACAATTGGAAATATATCGTCGGTTGATTGAGCGTTGTTTTAAGATGCCATGTAAAATAGGTGGTATACTTTGGTTTAAGGATTACGCAAAAAATCGAGAGAAGACAGAATTGAAAGTATTCAGTGTCAATAATGTCGGTGGTAAAGTTGATGAACTACTTCATGCTAGACGATTAGAACTACTAAAAGAAATTAACTAATTCTTCTGTGGATTTCACATAAGTAATATCATATTATTGTGTTATGAGAATATTCGAAACAAATTGTATTTTATTTATAACTGGTTATGAAGTTCTATTTGAAGTATTTCATAATGACTATTGGAGTGAAAGTGCACAGATTATGTGTATTCCAACAGCTAAAATAACTAGTGATCAATGGTCACAATTACTTGATAAAGGTGTACCTGAGAAGGTAAAGAAAGCAGAATATATTATAGCAGAGATTTAATGGGCTCGTTTGGTTTCGACGTATAGGTTAGAGATCATATTTGCATGTCGAGGATGTCTGGTTGGCCTCGTAAAAAATCCGGGTAAACGAATTAAGTGGCGACACTCAACTCAAAATGGCTGCGTAGAGATACCTAGCCCGTGAACGCACTGAGATTGTCTTAGTAGGTGCTATTAACGTCATTACGAAGACAGGAGATAGGCAGAACCGTAATAGAGCCTAGACTTTGATTAGTGGAAAGAACTTATCTGATTGCTAGCTAAGAACTAGATAGACGCACCTTGAGTCGATAAACTTAGGTAAAGCATGTGAACGAAAGTATGACGGCTTCTAATACGGACGGGGGGTTCGACTCCCCCCCGAGTCCACCAATTTGGAGAAATAATGAATAAAGAAAACACAGAAAAGTTATATGAGAAGTATCCAACAATCTTTATGCATAAAGATTTACCAGTGACACAAAGTTTGATGTGTTTTGGTTTTGATTTTGATGATGGGTGGTTTAAGCTGATGGATGAGTTGTGTGAAAAGCTCGAACTTATTGAGAAGACAACTGGTATAAAAGTTGTAGCACAGCAATGTAAAGAAAAGTTTGCAGGTTTGCGGGTATATGTTCATATGGAGTTTCCTACTGATACTAAAAGTGTTGAAATCTGGCAAGATATTATCTATGGTATATTAAACGGAGCAGAGAACAAAAGCTTTCAAACCTGTGAGAAGTGTGGAGAATATGGTCGTGTGAGAGTGTCACGCGGCTGGCATAAAACTTTGTATGACACCCATGCAAAAGAATTAGAATATATAGACTAAATGAGAGGATATAAATTTAATCATGGGATGTTATAGATTAGCAACAAAAAGTTTAGGTGTCAATAAATCGGACTCTGTTCTTAAATGCAGTAAGTGTGGTGTAAAAATACCAAAACAATTTCCATTTATAATGACACAAGGTAGAACTGGTGTTCATACAGAAAACGATGCACCTAGTTTTCATTTATGTATTAGATGTCTTCACGAATTAACTGTTTCTGTCATTGAGAGTATTGGAGAAGAAGAGTACACCTAGTTTATTACAGAACGGTTTATTCAAACATTATAGGAAGATATTAT
>Ga0114918_10004954_pt1 | contig 11496 bp, 8 predicted proteins | sample LantaG_FD_87015 | JGI IMG/M metagenome (GOLD analysis project Ga0114918, IMG submission 87015) | Deep subsurface microbial communities from Baltic Sea to uncover new lineages of life (NeLLi) - Landsort_02402 metaG | ecosystem: Environmental > Aquatic > Marine > Oceanic > Sediment | place: Baltic... | reverse complement strand
TTCCTCTCGCTGACGTCTGCGGCCAAACGTCAGGCCCGCCTCAAGAACGCTGACCTGGTGGTAGTGCGCGATTCGCGGATTGACCGTATGGGCGAGACCATCACCCTGCGCGAGGCACGCAAGTACATGACCGACCTGCTCGGCGACCTCAAGGCCGCAGCCACTCAACTGGTCCGCCTGGGTTACTGCTACATCGTCATCGCCACCGACCACGGCCACGTGCTCCTCCCGGAAGTGTTGCCGGGCGACGTCGTGACCGAGTCTCCCACCGGAGAGTGGCCTCTCAAGAAGCGGCGCAGCCTGCTGGGGCGGCAGGTCAAGGAAGGGATCGGTACCCGCGTCTTTAACGCGGCGCACGTCGGTGTCCAGGGCGATGCTACCGAACTGGTCGTACCAAATGGCTTTGGTCTCTACTCGGCTGGAAGCGGCTATTTTCACGGAGGCCTGAGCCTGCAAGAGTGCGTCTTGCCCTTGATCACCCTGCGGGCCAAAGGCCACCCGGCCGAACAGACGAGCCAGGAACTAGAGATTCACTATCGCAGCGACAAATTCACCAGTCGGGTGATTGGGCTCAGAGTCTGGTTCAACTCGCTGCTGGAGAAGAGCATCCGCGTTAGAATCGAACCCTTCGACGGTTCAGGCCCGTCTGCCCGCAAGGTGGGCGATGCTGCCGACTGCGATGCGCGCGACGAGGTCACACGCGAGGTCACCTTGATCGCCGGTCAAGACACCCCGGTGCCCGTGCTGCTCGACCCAGATTTCGACGGTGACCAGGTGGAGATCCGGGCCACCAACCCGGAGGCGCCGGTGGTTTGGGCGCGATTGACGCTGAAAAACAAGATGCTGGATTAGGTGAGAATATGCAAGCCGATGTGTTAGATCAAAAACTGACGCAAGTCTTCGCTGGCAAGGTCGTCCGCAAAGACCTGCTTCATCAAATCAAGGGTGGTGAGAACGTTCCCTCTTACGTGCTGGAGTATCTGCTGGGTAAGTACTGTGCCTCAGACGACCCGTCCGAGGTTGCCCTGGGTATCGAAGCGGTCAAGGACACGCTACACCGCAACTACTTTCGGCACGATGAGTCCAATAAAGCCCAATCGTTGGTCGAGCAACGTGGTCACCACCGCTTCATTGACCGTGTCCAGGTCCGTTACCTGCCCAGCGAAGTCAAACACTGGGCCGCGATGGACAACTTTGGCTACAGCCGTATCCACGTGCCAGAGGAGTACTACCGCCGCTACGACCGGTTGCTGGAGGGGGGCATCTGGGCTATCGTGGACCTGGAGTTTCACCCGCCCGAGATGGGCAAGCGGGAGAGCCCCTTCCACATCGCCGAATTGCGTCCCATCCAACTGGCGCGTTTCGATTTTGAAGAATTCAGCGCGGGCCGTGGTAACTTTACACGGGACGAGTGGCTGGATGTCTTGTTACGGACGACTGGCCTTGAGCCAGCGGTTTTGAAGCACCGCCTCAAGATGCTGCTCTTGACGCGGCTGATCCCCTTTGTCGAAAAGAACTATAACTTTGTCGAGTTGGGGCCGCGCGGCACCGGCAAATCCTACGCCTACAGCGAGATGTCGCCCTACTGCATTCTCATCTCGGGCGGCAAGGCCAGCGCGGCCAATCTGTTCTACAACAACGCTCGCCGCCAGGTCGGACTGGTGGGATACTGGGACGTGGTGGCCTTTGACGAAGTGGGAGGAATGAAGGCTGCCAACGTGGAGACCATCCAGATCATGAAAGACTACATGGCCAACGGGCGCTTTAGCCGAGGCATCACGCAGGTGATCGCCGATGCGTCACTGGTCTTTGTGGGCAACCTGAACCAGCCCGTCGAGACACTGGTGCAGAACAGCGCCACCGACCTTTTCCAGCCCCTACCACCCGACTTTGATCTGGCCGTGATTGACCGGCTGCATTTTTATCTGCCCGGCTGGGAGGTGCCCAAGACCTCGAAAGACATCCTGACCGTCCACTATGGTTTCGTGACCGACTATCTGGCCGAGGCCTTTCGCGCACTGCGCAAGCAAAACCTGTATGATGCCGTCGAACGGCACTATCGCTTTGGCTCGCACGTCGAAGGACGGGACGCTTCCGCCATCAGGCGGACAGTGGCCGGGTTGCTCAAACTGCTCCACCCGGACGGCGGTTACACCAAGGCTGAGTTGCAGGAATATCTGGAACTGGCAATGGAGGGCCGGCGCCGGGTAAAGGAACAACTCAAGAAACGGGGCTCCTTCGAGTTTTACAAGACCAGTTTCTCGTACATAGACGAAGAGGATGACACTGAGCGAACGGTCGGCGTGCCGGAGCAGGGTGGCACAGGCGCTATCCCCACCGATCCCCAACCGGCAGGGACTGTCTTCACCGCGGCAGCCGATACGGAAGCGCGGGTCGGACTATTCCGGCTGGAGGTCACCTTGACGGCGGGCACTGGCAAACTGCGCGTTCCGACCAGCCTCGACACGTCGCTCCGCGAGTCCCTCAACAGGGCCTTCGCCTACCTCCAGACCGTCAAAACCCGCCTCGGCATTGAGCCCCTGCTGGCACAGAAGGACATCTACGCCGAAGTCGTAGACCTTAGCGGCGGGCGCGTCGAATGTGCATGTGGGGTTGCCTTCTACGTAGCCATCATATCCGCGCTGCAAAACCGCCGTGTGCAGGGTGGCATCATCGTGATGGGCGACCTGACCATCCAGGGCAATATCAAGGGTGTCATCTCTTTGATGGAGCCCCTGGCCATCGCCATGGATAACGGCGCATTGCGGGCAGTGGTGCCGCTGTCCAACAAGTCTCAATTCGCCGGTCTGCCGGAAGACGTGGTGGAGAAGGTGGACCTGGTCTTCTATGGGGATGTAGAGCGGGCAGTGATGAAGGCATTGGAGACGTAGAGCAAGCCTGGCGTGGGAAAGTTGACGTTGGCGATCCACAACCGAAGGAAGAGAACGTATGAGTGACCGACAGACCCCCGCCATCACCGCCACAACTCACCCCCTCCCCATTTGACAGGCCTGAAACACGGCGGTATGAAAGACTGGAAAAACTACTCAGTGAACTCGAACAGCCACGTCGTCACCGAACACGCCAGGACCCTTTTGTGGAGGATTGGCCGACAGCGGAGAGGATGCCAAAAGATGCACCCAATTTGGAAGCCAAGGCGTTTTCAGTTGTCCACGTCACGTACAAATTCGAGCGGCCCACCGCCTCTGAGGCCCCCATCCCCATTGAGTTAGAGCCTCTGTTTGCCAGCGTGGAAGTGGCGGAAAATTGGCAACACCGCCCTTCCGTTGTACAATACCCCGCACAATGCCCACGCCTGTCATGCACCTGGCCCTGGCCGAGGAAATTCTGCGCAGGGATGCTCTCCCTCCCACCATCCGCCGCCTGCTGACCTGGCAGCGCGGCCCGTTCCTGCTGGGCCACACCGCGCCCGACGTCCAGACCGTCAGCGGGCAGACCCGCGACGAGACGCACTTCTACACCATCCCGCGCGCCTCTGATCGCCCGGCCTACGAGGCGTTGTTCGCAGCCCACCCGGTGCTCGCCCACGCGAAATCGCTCCCACCGGCGCAGGCCGCTTTCGTCGCCGGATATGCCGCTCACCTGCTGCTCGACGAACTGTGGCTCGACGACGTCTTCCTGCGCTACTTCTGGCAGGACTGGGACACCCGGCGAGATAAACCTCGGGCCGGAGTCTTGCGCGAGCGGCTGTTCCTGCACAACGTCCTGCGCACCTGGATGGATCGCCAGGATCAGCAGCGACTCAACGGCAGCGTAGCCACGGCGCTGCTAGAGGCCGAGCCCCGGGGCTGGCTGCCCTTCGTCGGCGACGATCACCTGCGAGCGTGGCGCGATTGGCTGGTGGGGCAAATCGGCGTGGGAGGCAGCGTGCAGACGGCTGAGATCTTCGCCCGGCGGATGGGCGTACCGGTGGCGGAGGTGGAGGCGGTGCTGCGGTCGCCACAGCAGATGGAGGAGCGCGTCTTCCGCCACATCCCACGGGCCGCGCTGCGAGCCTTTCACGATACGGGCTACGAGCGCAGTGTAGCATTGCTCGCACAGTACCTGAAGAGGCGCGGTAACCGCGCCCCTACCAACCATTGAGGAGGTCTACACGTGAACATCCTGGTCACCGGCGGCGCTGGCTATATCGGTAGTGTCGTCACTGAGGAACTGATCAATCAAGGCGACGGGGTCGTCGTCTTCGACAACCTGCACTACGGTCACCGGGTGGCCGTCCACCCCGAGGCTATCTTTGTCGAGGGGGACCTGGCCGACCGGGCCGCCGTCGAGTCCCTGTTCGACACCTACGACGTCGAGGCGGTGATGCACTTCGCCTCCTATACGCTGGTGGGCGAGTCTATGGAGCAGCCATTCAAATACATTGGAGACAACGTCACCAACGGGCTGAACCTCCTGCAGGAGGCGGTCGCCCACGGCGTGCGCCGCTTTATCCTCTCCTCCTCCGCCAGTCTCTTCGGCGACCCGGAGCGCGTGCCGATTGGCGAAGGGGAGCGCATCATCCCTGGCAGCCCCTACGGCGAGTCCAAGAACATCCTGGAGCGCATACTCCACTGGCTGGATCGTATCTATGGCTTCCGCTACGCGGCGTTGCGTTACTTCAACGCGGCCGGAGCCCCCCCCTCCGGCGAGCGAGGCGAGGACCACGACCCCGAGACGCATCTCATCCCGCGTGTCCTGCAGGTTGCGCTGGGCCAGCGGGACAAAATCGGTATCTACGGCGACGACTACCCCACCCGCGACGGCACCTGCGTGCGCGACTACATCCACGTGACCGACCTGGCCCAGGCCCACATCCTGGCCCTGCGGGCGCTCGACGAGGGCAGCCGGGCATACAACCTGGGCAACGGCCAGGGGTTCACCGTCAAAGAGGTCATTGAGACCTGCCGGGAGGTGACCGGCCACCCCATCCCGGCCGAGGTTGGCCCCCGTCGCCCCGGCGACCCGGCCGTGTTGGTCGCCAGCAGCGAGAAGATCCGGCGAGAACTGGGCTGGAAGCCGCAGTACCCCGGCCTGCGCACCATCGTAGAGCACGCCTGGAAGTGGCATCGCACGCACCCGCACGGATATGGGGATTGATGCGCGTCGCCATCAACGCCTGGTTCTGGGATAGCCCCACCACCGGCAGCGGGCAGTACACGCGGCGGCTGGTGGAGCACCTGGCTGCGGTCGCACCGGACCTGGAGATTGTGCTAATCGCGCCTGAGGGCTACTGGTTTCAGGTTTCACGTTTCACGTTTCACGTTTCACGCGGCACGCAACCTGAAACCTGGAACCTGAAACCTGAAACAGGCAGCCTGAGAAAGGTCTGGTTCGAGCAGGTCGCCTTCCCCCGCGCCTGCCGCTACTTGGAGGCCGACGTCGCCCACGTGCCATATTGGGCACCGCCGCTTCGTCCCTCCATCCCCACCGTCGTCACCATCCACGACCTGATCCCGCTGCTCCTGCGCGAGTACCGGCGCGGGCCACTGGTGCGGCTATACACCGCGCTGGTCAGCAAGACCGCGCAAAGCGCCGCGCTGGTGCTCACCGACTCGGAGGCTTCCCGGCGGGACATCGTCACGCACCTGGAGCTGCCAAAAGAGCGCGTGCGCGTCGTCTGCCTGGCCGCCGACAAACGCTACACCCCGACCCCCTCCCCCCTCACAGAGGGGAGCCGGAGGGGGGTCAAACCCTCCCCCCTCACAGGGGGGAGCCGGAGGGGGGTCAAACCCTCCCCCCTCCCAGGGGGGAGCCGGAGGGGGGTCGAACCCTCCCCCCTCATAGGGGGGAGCCGGAGGGGGGTGCGCTACGTGCTCTACCTGGGCGGTTTCGACGTGCGCAAGAACGTCGCCACGGCGCTCGGAACCTATCGCTGGGCCGGGCCGGCCATCGGCGAGGAGTGCCCGCTGGTCATCGCCGGGCGACTGCCGGAGCGGGACACTCCCTTCACGCCCGACCCGCGCCGGTTGGCCCGGGAGCAGGGAGTGGATGAGAGGTTCGTGCGTTTCATCGGCTTCGTGGACGAGGCCGACAAGCCCGCCCTCTATCGGGGCGCGGTGGCGCTCATCTTTCCCAGCCGCTACGAGGGCTTCGGCCTGCCGGTGCTGGAGGCGCTGGCCTGCGGCACGCCAGTCGTGGGCAGCGACGCCGCCTCCATCCCCGAGGTCGTGGGCAATGCCGGGGTGCTGCTGCCACCAGATGACGCCGAGGGGATGGCGGGTGCGCTCATCCGATTGGCGACCGACGCGGACTTCCGCGCTGAACTGAGCCGCCGCGCGCTGGCCCAGGCCGCCCGCTTCTCCTGGGAGCGCACCGCGCGGGAGACGCTGGCTGCGTACCAGGAGGTGATGGAGTGATGCTACTGCAAATCTCCTTGTTCCCACGCGCGTTGACAAATCCCCTGATTCAGGTATAATGTAGTCACACAAGAGACCACATTAGCAAGTATAGGAGGGGATATGCCTGACGTCGGTGTGCGAGAGTTGAAAGTCCGCGCCTCGGAGATTATCCGAGACGTGCGGGAGCGACGTGTCCGATACGTCATCACCTATCGAGGGCGACCGGTGGGCCTGTTGATGCCGTTGGAGGAAGCCAGGCCAACGGACCTGTCCCCCATCGGCGAGCCAGCCATGGCTGTCTGGGAAGAGTTAACCCGGCTGGGCGAGGAGATCGGCCGGGGATGGCGTTCACCTCTGACCAGCACTGAACTCTTGTCGGAAATGCGCCGGTAGGAGGTCGCTGTGACCAGCACTTACACTGTGGATGCCAGCGTCTTTCTGAACGGTTTCAACCCTTACGAGGCAGGGCACGAAGAGAGCCGTCGTCTGCTGGCCCTACTACAGAAGCAGGCAGCCCCCATCGTCGTGCCGACGTTGTTGTTGCCGGAGGTAGCCGCCGCCATCGGTCGGGGCTGCCAGGACGCCGACCTGGCCCGTAAGTTCGCCGCCGCCCTGAGCCGCCTGCCCCACCTGGTGCTGATCCCACTGGACACCACCCTGGCACAGCAGGCTGCCGACGTGGCGGCACGATACCGGCTGCGGGGCAGCGACGCCGTCTACGCTGCCGTCGCCTTGCGCTTTGGCAGCGCTCTGATCACCCTGGACCAGGAACAGCGGGAGCGATTGACCGGAGTGCTCCTCACCCGCTACTCGTTGCAACCCGTGAGGGCGAAGCCAAGCACGTAAGCGTAGCGGGAGCGATTGACCGGAGTGCTCCTCACCCGCTACCCCGCCGAGGCACTGGCGGAGTGGGAATAGCTCGGCAACTGGGAGGCAGACAATGATGGCTGTGACCTTTGTGGTTGAGGATTTGCCGCCGTGGAAGCAAGCCCCAGCCGATAAGACTGAGAAGAACCACCAGGTTCAGCGACGGGAAGCAGCTCCAGAGGGCGACCGCAAGGGTGCGCCCCTACTGGTTCCAGGTCACGGTGACAGAATTGAATGAAAAGGGACGGTGTATAACTGAGTAGTCGCACGATGCCCCCATCCATTGACCGCTTCACCGGTTGCATCCTTGGCCAGGCGGTCGGCGACGCGCTGGGTTTCCCGGTCGAGGGGCGGCCCGCAGAGCAGACCGCTGCCGCCGTCACCCCCTTCCCCGACCACTTCACCCCTCACCCCTGCGGCCTCTTCCCGCCCGGCCAGTACACCGACGACACGCAGATGATGCGCGCCATCCTGACCTCGCTGGTCGAGCGGTATCCTGAGTCTCCCGAAGGACGGGGGCAGGTGGACCCCGAGGACATCGCGGCCCGCTTCGTCCCTCTCTGGCGCGAGGGTGAGATCGTCGGGCGGGGTGGCGCTACGACCGAGGCCGTCCTCCGCCTGATGGCGGGCATTCCGTGGCGCGAGTCGGGCACCCCGCCCCCTCAGGCTGGCAACGGCTCCGCGATGCGCACCTCCCCGCTGGGCCTCTGGCTCTACGACGCCCCGGCCGCACTGACCCGGGCCGCCGCTGACGTGAGTCGCATCACCCACGCCGACCCGCGCTGCCTGGCCGGGGCGGTCGCCATCTCCGCCGCCGTCGCCTACGCCGCCAGCCACGACGCGATAGGGGCCGACCCCTTCATCAGTTTCGTCGCCGGGCTGACGCAGCCGTACCACGCCAGGTTCGCCGCTCTCATCGAGTACCTGCCCCGCTGGCTGGAGATGGACGAGTCTGCCGCCGTGCGGGAAATCCGCCACGCCGGGCTCCCCCCTGGTCAGGAACCCGACTGGCCTGGCATCAGCCCCTTCGTCGTCCCCACCGTCCTCGTCTGCCTCTACGCCTTCCTGCGCACCCCCGCCGACTACTGCGAACCGATGCGTTTCGTCATCGCCCAGGGAGGCGACGTGGACACCACCGGCGCGATCACGGGAGCCATCAGCGGCGCGTTCAATGGCATCGAGGCCGTGCCGGAGAACCTGGCCCGCGCAGTCACTGACCAGGGCCGCCACGGCTACGAGGAACTCCGCGCCCTGGCCGATCACCTGTGGGAACTCAAACATCCCGCTTCACCCACGAAACCCCAATGACCAAATCCCAAATCCCAAACCCCAAATCTGCAATCCGCAATCTGCAATCCGCAATCTCCTCATTGGTCATTGGTCATTGTTCATTGTTCATTGTTTCATTGTTCATTGTTTCATTGTTCATTTACACCACCACCCTTCTCCCCGACGTCCTCCCCGCCGACTCCGGTGAGTTCCAACTGGTCGCCGCCACTGCTGGCGTGGCCCACCCGCCGGGTTACCCGCTCTACACCATGCTGGGCTGGCTCTTTGCCCACCTGCCCCTGGGACCCAGCCCGGCCTGGCGCGTGAACTTCTTCTCAGCCGTCACCGCCGCCGTTACCGTCACGCTGGTGTTCCACACCGCCCGCCGGATGACCGGCTCCGCCTGGGGCGGGCTGGCGGCCGCGCTGACCCTGGGCTCCGCCACCACCTTCTGGGCCACGGCGACCAGCGCCAGCATCCGCCCCCTCGTCGTCTTCTTCACCGCCCTCTGCTTCCACGCCCTCATTGAGTACAAATTGCGAATGGCGAATGGCGAGTGGCGAATAGCGAATACTTCGACTGGGCTCAGTACAAGTGGCGAATGGCAATCTGACCGGTGGCTTGTTCTCTTTGCCATATCTCTCTCACTCGGCCTCACCCACCACGCCTCCCTCATCTTCCCCGCCTCCATCTGCCTCGTCTACCTCATCCTGGTTGACCCCGCCCTCTTGCACCAACCCCGCCGCTGGCTCAAGCCCGTCGGCGCTTTCATCCTCGGCCTGCTCGTGCTCGTCTACCTGCCCCTGCGCGGCACACCCGACCTGGCCACACTGCCCGGTTTTCTGGAGCACGTCCTGGCCCTCGGCTTTCGGGGCGACTTGTTCGCCTTCAATCTCTTCGACCGGTTGGTGCTGCTCCCCACGCTCCTTCGCTTCCAGTTCAACCCGGTGCTCCTTCTGGCCGCGCTTAGCGGTGCGTTGCTTCTCCTCTGGCGCGACCGCAAACTGGCGCTCCTCCTGATCGGTAGTTTCCTCGTCCACACCGCCGTCACCCTCACCTACCGCGCCCCCCAGACCGTCGAGTACGAGATGCCGGCCTACGTGTCGCTCGCCCTCCTGGTAGCAGTCCCCTGCGGGGAAATATCAAATATCAAATCGCAAATCGCAAATCTGCAAATCTGCAAATCCGCAATTTTTGTCATTTGTTATTTGTCATTTGTCATTATCGTGGCCGCCGGCGTCGTTAATCTCGCCGCCCACCTCCCCAGTTACCGCGCTCTCTCCCAGAGTTACGATGCCCGCATCTACGCTGAGACCCTCCTGCGTGACGCTCCTCCCGACGCCGTCATCCTCGCCAACTGGCACTGGGCCATGCCGATGCGATACCTGCGGCAGGTCGAGGGGCTGCGCCCCGACGTCCTCGTCAAATACGTCGCCCCCCACGGCGAGTCGCTGGCACAGAACTGGGTGAGCATGATTGAGGAGTACGTCCCACAGCGGCCGGTAGTCGTCGTCCGCTACTTCGAACGGGAGTACGGCGACCTGCCCTATCGCTTTGAGCCGCTGGTTGAACCCTCCCCCCTCCCAGGGGGGAGCCGGAGGGGGGTCGCCTTCCTGGTGCGCGCTGCGCCCAATTTCACCCCGCCCTCCGGCCTGACCCCGCTCGACGTCACCCTGGGCGAGCAGGTCGCGCTGCTTGGCTACCGGCTGGAGGTGGATGAGATTGAGCCTTCCCGCCCGCTCGTGTTGACCCTGGCCTGGTCGCCCGCCGTCACCGTTGGGCGGAGGTCTCCCGACCGAGCCCAAGATATCGCCCTCTTCGCCCAACTCCTTGGCCCCAACGGGCGGCTGTGGAGCAGTGCACAGGACCGCCTCCACCCGGCCGGCCGGCTCACCGCCGGGGAGGTCATCGTCGAGCAGTTCGTCGTCTACCCGCTGCTCCACGCCCCTCCGGGTGACTACGCCCTCGTCGTCGGGGCGTACCTGCCGGCCGAGCCGGGCGCGCCACGCCTCACCACCGCGGATGGAGCCGGCGCCGTGCGATTGGCCACCGTGCGCCTCCGGCCATCCACCCTGCGGCCCGTCACCCGCCACCCGGCCTTTGTTCGGTTCGCCGGAGGTCCCACACTGATCGGCGCTGACTACGATACCGGCGTGCCCGGCCAGGTGCGGGTCTATCTCCACTGGGCGGGGCCGGGCGCGGAGGCCACCCTGCAACTGCTGGACAAAAGCGGCGCGGTGCTAGGCCAGAGCCACGTCCCGGCGCTTGAGCGCGGTCAATATGCTACTACCGCCGTGGATTTCTCCACTCTCCCCACGCTTGATGAGCTATTCCGTGGTGCCCATCTCTACCCAGCGCCTGATGGGGTCAGGCTGCTCGACGGCGACCGTCCTCGCCGCTGGAACCTGCTTTTCAGCGGGCCCTCTCCGCTGCCCGCGCCTGCCCCCGGCGAGCGCTACGTCCCCTTCGGCGACAGCCTGATCCTGGTTGGCTTTAAGGGACCCGCTGGAGACCTGGAGCCGGGGGGCGGCGTCACGCTGGACCTCCACTTCCTCGGCGTGCGTCCCCTGGAGCGGGACTACGTCGTCTCCACGGCTCTCACCGGCCTCAACCCCGATGGAACCTGGGCCTGGCGCGACGCCCACGACACTGTCCCGGCCCTGGGGGCCATCCCCACCCTCAAGTGGATCCGTGGCTCGGCCATATTCGACCCGCACCAACTGGCCGTCCCCCGCGATGCTCTCCCTGTCCCGGCCGCCGGCTCCCTCGTCATCTACGATCACTTCACTCAGGCCCCACTCCCCCCGCTCGACGAGCGGCTCGGCCCCATCACCCCCCTCGGCACCTGGGCCGCCGCCTCCCCATAGCCCCCGCCGCGAGCGTATCACGCTGGGGGCAGAGCGGCCTACCGCCACCACGCGGAGCGTTGAAACGCCCCGCTGATACTCAAAACCTGTTGGAAACAGGTTCCGCCAGTGCGTTTTCAACGCACTTCGTGGTACCAGCCGGTGATTTCAAT
>Ga0114918_10004953_pt1 | contig 11497 bp, 6 predicted proteins | sample LantaG_FD_87015 | JGI IMG/M metagenome (GOLD analysis project Ga0114918, IMG submission 87015) | Deep subsurface microbial communities from Baltic Sea to uncover new lineages of life (NeLLi) - Landsort_02402 metaG | ecosystem: Environmental > Aquatic > Marine > Oceanic > Sediment | place: Baltic... | reverse complement strand
GTCGCCCCAGTTCGGATTGTAGGCTGGCAACTCGCCTGCATGAAGTCGGAATCGCTAGTAATCGCGTATCAGCTACGACGCGGTGAATGTGTTCCTGAGCCTTGTACACACCGCCCGTCAAGTCACGGGAGTTGGGAGTACCCGAAGTAAGTTTGCCAACCTAATTTATTAGGAGGCGGCTTCCTACGGTAAGTCCGATGACTGGGACTAAGTCGTAACAAGGTAGCCGTAGGGGAACCTGCGGCTGGATCACCTCCTTTCTAGGGATATACTAGAACCCAGCCTGGGGATCTCGCTTTCGCGGGATTCTATTAAACAGGTCGGTGTATGTCAGGCATTTTCGCTGCATTGGTTTTAACTGTTACTTGATATTGAGGCCCCGTCTTCGGACGGGGCTTTCTTTTTGCGCGAGCGACAAGTCATAACCGCGGATTTCGCGGATTTACCCCATGAGATAACGATTTTATCTATCTCACGGGGTGGACGCGGATAAAATAGTCAATATGCCCCTTTTGTCATCTTGAGCGGAGCGCAGCGGAGTCGAAAGATCTGGCCGGCATTTGAAATCTCTCACCACGAAGGGCACCGAGAACCACGAAGAAATATGAAATAATCAACTACAATAGTCAATTTATGCCTTAGTATCGTAAATAGAAAATCGTAAATAACAAAGTATCCTGTTATTCTGTCAAAATACTTCACCACGAAGGCACGAAGAATCACGAAGAAATATGAAATAATCAATTACAATAGTCAATAGCAAATCGTAAATAGTAAATGACAAGGCCCCCTGCTGTCGCATGTTTTATAAATTTGGATTTATTACATTTGAATTTGTTTAGAATTTCGAGCTTAGTATTTAGAATTTCCGGCCGAAGGCCGTTTTTGTCATCTTGAGCGGAGCGTCCCCCTTGTCATCCCGAGCGCAGCCGAGGGATCTATTCGTTTAGGATTTGGAACATTGGTATTTCGAGTTTGTTTAGAATTTCGAGCTTAGTATTTAGAATTTCCGGCCGCAGGCCGGTGTATGACCTCGTACTTCTCTTCTATAATCGCACGGAATGATTCAGAAACAGTGTTATAATCTATAACATCAACCCTGAACGGCAAGTCCGATTCCTCGAACGCCTCGCGTAAAAGCATTTTGACTCGCCGTTCGATTTTGCCTTTCCCAACGATTGCCAGGTCAAGATCCGAATACTCTTTAGCCGTCCCATTGCCCCTCGAACCGAACGCACGGACTTCACAGTCGCCGGCGTATTCGGCAAGTATGCGCTTAATCGTTTTCAGATGATGGTCCGGGACATCAATCATTACGAGCCTCTAAAGCCTGTAGTAATTTTTGGGCATCGTAAAGAAACTCGTTGGCCGTCTCGAAAACATCTTCGGCCGTACTCTCATCGTAGGTATGAGCGGTTTCGTTTCTCGCATCGTGATACACCATCCACCGGTCAACATCGCCGACCAATCGGTGCTCGGCGCTCAACCTGAACAACTGCCGACGGGTTACACCGGCCACATAGACCGAGCCGAGATTCACTTCCAGCCAGCGTCTCATAAATTTCCAGCACAATTCGTAAGTGAATTCGAAGTTCAGAATAACGCCCGCCTTTACGGCCTGTTTCTGGTCTTCGTCCAATCGCGACATAAAAGCGTCGTCATCGGCTACTCCTATTGTCTTTTCCAGCGATTCAACCGCCTTGCGAAGACTGCTTAAATCAAGCTTCATTATTCCGAACCTCCAAAACCATCGGAGTTTGTTATTTCCTTACCTGATGTCCTGCTTACACTGTTTGAGTGTAACCACGAATGAACACAAATCAGCACGATTTCAATTTTACCACGAAGATACGCTTCAGAAAATACTAAATACTATATATCAGATACGATATACAAATTCTGACACAGATTCACGCTGATTTACCCCATGAGATAACAGCTTTACCTCCTAAGGGACAAGCTATCTCACGGGGTGAACACGGTTTTTTATTCCACACAAATAATCAATAGTTCACCCCGTGAGATGGCGGTTTAACTTATCTCATGGGGTAAATAATCAATAATCAATTAGCCCCCCCGCCGGTACAGTTCAAAGAGAAAATCAATCAGGCACCGGCCTGTCCGTCGAAACAATGTTGAGCAAATTTATCCCTTAAAACCGCGGATTAACGCCGATTAACACAGTTTTTTAGACTCTTACCACGAAGGGCACGAAGAACACGGAGAATATGAAGCAATAGTCAATTTATGGCTTAGCCATAGTAATTCGTCAATCGTAAATAGAAAATTGTAAATAAAAAGCGTGTTTTTTCGCTTGTCAGGCCCGTTTTTGAACTATTTTTTATGAAAATCAAAATATTCCCAAAATTGTAGGTAACATTTACCCGGTGAGATACGCTGTACTGATAGAAAGCAAGTTTGTCGGATTTATCTAACCGGGTAAATCCCGTGAGATACGCTGTCTATATAGATTTGAATTATCTCATGGGGTGAAGCCCATGAGGATTGTTGTCTATACAGTGAAGATCAGGTAAAATATCAAAATCATGTATTTCGACAGATCTTGATATGGCAAGATGAGCAAATTGCATATGCTGAATAAAATCGAACAATTGATTTACCTTCAAGTAGTAATCAAATATTTGTCGATCAATATATTAATTCGGATTTCGCCTTTATATTATTATAATATCTACATTTATGAATTGTAAAAACAAACCTGTCGGCATTGATTTGTTCTGCGGAGTAGGCGGCCTTTCGCTCGGTTTCAAACAAGCTGGATTCGACATTGTTGCCTCTGTCGATAACGATCCGACAAATGTCGAGATGTATTCGAAGAATTTCCCCGAAAGTACGTGTATTCTCGCCGATATTGCCAAAATTAGCGGTAAAGAAATACGATCTATGGCTCGAATCGGAAATAAAAAAGTGCATGTTGTTTTCGGCGGGCCGCCATGTCAAGGCTTTTCGATGATCGGAAAGCGAAGGCCAGACGATGCGAGAAATTCTTTAATAAACGAGTTCGCCCGCTTGGTTAGAGAAATCAAGCCCGATTATTTCGTACTCGAAAACGTACCGGGCATTCTAACAGGAAACATGAAAAGCATCGTCGATTCGTTTATACGCAGAGTCAAAAGAGCAGGGTATTCGATCGTGGAGCCGATTCGAACCATAAACGCTTTGGATTTTGAGGTTCCGCAACGGAGGCAGAGAGTTGTCATTCTCGGGTATTCAAAATGTCTTCCGGCTCCGAGTTATTCGCACTTGATTAATACGGAAAGAGATCGACCGAATCCCCCTACTGTTTGGGATGCCATAGGCGATTTGGTCAAAATAAATAAGGATGGCACTTTTTACTACGAGGACACTTATACGGGCAGATTCGGAACGTGCAGCGATTATGCGAAAGTGTTGCGCGGTGAAGTGAGAGTTAAAGACTATTTTTCACCCCCCAAACGAACTGGCAAGGGATTAACGGGTTGTCAGCTCGTATGTCACTCCGCCGAAACCGTAAGACGTTTTAATATGACTGCTCCTGGTACGGTCGAACCTATAAGTCATTTTTATCGACTGGACAAATCGGGCGTCGCACCTACTCTTAGAGCCGGTTCCGACCGGTCGCGCGGATTGTTTACCGCTGCAAGACCCATTCATCCTACAGAACCGAGGTGTATAACCACCCGCGAAGCCGCAAGACTGCATTCGTTCCCCGATTGGTTCCAGTTTCATACGAAAAAATGTCATGCGTTCAGACAAATCGGAAACTCGGTTCCGCCAAAAATGGCAAAGGTTTTAGCTCAAGGACTTATCGATATATTGTAGTAATGGTTGTTTTTCTTTGGAGAAGTTGTAATGCTCAAAAAAAGCAATGACGAGACCGAACGGTCTGACTCAAGCGATACAATTAATGCAATGCCGACAAAGGAATTATTTATAAAAATCTTAACACGTGATATTGAGTTGATTCCTGCAATAATTGATCTTGTAGACAACTGTGGAGATGGGGCGAGAAGGATTCGTGAAAATCGTATAGGTGCCAAGCCATTCGATGGTTTGTGGGCACGCTTACAAATAACACCTGAGCAATTCTGTATCTCCGATAATTGTGGTGGGATGTCAATTGATATTGCTAAGAAATACGCTTTTCGTTTTGGACGTGCTCATGACGCACCTGCCATTAAGCATTCAGTTGGTGAATTTGGCGTAGGTATGAAACGAGCTATTTTCAAAATTGGCAATCAATTTAAAGTTACGTCTACAACTATAAATAGTAGATTTGTTGTAGAGGTTGATATTAATGAGTGGGCTAAAAACCTTGATTGGAAATACGATTTCTCGGATTTACAAGATGAGACCAAATTCCCACTTGATTCTGTCGGAACTACTATTGAAATAAATAAACTGCATGATGATATTTCAAACTCATTCAAACTGAGCAATTTCTTTAGCGAATTGAAAGAAGAATTACAGATGAAATTACAGGATGTGGTTTCCAAAGGGCTTTCTATAACTTTAAATGGGATCCCGATAGAATCCGAACCATTAGTCTTAATATCTGACAAAAGGCTTGCCCCTGCTTATCGAGAACTTAGTTTTCCTGAAAAAGGAAAAAATCCAGTTAAGGTTAAATTATTTTGTGGTCTAGGAAAGAGTGAGGAGCCCGAACAAGCTGGATGGCATGTTTTCTGCAACGGGCGTTTAATTTTAGAAGGTGACAAATCAGAAGTAACGGGCTGGGGTGTTGAGAAATTGGGAGGTATAAAAATACCGGGCTTTCATAATCAATATAATAATTTAAGAGGTTTCGCATATTTCGATTCGGATGACCCTGGAAAGCTGCCTTGGAATACAACAAAAACGGGATTAAATTCTGATTCTTCTGTCTACCGAGCCGTAAAAATGGAAATGGTAAAGCTTATGAGACCGGTGGTAGACTTCCTCAACAAGTTAAGCCAAGAGAAGAAAGATGCGAAAGAAACAGGGGAAGAAGGACAGTTAGACAAAATTATTACAGAATCGAAGTATGCAGAAATTGGAAAAATCTCAACGAGAGAGACATTCAAACAACCAGAAGTTGCGCGAAAACAAGTTGCACTAGGCCCATTGATGCAAAAAATACAATATGAAATACAATACAAAGAGGCTCAAAAAGCTAAAAGTAGATTAAAAGCTACTTCATGGAAAGAAATGGGAATTAAAACTTTTAACTACTTTTACGATGCGGAGATAGGCAATTGAGAAATACTAATTCAGATAGCGATTTTATATATTCTGAAGATTTCATACCAGAGAAAGAGTATAAATCCAGTATGGGCAAATTTAATTACGCCCTTCGTCCCGCAAAAAATATTGAAAGAAAAATGTTATGTGAAACTTTTGCATCTTTGTCATGTGTCTCACCAATTCCAAAATATAGATATATCGGTTTTGGTTCTTTTGAATTTGTAGATTTTAGGCTTTTTCATCAGCGTCTTGGCATTTACGATATGATCAGCATTGAAAGAGAAAAAAATCGCAAAAAACAAGAACGCGTACAATGTAATTTACCTTACTCCTGTATTCAAATGGAATGGGGCATATCCAATGAAATCCTACCAACACTGGATTGGAATAAAAGAACTATAATATGGTTAGATTACGATTCAGTATTGAACTCTGAAAAGTTGGAGGACATCAGATTAGTCAGTGGTAGTCTAAAATCCGGAAGCTTATTGGTTGTTACTGTTGATTCAATGCCTAAAAACTTCGAAAATACAACTGATGATATCCATAAAACCAGATATATAGAACTTGAAAAGTTCGTAGGTAAGAAAAAAATCCCCATTCATGTCAAAGGAAAAGATTTGGCAAATTGGGGATTAGCAGAAGTTAGTCGTGAGATTATCAACAATGAAATAGTACAATCTTTGGCAGATAGGAATAGTCCTTTAAGTACATCTTCTAAGATTAGTTATAAACAATTATTTAATTTTCATTATGACGATGGAACAAAAATGCTAACTGTAGGAGGACTTTTTCTCAATCCAACAGATCAAAAAAAAGTGGATGGCGATATTTTTAAGCATCTTGATTTTATTCGAGCAGATAAATCATTTTATTCTATCGAAACACCAGTGCTAACTTTAAGAGAATTACGCCTTCTTGATAAATGTTTGCCGAAATCAGTGATAGACAGTAGAATAAATTGGATTCCAAAAGAAGAAAGATTAAAATACAAAAAGATATATAGGTATTTCCCGAATTATACAGAAGTCGAAGCATGATTTGAAAGCAAAAATTTTAATCTTGATTTAGATTTTCAGTTGGCAGACAAATATAGCAAATCCAAACGAAGCCAGATTATGGCTTCGGTGAAGAGTAATCGAACTGGTCCGGAAGAAAAAGTTGCAAAGATTTTACGTAAATTAAAAATAAAACACCGACGCAACGTCAAAACACTTCCCGGCAAACCCGATTTTGTTATCAAATCTTCAAGTACTATAATATTCGTCCACGGTTGTTTTTGGCACGGCCATAATAATTGTCAATATGCACGAACACCAAAAACCAACAAGAAATTTTGGCGACAGAAAGTGATCAACAATAAGAGAAGAGATAGGCGAATATATAGACTCTTGAGAAAAGCTGGATGGCATATCGTTACCGTCTGGCAGTGTAGACTTAAAAAACAAAATCAGGTCGAAAGCCGATTATTAAGAATCTTACTTTGACAGCGTTTAGGAATTCGGTGGAATGATACTTAATTCACGTTAAGAACTCTTACAAGTCCACGTAAATCCGTGGTCATTGTAATTGACTATTTTCTATACCTATGGCATAAATTGACTATTGATTATTGGGTTCCTTCGTGGTTCTCGGTGCCCTTCGTGGTTCACCCCATGAGATTGGCAAAGACATTATCTCACGGGGTGAATAAAAATCTGCGTAATCAGCGTTAACTTGTGCCATAGGTATCTGCGGTTATTGCTCGTCGTTGGTATTTCTTCCTTAAATAATAAAAAGATATTTCTTGACAAAGGCCCATAATGTGTTATATTTGATATATTATATAAAGATTGGAAATCTTTAGGCCCCAGACGAAGACTACTAACCTTTAGAGCTTTTCCGTTTTTTACTTTACCTATGAAGGAGCAAGGATGGCAAAAACACTAAAGACTTCGGCTAATGACAGGAAATGCAGGTTCCCGCAGTGCAAGCGCCTCTTAAGTATTTATAACCACGAGACTTACTGCCATATACATCGCGATCAGGTGTCTCAGAAGCAATTGCAAATGATTCCATATCATCACGCCGTATAAGCAGAGGTTATGAAGTACCTTTTCGTACTTGGAGAGGTGTTTTTCTTTTTTTTAGCCGTTGACGATTGATCTATTCAATTCGCGAGACCATCAGCTTTTTGTTTTTCGCCTGGTAAACAGATCGTATAAAATCGGCATGACGACAAGCATTAGCACGCCGGAAATCAAAATCCCGCCTACCGAGGCGATACCGACGCCATTTCTCATTTCAGAACCGATACCTCTTCCCACCGCCAGCGGAAGCATTCCTAAAACTGCGGCCAGAGTAATCATCATAACAGGTCTGAATCTCTCACATGCGGCGGTAATCATCGCCTTGTGAATCGGAACGCCTTCGGCGACGTGAACATTGAACTGGTCCATAATCAAAATGGCATTATTGACCACGATACCAATCATCATAACAATACCCATTAAGATAAACATCGAAATACTTTCGCCCGTTATTGCAAGCGCCCACATTACGCCAATCAATGCCAGCGGCAGGGTGACAAGAATCAGCCAGGGCTGCTTGAATGATTCGAGAATTGCCGCTAACGTTAAGACTACAAGAATTACGGCGATCAATCCGGCCTCGCCGAATGCGGCGTTAGCCTCGTCCATCCTCTCGTACATACCTGTAAATTTATAGCTGTAACCGGGCGGAATCTGCTGCTTAGTATCAATTTCGTTACTGATTAAATCCACGGCGGTTCCAAGCGGCATATTACTGCCCAGGTTTGCAAAAATCTTAGCGACTCTCTGCTTGTCTGTGCGAGTAATCTGGATGGGTGCGATACGTTGATTTATATTCGCTAAATTGGATAGAGTCACAGGTTTGCCGGGCGCACCGGGAAACATAAATTTTTCGATCTGCTGCTTGCCCTGCTGCGCGGCGAATTTCACAACGATATCGTAATTGCGATCGCCTTTTTTGAATGTCCCCGCATCCAATCCTTCGAGATTTGCACGAAGCGCCATACCCAGACCCACCGCCGGGATGTTCAAGTCGGATAAAACCGCACGATTCGGCAGGATGGCCAGTTCCGGCTTGCCTGTTCTTACGGTAGTATCGACATCTTCAAGCCCGTTAATTTCACTGGAAAGCTGCCGGGTGCGATTTGCGAGGCCGTCGAGTGTTGCAAGCTCCCGGCCGGCAATTTCTAATTCTATGTCCTGGCTTTGTCCTCCAACAACGGTAGGTTGTGTAACTGTCAGAATGGCCTCAGGATAATCCGTTAAGCGCTTGCGGACTTCGGCCTGAAGGTCGTCGATAGTAAGCTGCCTTTGATCGCGGTCACTGAATACAAGCAGAATTTGCGCCAGATATACACCCTGCGTGGACTGGCCAATGATTCCCTCAACTTTTCCGATGGAAGCAAGAGTATGCATAAGTTCGGGCAAGTCACGGAGTCTTTCCTCGACCTGCCTGACCCTGCCGGCGGTCTTTTCCAGATCGTACCATGTAGGATATTCCAGCTTGACAAATAACTGGGCCTGATCGGGATCTGTAACGAATCCGAATCCGACCTTGCCCGCCAGCGATAAGGCATGAATAAAAAGCAGTATGACCAGAGCCAGTGTCGCAAATGCGGCGGTTTTATGCTTTTCATTGAAAGATAAAAGACGGCGGTATCCATCGATGATCAAACCTAACAGGCGATTAAATCGAGTTTCCATACCAACAATCAAACCCTTTCTCTCGGCCTGCCTGGGTTTTAACAAAATTGAGCACAGGATCGGTGTCAATGTGAAGGATATGAACAATGAAACCGCCGTCATTATCAGCATACTCATGGCCAAAGGCTTCATGAATAATCCAATCATACTGCCCATCGTGGCGACTGGAAACAGCACGACAATGTTTGTTCCGGCACTTGCAAGAACCGCCACAAATGCTTCGCCGGCCCCGAGACGGGATGCGGATTTGACATCGCCCGTTCTATCGAGCCTCTTGACTATCGCCTCCAAAACGACAATAGAGTTTGTCACAAGGACTCCGACCGACATTCCGATTGCAATCAACGTGGAAATATTCAGTGTGAATCCGACCATTTGCATGAAGAATAAACCAATGATAATGGTCAGGGGCATAGTAACCGCCACTACTATTGTTGCACGTATGTTATAAAGGAAGAAAAAGAGAATTAGTGCCGTTAAGAAAATACCCTCGGCCACATTCAGCCAGGCGCTTTGGACTGAAGCCTCTATAAAACGCCCGTCATCGCTTATCCACACAAGCTCCATGCCGCCGGGCAGCTCTGTGGTAAGCTTGTCCATCTCTGATTTGACACCGTTAACAACGCGAACTGCATTGGCCTCGGCCTTCTTTTTAACCTTGATATAGATACAGGGTTTGCCGTTGACATTTGCCTTTTGACGTAACTCCTCGGTAGTCATCACAACCTGGCCGATATCACGAATGTAACACCGCTGATTGTCATGGTTTGCTATTTCAAGACCGGCAATATCGGCGACCTCTTTACATTCGGCATCGAATTTAACGGTGAACTCGCGTCCTGATTCTTTAATATGGCCCGAGGGAATCAATCGTACGCTGTTTTGAATCGCCCCAACGACGGCATTGCTTGATAAACCCTTGGCCGCTAATTTATCCCGATCAATTACTACGTGAACTTCACGCTTGGCCCCGCCAACCAGCTCAACGTCGGCCACACCGGAAATAACCGTGATCTTATCTCGGAGCGTATTGTCGGCAAAGTCATACAGCTCATCCAGAGAAACTTCCCCCGTCAAAGCAAGGTTGGCAATAGCTTTGGCATTGATATCGAATTTCAAAATCTTGGGATCTTCGACATCTTCCGGGAAATCGGCCTTAATCAAATCCAGCTTCTCGCGTACATCAGTCGCCACGATATCTACATCTACGCCAAGATTAAATTCCAGAAGACTCAGACACACATTCTCCATACAGGCGGAACTAACGTGTTTGAGCCCGTCGATAGTAACGATCTGGTCTTCTATTCGCTTGGCTACGTCCGTTTCAATCTGCTCCGGCGTGGCGCCGGGATATATTGTCGTTACCGTAATATAGGGCACGTCCATCTTGGGCATTAATTCAAGGCCCATTTTCAAGTATGAGTTTAGTCCCAGAAGAGTTAATCCGATTATCAGACAACTCATCGCAACAGGTCTTTTTATTGAGGCATCGGAAAGAAACATCAGTTACCCCCCTTTTGCACGGAAACAACCTGGCCATCCTCAAGCATGTCCTGCCCCATATTTACGACTAAGCTTTGTTCGTTTAACGTATCGCTGATAACTTCGGTCCAACCGTCGTTTTCAATTCCGGTTTGCAATTCGACCATTCGAGCTTTATCACCGCTGACAGTAAAAACAATGGCTTTACCTCCCCGTTGCTGGATTGCTGTTGAGGGTATTGACAATCCCTGCTTTGACTCTAAAATAACCCTGATTTGAGCCATTGCACCGGGGGCAATACTTGCCGAAGCATTGTCAATAAGGCACTTAACCTCGAAAGTTCTAAGTTTGGGATTGATCGTCGGACTTTTATAGCTGACAGGAAATTGTCCCAGGTTCTTACCTGAGACGACCACTTCGATCATTGTTGTAGCGGGTATGACTTCGGAATAGTAACTTGCAGGAAGATATGCACATGTCTCTATTAAAGATATGTCATCGATACGTACGACAGGCACGCCGGGGCTTCCCATTTCTCCTGGTTCCAGCAAACGCACGCTTACTTTTCCGCTGATAGGTGCGTAGATAGTCGTATCGGCCAGATTCTTTTGGGCAATGACCAGGGCCGCTTTGGCCTGATCCTCCTGCGCTGCCGCCAGATCAACCTGAGATGCGTCCAATTTCTCGGTGGCCTGCAACTGCAGGTATTGCGATTCCTGCCGCTCAAAAGCATCTGCGGTCACCGCCTCCTTCTCTAACAACCGCTTGAAACGATCATAGTCGAGCTTTATTTTGTGCAGGTCCGCCCTGGTTTTCTCCAGATTTGCAATGGCCTGTTGTTTCGCATACTGGGCGACCCTGAGACTGTGACGGCTTATCTCAAGGTTCTCTTTGAGATTGGCCGCGTCTGTTTGAAAGAGTTTGGTTTCGTTAGCCGTGACTGCGTCGCCCTCATCCACGAAGATAGCCTCAAGGATCCCGGGTATCCGCGGCGAGACCATCGCAGAGTTCCTGGCTTCCAGATTGCCCTGTACGGCGAGACTTCGCTGAAACTCTCG
>Ga0114918_10004948_pt1 | contig 11507 bp, 12 predicted proteins | sample LantaG_FD_87015 | JGI IMG/M metagenome (GOLD analysis project Ga0114918, IMG submission 87015) | Deep subsurface microbial communities from Baltic Sea to uncover new lineages of life (NeLLi) - Landsort_02402 metaG | ecosystem: Environmental > Aquatic > Marine > Oceanic > Sediment | place... | reverse complement strand
TGCTACTGGGTCGGCTACTGGGGGTTGGCCTCCATTTGTACCTTTTGCGCCGTTTCCGCCACCGCCACCTCCGCCCCCTCCGTCATGTCGCTCAATTCCCCCAGCCCCACCGCTTCCATTGTCGCTTCCATCGTCATTACCCTTCCATACACGAACTCCCGTCGTCCCCTCGCCACTCCAGCCCCTCTTGCCCAATGCATCTAGTTGACCAGTGCCTTGGATGTATCCCTTGTTAGTATAAGTTCCATTCCCAGCATTGACAGTGCCGGTAATTGTTAATTTCCCGCTTACACAGAAAGCAATTATTCCAGCCTTATCCTGGTCCCAAGCGTTGCAGACAAAAGTGCCTGAAATAGTCCCGCTGGAGTACTCTTTAACCTCGATTACTTGAGCCTGAGAATTACCTGAATCGGTATAGGTATAAGACAAAGGATACAACAGTGTTAAGGTTGCTCCGTTGTCGCTTACCACCCAGTTTACCTCCCACTGGCTAACCCCAGTCCCCCTCGACTGGTGAATCATAATCATGTCGCCTACCGTAAATGTTCCACCACAAGTCAGCGTCCTAGAGCCAGACGCCCCACTACAAGAGACATTAGTTCCCCCGTAAGTTCCCGAACTGGGAACCACTAAGTCGTGTCCATCCCCCCAACCAACAAATTGCATTTTATTTGTATCCTCTCATTGCTAAATTAAAATAGTGGCATAAAATTTCTATTTGCAACGCAGTGTTACTGTAAGGGAATCCCCAGGGATTGTAGAACCTACAGCATCAATGTCGATCGTCAAGCTTTCGTCGGCGGCGAGAGTGGTGGTGCTGAACGTGGTCTGGCTCCCATAGGTATTCCCATCAGTGATTACCAGCTTAGTGCCCGTCATAATCGTGTTCACGCCCCTGTTGATGTCGATGACAAGATTCGCCCCCGTCGGTCCAGTCTTGACCACTGCGTAAGCCCTGACAATAGTCAAAGCCCTGTGGACTGGGATGATAGGTGTCTTGGAAGTGCCTGTCGCTAAAGTCCCCGTGATGGTGAAGACGAAGGTCGGCCTGCCCTCCGAAAGCTCGTAGTCAGTACCTGCGTCATTGATTGCGTACAGGGTAGGAATGCCACCCTTGTCCTTCGCGTAGAAGTGAACCTTGGTTGCCCCAGGAGTCGAAGGGGCTGACCGCTCGGTGAGCTCGACGCCCTGGTATAGGGCGTCTACTGCCCTATCGTTACTTAACATTGTAGTCATCTTCGCCGATGTAATGTAGTCACCTTGGGTCCAGGTCAGACTGGTATAATAGGTATCAGCCATTTACTACCTCTCCTATCTTTTGTTTAAACTGACCATTATTAATCTCCATTTCGGTCATCCTTAATAAATTATAACCGCATTTCTTCAAATAAGCATTCTTCGCCTTGTCTCTTTTCTGAACCTTTGGCAAAGAATGCCAGTAATCGCCATCAGCCTCAATAACCAAGTTGAAGCCCGGAATGTATGCGTCAACCCTGAACTTCCCATTTATTACCTTCTGGGTTTCAAACAGTAAGCCACGCCTTTTTAACTCTTCGTAGACCTTCTTCTCTATGGAAGTGAAACTGCCATCAAACTTTGGCATATGCCCAAGCAACAACTTCCTAACCCTATTTTTCTTATCATATTTATTTACCCTCCCACCACAGTCGCAAGCACAAAATATCATTTTGACCTTCCGTGGTTTTTTATTCCAACCCCTGCCAAGCTCCAACCCCCTCATATTCTTCGGTTGTTTTCCCTTTAATGAGTTCCAATAACCAATAAGTCTATCGTCTTTTTTCATATTCTTGTGAAAACATTCTCGACTACAATACCTTATATTTTTCTTTTCATAGCATCGTTTCTTTATAAATCTTTTATTACAAACTATACAAATATATTCTCGTCTGCCACTACCCGTATGGCATTCCCTACTACAATACCTCTTATTCTCACTCACATAACTCGTAAATTCTTTTTTACAATACAAACATGTTTTTCTGACTTTTCTTTTAGAACCCCTTTGCCATAAACATTCACAACCACAATAAAATTCACTTTTCCCCTTAGTACTGGCAATTGTCCTCAACATTTTTTTCCCACAAACAGCACACTCAACCTTTACCTTTTCCGATGACCCGAACTTGCCATTTGCCTGGTGATTAGGGTTGCTCATTTCTCCTCCTTTAGAACCATTGTATCCCTTTTAACAAGTCTAGTCAAAAACTTGGAGTCAGACATGCCGAACTCCCTGCCGACCCTGTTCCTCTTCTCAATCTTAATGGCAACCTTGGTAGGAAGCGTTGTATTCGCCCTAAAGTCCCTGGTGTCCTGCCCACAGCAGCATTCTAGGCAGAGCTGTTCAGTAACTGGCGAGACGTGGGGGGTCATACACCCATGCCACCTTTTGCCATCGTTCCGCTGGACATAATAGAAGGCACACCAGTCCCTCAGGGTGTTGTCCGTCGCCCAGCAGTACCCCATAATTTCCTTACAGGCTTTACAAATAACCTCATATCGCTTCATTCCTGCCTTCATATCGGCTGGCTCATTAGCGAGCGGGGCTACTTCCTCTGGTGCGATTATCTTTCTTTTCATAATTCTCTATAATTATACACTAGGCACTTATCCTAACTAGAGTTAATCCGATATGGTGGAGTATCATGGTCGTAGCGGCCCCATCGGACGAATATCTTAAATCTAAAACATCTCCAGCGACAAGCGACAACAGGCCACTTGTAGAAGCGCTTCCCTGGTCAGCCCCTCCTAATTTTCTATGGAACTGTAGAATGGTAGCGGCCCCATTTTTGTAAACTATCCCGTGGATTGTGGAGTTGTTATCCCCACCGAAACAAGTATGAACATTGACATAGTAAATCCCTTCCCCGCTCACCCCTATCGTTATATTATCCGAAGTGGCCGACCCAACTGCGTAACCAATACCAGACTCTTCTCCTACAGTGCTAGAAACCCACTGGTAGAAAGTTCCAGCGACTGTTAAGACAAGATTTGTTCCAGCCACATTATTCTCATATAGATAAGCGTAGACAAGCTGCTTGAAATTCTTGCCACGCCAGTCTATTCCTTCTCTTTGTTTAAGGTCTCTAGTTGATTTATCAGCTCTGACACTTTCAGTTTCTTCTGCCATTTTTTAACCTCCTGCTATACTATTATACCCTATTGCCCTTTCGCCATTTTTACCCCAAATGCCGTGCCTAACTAAATCTTAGAATCGATTCTAAACAGCGTCTGCCTATGCGGGTGAAGGCGACCGGCTAGGGCTGGCCGAAGCCGATGGGCTCACACTTCCTGACGGGCTGACCGAAAGGCTTACGCTCGGGCTTTTACTGCCACTTGGGCTGACCGACACACTTGCGCTACCGCTCGGACTCACACTACCTGATGGGCTTACACTCGCCGATGGACTAACGCTTCCTGATGGGCTTACACTAGGACTGGCACTCCCGCTTGGACTAACACTCCCGCTTGGGCTAACGCTCCCCGACGGGCTGACGCTCCCAGACGGACTCACGCTTGGACTGACGCTAGCTGACGGGCTGACACTCCCTGACGGGCTGACGCTACCCGATGGGCTAGGGCTAAGGCTCCCTGACGGGCTGACGCTCGCTGACGGGCTAGGGCTAAGGCTCCCTGATGGGCTGACACTGGCAGATGGGCTAGGACTCAAGCTAGCCGATGGGCTTATGCTCGGGCTGACACTAGGCGATATGCTTGGGCTGAGGGTCGAGTCAATCCTCCTCAATCTCAAGGTCTGGGTGAAGGAGCCTGGCTCGAACACCCCCTGGATGCCGACAACCCTGTAGTTCCCATATTTCTCCAAGTCCTGGTCTCTCACCCAGACCCAGTCCCTCAACTGTAGCTGTGGAATACCCCTTATTTTCAGCCTCAGAATCGCCAGCGGGTCTTTGTATCTTCGGACAATGTTCGCCGCCATATCCCTAGCAAAAGTGCGACTGTCGATATATGGATTCTTTATCTCCTTCTGATGTTCGTTGTAAGTGCTAATCGAGGTGGTGTCCTGAAAGACCTCCCTTATCTCGTAGTCGACGGTCGCTGGCGTCCCCCTCAGCTTCAGCAGGTTGACATACGCCTTAGAGGCATTGGCGTTTGTAATTGTCAGCTTGGCCGCCTTGGTGAATGCATCCATACTAATAGTCACATCTCCAGTGATGTCTGCCCCTCCCCCACCCGTAGCCGTGAAAGCGGTATAGTCCGTATTTGCAGAAGGATCGGTCAGGCTGGAAACTGGGTCTTCAAAGTCAGCCCAAATTATCAGTTCCCCATTACCATCGACCTCCTCCTCCACCCCATCCCGCCAGACCTCGGCCTCGGCTTTGACACTCCTCGGGGCACCCTGGATGATTACCCGGTTGATTATCTCACTGGAAGCCTCCTGCGCCCACTCCAAAATGTCGTCTGGCTCGATTTTCCAGATTGGGGCGTTATAAGGTGCCTCGGAATACTTGTCCCTAGTCTCGAACCTCAAGATGCCAGTCTCGTCCTGGAAAAAGACACCATCCTCGGCCTCGCAGAGTTGTTTGATTCTATCACCAGCGGTCTGCCCCTTCTCGAACCAAGCAAACTTAATGGTGTTCAGCCCCGTGTCCAGCGCGTAGTTGCTGACACCGATGTCCTCCTTGACCAAAATGGCCTTGATGATCTCATCACTCCTCTTGTCCTCGTAGATGGTGGTCTCCTGGGGCTTTGTGTTGAGGGACTGCATAAAGTCATAGATGGAAATAGCCACTGTCCGCCTTCCCTTATTCTCCTTGGGCTGTAAGGTCAGCCCCTCGATGATTGGGAGTGTCTCGACCGCCCCCCCGACATCAAACCCAATGAAGATTTTGACCGGCCGGTTCGGCAAGATGTAGTCCCCGATGGTGGCGTTGTAGCCTGGCGTGAATCTCCTGTCGGTGTTGTCCAAGACTATGTCCGCCATCGCGACCGCTATCCCGCCGAGGGGCTCAAGCAGAACCCTCTCGTACTCCAGCCTGATTACCCGGCTCGTCTCGTCATAGTACTTGAAGTAGTCGGTCTCATTGATGTCCGGCTCACCCGCCCCCCGGACGAGGTCAGTCCCGCCGATTACCGACCCGACAGGGTCAGTAAGTGCGGTGCCGATCTTGGCGTACGCGTCAACCTCGACGACCCTCGTCCACGCAACAGAGCATACAGCCCTGATTGGCCTTACTGTGGCAGTGCTGATAGTGTTGAAGCCTGCACTAGCTTCCTGCATAGAAACTACTCCAACTCCGTAAGGACTAATGTTAAGTTTTCCCTATAAGCCTTACCGCTTAAGGGATATATTCTGGGTAAAATATCAACCAAGACATCGGTTGCGGCGATGGTCAGTTCCGCCTCCGTGGACTGGAAGCTCCTCACCGCTTCCAAATTGTACTCCGACAGGATAGCGTCTGCTTGTGCTGGAGTTAGCTCCTGAAAGACCAAAGTGAACCTCTCCTTCCTGTTCTCTACCTTCTTGGTGGTCTTCCCCTCCATCAGAAGATTTTCACTGGAAGTCTCGATGAACCCCCTAGTGAAACTTTTTGGCTGCGGTAAAACTTGGGCTCCTAAAATGAATGACATTCAATTACCTTTAACCATGCATTAACTCCTGAACAGTCTTGTTTTGCGACTGAGCTACCTGTACTAATGCTGCGTATAATTCTCTGGCTATATTGCGCTTCTCAGTTTCCGCACCCGCGTAGAGGCCAATACTTACATTGAAATTTATTTCTCCGCCACCAACACCTACTCCAACTCCTGCCGGGATAACCCTTTCCTGACCATGAGCCATAATTGGCATGGGCTCTCCAACAGCCCCTGGTACAATTCCCCCTGCTTGTTCCTGCCTAAATTCACCTGGAAATAGTTTCTTGACTAGCCCCACTACAGGAATCTCTAAACCTAAAATGCCCCCAGCTTCCACTGCTTTCCTCTCTAATTCTTTTAATTTGTCTTTAATTGATGTAAGGAAATCCTCAATTATTCTCTTCCCCGCTTCCTTCGCTCCATCGCCTATGCCTTCGGCAAATTTCTCTCCCCCTTCTTTCCCCGCATTCTCCAAATCTTCTTTAATTTTATCTAATTTAGGACCAAGCGCTCCAGAAATAGCCCCACCGTAAGCCCCACCTTCAGCTGCCCCCTGCTCCTTTTTCTCCTTCAGTCTTCTCTGGTGTTCAGCCTCAGCTTCCTTCTTCTCCTCCTCGTATTGATTCTTCAACCTTGTGATATCGTCATCCCTTACCTTGTCCTTCATCGCCGCAACATCACCTTCATGTTTACCCAAAATTTCCTTCTCTGTATCTAAGCGCTCTTGCAAATCAGCTACACGCTTATCGTGCTCCTCCTGCAACTTGGCGGTCTCGCGAGCAAACACTGTTTCCTTTTTGGCAAGGGCTTCCTCATACTCAGCAACTTCCTCATTTAGCCTATCCTGAAGTTCGGCAAGCTTTTTAGCATCCTCCACCCTTTCCTCTTCTACTTTCGCCTGCTCCTCCTGCCTTATCCTCTCCAGTTCCTCTTGCTTGTATCCCACAAGGTCTTCAATATGTTGCTTTGTGATAGCCTTCTCCTCCTCTATCCTATCCTGGAGCTGATAAAACAAATCCTCCTCGCTACTCTCGCCCAAAGCGACCTCATACTCATAATTTCTTTTCAATGCGGCGATTCTTGCGTTCAACCTTGTTTTTTCGTCGCCTTCAAGCCTATCCAACGCTTTTTCCTCCGCCTTTAGTTTTTTCTCAAGCTCCTTTAATCTTTCCTTATCCGCATCCTCCTGTTTCTTTGTCTCCTCATCAATCTGCTCTTTAATGGTTTCGACCTTTTCCCTATGACTCTCCTTCATCTCCTCCATTGCTTCTTTAAAATCCCTAACTCGGTCTGCCATACTTCTCGAAAAGTCGTCCCTCTCCTCCGCAAGGTCTTCCTCCAACTGGTCCCTCTTATCGATGTGTGCCCAAATCAAATCAGCCAAATGCTGCTCAAATGCCCTCGCCCGCTTTTTCATTTCCCTTTCAAAGCTTTCCGTTTCTTTTTCCAAATCCCGCTCCAACTTGCTTTTCTTTTTGCTACTGGCATCCGCAATTCTCTTAGCCGATTCATCATAAGCATCAGCCTGGCTTCGGGCACTTTTCCAAGCAATATCCTCTATCTTTTGCTGTGCATTGGCATAAGTGACATACATTTTAGAACCTGTAGTCGCTATTGCATCTACCAAGGGGTCAAGGGAGTAGGTGGCGATAGAATCGATAGCTCCCTTAATTATTCTGGCTACACCAACAACAATGTTCCCCACCAAAGCAATAGCAGTACCAACAGCTACAGCAACAGATTGTAAATAAGCCATGTTTCTAGTAACTCCCCCCAAAGCTTTATTTAATGTGTTCCCAAGAGCGACAGCGGCCATCTCAACTGCTGGCCTTAGAGCATCCCCGATGGCGGCCTTTAACTCAAAAGTCTTCGTCCCAAGTTGTGATAACTTCCCACCCAAAGTTTCCGCAGCCCTTCCAGCGTCCCCTTCAAAAATGGCAGCTTCTTGTAATAACCCATTAAGTAAGGCTTGCCTAACTGCGGAGTCTGAAGTAATCCTCCCCAAATCCTTCATCGTGAATCCCTGTTCCTTCATAATCACTGACAAGTTCTTAGTGATACCAGCATTGTCCACCATAATTGAGTTTTGGTTCTTAACACCCTGTGTAGCTCCTACAATCGCCTGGCCGAAAGCGAGCGTTCCCTGTCGGTTAAATGCAGCCGAATCCTTAAAGGCGTCCATCAAAGCGATTGCTTCGGGAAGTTCAAATCCAGTAGCCAACAAATTCTTTAAGCCCTCGCCAGCCTCTCTCACTGACATCAAGCCGTCTTTAGCAAGGTTTATGGCGGCCTGTGTTGCGTCATCGGCTGTAATGCCAAAAGCCCTCGCGACCGTCGTTAAACCTAGCATCGAGTTCTCCATTTCAATCGAAGCGGTAATGAAAGGCTTAATGGCAAATGCTGCAGCGGTGATTGCCGCAGCAGTTGCGCCAATCGCTATTCCAAGTGTCCCTACCGCACTAGCCGTTCCACCCAAAACCCCCTTCAAAACATTCCCCATACCAGCCATCCCGCTCATGTTTTTAGTGGATTTACTAACAGAAGAGTCGATATTCTTCCCCATCTTTTTGAAGACAGCAGAAAGCCTATCAATAGCAGAAACAACAACTTTTACATCGATTGAAGCCAATTCAGTCTCCTTCCTTAAATATTAATCTCTTTTTAAAATTACCATTGTTAATCATAGCCTAATCATAGCAGATAGGTTAAAGCCTGTCACGCCTTCTCGCCCTCTCTGCCCGCCCCCTTGCCTCTTTAGTAAGCTTATTTTCCACGCCCATAATAGCCAAGTTGATATTGTAAACATCAGATGGCTCCTGCTCTAATTCTGCTTGTGTTAAATGGAATCTCTCGCGATAGCGAAAGTCAAGAAGTTCTCTTGTGGGGTACTCCTGCCCTCTCAAAGCCAACTCAATACGCCTTATCCTTTTATCGAACTGGGCTCCCCGACTAAAAAAAGTACGGCCCTCTCTAAAAAGGACTGTGGTAATTCTCCTAGGTCTTCTTTTTTCAGCTTGACGACCTTCTTCGCCTCCGCATCATAAGCAACCCCACTGTCGAAATGGCTCTTCAAAAGGCCAAGAGTGATGTCAATAATCTTTCCGGGCTCCCGTTCACTCAGCTTTTCCTTCATTAAATTTCTGGACTCAACGATTGTTAAAGCGATGAATTGAACGGAACACTCTTTCCATTCTTTACCAAGAAATTCAAGAGAGAAGACCCGCTTGGATATGAACCTTGCCATATTCCTCCTTTCATTATATTTACATATTTATTTACTATGCATTATCTAACAAATGTCAAACACAAGAGCCTTACGCCTCGCTAGGCGACCGGCTAGGGCTAGGCGAACCCGATGGGCTTGCGCTTGCAGATGGGCTAACTGAGACGCTTGGACTGACGCTAGCTGATGGACTTACCGATAGACTCTCACTACTTGATGGGCTTACACTGGCGCTAGGCGAAAAGCCTGTTGGGGTTGCGCTACTGTAGTCATTGACACCGTTGATGAGCTCGCAGAGGTGAATGATGTCCTGACCGCCAGCTACATCTCTACTCGCCTTAAAGGAAAAAGTTTCGGAAACGATTTCGTCTAAACTATAATCGGGCTCCCAATCAAAGAAATCGACCTTCGGCAACTGAATCTTTAGGGATGGATAAGTGTTCCCTGCGCCAATCGTCACATCCCTATTGATGAAGGCAATTTCAACCGCCTTGTGATTACCATCCTTCATATAATTCTTGTAGGTATCAGCCACATAGTTGAGGGTAATTGTTCCTTCCACCGAAAGTTGACGATTATAAATATCCTCTGGCTCGGCAGTCCCAAGGACATCGTCGAGGGCGACATTCTTTGCGATAGTTAAGGTCAAGGATTTGAGTGAAATTGCGGATGCGGAGGAAAGCGAGGCGATGTTAGCAGCAATCTTAAACCTGAGGTGCTTCTTGGTAAACTTGTACTCATGAACTGCCGCAGGTACGGTATTGCCGGTGGAGTTACCCTTCTTACTCATAAAGGAAGCCGTGTACCTGACCACTTCGTCTAGTTCAGAGGTAATCGCTAGGCTATCAAGCATTACTAATGGGTAACTTTCGCTTGTATTCGGGTCTACCACTGTGAAACAAAGGGACTGGTGCGTGTTGCTCTGGCTGACTGTGAACGGGTGGATATAGGCGGAGTCAAGAGGCGCAGCGGGAGCAGTATAGCCCCCAAGCATTGCGTAAAGGAGATACCCGAAGCCCTTGGACCTAATCTCACCCTCCAAGTCCCCCTGCCCATACTTCGTGGTTACAAAGGATTCCTCGGAGTCAGCCAGCGTCCCAAGCCCGCCGATTGAACGAGCCTTAACAACCTTGTCATCAAGAGAAAGTGTAGTTTGAGGAAAGCGAATAACGGGAGCAACGCTAGTACCCCTTGTGGACTCCCTAGCAACACCAATGTCTAATAATCTACCAATAAATTTAGCCATCTTTATCTAAAGTATGAACCATAGTAACACCCTTGTCAAGTCTTTTAAGAAACATCCACCGATATCCTCACTCTAACAGAGAGTTCTGCCATAATTAACTGCTCTCCAGGTAGCTCCCCCCACAGCCCCGGAACTGCCCAAATGTTCAAAAAAGTATACCTCGCTGGCAAGTCAATACCAACAGTCCTATCCGCCGCCGCCTTCTGGTCCTCTTGGTCGAATAAGTCCAAAACGCTATCCACTACCTCCTCTAAGGCCGAGAGGGCATCTTCAGTTGTTGTCACCTTCGTTTCATAGAATATCCTTACAGTGAAAGCGTAGGTTCTGACATTCTCAGTAGTAGTCTCGTAATCAGCCTCATTATCAGATGGGACAATGTGTGCAGCGGGATAGCCACCAAACTTAATCTTCGGAGCATTGGAAACTTCCTGGATGGTATCCAGCGTTTCTAAAAGAGTCCCTATTTGTGGCCTAAGCGTAGTAAAACTCATATTTTTAATACTCCTGTCCCTGCTATTTTCTTAAAGTTGTCAGCAATTGCTTTGTCTAACCTCGGGGCGATTTGCCCGCCAATAAACATTTGCCCCAGCCTGGCACCTTCCTTCATGAAAGGTCTAGCCCTCATAAACCTAGTCCCCTCATGGACATATATGGCATAACTAGTCCCCGTCTTTACCACAGTCTGTGGAAATAACTTCGCTGGTGTAAAACCAATGCTTGCCCTCAACCTGCCCGTAGCCACTGGTGTCAACTGTTTAGAAAACCTTTCAACTGATGCCGCCAATCTATTGACCTCTTTCGCTAAAAAGCCTCTTATATCCTGCCTCATGAAGGCCTGGGCAACCTGACTAAAGCTTGGTTGGATTGATATTTTAATCTCTGGCATTTTATTCTGATTGCTCCATAAGTACTATCTCGAGATGCTGGTTGATTCCATAATCCTTTTTAACAACTTCCCTGACCTCATAGACAACTCCGTCCTCGTCAGTAATCCTGTCCTTTTCATTGATGTCCGCATCAACAGGAAACCAGGCCTTCCAGCCCTTCTCCTCAATGATACCCAGAAGTTGCCTAGCCTCCTTGTCAAGGCTCTGGATGTGCCCCTCCACTGTTGCTGTTGCTTGATAACTTTTAAGATTGCCACTTGTTGCCCTAAGCCTTCTAACAACAACATCCTGGTCAAAAAACCGTTTAATGGACAATTTTTGCTCCCTTCATATCTGTAACGGGGTTAAAACACTAATCTCGTTGGCTCTTGCGTACTTGTCCAAAAGGTTCTTGATTTCCTCGTCCTCAAACAGCGTCTTCTTGTAGGTGATACTGTAGTCGCCAATGCTCTCCCTGATGACCCCACCCCCGCCCTTCCTCTTATTCCAAACGCCCTCCAAAAGTATCCAAGCGACCAGCTCGATGCCCCCGCCCTCC
>Ga0114918_10004944_pt1 | contig 11510 bp, 11 predicted proteins | sample LantaG_FD_87015 | JGI IMG/M metagenome (GOLD analysis project Ga0114918, IMG submission 87015) | Deep subsurface microbial communities from Baltic Sea to uncover new lineages of life (NeLLi) - Landsort_02402 metaG | ecosystem: Environmental > Aquatic > Marine > Oceanic > Sediment | place... | reverse complement strand
CGAGCAGTTGAAAGCAACCGCATTAGCGTTGGCAAACCTCGCCAACAGCACGGAAGGTCTGAGGCACACGCTTAAGGTGGAGTACAGGTTCCTCGGGGACACGATCGATGGGCTCTGTTCTGGGCGTCTCGATCCCGAAACACTGCAGGCACGCTGCTACGCTGAGAAGCCGCCAGCATGGCAGTTCCGCCCCAACGAGACTCGCCGTCTCCTGGCAGAGAGAATTCGGACGCTGATGACAAACGCGGGCGAGCCCCTTTCTCGGATGTCGGAACCCCCGCCGGTCATCCCCAGAGGCGAGTGGAAGTACCGGACCGTCCTCCGCGGAAACGCTTTGGGGAGGGTGCTTTTGGCGCTGTCGCTTCCCCCGCTTAAAGCGGCAGTCCCTTTGAAGTGCCAGAACAGCACCCGGGTTCGCATCACGACGGCAGCGCTTGCCCTGCAGGCGTTCGTGAAGGAGAAGCAGTGCTTGCCGCGGTGCCTGGATGAACTCGTCCCGACATATCTCGACGCCATGCCCCTGGATGACTTCGACGGGAAACCCATCCGCTACTCGCGTGAAAAGAAGATCCTGTACTCGGTCGGCGAGGACCTGAAAGACGACGGCGGGTTTACGGAAGAAGAAGGCAAAGCCTGGGCCAAAGAGCATCTGTACCTGGACGAAGGCGAAGAGCCTGATCCATGGCAATTGCCCGACCCGAGTTGGCCTATCGAGTTCAAGGACGAGGCGATGTAGGCCGGGGCACGCCCCGGCCTACGCCGGCGCGCCGTCGCCATAGCGGCTTTGGCGCGCCGGCGACCTACGCCAGCGCTGCGTCCAGCGCTGCTTTCAGGTCGTCCTTGGACGTGACGCCAAGGAAGCGTTTCACTTCCTCACCGTCCTTGAAGATGATGAGCGACGGGATGGACGTGATGCCGAACCTGGCGGCCGTCTCGCGGTGGGGGTCGCAGTCGACGCTGGCGACTTTGGCCTTGCCGGCGTACTCGTCGGCGAGTTCTTCGATGAGGGGCGCCACCATCCGGCACGGGGCGCACCATTCGGCCCAGAAGTCGACCAGGCACACGCCTTCGGCCCCCTCGACCTCGGCGGCGAAGTTGGCGTCGGTCAGTTCCAGTTTGTTGCCAGCCATTAGATCTCTCCGTTTCCGTTCGGTTCGAGTTCCAGTTCCTACCAGCCCTCTGCAGGGCCGCGCTCCGCCGCTATCCTCGACCAGGCAGACGGTTCACGAAAATACTCCTTGACCATCATCGCCGCCAGCGCTCCGTCGGCGCAGGCGGTGACCAACTGCATCGGGGCGCCCTGGCGGCAGTCGCCCGCCACGAATACGCCGCGCATCGACGTCGTCAACCTCAGCGGGTCGCAGGCGATGTGCCCTGCGTCGTCCATATCGACGGCACCCCGGAGGAAGTGCGAATCGGGAACCGTGCCGACCAGGACGAAGACGCCGTCCGGCCGCACGGCTTCGGTTTCGCCCGTCTCGACGTTGCGAATGGTCACGCGATCGATCTTCGTCTTGTCGTCGCTCCCGACGATCTCCGTGATGACGTAAGGCAACTTGACGTCGACGTCCTTTTCCTTGGCGGCGGCATAGAGTTCCTCAACGAGGACCTTTTCGGCGCGGAATTCACGCCGCCGGTGGACGATGGTCAGTTTCCGCGTGAATTGCTTCGCCAGATAAGCGGCATCCTGGACGGCGGTGTTACCCCCGCCGACCACCAGCACCTCCTTGTCGCGGTAGAATGGGCCGTCACAGGTGGCGCAGTAACTGATGCGGCCGGCCTGCCGCATCTCGGCCTCGCCCGGAACCCCGAGTTGGCGATAGTGGCTGCCGAGCGCGAGAATGGCAGCCCTCGTCACGTAAGCGTGTTCATCCCCGTTGGCGGTGACCTCCAGCAGTTCGTCCGGCCGCAGGTGCAATGCAGTTGCGGCCTGGCCCGTGGCGATCTCACCGCCAAAGGCTGCGACCTGCTTCGCCATGTGATCAATGAGGTTTCGGCCGGTGATACTTTCGTAGCCGGGGTAATTCTCGATCCGGTCGGTCAGCAGGATCTGCCCGCCGGGCAGGGCACTCTTTTCGAGCAGTAGAGTCGTGTAGCGGTCGCGTGCGGCGTAAATGCCTGCGGCCAACCCGGCCGGGCCGGCGCCGATGATGATAACATCGTAAACCTGCTCCGCCCCCGTTTCCACCTATCGCAGCCTCCCCTTATTCACGGAAGCCCATATTGTAGAGTTGGGCTGGTTGCAGGACAAGGGCAAATGCCACCGCCATAGGTTCGCCGGGTGTGGCAAGGATTTCTGGCAGGGGACGATTTCCTGCGGCTTGGCCGTAGCGCCGGGGTTTATCCCCGGCGCATCCTGGCCGGCGCCGCCGTCAACGGCCGCCGGGCATAAAGCCCGGCGCTACAACCGCCTGCGCCCCCCAGATGCCGCGCCCGTGGCGCCGGGCATCGTTCTGGAGCAGGAGGAACTCCGCCCGGTATCGGTACGGCCGGTCGGCATCGACCTCGACGAGCCCTTCCTGGACCAAGGTTCTGGCAACGAGTCGCGCCTCGGCATACGGAAACTGGCTGCCCTGGGCGGCGTGTTTCGGTGGAAGATAGACCGTAGCGAAGGGAGGTGTGCCGTCGGCGTCGCGGGTGCGCGGCTCGATCTCCACGTACACGTCGGCGCCGCTTGGGAGGAGGCGCCGGAGGAAGGCCGCAGCGCGCTGGCGAGCCGCCGGTTCATCCGGCTCCGAAACGCCGGCCAGGCGGACCACGCCAAGGTCCCGCAGGCGGACCGAGACGGGGCCGGCTACCTCCTCGATTGCGTCGTAGGCGCCGTGGGCCCTGAGTTCCACGCGAGGGAACCGCGGCGCAGCGCGCGTTTGCAGCATGCGCCAGACGGACAGCGAAATGGCCGTCCAAGCCGCCAGCAGAAGGAACCACACGAGGCGGCGCTGCGCTGGACTGGCTGCAAACGGCCGCCGGCGCGCTGCGTCGGGAGATTCGACCACGGCAAGGTCCTACCGCGTCAGGAAGTACTCCATCAGTTCGTGGCCGACAGCCACGTGCATGCCAGCCTTGCGTGCGGCCGCCTCGGTCATGGCACGTTGGCGGCGGCCGGGCTCCAGAGCATCGCCCATCATGGCGAAGGGAACCGGCTTGGAGTCGTGTGTCCGGGCCTCAAGCGGCGTCTCATGATCGGGTGCCACCAGGATCCGCCACGGCTGGTCCGTGGCTTCGAGGGCCTTGAGCAGTGGCCCGACGACCTCGCGGTCCACGGCTTCCAGTGCGCGGACCTTCTCGCGCGCATCGCCGTTGTGGCCGGCTTCGTCGGTGGCCTCGACGTGGACCAGAACCACGTCGTGGTTTTTGAGTGCGGCGATGGCGGCCTGGGCCTTGCCGGCGTAATTGGTGTCGTAGTAGCCGGTGGCGCCCTCGACCTCGATGACGTCCCACCCGATGAGCCGCGCGATGCCGCGCACCAGGTCCACCGCCGTGATGGCCGCACCCGTCAGGCCCCACTGTTTACGGAAGGGGGCGAGCGCGGGTTTCTGTCCCTCTCCCCAGAGCCATATCTGACTGGCAGGGTTTTCGCCCAGGTCGCGGCGAACCTGATTGACCGGGTGTGCGGCCAGCAGGTCGCGCGAGGCGTCCATCAGTTGCCGCAGGCGGGCGGAGTTCTTGCCCTTCGGGAGATGCTTCTTGATCGCCCGGCCCATGATGTCGTGAGGGGGCGTTGTCCGGACCTTGAACGACTCGCCGCGTATGACCAGCAGGTGCCGGTAGCCGACCCCCGGATAGAAGCGGAGCGTGTCGCTGCCGAACTGTTCCTCCAGGGCGCGAATGAGGACCTCGGCCTCCTGCGTCGAGATGTGGCCGCCCGAGTAATCGAGCATGTGCTCGTCGGCGACGGTCACGAGATTGCAGCGGAAGATCCAATCGTCGGGCCGGGCCTCGATGCCGCGCGCCGCCGCCTCAAGCGGCGCCCGCCCCGTGTAACTCTTGGCCGGGTCGTAGCCGAGCAGGCTGAGGATGGCGACGTCGCTTCCAGGGGCCATTCCGGGCGGTATGGTCTGGACGGTGCCGAGCCGCCCCTCGGTGGCGACGTAGTCCATGTTCGGCAATCGCGCCACCTCGAAAGGCGTCCGCCCGCCCAGGGCGTCGGAAGGGCGGTCGGCCGCACCGTCGGGAATGACGATGGCGTATTTCATGGACTGGCCTCGCGCTTCTCTTCGAGCATGCGAATCCGGACGGCCGGGCCGGCCATGGTGGGAAGTTCCCGCATTTCCGCCAGCGCCGACTCCATGTTGCCTTCGCGCGCACCGTGCGTCGTGATGACCAGCGGCACGGAGCCCGAGCGCGTCGGCTCATGCTGGAGCACCGACGCGATACTGATGTCGTGCCGCCCGAGGCCGCCGGCAATCTCGGCCAGCACGCCAGGCTGGTCCACGACGTCGAATCGCAGATAATAGCGAGTTGCGATCTCGCCCACCGGTTGCACCCGAAGGGCAGGGCACCGACCGGCCGGCCACGCGAGGTTCTTGCACGTCAGTTGAGCCCGCCCCAGCGCCGCGTCGGCGAGGTCCGCGACGATGCTCGAGGCGGTCGGCATCTGGCCCGCCCCCGGACCGACGTAGAACGTGTCTCCAACGGCGTGCCCCGTGACCAGCACGGCGTTGTCGGCGCCCGAGACGGTCGCCAGGGGACTGTCGGCCGGCACGAACGTCGGATGGACGCGCAGGCTGAGGGCGTCGCCGGCCCGCCGGCCGATGGCCAGCAGTTTCAGGACGTACCCGATCTGCGCGCCGAAGATGATGTCGTGCGGGCTGACGCCGACGATGCCTTCGACGTACACGTCGTCGAGCGTGACCTGCGTTTCGAAGGCAAGGGCGGCAAGGATGGCCAGTTTATGGCGTGCGTCCTCGCCGGAAACATCGAGTGTGGGGTCCGTCTCGGCATAGCCCCTGGCCTGAGCCTCGGCAAGCGCATCGTCATAGGCGGCCCCGGTCGAGGACATCCGGGTCAGGATGTAATTGCACGTGCCGTTCAGGATGCCCGTGATGGCCGTCAGGCGGTTGGCAATGAGGCCGTCGCGGATGGCCCGAATGATGGGAATGCCCGCAGCGCATGACGCCTCGAAACTGATGGAGCGTCCGGCGGCGCGGGCGGCCTCGAACAGTTCGTTTCCCCGCTCCGCCAGCGCCGCCTTGTTGGCCGTGACAACGTCTTTGCCGGCGGCCAGGGCTCGCTTCATCAGGTCCACCGCAACGGTGGTGCCGCCGATGGTCTCGACAACAATGGCAACCTCAGGATCATCGAAGCAGACGTCTGGGTTGTTGGTCAGGATCGCGCGGGGCACGTCGACGGCGCGGGGTCGCTCCAAGTCGATGTCGCAGGCATGCCTGAGGTCGAGGCGGCAGCCGATCGTCTCGGCCAGGCGCCGGCCATCTTCCACCAACAGGCGCACCACGCCTGTGCCAACCGTTCCAAAACCGATAACGGCAACGCCGGTGCTTCTCATCGTTTCCCCTGAGGCGTCCCAGGCAAGCGTCCAACGTAGGCAAAATACGCGTAGAATAGGGTTTCTTCAAGGGAAAAAGGCGCCCGCCAACTCCAACTGGTACCCCAAGCGGCATCTGGTCGATAAAATCATGCAACAGCGAGTCCACGAGAGCGTTTAGCAGACTGAAGAAACTCGGAACTCCGTATGCCGCCGGTGGTTAGAATGGGCGGAGGAGGTGGTAAGTGCGCTTGGGGTGCGCAGCCGCGGAGGTCGGCACGTTCCGCGCGGCGGCCTTCCCAGGCTGCCGCGAACGGTCGTTGCGATATGTCTTGGCGGCCTGGGAAGGCCACCAAGCGGACACAAAAGAAGAAGGCGGACGCAAAAGAAGAAGTGCGGAGGTCGGCACACCGTATGAGTATCGTCGAAGTACTGCTGGAGCAAGGCCTGATTCAGCCCGACCAACTGGCTGAAGCCATGGACCTGCGCAAGAAGGAAGGGGTGCGCCTGGACCGCGCGCTGGTGCGCCTGGGGTACGTCACCGAAGAGTCGTTCCTGCGGATCATGAGCGAGGAGTTGTCGATTCCCCTGGTGGACCTCTCGGAGGTTGAGATCGACGTCGAGACCCTTCGCAGCCTGCCGGCCAAACTCGTGTATCGCAAGAACCTCGTTCCCGTCAGCCGCACCGACGGCACGCTGACCGTTGCGACGAGTGACCCGTTTGACCTGTACGCCTTCGATGAACTGCGTCTGCTGACCGGGCTGACGATCCAGCCGGCCCTGGCGCCGGAGGAGGACATCCGCAAGATCATCAAGACGCATTACGGCGTCGGCGGCGACACGGTGGACGAGATGGTAAGCGCCGAGGACGTCGAGGTTCTCGGCGACGCCGCCCGGGAAAGCGAAGACCTCCTGGAGATGGCGCAGGAGGCCAGCGTCATCAAACTCGTCAACGAGATCTTCCTGGAGGCCCTCAACGAACGGGCCAGCGACATCCACATCGAACCGTACGAGAACAATCTCGTGGTGCGGTACCGCATCGACGGTGTCCTGCAAGTGGCGTCGATGCCGCCGCAGATCGAGCGGTTCCAGGCGGCGATCATCAGTCGCATTAAGATTCTGGCACATCTGAACATTGCCGAGAAACGCCTGCCACAGGACGGCCGCATCAAGTTCCAGGTGGGCAACCGGTCTATCGACGTCCGCGTCAGCGTCATTCCGATGCTCTTCGGCGAAGGCATCGTCATGCGGCTCCTGGAAACCTCGACCGTCCTGTACACGCTGCCGGAACTCGGTATGGCCGAGGACACCTTCGGCGTCTTCCGCAAGATCATTGCACGGCCGCACGGCATTCTTCTGGTAACCGGGCCCACGGGGTGCGGCAAGACGACGACGCTGTACGCGGCGCTTCAGGCCATGGTCAGCCCGGAACTGAAACTCGTGACGATCGAGGACCCGGTGGAGTATCACCTGGAGGGCGTGAACCAGATCCAGGTCTCCACCAAAACGGGGCTGACGTTCGCGCGGGGCCTGCGAGCCGTGCTTCGTCACGACCCGGACTCGGTAATGATAGGCGAGATCCGCGACCTCGAGACGGCCGAGGCCGCCATCCAGGCGTCGTTGACCGGCCACCTGGTGTTATCGACTTTGCACACCAACGATGCGTCCTCGGCCGCGACGCGGCTGCTCGACATGGGTGTGGAGCCGTTCCTGGTCACGAGCACGCTGGCGGGCGCCATGGCCCAGCGTCTCGTGCGCACGATCTGCCAGCACTGCAAGGAGGAGTACGAGCCCGACGTCGAGAGCCTGCCGGCCGACTTCAAACTGGAGCCGGGCCGGAAACTGTGGCGAGGCGCCGGCTGCCGCCAGTGTCGCGACACCGGGTTCCGCGGGCGCACCGGCCTGTTTGAACTCCTGGTGGCGGACGACCCGATCCGCGAGAAGATCATGGAGCGGGCCTCCTCCGGCACGATCATGAGCGTGGCCGTCCGGCGCGGCCTGCGCCTGCTGCGCGAAGACGGATGGATGAAGGTTAGAGCAGGCATCACCACGCCCGAAGAAGTCATGCGGTCAACGAAGGCCTGACCCGGGGGCGGCGGGAAACGGCGTCGCGCGCCAAGGTTGCGCCGGACGCTGTCGGCAGAGAGGGCGAGGCCCCGTGGCAACTTATCAGTACTTGGCCAAGACGTCAGCCGGCGAGGAGGTGACCGGCCTGATCCAGGCGGAGACCGAGACGGCTGCCGTCCGCGCCCTGGACGAAAGGCGCCTGTTCCCCGTTCGGGTAACGTCTCAGGAGAGGAAGGGGAAGGGATTTCGGGCCCGGCGTGTGCGGGCGCGCGATCTGTCGATCGCGTACGGTCAACTTTCCGACCTGTTGGGAGCCGATGTCCCCGCCCTCAGGGCGCTCGATATTCTGGCGCGGTCCACCGTCAACACGCGCCTGGCAGGGCACATCAACCGGGTTCGTGAAGACGTGGCTGCCGGCGAGTCGCTTGCCGATGCGATGGCTGCGTTTTCCGAGGTCTTCAAGCCGCTGCACGTGGCAATGGTCCGGGCCGGCGAGCGGGCGGGATTTCTCGAAACGGTGCTCGCCAATCTGGCTAAGTTCCTCGAGCGCCAGGACGAACTGCGCAACAAGGTCCTTGGCGCCATGGTGTACCCGCTGCTGGTCCTGACGATGGGCATGATCGTCGGAGTCATCGTGTTGACGGCGATTGTGCCGCAGTTCCGCGCCCTGTTTGAGGACATGCCGGTGCCGTGGCCGACGCAGATGCTGTTTGCGGTTAGTGCGCTGTTTCAGACCGTCTGGCCGCTCATTCTGCTGGGCGGCGTTGTGGCGGTGGCCGGCGCCTGGAGTTTCATGGCGAGCGAGCGTGGCCGGCGCCGGTGGGACCAGTGGCGGCTGAAGATTCCCGTGATCGGTCGGATAACGCGACTGGTGGCGATCACGCGGTTCTGCCGCATCCTCGGGATGATGCTCGCGGGCGGCGTGCCCCTGCTGGAGTCGCTGGCCATCTCGAAGGACGCCACCGGGTCGCTCACGCTGGCCGACAGCATTGCGGAGGCGTCGGAGAACGTGCGGGCCGGCGAGACGCTGGCGGAGCCGCTGCGCACGAGCGGGTTCTTCCCGGTCGAGATCCTCGAGATGATCGCGGTGGCCGAGGAGTCGAACCAGTTGGAGAAGACGTTGGTGCAGATTGCCGACACGGTCGAGCGCCGCACCAGCCGGCAGGTGGACCTCGGGGTCCGCCTGATGGAACCGCTGATCCTCGTCGTGCTGGCGGCAGGCATTGCGGTCTTTGCGGTCGCGCTGGTATATCCGATCTTCAGCATGGCGGGCGCCATGCGGTAGAATGTTGGTCGTCCGGCCGGACAGAGGTGCGGCCGGGTCGTGGATGGTTTCCGGCAATGCGTTAAAAATGAGAAGGAGGGCAATGATGAAGACCCGGCTGAAGGCCAGGCGCGGTTTCACGCTGATCGAGATCCTGCTGGTGCTGGCCATCATCGGCATGTTGGCCGGCGTGGCCATCGTCTCGCTCGTCGGCACCCGGGAGGGAGCCAAGATCGATTCGACCAAAGCCATGCTCACCAGCATCGAGACCGCTCTGGAAACCTACAACATGCACGTCTCGCATTACCCGAGCGAGGAGGAAGGCAACCTGACGGCGCTGCGCGTCAAGCCCACCTTCGAGAACGAACAGATCGGCGAGATGTGGCGCGGGCCGTACCTCAAGAAGGAGCCCCGAGATGCTTGGGGCAACGTCGTCAACTACGAAATCAACGTCGCGGGCGCCGCCGAGGCACAGACGCAGCCCTACCGTCTGTGGTCCAACGGACCCGACGGCGTGGACGGAACGGAAGATGACATCAAAAACTGGTCCGAGGACGCCGCCGGACCGTAGCGGTCCCGGACGGCGGTGCATAAGGCATCAGGCGGCGGAGCCCCCGCCAGCGCGCAGGGGCTTCACACTTGTTGAGATCGTGCTGGCCCTGGCCATCCTCGTGCTCCTGATGGGCATTGCTGCGGTTAACTTCCCCGCGCTGCGAGGCGGCCACGCCCTCCAGGAGGCTTCCCTGCGGATGGAAACCGCCCTGCGCATGGCTCGGGCCGATGCCGCCAACAGGGGCCGCCGCCTTCGGCTCCAGTTCGACCAACAGCAGGGGCGGGCAAACGTCCTCTGGGAGCCCCAACCGCTGACCGAACCGGGCGAGTTCGTCCAGTACACGGCATGCACGTGGCAGAAGTTCCTCCAGATCGACGGCATTGATGTCGAGCGGTGCGAGTTCGTCGGCGCCAGCGCCTACCGCAACTTCGAGGAGGCGACCGTCGGCGGGGGCTACGCGGCCGACCTCGACCAGGCCGCCGTCACGTTCGAACCCGACGGGTCCAGCGACTCCGTCGTCATCGAACTCGTTGCCGCCGACGCGCCCGAGGGACCCCGGGCCAGGCTCCAACTCGATGGCCTGACCGGCGCCGTGAGCCGGTGCATCCTCACACTCGAGGAACTCCAGGAGTGGGAAGCATACTGACGCCGACGGGTGGCGCGATGAGTATCGGAGAGCCAAAAGTGCGTCGTACAGAACGGTTAGCCGTGGCCGGAACGGTCGCGTGGCTGCCGCGGCACCGGTCGGGCGTCGCGCTGCTGGAGGTCGTTCTCGGCCTGGCCTTGTTCTTCGGCGTGGCGATGGCGACCCTTGCCGGCCTCAGCGCTTGCGTTCGCTCGGCGCATGACATGCGGCTGGAGGCCCAGGCGGCCGACCTGGCCATCACGCTGCTTTCGGAAATCCAGTTGGGGGCCGTCGAAATCGAGGACATCGGCCCCATGGCTTACGAGGACGAGACGCTCGAGGACTGGACGTGGCAGATCGTGGTTACGCCGGTCGTGAGCAACCTGACGGAACTGGACTTGACGCGCGTCGAGATCGTCATCCACAACACGCCGCGCGGCTACACGCACCGCCTCTACCATCTGCTGACCGAGAGCGCCGCGCCCGGTACGGGCCCGTATGGGGAAACCGAGATGGCGTTCGGAGGTGCACTGTGAGGCATCGCGCCCGCAGCCGAGGCTTCACGCTGTTCGAGGTGGTGCTGGCCGTCTCGCTCGCGCTGGTGCTGATGGTGGCGATGCTGACGTTCTATCGGCAGGCGGCCGACGTGCGCACCGCCGTGGTGGAGGAAGCGGAACTCATCGGCGCGGAGCGCGCGGTGATGGACCTGATCACCGAGCAACTGCGCGGGGCCTTTGTGTTGAAGTTCCTCGGCCAGGGGTTGGATGGTGCGCCGCAGCAGGTGAAGTTCTCCACCGTGACGCTGCCGAGCAGGAGCGTGTGGCTCGTTCAAGGCGTGACGGAGACCGAGCGCATTCCGCCGGAGCGCGACCTCCAGATCGTCGGCTACCGTGTCCGGTACGTCGAGGACGAGTACGGCGACCTGGTGGCGGAGGGTCTGGAGCAGACGTGTCAGAAGATACTGACGCCGCGCGTGGCCGAGGAGGCCCAGGAGGGCGAGGAAGGCGAGATCCAGACCGCGCTGCTGACGCCCCACATCAAGTTCATCCGACTCCAGTATTGGGACGGCAGCGCGTGGCTGGAGAGTTGGAGCGGCGGTGACCTGCCCCAGGCGGTTGAGATCGTTCTGGGGGCCGAGCCGCTGCCGGAAGACGTCGAGGACGCCTTCGAGTATCCGTACCCGACGTTCCGGCGTGTGGTCTTTGTGCCGGCGGCTGCCCAGGGCCAGAGCGGCCCTATGATCCGCGGCCTTGGGGGGATGGGGCCACTATGAGACGCCGCGGCATCGTACTGGTGGCGGTATTGATCGTGACGGCGCTGCTGACAATGATCGCGGCCGGCGTGATGTTCCGCATGCGCGCCGAGGTGGCGGCGTCGGCCGGACAGCGGCGCGGCGAACAGGCTTACGAGTCGGCCATCAGCGGACTTCATTACGCCATGGCCGTCCTTCAGGATTCGGCAGGCGACTCGGAAGTCTGGTACGACAACCCCGACATCTTCCAGAACCAGTTGGTTG
>Ga0114918_10004943_pt1 | contig 11510 bp, 17 predicted proteins | sample LantaG_FD_87015 | JGI IMG/M metagenome (GOLD analysis project Ga0114918, IMG submission 87015) | Deep subsurface microbial communities from Baltic Sea to uncover new lineages of life (NeLLi) - Landsort_02402 metaG | ecosystem: Environmental > Aquatic > Marine > Oceanic > Sediment | place... | reverse complement strand
GTATTTCTGGAACAATTATCTTTTTTATCTTATCTCCATCAATAGTCGCAACACCAAGTTCTGTAGGATCTTCTATTTCTTTTAAAAACAATTTGCAACCAAAATGAAAGTTATTTATATGTTCGGTAAGATTATCTTCTATGAGGTTATCACCAAGAATAACGCAAACATCATCCCTACCAGCCCAATTACGACAGAGACCAAGAGCTTCAGCGATTCCTCCGTTTCCTGCTTGGTATGCATATGAAATCTCAACTCCATACTCCTGACCGTTTTTCAGCAATTTCATGAATGCTGAAGGATGATCCCCACCAACTACAATCATTATATCAGTAATCCCTGCATTCTTAAGGGTTTCTAAAGGATAAAGAATCATTGGTTTATCATATATCTGAAGCAGATGTTTATTGCATCCCCATGTAAGAGGACGTAGTCTACTACCAGTACCACCAGCTAAAACAATACCACGCATATTCATTATCCTTTACTTTTTTTAAAAACTCCTCTTACATCATTGAAGTAAGATTCATATGTTTTAACATCTAATAATTCCATATTCATATACTCAGCAAAAGCTGTCATTGAATCTTCAAAGAATCTATAACAATCTATAGGGTGTCTATGAACACCACCAGTTGATGGAGCTACAATACATGCTAATCCATCTTTTTTAAGTACTCTTTTTATATTATTAAGAGTCAACCAAAAGAATTTATCATGTTCAAATACTTGGCCACAAAGAACTACATCATAAGTTTCATCATCTATTGGCCAATCATATCCATTAACTATAATATCTGGTACAGAATCTCTACTTCCTTCTTCTTCAGTTTTAAAATCTAAAACATGAAATGTACAACCAGGGAATATGTTTTCATAATTTCCACCAATTCCAGGGACTGTACCAGAAGGAGTTTCTTTACCACCAACATCTAATATTTTATATCCTGTTTCATGTTTCCCAATATAAATATTTTTAAACTCAGTAACAGCGTTATAACTTTCACGGTGCATAAAATCTCCAAATCAGTATACTTTTCTAACAAGACTATTTGTTCTTATCTCAACATCAGAATGTTCTAAATCTTCTATACTATCTAAAGCAGCTTTTAAATTATCTCTTAAAATAGTGGCATCAGTAATAATAAGATAACCTAAATTCTTATATTTAACATTTTTTAAAAATACAACCATTTCAGTATATTGTGTAGGTGTTTGAGCTGTTGCTAATACTTGAGCTGTATTTACAGCTATCGAAAGATATGATAGATCAGATATTTTATTTATTTCATCAGATATTAATTGAAGTAATGCATCAGGATCGTCTACCCAAGAAATACCTTGGTATTTTATTCCTTTAATATAGACTTCAGTAAATTTTGATGGTATCCAAGTTTCGCCCATTTTATTTTCTCGCTATAATGAAGTTGGTCCAGGTTTATTATAGTCTCTTGGGCCTTCAATAGGTCCTACTATCTCACCTTTGGTTTTTATCTTGTTTTGAATTTCTTTTATTAATTCATTATCATGGAGTCCTAATTTTTCTAATTCACTCTGAAGTTCAAGAGCTTTATATAATTCCTTATAAGTTAATCGACCAAGTCTATTCCATTTCTTAGATTTTTTTAGACTATCAGCTATCTTTCTAATTTCTTTCATTATTAATCTCCATCATTGGTGAATTGAGAAACATACTTATCTAAATGCAAATACTTCTTTGCTTTGTCTTTTGATTTGAAATACTTTGTAAAGTAATCTAGCAATCCCTTTTGGATCTTTTTCTTAGGATCTCCAGTATACAAGCGCTTATAGATTGGGTATTGTTTATCCAATTTTTTTGCAGCTATTTTGATTTGTTCTGATAATCTCATTAAAAATCCTTAGATTGTTCTTGAGTTTTAACTGTAATACTATAATCATATTTTAATATATCAACTATTTCAGTTGAAGCAATATCAATTAATTCTTTAATATCATTATAGAGAATTTGTTGTAGATTAAAATCATTTAACACATGCGGGTTTGTTGTTTGTACATCAACTGTTTTTCTTGATAACTCCTCACCAGTTTCTTTACTTCTGACAAATACTTGTATATTTAAAGCAACAGTGTATTGACCTCTTTTCAATTCGCCAAATGTAGGAGATACTAAACCGTTAGCATATTTAAAAGATACAAATCTTGGTTCAATAAATATTCTATATTTTGGATCTAAAAATCTTAATTCATCTTTTATCTTTTTAGTTTTCTTTTCTAATTGAGCATTTAAAAGAAGATCCACTCTATACTCAAGAAGTTTTTTACTCATCTTTTTTACTAATTTTTCTGCATCTTCTACATCTTCTTCTATTATTGGTGGGAAATAGATAAAGAATTCATCTCTAATACGAACAGAATAATTTTTTGATTCTGACTCTGAAATAAAAAGTCTTTTAAAATATTGTGTTACTCTACATCCAGATAAAAGAACTGTCAAACATAGTATTAATATTAATCTTCTTTTCATTTTATGACCTCCGTTAATCCCACAAATAATTGGGGATATTGTGGTCTTCATATGTATGTTGTTCTATTATTCTTCCTAGTCTCGTACATTCATTATAATTTTCTACAATCCTAGTTATTACTTTAGCCATATCTTCTTTTGTAATAGTTTTAGCCATTTCTCTCAATCGTGAAATAGAATAATATTCTCCAGTATTTGAATCTTTAAAACGCTCCTGAATATATTGATCAAATGCCGCACATCTATCTTCAAGACATGGCTCTACAAAAAATGGGCACATTATAGACATTAAATTACTCTCCTATTGGGCAAAGTTAAAAACTCCTTGTCCTTGACCTTCTAAATAATAACCTGCTTTATCTAATTCATCATTTAGCTTTTCATACATTTTCCTTCCAATACCAAAATCAGCTTCGCCATTAGTTAAAATATCATAAAGGTCTGCATCAACAGCAACTGATTTAGGATCATGAAAAGCATAAGGATAGTTAGGTGACACATCTTCTGGATAACCAACTTCAATTCTTCTACCAATTTCATTTTGTTTTTCTATAAATTCTTCAACAATCTTTTTAAAAATTTTTTGTGGTTTGCTTTTCGGATTCTTTAATATTTCGTCTCCAAGAACTATTCTTTCAGCTATTTTTCTATGACTCAAAGTAAATTTATTAGATTTATTAAGTTCTCCTAAATTTCTATCTATAAATTTATCAATATTGTTTTTAAGAGAAGAAAATGAAGTAGATCCTTTTTCTAATGCTTCTGTTAAATCAAGACCCCGACTCTTGTAAAGATTTTCCCAGTCATATACATATAAATTTTTACCATCTTTATTTGTACCTATTGTGAAATCTTCTCCTCTATATTTTACTTTGAATTTTACACTAATATTATCAGAATCATAAACAGTATCATCTATAACTTTTGTTATTGAAATACCATTAGATTCTAAAGTTTTTGATATTTCCTTAATATATTTTTTTACTAATTCTGTAAAAAGTTCTTTTTTTAATTCATAAAATGAATCCATAATTATTTTCTCCTTAATATCCTGGTGTTGGATCTTCATAAAATTGGTCACTTACAACATCAATTCTATCATAAGTCAGATAATATGTAGATAAAGCAGTATTAAGCATATTCACGACCTGTACTCTCATATTATCTATATCATCAATGCTTAATTCTACTTGACTTTTATAAGTAACACCATCAACATGCCAATTTGTGCAACATTCTTCATTACTAAGAACTGACTGACATTTTACAGATGAATACCCAATATCAGGACAGTAAGTCGGCATGTATTGGTTAAACAAAACTAATGCCATATTATCGTCATCCAACCAAACTTTATCCCATAGTTTAAGACCAAACACATAGATCCTATTAGATTTGTGTAATATTGGATATGCCATTAAGTTTATTTAATCTCCTTTTATTTATTAAATAATTCCACTTTTATAAAACTATACACCATACCGTTCTCTAATAATAGAAGCTACTTCAGTGATGGTATGCCAAGTTCGTTCTTGCTCTATACGCACTTCACTAAAAAACAGACCAATTATTCTTGATAGCGCAAACTCTACTAAGATTTCTAATCTTAACTGCTTGTAATCGTAAAGAATTCCACCTACTATTAGAGAAAAACTATTATGACTACCCCTAACAATATTAGAATAAATGCCTTTAAACTTAAGACCAGATATATTTGAAAGTTCTTCAATGATCTTTTCTTCTAATTGCTTTTTAGCATCTAAATATGCATTACCACCAATAAGACAATTAGAAATATATATTGTAAATTTGCTTATTTTTTCCATTATTCATCAAACCTCTGTCCGAGTTCTTTTATCATTTCAATCCTTATTTCAGAAAATACAAGACTTTTATACTCAGTTAAAACTTTTCTTAAGATTGCCCGTATTTTAAATACTTCAGCTTTTGTAAGCCATTCTTGATTTTGATAGAATGCCCCACCTAATAAAATATTTAAACTATTATGAGCTCCTCTTACAGTTATATAACTTATTCCTCTAAACTCTAAACCTGTTATCTGTCTTAAAGAAATAGAAAATTTTTCTAAAAAATTCATCTTGACTTCATTATTAAGAATTGCAGTTCCAGAAAAAAGACAATTTGAAAGGAATATCGATAAAAATGTTTTTGTAGGTTCTGGCATTTTATTTCCTTTTTTCAAGTCCTACTTGAGCAAGACCGTAATGTTCTTCTGCATGATCTGTATTATTTTGGTTTTTATAGATCTCATATAATTTCATGTTGGCTTCTGGAAAATACGCATAGACAGATACAGCTCTTTCATATTCTGCTTTAGCATTTTCTATATCACCAGTTTTTTCAAATTCCAAACCTTTCTCATAAAATTCAGCAGCTTCTTTCGATACATCAGCAATGATTTCACTAGGCGTGTCAGGTTTATTGAATTCAATACAACCAGATAATAAAAATACAGCTAATAACAATATTTTTTTCATAATCTGCCTTCTTTTTTCATTATAAATTCTGTTTTTGACCGTTCTTGTTTTTTATAAATATGATAACTTAAATACTTTCTATCATCATCCCATCCTAAATGATATGCTGTTATAGGTTCCACCACACCATTTTTAGGGTTAAGATCTCCTTTTAATACTCCAATCTTATATCCAGCTTTCTGAACCTTCTCTCTAAAATAATGATCTACCATAGAATACTTTGTACCAACATCTTCTACACCACCAACTTGATCCCATAATTTTCTTCTTATAAGTGTCAAGTGAAAACCAGTTGCTATATCTGCATATTCTCTTCTCTTGTCATTATTTGGAAAAGTTGGATAATGTTTTCTTTTATCCCACCACCAATTTAATCCAGGCTTAGCGTTATTAGGATTAAGATCAATACTTAACATACCCATGTTTGGCCATAACTCATATTGCTCTACTAATCTTTCCAGCCAACATTTACTTGGAAATAATGGAGCAACTATATCAGAATCCGTAACCACAATGTAATCATCATTACATGTATCATCTATCATAGAATACAATTTATTTTTTGGTTTTGCTATACCTGTATTCTCTTTTTCTAAAACTAATTGATGTATAAAATGTTCATCTTTAAGTATAGACAAAAATTGTTTAACAGGATTACCTGAATTATTATCCAGAACAAATAATCTATAAGGATATGTTGTCCTATTAATTATCGAAGAAATACATTCGGAGACAAACGGTAGTCGATTATACGTCTGCGTAATTATGGCTATAGGTTTCATATAATTATATCTGCCTTATCCTTTAAACTAATAACGACTTTCTCTTCTTCTATTAAAACATGTTGCCTAAACTCATTTTGTTCTTCTTTTTTACGTATCATTCTAAAAGGTTCAGTGCCATCAATAGTTCCATCTAAATAAACACGTAAATCAAGATCATCAGCATTTATAGAATACAAACCTTCAATGATCATTGTAGGTACTTCTTTAGGACTAAAATAAATATATTCCAGACCACCAGTATATTTGTTAATCCTTCTAATAACTGCAGTCGATTTTACTTTCCTGAATCGATAAATCATATGTTCTATCCAATCCCATTCAATTTCTTCCAAACCAATAATACCCGTACGTTTCCTTATATCATTCCTTTCTTTCCAATATGTTTTATAAAAATCATCCATGGATGCGATAACACTTCCAATACCTTCTTTATAGAGTAAACTTCTTAACACGTGTGCTATTTCAGTTTTACCGGTTCCACTAATGCCACTTATCCCTAAAACAATTCTATCTTTATTAATTTCCTTAATCTTGTCAAATACTATTGTTGCTTTCTCACGATGTTCATCTAAAATCAAAATCTTGTCGCCTTCCATGGTGTCTCCCTATTATCTCACTGATCCAACTCCCCTTAAAATTGGAATAGCTTCATTTATTTGTTTTGCTTGAAATAACTTATCAAAAAACATTTTACAAATATGTAATTCTGGCTCTTTATTATTAGCTTTATGAAGTACAGAATATTTATGTCTTTGTGTATAAGGATACGCATGTCTATTCACATAACCTACCGCTAAAACATATTGTCCTATAGCTGAAGCTAACATTGTTGTACCAGTTTCCCCACCAACAAACATGTCACATAACTTCATTATTGCTGCAGTTTTTCCAACTGATAAGTTATATCTTGCAAAATCTATTATACCATGTCTGTCATAATTCTGGTGAAGATCTTCTTTTCCGCCTATATTAATTATTTCACAATCATAAGCGTTTCTTAACATATCCGCAAATCTAATATAATGTTCAAAGCTTAAATTCCTTAAATTAGCACTATTAGAATTCCTAAAATGAAAGCAGAACTTATGTTTCTTTTTTATTTTTCTAAGTAAAGGATGTTGTTGAGCCCATCCAATATAACCTGGATCTATATTAAAATTTGGGAATACGCTTCTTTTCTTTAATTTTTCACCTTCTAAAAATACACACTGTCTTTTTATCTCAATTTCAGGATCATCGTTTAAAAAACCACTATGATAAATTATGGCTTTTTTAACACCGGACCTTTTTATTTCATTTTTATAAAACTCTATGAAATCACTTCTTCTCATTCTTTGTTGATCATAAGAAATAGTCCATAACTCATCACACTTCACAACATTCCTCATCGAAAGAGAATTTATACAATCTTCCATTTCAACTACAATATGCCAATCAGCTGGGTATCTCGACTGATAATCTCTAATCACTGCTTCAGAAACTATCTTATCACCTAATCTAAAATAACAGCATGAGTGAACTGTAATTGACCCTTTTGGTTTATTTGAGTTTAATACTTGCTTTTTTATCCCAATCACGTTTTATGCTCTCTTTTGTTATAAGAAAATTATCTTTTATCCATGAAAATACAGTTTGTGGTAACTCAGTAAAAATACTAGCATGATAATTATTTTCTTCTATGTCTTCCAATTTAGGCCATGAATACATTAATCTATGCAAATGCGGTGCATAAAATAAATATGACTTACATCCAAGATAGCTCATTATAATAGATAATCCAGAAGCGTGGCCGACCACAAAATCAAGTTTACCAGAAAGAGTAAGTATTTCACCAAAATCCATTATACCTCTAATATTAACAAAATTAATTTTTTTTGCTGTTAGAAGTCTTTGTATTTCAAAAACTAATTTTTGATCAAATACCGCACTTATTAAAATAAATTTACAATTAGGAATTGCCTTATTTATGCTACTTATAAAAAACAACCATTTAGAAGCATCCCAACCATTCCATTCTTCTATAGGCCCATAACATGCAGGGTAAATACCAATTAACTTTTCACCTGATTTATAATTTATTTTATCTCTTATTTTACTAAAGTCTTTTAATTTTAATTTATCTTTAAAATTTAGATCTAATGGAAAATCTTTCATCCAATCTTCTATTCTTACACCACATTCTAAATGAAGATTTGGTGCCATATTAATTGATTCTTGAGATCTTTTACATAATTCTAAAAAATCTGTAACACTCATATCAGATGGAATAGTTTCTTTATAAGTATAATGAGATGTCAAAGTTGAATCATATTCATATTCAACGTTAGGTATCAGATCTAAAAAGTCGTGTGCTCTTCGTGGACCATCATCCGCAACATAAAATTTTATCTTCTTATTTAATCCAACAAGTTTAGAATAAACCCAAGCTATATCCCCAGTTCCACTTGGTACATTTATTCTTAAAGTACCATTAGTATTTAAATTACCTACTTCAAAATATGTTCTTTTTTTTCTTTTTTCTTTTCTACAATAAAAAACTATTTTTCCATCTATCGGATAATCAATATAATCAGCTCTAAATTTAGAATATTCTAAAAGATCCATCATTTGTCTTTTACCAAAAAGCCATAAATGTTCATTTGGTCTTACATGTTTCCACTTCATCTGTTCTTCTTGAAAACTTTTAGAACCAATATCTGGCATATCTAAAATAAAAAGGCCGTCATCTTTCGCTATTCGATTGATTTCAATAATGGCAAGTTTAGGATCTCTTACGTGTTCTATCATGTCATGACAAAAAACTATATCAAAATGATGACTCGGGTACCAACCGTTATCTAATGTCCTTATTCGTATGAATTGGGAGATGTCATCGAAATTATTTTTTAATTGCTCATTAGCATAAAGTGATATTTCTCTATTGATCTCAATTCCATTTACTTTCATGCCTTCATCAGCACAACATTTTAAAAATGCTCCATTAGAACAGCCTATATCTAAAATTCTTTTTCCTTCTAATTCATTATCGTATATTGAAAGAAGCTGTTTTAATTTAGCTAATCTTAAAACTCCAATCTCGTAATCATGCCAAAATCTTTTAGTATATGGTACATGTCCAATTTTTAATTGTTCTCTGGTATGATATAAAGAATTATTTGTATAAAGCTCTTCAATATTTACTTCTCTTAATTTATTACAAAAGTAAGTACCACACTCGAGACATTTATGAATATTATATTTTGTCTTCTGGACATTACTCCAAATTTTACTAGACTTACTACCACACAGACATTTCAGTTCATATTGGATCACAACAATTCTCCTTCATTTATATAAAAATCTCTAATAAATTTCTTTAGTCTGGATTAATTGATCTGGTTTAAGATTCCATTTCTTTCTAAACATATCACTTCCGTTATTCCATAATTTATTTGCTTCTTCATGTCCCATATCACCATTAAAACTTACTCTACCAAAATGATGTACATAAGCTTGTTTAGCCCAAACAGATCTAAATCCTAATTTCTTACATCTTATTGACCAATCAGCTTCATTGCCAGGACCTTTAAAATTTTCATCAAATAATAAATTATTTTCTAATACTTTTCTTCTATCTATTAATAAACAAAATCCTACAATTCCTACACCACCTAAATATTCAAATGGATCATCTTTAAATTTGTTAAATACTTCTTCTTGTATTTTATTAACTTGATCAATTGTTTTTATGTTATATCTTATTTTATGATATTCATCAAGTCTTTGTTTACCCCAACAACATGAAGTACTTGGGCCTACTGCAATAACTTTGTCATCCTTAAAATATTCCATCATTATTTTTAACCAATCACCTGATACAATCGTATCTGAATTTAAAAGACAAATATAATCAGTTTCCAAAGCTTGTGATGGAACAAATCCTTCTATAAGCATATTCCAATTTTTACTAAGCCATGATTGTTCCTGTAATTGTGTATGTGCTATCTTTATATTACTTTTTGTAGTAACATCATTATTTTGTCTAACAAATCTTTCATGAATAAAATCTCTAGTTTCTTTATCTGAATTATCATCAACAATATGAATATCAATATCCACATTTTTTGTTTCAAGAACGCTATCTAAACACCAACCAAGAAACATTTTTTGATTTCTAACAGGAATTCCAACAGTTACATTTTTCATATAATCTCCAATATCATTATGGATTGACTTGTAAATTATCACTACAGAATTTAAATTCTTTATCTTCAATATGATCTAACGTATGAGTCAATAAATTATATGATTGTTTGATCCCTTTCATATCATTCATGTTATTATTTGCATGACCAGAAAATTCAAATATATTTGGATCTTTTGCAAGTTGGCAATATTCAAGACCGGTTAAAAATGGCTTAGTATGATTTGGATGCATTTCAATCCATAATCCCTTATTCAAACACATTTGATAAACATAATCAGTATAAGCAAATTGTGGGGCTTTAAAACCATTATCATAATGACCAGTGTATATTATTTCCATTTTATTAAAAGTATCATTGAGCTGACTAGCATTATAAAATTCTAATTCCCTAGGTTTTCCATAAAATCCATAAATAGCTACTTCTAGCCAATCTTTACTTTTTAATAGTTCTACATATTCTACAGAACATCTCATTAAGGCTACAAATATAGTAGCTTTAAAATCTGGATATCTTTCTTTTAAATCTAATAAATAAGTTAACGGATTTTCAGCTTCCGTTATTTCATCAATGTTAATATAAACATCCATATTCTTTCTCCTAATTTTATCCTAATAAAAAAATTCCTTATGTTTATTATGAAGTAAGATCCTATGTTTCTGTTTTAATTCTTGATATTCTTTATAATTCCCACATTTTTCATCTATCTTATACGCATGTTTCTTTGTTGGTGAAGCCATTGAATCATGAAAATGATCTACTGGAACCCAATAATTTCTATAGCCATTTTCTAAAAGATATATCATCATCTCTGATTCTTCATGAAAAGCTGGTGAAAAATCTTCATCCATAAAATATCCTCGTTTTGCTATTACTTCTTTTACTACATCAATTTTCATGCAAAACAAAGATCCTTGAACTGTCTGACATTCTGTTAGTTTATTAGCTTGTCTATCTAATATAAAATTAGCATTGCTGTCCCAATTAACAGGAAATAAACCAGCGCCTACTACACCAACGTTTTCTTTCTCATCAAAAACCTTCAACATCTTTTCATCCCATTTATCTTCTAATAATGAGATATCAGCATTTATAAAAAATACATAATCAGCATCAACCTCTGCTAAAACATATTGGACTGCTTTATTATTTCCTTTAGCAAATCCTAAATTAGTTTCAGATCTGATTACATAATGATTTTTATCTTTGGACAGGAAATTCATTAACTCACTAAAAGTTTCATTATCACTGCCATTATCAAACACTGTCATTGCAAAATTATTCTTTGTTTTCTCTTTTAAACTCTTAAAGAGATTAAAAAAATGGTAGTTGCAATCCCATGATAATGTAATTATAGCAATAGTTTTTCCAGTTTTCCTTGCCATTTTGTTAAAAACCTCTGTTTGCTTTCTTCCATTGTTTGTTTCTGATCAATGAAACTAGAAGAAGCATGGTGGACGTGTTTAAACTCTACATCAGTACATACTTTAAACTTGTAACCCTTTTCTCTTATCCTCAAACAATAATCAATATCTTC
>Ga0114918_10004942_pt1 | contig 11510 bp, 15 predicted proteins | sample LantaG_FD_87015 | JGI IMG/M metagenome (GOLD analysis project Ga0114918, IMG submission 87015) | Deep subsurface microbial communities from Baltic Sea to uncover new lineages of life (NeLLi) - Landsort_02402 metaG | ecosystem: Environmental > Aquatic > Marine > Oceanic > Sediment | place... | reverse complement strand
GTGGTTGATTGTTGTTGTATAGTTCCGCTTGTGTTATAAACTGTTACTGTGAACGGTAATATATAAGCTAAAGTGTAATGGTCTTGTGCGTAAAATGTATAACTACTTGTTACGTTAAAGTACCATGATAACTGTACATAGTTTAAATCGCCTATACTATGTGTTTTTACTTTTTTAGTAGTTGTATCTAAAGTTATTACCCATTCGTTGTTTATTATCCGCATACTCTTTATTGTGATTTCGTCACTATCTAAATCAAAATATTTGTTTAGTTTTGGATTACTTAAATGTGCTTTGTGTTCACTATCTCTATATACCCATTCATCCGCATCTTTTAATATGATTACGTTATCTTGATACTTCTTAAAGTTATATTCAACCCTATACTTATTATCTTCATCAAATACGTTATATTCATCCACATCTTCGGAATATATACCCACTTCACCCACTTTGAACTTTAATTTTAAATTTCTTGCATCTATTACAATATCTTTAGCTTTTTCATGTTTCTTATCATTTTCTAATGGGTTGTGGTCGTCTGCACTTGATACCTGTATCTCATACCTACCTATACTAAAGTTTTGTACGTCTATGCCTAAAGTTATGTTTGCATTGTCTAATGTAACAGAATTATTGTATAACGTTGCTTCGGTTCTGTTTCTTGTACCTGTACCATCTAACCCGTATATTGTTACGTTACAACTCAATAAATTAGTATCAAAACAAGTACCTGTAATGTTTATCAACGTGTTCAGGTTATAATACAACATAGTATTATTCTCTAAACTTAACATATTAACGTTTGGGGTTATAGTATCAATAAATATATCTGTACCTTGTTGTGAAGTTGTATATTGAACATCTAAACAAGTTACGTTTAAATCGTGTAATTCTTCGTACCCTGTAGTATCTAATGTGAAGTTATAAGATAAACTACCATTTAAAGATAAATCACCTCTAGTTTCTTGTAATACTGCGTTATCATAAAAGTTACAAGTGAATTTAGGGGTTGAAGTGTTGTATAAGCTTGAAATCTCTTGTGCGGTTAGTGTTCTGTTATATATCCTTACTTCGTCTAATGTACCATTAAAATATAAAGCATCTTCTGCAACACTACCAAACTCACCAATTACTGTTGGAAATGCACTTGCTATATTAGTAATATCTGTAATTACATCACCTGAATACGTTGCATTATCCATAACACCATCTACATATAAATATAATCCTATACCATTATTAAAAATAGCTGTTACCATGTGCCAATCATTATTATTATATATTGAACTTGTCACCGTTCTATCTTTAGTATCTCCTTTTTGCCCTACTGTAAATGAAGGTTTCATACTTTCATCTATCCAAACATGATAACCACCGCTACCAATAGATAAAAGATTATCTGCATTACTAACCATTATTTTTTGGGTTATAGAATCATTTTGTACTTTATACCATAAATTAATAGACATATTACTACTTGTTAAATTTAAATATGGACTTCTTGATATATTAATATAATCATTAACCCCATCAAAAGTATACGCACCGCCATATTTACCTGATGTTGTATAAGTTGCACCATTTATTGTACCATTGAAATTTTTGTTATAATCTGTTGTGTTTGTATTACTTTCTGTATCAAAGTTCCAAAACGCGTAAAAGTCTTGAATATTATAAACGTAATCTGTACTACCATTATAAGATATTTTTAACGGGTTTACTGTCGTATTACTATACGCTAACCCTGTTACGTTTGAAGTTAAATATATGTTAAATCCCCAATCCCAATAAGGTATTACTGGGGTAATTGTTTGTGCGGTGGTTACTATTATACTGTTTGAATAGTTACTTTCAGGGGTTGTGTATGTACTGTTATAAACTGTGAAATTAAACGCATACGCGGTGTTGTTTGTTAATCCTGTAACTGTATCAGGAAAACTTGATATATTCTTTACGTTTACCGCATCTTGATATATTAAACATTTTTCTTCACAAGTACTTGAAGCACTTAACGTTACTGTACTTGTTGTGTTTCCTGTACTTGTTAAATCTGCTGCAGGGGTTGGGGTTTGATTTGTTGCAGGTGCACCGCCTGCAAATTCATCATATAATGCTTGTGCATCACTTGCAGTACAATTATGATTAAATATTTTTACTTCGTCTAATTGTCCATCGAAAAGTTCACTTGAACCTGCATTAGCTCCCATATATGTTGTTCCTGTACTTTCTACTATTTCTTTTGTTGCTCCATAAGGACTTGCTTGGTTTAATGTTCCATTTGTATAAAAATAAGAACTAGTACCATCATGAGATACTACAATATGAGTTAATGCTCCACCACCTAATACTACTGTACCTGTACCTTCACATTCTCTTTTAAGTCCTTCTGCTATAAAACAATCACAAGTTCCAGTATCACATTCTGCAACTGCTGCACTTGTTCTTAACTGTATACTCCAACCGTCACTACCTGCACTTGATTTTCTAAATATTCTATCTGCATCGTCTGCACTTTCATACGATACCCAAAAACTCCAACACGCATCACTTGCAGTTAAATCCATGTCACTACCTACTCCGCTGTCTGCTACTCCTGCATCATCTCCTTCATCTTGTTCAAAATCACCTTTGTTTCCGTCTATACCACCTGACACAATAGCTACTCCTGCATTTGTCATATTCCAATTATTAGTTTCATCACTTATATCTGCTTCAAATTTATACCATGCAAAATAATCGTTTACTACTGCATTTACAGAACTACTTAAAAGTACAATCATTAAACCTATCAATAATATTTTATTTAGTCTTTGCATACATCACACCTGCTAATCCAAAACCTAACCCTACCATTATCTTAACAAAATTATTCATCACTAAAGGGATTATTGTAAAATCGTTTGCGTACGTTAATATGTTTGCGTTCTGTGAAAACGTGTAAAACGCATTACCAAATACCGCAGCTAATAATACCAACACACCAAATACTATTAAAGATATAAAAAAGAATATTGGGTTAGTATCTATGTTCCACGCTAAGATTACTGCACCTAGATATAATACTATAAGTATTGTTAAAAATAAATTGTCAAACGTAGCTACAAACCTATTACTACTATCCTGCATCATGGTTTTACCTGTAGTTGCGATACTATCTTGTGCTTGAAACTCCGCATTTACTTTAGACATCATCATCCAACCTGTTACGAACATAAACGCACATACTACCGCTACCATTAAGATATAAAACAAATCCCCAACACTACCTTTTTTATTTTTCATTTTCCTATTGTAAATATTTTTTTACCATCTAGTTTCTTTTCCATACGTTTTAACCTGAAATAATCGGTAAACATCTCATTAGCTTCAAACCGTAGACTACTTTTACGTTTATTCGCTTTATGTTTTAGATAAGCGTACATCTCACTAGGTAATCTTGTTGGTATTCCCTTTCTCATCGTTTATAGTCACCGCCTTTACCCGCTAATAATAACGCTACATTATAAACAAAGAATACTACAAAGTACGTACTTATTGTAATACCTATCCATATTGATACTTGATAAAACACGTTAAGTAAAGTTAACATATCTTGCGTTGCACCAAAACCCCCGCCTATCTCTACACCAAACTGTATAAACGCAGGTATCAACCATACTATTAACCATATCAATAATCCTTTAACTGCGTTATTCTTATTATCTTTCTTATTCTCAAATAATGTAAAATCCCAATTTATCGCCATGATTAAATACATTACCAAAACTACTATAAGTAATATCAACATAGCTATATTCGTGTACGCCCTACCTTCATACGTCACACCATTTTCACTAATTACTAAACTATCAGAAACAAACCCGTTTTCGTGTACACCTTTACACCATACTAAATAAGGATAAACGCCTATCTTATCAAAATTAATAGCGGGTATAGTTATATCCCATTCTACACCATCATAAGTTAAGTTCTTTTTTATTAAATGTTTGTTTGTTAAGTTATATAAATGAAACGTGCAATAATTTACACTTATGTTAGTCATTACTATACCTGTTGAATTGAATACGTGGAAATGTAATTCTAATGCACCATTTAACGGGAATTGTGCGTTTTTTGGGTATATGATGTTTAATTCTTCTAATACATTTGTAGAACTTTGCATTACAGGTTTAACAGAAAGAACAGTAGTTAAAAGTAAAATAAAAAGTAAAAAGTATATTGTTTTTTTCATTTTTTCTTACTAACCCCCCAAAATATGAAGGGTAAACTATTAATAACTTGTTTACCTGCTGCGGCTTGTGCCAACGCTACACTATTCCCCATCGCTATTATCTTATCCATTCTCTTTAATATTAATATGATTATTACCAAAAATATACCTAAACTACCTATCCATAGTATCTGTTGCCCGTACTTATCCCAAAAGTTTTCTTTAGGTTTTATTATGTTCCATGTACTGTTAAAATCGTTTATCATCTTGTTCTGCATATCGTAATTTGCAGGTACAAAGCTTGGGTTATCTGTTATACTTAACCATGACGCACTTTGATTTTTAACCATCGCACATAATATACTTTGCTTACCTTGTGAAAACTCAAACTTTGATTCAGGGTATGGAAAGTCTATATCTTTGTTTTTCAATGCAGTAAATTTTTGTTTCTTTTTATCTTTCTGTCCTCTATCTTTGTATAATCTTATACCTTTACCTTCTTCTTTAAATAAATATATTGGATGTTTGAACTTCATAAAGTATATGAAAATATATACTGCACCCAACGCTAGTAAACCCCAAAAGGTTACTACTGCTATGTTACCCAACACTTCAAATGATTTACCTGCGTTCTCTATAACTGTTGTTGCTATATCTGCCATTAATTACCGCCCCATTGTTTTTTTTATTATTATAAGGTCATATTAGTTTCTTGTCTAGGTTTTTCAGGTGTTCCTCTAGTTTCCTGAATGTAATAGTTGCTAAACAATTCTTTTAATAATCCCATGTTAGTTGATTTTGATAAATGTAATTGAATATTATTATGTAATAATTTCGCTAGTATGTACGCTTTTGCTTCACTCTCAAACCCGTAATTCTCTAAATTCATACGATAATTCTTTATGATTTCTGTATACATCTCATAAGCTAATATCCTTAACGTATCTGAATCCATGTTACCCGTTGCATTGTTCGCAGTTAACATTAAATTTAGTACGTTCATTGTAAAGTTTAACCCTAGTTCGTTTATTACGGGTTTTATGTTTAATATGTTTTTCCATACAGGTACTAATACCTTCTCACCGTTTACTTCTTGCACTTCTTCGGTTAAACTCTCACCTTTAAGTTTGTGGTACAATTCTTCTAAAAATTTACTATTATCTAATAAAAACTGTCCTAATCCATCCGTTTGCATATGTGCCAACGCTTCTTGTGTTAATATTGTATCGCCCATTGTTACATCTTCACCTTCGCTGCATTTTGAAAGAAATTAGTTATCTTTCCTTTCTTTATCTTAAATTTTGGTTGTTTCTTCTGTTTCTTTACGTTAAACTTAATTGACTTACCATCATCCTTTACTTTTATATCTAACCCGCCATAAGTACCTATTTTTTTAACTTTCTTTGTTTTTTTAGGTTTTGGTACGCCCCTAACTTCAAACCCTGTTAAATTGCTTGTACGCCCTATAGGTGCTTGACGTTCAATACCTAATAAACTAGGTTGATACCTTGTTTTAGGCGGTCTTTTTAATTGTTTAGGGCGTTTAACTCCTTCACCAAATCTTGGAGTTATCATAGTGAAACCACCACCAAAGAAATCAGGTGGTGGTGGGTCGGATGGGGGTATATCTCCACCACCTGTTACAATAGATATAGGAGTTATAATAGGTACTTGTTTATTGTCTAGTTTTGATAATTGTTTTACTTTTACATCAGGGGTTTGTTCAATAAATAAACCTACCTTCTCTTTACTTCTACTTCTTGAAGAAGTACCCGTACCTGTATTAATATCAATACTATACTTTATTTCTTCAAATACTCTCGGTCTTGTTCCTTTACCCATATCTAGTTCTGACTTGCCTAAAGATATTACTTCAAAACCTTGTTCACCTTTAAAATTAGTTTTAGGTTGCATTATTGTACCCGTACCTGTCTTTTCTTTTGTATCGAAAAATGGTACACTATACACATTTTTAAAATTAATACCTGTATCTAGTTTAGGCGGTGAACTTATATCAGGTATTCCTGCGGAAGTGTAAGAAGGTTTATCATATTTTAAACCACCTTTTAAAACATCGGTTGCCTGTTGTTTTGCCATTGGTATATTTGTAGTAGTTCTAACAACTATATCACCTGCGAATACATCGCCTTTTCTAAATATATCTTTTGGTACATCTGATTTAACATTTGGAAAAACTGTTAGTTTACCAGTTGAAGGTTTTATCTTATCAACTTTTGGTACTATGTTTTTCATTGATACATCTTGTATATAATTTGTAATAGATTTTTGGTTTGGTTTAACATAAGTTTGTTTTATATTTAAAGAATAATCCCCTCTAGTAAATTTTAATTCTTTTGAAGTTGGGGGTAAACTTTTAATATTAGTATCTACAGGTACGCCACCTTCTAATCTAATAGTTCTTAATGCGTATTTATCAGATGTAAATTCTATAAATCCTTTTGCTTTAGGTTCATATACCCCAACAACTTTATCAGATGATATTTTAACATCATATACTTTACCTGTTTCTTTACTTATAGCTATTATCTTATCCGTACCTAATCGTTTTTGGTATGATGTTTTACTTACATCTATTACAAACTTTTCTTTACCAACTAATCTTAAATCTCTAGCATCTTTAAATTTTAATGAATTTTTTTCTAACCCTAATTCTGATTTAATCGGTGGGGTTTGTTTACCTATAACTGTTGCTTTCTTATCACCAAACCTATATGTTAATTTTTTAGGTTGTACTAATTTAGCTTGTTTACCTGATAACGTTTGTTGCCCTTCTTCTACTACCTTGCCTAATTTAAAAGTTTTCTTCTTATCTACTAAACTTTTTTCCCATATATTCATATCTTTTTGGGATATTTTTACCTGTTCCTGTCTATAACCTGTTTTAAACCCTTTTGCTGCATAATAACCATCTATAGCATAAGTACCTAACTTCATACTTTTACCTAACGCCTGTTCTGTATCGCCTTGTTTAACTGCTTTAAATATTCCTACGCCTTGTGCAACTCCACCACCATAATAACCTATTTGAAAAACTTTACCACCTATCTTTAAAACTTTACCACCTACTTTTACTATTGCTTTTTCTGCTAACCCTTTCTTTACTATATAATCACCTATTTTAGCTGCACCTGTACCTAAACCTTTACCTAACCCTGCAGCACCTACTAAAGAAACTGCAGCTTTACTTATCTCCGCTAAATGAAACGTAGATATTTGGGTTTCTGCTTTTTGCCCTACTTCTGTTAATTGTTGTAACTGTAGTTCTTCTCTACCTTCGGTTACTTCTAACGGTCTATTTTTAATATAATAAAATCCTGATTCATCCAACGCTTTACGTTTACTTGCTACATTTTGCCACGTTATCTTACTTGTTGAATCTAAATTCTCTATCTTCTTTTTATCATAGAACTGTACTTTATCTACTGTTAATAAATCAGGTGATAATACCCTATCTTTTGTTTTAATCTTATTAAAATTTAAATCATAAGCTGTACCTGTTGTAATAGAAAATGTTGATTGTCGTTTAAAAGTATCTTGAAGCGTTTTAGAAACTGTATCATATCTTTCACCTGTTTGTATCTCTACCTTTCCTTCATGGTATTTATCTAATATTGATTCTGCCTTTTGTTCAAATTGTTTTTTTCTTTTATCTATCATAGTAGTACTTAACCCTAAAGTAAACCCACCTAACACGTTTGCCATCGTATTACCTTTAAACTGTCCTTTATCTGTTAAATATTCTTTCTGTAAATCTTCTTGTTTAGCTTGGGTACTTAAAGCTAAAGTTGATAACGCTACATTTTTTTTAACCTGTTCTGCCCGTTGGTCTTCAACTGTTTGTATACTTTTCTGTTGAAACGCTTTACCTTTACCTGCCCCCACACTCATTTGCGTTGCGGTATCTTCAATGCCTACTATCTGCCCTTGTGAATCTGTTTTAGTTATAATAGTTGGTGATGGAGTAACAAATTCTTTATATTCAGGTGTTTTTGTAACACCTTCAGAAGTAAATTTTGCTTTGTTTATTATTGTTGCTGTCGCATCATCTTTGTATTCAGGGCGTAACTCCATTGTTGCCTGTAATACTTTAGGTGCATCATTTGGTGGGGCTTGGGTATATAACGGTCTTGTTTCCTGTGCATAACCTGAATATACGGTTTGTTGTTGACTAGAACTAGATTTTCTACCATAACCCGCATCCGCTGCTTTCTGTTGTGCTTCTTTTATGGTATTACCTGTAAATGTTTTCGTTCCACTACCAATGGGGCTGTAACTTATAGGCATCCTTTTATTATTATATCCTATATATTTAAAAATATAGGTACTAGAATATATAAGTGTAACGTTATGTTACATTGTGTGTACTAACATTTATATATTAGAGTGGTATAATCAATTTATTATGTTAAAAAAACGTAGATGGGTTAGCGTTTTTAAATAACTCCCAAAAAACATAAAATGAGAATAAAGGTGTTAAGATGAAAACTCTAGGAAAGAAAGGGTTTCAGATTACAGAAGTACCTTCTCTTGTTGTTGTTCTGTTGGTTATTGCTATTGTTTTAGGTGTAGGTGCAACTATCCTTACCCAAATACAAACCACACAAACCTCAGGCACAAACGCGTATAACGTAACACAAGAAGGTATCGATGGACAAGTTAGTCTATCGGGATGGCAAAGTACATGGGTTGTAATTGTCGCTGCTGCTGTAGTTATTGGAATCGTAGGGAAGTATCTTTTCTTTGGTAATTAGTTGATTCTTTAACCATAGGTGTTAAAGATGAAAACTCTATCAAAGAAGGGTTTCACCCTTGTTGAAGTACCATCATTATTAGTGGTACTTGTAGTTATTGCCATAGTTTTAGGCGTAGGTGCAAGTATTTTAACTAATATGCAATCGGATACTGCTATGAGTACTACAAGTACACGTTTCTATGGTAACAGTACGTTCACCGCAATAAATGCTACAGCTGTAGATTTTACACCATCCGCTTTAATAGTAGATGGTAGCGGGAAAGCGTTTTTAGTTACCGCAAGTTGTTCGGGTATAAAAGTTAGCAATAATACTAATGTAGATAAAACTACAGATTTTACAGTAAGTGGATGTACTGCATTATTGAAAGATAATTCGCAGAATAATACAAACCATAAAGCTAACTTCACCTACACGTACAACATATATTATAGTGGTTATAACATAACACAAGAAGGGTTAGATGGTCAAATCAGTTTATCGGGATGGCAATCAACTTGGGTTGTAATTGTTGCTGCTGCTGTAGTAATAGGAATTGTAGGTAGATATTTATTTTTTAAAACATAAGTAAAGGATAATGTCGCCCCTTTATCTTTTATTTATTTTTTATTTTTTTTAAAAAGAATAAGAAAAAAATTAATTGTTTTGGTAATCTCTATAACTTTTCGCTAAGTAATAATGTTCTAATAGTTCTTTATCCATTAACGTTAATAACCATTTATGTTTCTTTTCTTGTTGTAAAGAATCTATTAATGCGTATACTAAAGACACTAAAGTTACACCAATACATCACCCTTTCTTAATTATAAATCGTTCTATCGCACTTACCCGTTCATGTAAATCATTAAGTACTTCTGAAAAGTTCTGTTCTAATACAGTTAAACCACTTTCTATAATGTTCAACCGTTCACTTTCTGTTAATGGTCGTTCTTGTTCCTGTTTAGGTTGTTCTATAGGAAACTTCGGTAGTTCTTCTTCAACCTTTGGTGGTTGCGGTGGTTGCGGTGGTTGTTCTTCTATCTTCTTAGGTTCTTCTACTATCTTAACATCTTCTTCTTTTGCCATTTTTATTTTCTTCTCCTTCTTTTTAGGTATCAATTCCTTAAAAGCATCTATTACCCAACTCATTTTAATTTCCTCATTTTATTTTCCACATGAAAGATATATAATGTTAATACTATTAATAATATACCATACATTAAAATCGTTGCGTTAATGGTAGATTGTAACTCTACTATTGCATTATAATTATCCTGTACTGTTATAATTTGGTCTACTCTAATAATGTTAGTTATATTCATACTGTTTAAATCCATGTCTACCGCCCCCTTAATATTTCGCAGGAACCACGTTTATAATTTCCTGTTCTAACTCCTTTTCCCTTGTATCGTTCTTTTGCCATTCATGTAAATACTTTAAATATTTATTACGTAAATTAGTAGCGTTTGCCCTACATTCTAATAATAACTTCTTCTTATAACTTACTTCTTGTAACCATCGCCTATACGTATCATAGCTTACATCATCTAGTTTATCAGGCAATTTCTTCATTTAAATACCCTTCAATAAATTTAGTTATCTTTTCATTCATGTTACTATTATCTTCTGCTACTTTAATCTTAAACTTTTTATGTGTTTCTTCATTAATTTTTAACATTATTATCTTCTTCATTTATTATCACTCCTTTGTTTACTAATCTTGCACCGCAAAAGTAACAATATAATTGCAACTCCTGTGATACTTTTGAACATCTGTTACATTTGTATAATATCGTAAAGTTTTGTTTGTTTTCATTAGTCATTTTTACTTGCCCTTCCGTAAGGTATTATCCTGCAATCTTTGCAGATACAACTATATTTACCGCTAGTCTTGTATATCTCACCGCAGCGTTTGCATACCCTACCATATCTATAAAACCGTTCACGTTTCTTTACCTTTGTATTTTCGTATAATAAACTCATTTTGTTTCAAAATGTTTTAAACTTAATATTAATTGTATATCTTCGCCATGTTCGTATCTAGTACCATATTTGTAAAAGATATTAGGGTGTGCATGATATAATTTTTGTGTTGCCCCTGAATCATATATTACTGTTATCCGTTCACACCCTTTATCTTTCAACTCCCGTAATATAGTAGTTGATATTCCAAACCCGTTATATTTAATAAAAAAATGTTTTATGTTACGATACGTTAGATATTCTTTGTTATCTTTCAATATCCCCACATTTTTACCCTTGTAATAATAATTTTTCATGTTCTTTAATAATGTGAATTGTAACAATCCTCACATACCCGTATATCATCTAAATACCTTTTCCTATATTCAGGGTTCTTTATTACTCCCGTACATAATTCACATTCTAATACTTCTTGTTGCATTTAATCCCACCTTCTTTTTTTTATTAATAATCCTCTAATGTTGCATCTGATTTATGCGGTGAATAATCACGCCTTACTATATGCTGTTCAAATTTATCTTCAAGTAAGGTTAATCTTCTACGTAAATCACCTATAATTTTGT
>Ga0114918_10004939_pt1 | contig 11516 bp, 18 predicted proteins | sample LantaG_FD_87015 | JGI IMG/M metagenome (GOLD analysis project Ga0114918, IMG submission 87015) | Deep subsurface microbial communities from Baltic Sea to uncover new lineages of life (NeLLi) - Landsort_02402 metaG | ecosystem: Environmental > Aquatic > Marine > Oceanic > Sediment | place... | reverse complement strand
CTTGACCTGATCAAGTTAAGCAACATCTTATAACTATATCTCTATAGCCAGAGCTAATGCTTCAAACTTGACCAATTACAATATATTAAAATTATTTTTAATTTAGTAGTGTCCATATTGTCGCACCCTCAAAAAAAACCTGTGGGCGGGTCCCACCCAGAAAAAAAAGGTGCGACAATTTGTCAGATTTAAATAATCGATACACATGTGTATTCGAGAAGTAATAACAAACAAAGGAGGCCTTATGGCAAAACTAATGGCAAAATGGCAAATAGACCATTTTGAAAAAAAGGTAAGAGACAAAATAACACCTCAAATAGAGGAACAGGAACTGTTAATCAGACAGTACAAAGCAGACGCTGTTGAAAAAACTGTTTTGTCTTTTTCTAAAAAAATGGGAGCTGATAAAGTTATCAAGCAACTAGAAGAGGCGGAAAAAATGTTGGAAATAGCTATGGCAAAAGCCAGAACTTTTTTTAAGTCTCAAGCAAAAACAGAAGACAAAAAAGAAGCACTATCTTATAAGTTTGATACAAAGGGAAACTACTCTTATAGAGACAGTGATAGTAATAAAATAACATCAGACGATTGTAAGGAACAAGTAAGGACTTGGTGTTCTAAAATTGCTGATAGGGAAATTGAGAGAAGGCCGGAAGGCAAACGCCTAGCTGAATTAAAACAAACCCTTCGTTTATGTAAAGATAAGATTATGGAAGCGCAAGCACCTGTTGATCTTATTGAAGCGTTAAATGGAGTATTTAAACAATCACTAGGCATAACTTGGAACGAGGAAGTACCAAAACTAGAACATAAAAAATAAACAATAACAGGGTGCGACAATCTGTCGCACCCTAAAGACTTGAATAAATTAATTTTATAAACTATATATAAATCAGAAAGGAAAAAACTATGACATACGAAAACATAAACAACCTACTTTTAAAACAAGTAGACAATATAAGTAGAGTAAGTGCAAACGCTTCAATACAGGGACAAATCCATATATTGAAACAAGTTATGATTTACTTACAAAGTGAAATACAAAAACTAGAAAAAAGAGAAGAGGAAACATCTTTACTTCCAACTAAAGAAGAGGCGCAACAAATGTCCTTGTTTCCTGAAACAATGAACGATTGAGATATGGGTATCCTAGTAGAAAAAAAAGTAAAGGAATTCATAGAGCAAGGTAATGACAAAAAAACAGCAAGACGCTTGGCACACGGCTACTGTCAAGCTAAACAAATTTGTCGGGCTTGTAGTAATCCTGTGAGGCCTGACAACTGGAGTAATAAAAGGCAAGAGTATTGCCTTGCTTGTGGATAGTCATAGTCTCAAAACAAACCCTGCGACATAATGTCGCAGGGCTAAAAAAAACCTGTGGGCGGGCGCCCACCCTAAAAGAATAAAACAAAAATTTTAGGTGCGACAATCTGCGCACCCGGCTGACATAATGTTGCCACAATCTTACAATATCCTACAATCATTATTAACAACTAACAAAGGATGACTATGCCGTTATATGTATACAGAGACAAATGTGAAAACTTTAAGAACAAAGACTTTGACCACCAAGAGTGTGATGATGTTGGTATAACAATGTCAGGGTTAGGTATAAAGAAAATCACAGAAGATAATATCGATGAGTTGGTATTTAGATTTACATTTGTACAAAAGATTGCTTACACTCGTTCTTCTAAATTATACTCATATAATGATATGCGAGATGCTTTTACAAAGTATCTTGGTTTAGAGGTAAACTGCACAAAATTAACAAGACATAAGTTTATGGTTAATTGTGCAAGAGGACTTGAGAGGGACATCTCTTGGGAGATGAGATCTCGACCACAAAAAAGTTTAGACCAAACAAAGGAGGCGTATGCATAAGTAATTAGTTGTCAAGTTAATAATGCTAGGTGCGACACTATGTCGCACCTAGAGAAGAGCATGTGGGCGGGTCCCACCCTTAGATGATAGAGGTACCAGACCAAACCCAAAAGTCAAAGTTTCATTTAGGGGGGAGGGGTAAAAAACAAAAAAAGGGATCCTAAGTATTACTCTTTAGTGTTTGATTTAGACAGAGATTGCTGTTAAATACTTTTTGGTACCATAATTAAATATTATGCTTAGTTTAGAAAAAATAAATCAAATAACGGATCCGAAAGTTAGAAGACAATTAAAATTAGATATTTTAACTAGGGTCAAAAAAACTACACAAAATAAATATCGTTCTGATTTTTTATCATTTGTAAAATATACTTGGCCAGATTTTGTAGAGGGGTCCCATCATAAAAAAATTGCAGATGCTTTTAATAGAATCCTATCAGGTGATTGTAAAAGATTAATTATTAATATGCCACCTAGGCATACTAAATCTGAATTTGCTTCTTACTTCCTACCTGCTTGGATGATAGGTAACAGACCTAATTTAAAAATTATTCAAGCAACCCACACAGCAGAACTTGCAATACGTTTTGGTAGAAAAGCTAAAACATTAATTGACTCTCAAGAGTATCAAGATTTATTTAAAACAAGATTAAGAGAAGATTCAAAAGCTGCAGGACGTTGGGAAACAAATGGCGGAGGAGAATATTTTGCGGTTGGTGTATCAGGTGCTGTTACTGGACGGGGTGCAGATTTATTAATCATTGACGATCCACATTCAGAACAAGATGTTAATTCTCCAACTGCATTTGATAATGCATGGGAGTGGTATACATCAGGACCACGACAGCGTTTACAACCAGGCGCAGCTGTCGTAGTTGTAATGACTAGATGGTCTACAAAAGATTTAACAGCTCAATTAGTTAACGCTGGAGCAAAAGAAGAAAAAGCAGATCAATGGGAAGTTATAGAATTTCCAGCTATCTTACCAAGTGGTGAACCCGTTTGGCCAGAGTATTGGAAGAAGGAAGAATTAGAAAAAGTAAAAGCATCAGCTGGTGTTGCAAAATGGAATGCACAGTACATGCAAAATCCAACTGCAGAAGAAGGTGCATTATTAAAACGAGAATGGTGGAAAGATTGGGACAAAGATTATTTACCACCTTTGCTTCACGTTGTTCAATCTTACGACACAGCATTTATGAAAAAAGAAACTGCCGACTATTCTGCAATTACAACTTGGGGAATATTTGCAGAGAACGAAGGAGATCCACATCATATAATTTTATTGGATGCAGTAAAACAAAGATTAGAGTTTCCAGAACTAAGACGTACAGCTTTGGAACAATATAGATATTGGCAACCTGAAACAGTATTGATTGAAGCTAAAGCATCAGGTCTACCATTAACTTATGAATTAAGACAAATGGGAATACCAGTAGTTAATTTTTCACCTTCAAAAGGTAATGATAAACATAGCAGAGTAAATGCTGTTGCACCTATGTTTGAATCTGGAATGGTCTGGGCTCCGTTAGACAAGGAGTTTGCTCAAGAGGTTATTGAAGAATGTGCTTCATTTCCATATGGTGATCACGACGATTTAGTAGATAGTACAACACAAGCTTTAATGAAATTTAGACAAGGAGGGTTGATTATTCACCCAGAAGACTATAAAGATAATGGACTTCCAACAAAAAAAAGAAGCTATTACTGGTAATGAAAAGATTAACTCTAACAGTGCCTCCAAAACGTGGACCTTTATCACGGGGCTTGAATATTAAAAATAATACTGTAAAAGTAGTAAGATTGGAGAAAAAATTTAATGGCAGCAATCGACAAAGCACTTCCAAACGAAGTTAGGAAATCAATTGAAATCGAAGGACCTGAGACAGCGGTTGAAGAAAATATAGATATTCAAGAACAAGTACCTAATATAGGCGAAACAGAAATTACACCTCTTGAAGATGGTGGTGTAGAAATTAATTTTGAACCAGGAGCCATGAACCAGGCTCAAACAGAAAATCACTATGACAATCTAGCTGAGTTATTACCAGAGGAAACTTTAGTGCCTCTTGGTTCAGAATTATTTAACAACTACACAGACTACAAATCTTCAAGACAAGATTGGGAAAGTTCCTACGTTAAAGGTTTAGATCTTTTAGGATTTAAGTATGAAACAAAAACAGAACCATTCCAAGGTGCAGCAGGTGCCACGCATCCTGTACTTGCAGAAGCGGTTACTCAATTCCAAGCCTTGGCCTACAAAGAATTACTCCCGGCTCAAGGACCTGTAAGAACTCAAATGGTTGGAGCTCCATCTCCAGAAAAATCTGCACAAGCAGAACGAGTAAAAGAATTTATGAATTATCAAATTATGGATCAAATGCCAGAATATGAATCTGATTTTGATCAAATGTTATTTTATTTACCACTATCAGGATCTGCTTTTAAAAAAGTTTACTACGACGAGTTAATGGGACGAGCTGTTTCTAAGTTTGTTCCAGCTGATGATTTGATTGTTCCGTATTCGGCTACCTCATTAGACGACGCGGAATCAATCATCCATCGAGTTAAAGTTTCTGGAAACGAATTAAGAAAACAACAAGTCAATGGTTTTTATAGAGACATTGAATTAACTCCTGGTTATGACAATGAATCTGATGTTGAACAAAAGGAAAGAGAATTAGAGGGAATAAGAAAATCTGGAAGACAAGAAGATGTATTCACTTTACTTGAATGTCATGTTAACCTTGATATTGAGGGTTTTGAAGATCGAGGACCCAATGGGGATATAACAGGTATTAAGTTACCTTACATTGTAACGATCGAAGAAAACTCTCGTTCTATTTTATCCATTCGTAGAAATTACGAAGTAGGTGATCCTTTGAGAAAAAAGATACAATACTTCGTTCACTTTAAATTTTTACCAGGACTTGGTTTTTATGGTTTTGGTTTAATACATATGATTGGTGGTTTATCTAGAACTGCTACATCTGCTTTAAGATCATTATTAGATGCTGGAACATTATCTAACTTACCTGCAGGATTTAAACAAAGAGGAATTCGAATTAGAGATGATGCTCAATCAATTCAACCTGGAGAATTTAGAGATGTAGATGCACCTGGTGGAAATATCAGAGATGCATTTATGACGCTTCCTTTTAAGGAACCATCTCAAACACTATTACAACTTATGGGTGTCGTAGTACAAGCTGGTCAGCGTTTTGCTTCCATAGCTGACATGCAAGTAGGAGAGGGTAATCAACAAGCCGCAGTGGGTACGACAGTTGCGTTGCTTGAAAGAGGCTCAAGAACAATGTCTGCAATTCATAAACGATTGTATATGGCATTAAAAAATGAATTCAGATTATTATCTCGTGTATTTAAATTATACTTACCAGAAGAATATCCATATGATGTAGTTGGTGGTCAAAGAATGATCAAACAAGCAGACTTTGATGATAGAGTAGATATCGTTCCAGTTGCTGATCCTAATATATTTTCTCAAACTCAAAGAATTAGTTTAGCTCAAACTGAATTACAATTAGCTCAATCTAATCCACAAATACATAATTTATATGCTGCTTACAGAAATATGTATGAAGCGTTAGGTGTTAAAAACATTGATTACATTTTAAAGAAACCACAACAACCAATGCCAAAAGATCCATCATTAGAACACATTGATGCATTAAGTGGTATTCCTTTCCAAGCATTCAAAGGACAAGATCACAGAGCTCACATAACAGCGCATTTACATTTTATGGCAACCAATATGGCAAAGAATAATCCAATGATTGGAGCTTCCTTACAAAAAAATGTTTTTGAACATATTTCTTTAATGGCATTAGAACAAGTTGAAATGGAATTCTTAAATGAAATTCAACAAATACAAATGTTACAACAAAATCCACAAGCAATGCAGGACCCAAGAATTCAACAAGAGATTATGCAAGTGAATATGAAGATTGAATCTAGAAAAGCTGTGTTGATTGCAGAGATGATGGATGAATATATTCAAGAAGAGAAAAAAATTAATGGTGATTTTGATAATGATCCAATTGCTAAACTTAAATCAAGAGAGCTTGACATCAGAGCTGCAGAAAATAACAGACGAAAAGAGCAAGATGAAGAGAGAATTAATCTTGATAAGATGAAAGCAATGATGAATCAAATGACGGATCAACAAAAATTAGAACAAAACGAAGAATTAGCTATGTTAAGAGCAGATACTTCTTTAGAAAAAACTGTTTTATCAGCTCAACTTAAAAATCAAGGAGGACAATAATGAAAAACGGTCAAAAAAAGGTAGCTAAAGTAATGAGAGAATATAAAAAAGGAAAATTACATAGCGGAAAATCAAAAAAAGTGGTAAAAAACCCTAAACAAGCAATAGCAATTGCTCTATCAGAAGCTGGTATGAGTAAAAAGAGGAGAAAAAAATGAACAAATTTGATAAATTAGAAAAAAATGTTCCAATGCCTAAAGGCGGTAAGGTTGTTGATGGATATAAAACTGGTGGAGTGCAAATTGCAACTCCAAAAGCTGGTGAAAATCCAAAAGTAACTGTTAAAGGTACTGGAAAAGCAAAAAAACAAACAGCAACTTGGTACTAGTATGATTCCTTGGGGATTATTTGGTTCAGGAATTAAAGCTGGACTGGAGATTTACAAAAATAAAAAAGCAGCTGACGTTGCAATGTCAGAAGCTAAACTTCTTCACATTGAAAAAATGAAAAGAGGTGAAATAGAATTTTCTGGAAAGATTGCAGACAATCAAAAAAACGACTGGAAGGACGAATTTGTACTTTTAACAATTTCTTCACCATTGTTTTTATTGGCTTGGTCTGTATTTGCAGAAGATGAAAAGATGCAAGAAAAAATAGATCTATATTTTCTAAAACTACAAGAGATGCCCTGGTGGATAGTTGGCCTTTGGGTTTCAGTAGTGGCTGCAATTTATGGACTTAAAGCAACTGATATTATCAATATGAATAAAGGAGAAAAATAATATGAAAAAAGTAGATAAAAAGAAAAACCCAGGTTTAGCAAAACTACCTACAGCCGTTAGAAATAAAATGGGCTATATGAAAAAAGGTGGAAGAGTATCTAAATCTAAAATGAAAAGGAAAAAATAATGACGACAAAAAAAAGACCGGGCCTTTGGGCCAACATTAATAGAAGAAAAAAATTAGGTATATCAAGACCTAAATCAAAGTCTACTATTTCTGCAAAAGCATATGCAAATATGAAAAAAGGATTTCCTAAAAAAGGAAAGAAAAAGTAATGATGAACACAAGAGGAATGGGTAGAGCTTACTTAGCCAAAGGTGGTAGAACACCAGCTTGGCAAAGAAAAGAAGGCAAAGATCCATCCGGAGGTTTAAATAGAAAAGGCGTAATGTCTTATCGAAGAGAAAACCCAGGTTCAAAATTACAAACAGCTGTAACAACTAAACCATCTAAATTAAAGAAAGGTTCTAAGGCTGCTAATCGTAGAAAAAGTTTCTGCGCACGAATGACAGGTATGAAGAAAAGATTAACATCTGCTAAAACTGCACGAGATCCCAATTCTAGGATTAACAAGAGTCTTAGAAAATGGAATTGCTAATGGCAGAATTGACATTTGAAGGTTTTATAACTAAACTAAGGCAACAAATAAGAAACTCTTATCAGACAATTGGAGATAATCTAATTTCTGGTGGAGCAAAAGACATGGAGACTTATAAGTATCTTTTAGGTCAAGCCCATGCTTATCAAATAATAGATCAGGAAATATCCAACCTGCTAAATCCAAAGGAGGAAAAAAATGGACAAGAACAAGACAACACCAATGTCGTCAGATTCGGAAAAGACGGCGGAAATACCAAAGACTAAATCAGCGCTCTTAGATAAATACAAAGATATTGATTCTGAAAAGGATAAAGCTTACGAGCGTTTGAAAAATAAAGAATCAACAAAATTACCTAATCCCACTGGATGGAGAATGATAGTCCTTCCATTTAAAATGAAGGAAAAAACAAAAGGTGGATTATTTTTAGGACAAGAAACTTTAGAGAGACAACAAGTAGCATCAACATGTGGACTCGTGTTAGCACAAGGGCCACATTGTTATGATAAAGACAAGTTTCCTGAAGGTCCGTGGTGCAAGGTCGGTGACTGGGTTATCTTTGCACGTTATGCCGGATCTAGGATTAATATCGATGGTGGTGAGGTGAGAATTCTCAATGACGATGAAGTGCTCGCTACAATCGAAAACCCAGAAGATATACTTCATCAGTATTAACATAGGAGGATACTATGCCAGAAGCAGAAAAAATGGTTGACATTGATACATCAGGTCCAGGTGCCGAGGTAGAAATACCAGAAGAAAAAACACAAGAAACTGAAATAGAGGTAGCTAATGACAATCAAGATAAAAACATTGAGTCCAATAAAGACGATAATAAGTCCGATGACTCATCTAAGGAATCTAGCGAGCAGGATACTGTTCAAGCTAGTGAATCAGAAAACAAGGATCAAGAAACAAAAGAAAACAAGAACAAAGAATTAGAAGATTACTCTGATGGAGTTAAGAGAAGAATCGCTAAGCTAACTAGAAAAATGCGTGAAGCAGAATGTAGAGAAGCGGCTGCTTTAGAATACGCAAAAAAAGTTCAAGCTCAGCAAGAAACTCTTCAAACAAGGTATTCTAAATTAGATACAGGTTTTATTTCCGAAATGGAAAATAGAATTAAATCTAGCTTAGAAGCTGCAGCTTCTAAATTAGCCAAAGCAAGAGAAGATGGTGATTTAAAAGCTGAGATTGCTGCATCAACTGAGATATCAAAGCTTGGTTATGAAGAAGCAAAACTTGCAGAGTTAAAATCAAGACCTGAAAAGAGTAAAGAAGTTGAGGTTAAACAACCACAAATTCAAGCTCAAACTCAGGAACAACCGATCAATCCAGATCCTAAAGCTCAAGATTGGGCCCAAAAGAATACATGGTTTGGTCAAGACGAGGCAATGACTTATACCGCATTTAGCTTACATAAAAAGCTAGTTGAGGATGAAGGTTATGACCCTCAATCAGACGAGTATTATTCTGAAATAGATAAAAGAATAAGACTTGAATTTCCGCAGAAATTTGGTACAGTGTCACAAAAAACGACTAGTAAACCTACTCAAGTTGTCGCTTCGGCTTCTAGAAGTAGTAAATCCGGTCGCAAATCTGTGAGACTCACGCCGTCTCAAGTAGCAATTGCTAATAAATTAGGTGTGCCACTTGAAGAATATGCGAAACAATTAAATAAAATCACGAAGGAGTAAATGCATATGAGTAATGAAAACGAAAAAAGAGCTTCTCGTGCGAGTCAAACTAGAGAAAAAACTTCTCATAAAAAAGTTTGGACTCCACCGTCATCTTTAGATGCACCCCCTGCCCCAAATGGGTATCGACATAGATGGGTGAGAATAGAATCTATGGGTTTCCAGGATACTAAAAATATCGCTGGAAGATTAAGATCAGGATACGAATTAGTTCGTGCCGATGAATACCCAGATTCGGATTACCCAGTCATTGACGATGGCAAATACAAGGGAGTGATCGGAGTTGGTGGCCTTGTGCTGACAAGGATACCAGAGGAGATCGCAAAATCTAGATCTGATTACTATGCTAAGCAAGGTATGGATCAAGACGAAGCAGTAAACAACGATCTTATGAAGGAACAGCACCCAAGTATGCCGATCAATGTTGATCGACAGACTCGTGTAACTTTTGGTGGTACGAAGAAAAGTTAATTTATTAACAATTCAGGACCAACAAAATAACTTAAACTTTATAGGAGAAAAACTATGGCAAATAAAGACGCAGCATTTGGTTTAAAACCAATTGCAAAAGTTGGTCAGAATCCTAATAACGGTGGTTTAAGTGAATATAGCATTGCTGCTAACGACAGTTCAGCTATCTATTTCCAAGACTTAGTCAAAGTGACTGCGGCTGGAACAATAGATGTTGCTGCAACGAATGTTGGTAACTTAGCTGGTTCATTAAACGGCGTTTTTTACACTGACCCAACTAGTAAAAAGCCTACGTGGGCAAATCACTATGCAGGTAGTATTAATACTGCTGGTATAGTTGCTTTCGTAAGCGACGACCCTTACCAAAGGTTCGAAATCCAATGTGATTCAACAGCTAACCAAGCAGATGTTTTCTTAAACGCAGACATTTCTTACAAAGCTGGTAACAGTGCAAACTTTGTATCTAAGACAGAACTTTTAAAGTCTTCTTTAGACACAGACTCTGCTCAGTTAAGAATCGTTGGAATCAGTAAAGACCCAGATAACAGTGACACTGCAAGTGCAAATGTTAACTTGGTCGTAACAATCAATGAGCACTACTTGTTAGGTGCTACAGGCGTATAATAGGAGGATAATATTATGGCTATATCACGATCACAACTAGTTAAAGAACTAGAGCCAGGATTGAATGCCTTATTCGGCCTGGAGTATAAACAATACGAAAACCAACACGAGCAAATCTATACGAAGGAAACTTCGGACAGAGCTTTTGAAGAAGAAGTGATGTTATCAGGTTTTGCTTCAGCACAAGTTAAACCTGAAGGTTCTGGTGTGACTTATGATTCTGCACAAGAAACATACACAGCTAGATACACTCACGAAACTATTGCTTTAGCATTCTCAATCACTGAAGAAGCGATTGAAGATAACTTGTATGACAGACTATCGTCTAGATATACAAAAGCATTAGCTCGTTCAATGGCGCAAACAAAACAAGTAAAAGCAGTTAATCCTTTAATTCAAGGATTACCTACAACTGACAACTACGATTCAGGTGACGGTGTTTCTTTATTTAACACTTCTCACCCAACAATCGCTGGTACAGTGGCTAATACTTTAGCAACTCAAGCAGACCTTAACGAAACATCATTAGAGCAGTGTTTAATCGACATCGCTGCAATGACAGACGAGAGAGGTCTTAAGATCGCTGCAAAAGGAGTAAAAATGATTATTCCTAGTGAACTACAATTCACTGCAGAGAGATTAATGAAATCTGCTCAAAGAGTTGGTACAGCTGACAATGACGTCAATGCAATCAGATCTATGGGAATGATTCCACAAGGTTATGTGGTTAACAATTTCTTAACTGATACTGATGCGTTCTACATTATCACTGATGTGCCTAATGGTATGAAGTATTTCGAAAGATCACCAATCAATACAAAAATGGAAGGTGACTTCGAAACAGGAAACATGAAGTACAAAGCTAGAGAAAGATACTCTTTTGGTGTATCTGACTTTAGAGGTATCTTCGGTGTTGAAGGTGCTTAATATCTAACTGATATTATTCATTTTTATTTTAAAAGGGGGGTTTCGGCCCCCCTTTTTTTATGGTATAAAGAAAGAACTCATGAAAAAATTTCTCATACAGATTAGGTCCAGAGGATACTTTACAAAGTTTGAAGTAACTTGTGCTGACAGCGAACAAGCATTGAATGATGCTATAGTTGACAGATTAGGACAAAATGATATAGTGTGGGAAACGTCAGGATTTTACGATAAACGTAAAACTTGGATAACCTATGAGGAGGTTAATGATGCAAACACACGTTCAATCCCTTTACAAACAGAAGAGGGG
>Ga0114918_10004938_pt1 | contig 11516 bp, 13 predicted proteins | sample LantaG_FD_87015 | JGI IMG/M metagenome (GOLD analysis project Ga0114918, IMG submission 87015) | Deep subsurface microbial communities from Baltic Sea to uncover new lineages of life (NeLLi) - Landsort_02402 metaG | ecosystem: Environmental > Aquatic > Marine > Oceanic > Sediment | place... | reverse complement strand
TAAGTGTTATAGAGTGCGCCGCATGTGTGGGGCGGGGCGGGGCGAATCACGACCGGCGGCCGCAGCATTTCTTGTACTTCTTGTTGCCGCCGCAATTGTAACAACCCTCGACGGCCACGGCGTGCGAGTCCTGAAGTGGTTTCCCCGCAGTCGGCGGTTTTTGGCCGTAACGGACTGAACGGCGGCCCCCTTTTTTGCCGATATAGATAGGGCACCCGCCCGCACCCGCGCACCCCTGCCGGTCACCGAATATCCCCTGCTCCTGGCGTTTGGGGGACGCGATGTACGATTACCACGTTCAGGTGCTTCACGATGCGGCCGACGTGCTGAAAGGGCTGCTGGAGATCGGCATCAACCTGTCGGCGATGTCCGACCGGCGGAAGATGCTGGAGATGATCCTGCTGGAGGCCCGCAAACTGGCCCGGGCCGAGGCGGGCAGCCTGTACGTTCTGCGGAATGGGCGTCTGCGGTTCGTTGCGGCCCAGAACGACCGCCTGCCGCAAGGCGAGATCTCCCAGGTTTTTCTCGACAAAGAGATCCCCGTGACGACCGACTCGCTGGCGGGGTTCGTGGCGTCCACGGTGCAGGTGGTCAACATCCCGGACGCCGACAACCTGGCGGAGGATTGGCCGTTCCGGATCAACCGCGATTTCGACGCCACGAGCGGGTACCATACGCAGAGCATCCTGGCGATTCCGCTGCGGCGGCCGGACGGGTCGTGCGTGGGGGTGCTGGAATTACTGAACCGGCTCGACGATGAGGGCCGCGCCGTCGCGTTTCCGATCGCCGAAGGCAGCGGCATTTTGTCGCTGGCGTCGATGGCGGCCGTCACGATCTCGAACGCCCTGCTCCAGGAAGACCTCAAGACGGCCCACCTCGACACGATCATCCGGCTGAGCGTGGTCGTGGAGCACCGCGACAACGCGACCTCGCAGCACGTCCGCCGCATCAGCCACACGGCCAAACTCATCGCCGAGACGATGGGCCTGGACGACCGGCAGGTGGAACTGATCGAGCGTGCCGCACCGATGCACGACGTCGGCAAGGTCGGCATCCCGGACGCGATCCTGCACAAGCCCGGGCCGCTGACGGCCGAGGAACGCGGCATCGTCGAACAGCACGCCCTGATCGGGGCCGACATCCTGGGTCAGCCGGCGAACGACCTGATCGCCATGGCCCACGACATCGCCGTCTCGCACCACGAGCGATGGGACGGCCGGGGGTATCCGTACGGCCTGGCGGGGCGTGAGATTCCACTGTCGGGGCGCATCGTCGGTCTGGCCGATGTCCTGGACGCGCTGCTCTTGGAGCGGTGCTACAAGGCCGCCTACAGCGAAGAAACGACGCTCGAGATCATCCGGTCGGAGAGCGGTAAGCAGTTCGACCCGTCGGTGGTGGACGCCTTTTTCCGTGTCATGGACCGCATCCTGGAGCCGTACCGGTCGGAGTCGCCCGCGCCGGCCATCGCCGCTGAGAGCGCGACCTGACGGCGGCGCGCCTCCGATTGTGTTTCACACTCCCCCCGAGCGCGGCCGCGCATGGCGCCTCAATTCCAGGCGGGTTCAGGTAAGTTCTGTCCACTTGCCGCGCGGCCCGTACGGGCCGCGTACAGCCCCGCTTTTGCGAGGTCGGTCCGGAGACCCACCGCGTGAGATTCCGCACACTCGACCGTGAAGTGCTTTCGTACCGCGATTTGCGCGTGGCAGAGGACCACGGTTTGGGTTTAAGATGGCGGCAGGCAGCAGGGCGAAACCGTGAACCAAGTTCAGCAACCTGAAGCGGCAAGCGCGCCATGACCTCTCTCGTCCGATCTCTCCGGCACCGCAACTTCCGGCTTTACTTCTTCGGCCAGGGCATCAGTGTAACCGGCACGTGGATGCAGAGCGTGGCGATGGGGTGGCTGGCCTACCGCCTGACGGGGTCGGCCGCACTGTTCGGCGTGGTCGGGTTCACGGGCCAGATTCTGACGTTCGTTATTGCGCCGTTCGCAGGGGTGGTGGCCGACCGGTGGGACCGGCGGCGGCTCATCATCGTGGCTCAAGCCACCGCGCTGGCCCAGGCGCTGGCCCTGGCGGCGCTGACCCTGGCGGGCGTGATAGAAGAAGATGCCCCTTTTGCGCTACCGCTCCTGATCGGACTGAGTGTTTTCACGGGCCTGGTTCGGGGGTTCGAGGTACCCACGCGCCAGTCGTTCATGCTTCAGATGCTCGACGAGCCGGACGACCTGCCGAACGCCATCGCGTTGAACTCGTTTCTGGTGAACACGGCCCGGCTGGCGGGGACGCTCGCGGCCGGGTACATCGTGGCGTGGTGGAACGAGGGGCTGTGTTTTCTCATCAACGGCGCCAGTTACGCGGCGGTGATTGTGGCGCTGGTGGCGATGCGGATCGCGCCCCGGAGGATCGAGGCGCCGAAGACCGACGTCTTGGCGGGTCTGAAAGAAGGGTTCCGGTACGCCTTCGGGTCGCCCGCCCTGCGGTCGATCCTTCTGATGCTCGGCATCACGAGCCTGGCGGGCGTGCCGTACATCTGGCTGATGACCATCTTTGCCAAGGACGTGCTCGGCGGCGGGGCGGATACGCTCGGACACCTGATGGGCGCCACGGGCATGGGGGCCCTGGCCGGGGCGGTGTTCCTGGCGTCGCGCAAGAGCGTGGCCCGCCTGGGTGGGATGCTGCGGCTGGCGGCGATCGCCTTCGGGGCGGGGCTCGTTGCCTTCGGGGCGGTCCTGTTACCGTTCGACGCCGCCAAGACCGGCGAGTCCTGTCCCTGGTTCATTCTCTGGACCGGCCTGGTCGTGCTCGTCTGGCCGGGCGCCGCCATGATGCTCCAGATGTCGATGAGCAACACCCTGCTTCAGACCCTCTCGGACGAGGACAAGCGCGGCCGCGTTATGAGTTTCTATACCGTGATGTTCATGGGGATGATCCCGTTCGGAAACCTCCTGGCGGGGTTCGTGGTGGGGGCCGTGGGCGCGCCGCTGACGGTGATCCTCGGCGGGGGCGTGTGCATCCTCGGCGCCCTCGTCTTCGGAGGTCGACTGCCGCGACGGGCCGAGAAGGTCACGCCCGGCGTTGAGGAACCGGGCGCCGCGGCGTAGCCGAGCGCCGCCGCGCGTCCCCGGCCTACATGCCGGCCGGTTTGACCGCTTGGACGAAACACATCGGCAGGTACCAGGGTTTCCTGAACCGCAGGATGCGGAAACCGGCGGCCTCCAGCGCCTCGCGGAGTTCCGAGGCGTCGAACGGCACGTGGCCGAACTGGCGGTTGAACCGCCACGGGCGGTCGGCAATCAGGGCTTCCTCGAACGCGAACACACCGCCGGGCTTCAAGACGCGGTGCACCTCAGCGATGGCCTGCCGCCACTGCTGAACATGGTGAAGCATACCGAAGAGGATCGCCGCGTCGAACGCCGCGTCCGCGAAACTCAGGGCGGTCGCGTCGCCGCAAAGAAACGCGATTGGATCGGCCGCAACCTGGCGTGCCCAGCGCGGCGGGTGGGCGATCTTGCGGCGGGCCGCTTCGACTAGCCCGGAATCAATATCCACGCCGACGACCCGCGCGCCGCCGAATCGCCTGGCAATCAGCAGCGCCCCGTCGCCGTAACCGCACCCGATCTCCAGGATCTCGGCACCGCCGGGAAGGTTCACGCCGCGAAAGACCCTCGGCGCCTCCACCCGCCGCAGCCCCCACCGGCGCAGGGCACATCGCATCATCCACTTCTCGAAGCGTGTCAGAAGCATGATTTCACCAACCTATGCCGTGTGTCGCCATTCGGGCGACGGTTAAACGCCGCGCGGCGGCTGGCGGCATTTGTAGGTTGAACCCGCCATGCGGATGGCGGTATGCTGGAGAGTGTACCGTGCAACACAAGGCAAAGAAAGGAAACGCGATGGCGGATTATGTGAACCGGGCCCGCGAGATGGTCAGTGAGGTGATGAAGGAGTTTGAGCCCGCGAAGGACCATGCCGTCGGGGCAGGGCGGGAGATGCTACTGGCGCTTCGCAGCGTCGTGGACGCCGAGATCAATCTGCTGGACCGCGCGACCCAAAAGAAGCCGCCCGAACCGGAGCCGCTCACCGACACGTCTGCGGCAGACGACGATGACTGCGAGAGCGACCGGCCGAAGGTCATCGAGTAGCATCCATCGCGAGGTGGGGGGCACTCGTGCCGCGATCCCAGAAGGCGCGGGCGCCAGCGCTGGCACACACGCCGTGTCCGTGCGCCACGCGGCTACGTTTCCCATTTGACATCTCTGTAACTTGCCGGGAAACTGGCATCCAGCAGGCTTTCATAGCCGCCTTTCTGTATCCACGAGAAAGGAGACGCGGATGAGCACATCCACCACCGCGTCGGACCAGCCGCCGAAGGGATACGTGTCGGAGGTGGCGAAACGACGGTACACCATCACGGCCGGGATCCTCGGGGCGGCGTTCTTTGCCCTGCAGTTCATCGTGCCGATGGTCCTGATGTTCGCGATGATGCCTTTGATGTTTGCTCGTATGGCCTTCACCTTCACGCAGGCCGACCGAGCGGTGTTCTGGAACGGGCACGTCTGGACCGTCCAGACGTCGGCCAGGGCGGGGTTCCCGCCGGAAGAGAGTACCCGTCTCGTCTACCTGGATCCGAGTGGCGAAGAGGAACAGGTGGAGGCGGCCGATTTGCCCGGCGGCCGACCGTGGCTTCTCCCGGACCGCAACCGTCTCTGGCTCATCTGGCCCGACCGCGTCGCGTGCCATACCAACGGCCAGCTCCACTGGCTCGAACCGGATCACCAACTCGAGGGCTACTCGCGGCCATTCGTGCATGCCGACGGTCCTGCGGTGGCTGAGTACGGCGACGGGCAAGTCGTCATCCGGGCTCTGATTGACGGTCAATGGACACAGCATACCACCTTCACCTTGGAGTTGCCGGGCAATGCCGCGCCAGAACCCGGGGATCTCGTCGTCCTCACGGCAGGTCGCACGCTGCACCTGTTCGCGAAATCGAACCGCACACTTCAGCACTGCCGGGTGCCACTGGACACGGAGGAGCCGCCCGGAGGCTGGAAGGTGGTCCGACGGGGCGTCACGCAATGGGCCGCTTCCCTGGTCGGTGGCACGCCAGTCGTCCTCTGCGGTCCTGTGAAGAACGGGGTCCGTGAAGTTGTCGGGTTCCGGCTGAGTGACGGAAGGTGGCAGCGCTTCTTCTCGCACCGTGCCGGCATGGCTAACACTATTAGCATCTGCCCAACGACAGGGAATGCGTTCCTGTTGGTGTCAGGTACACCGCCCTTCGGCGTGAGGATGTGCGAGGTGACCGACGGGCGGGTGACAAGCGAAACGCGTCACGGCACCGGGTTTCCATTTCCCTTCGGCAAAGGCACGATGGCTCTGATGATGGTGCCCCACTGCAGCATGCTGGCAGCCCCGCTGGTGCTGGCGTTGGTCCTTTCGTCGCTGATGGCCAAGTACCGCATAACGCGGCACGCGGGTGAGACGGGCGCGGCCCCCTACGCGCCCCTATGGCGGCGGGCGCTGGCGCAGTTGATCGACGCCCTCATTCTCGCGGGGCCATTCGCCCTGAGCTTCGTGGCCATGTTCTCGATATTCTCGGACTTCGAGAAGATGATGTTGGATTTCGACGAAGGGCCGCCCCTGGGGTTCTTCGTGCCGCATCTGTTCATGTGCCTCGGCATCCCCTGGGCCATCGCATGGCTGTTCGTGTTCAGCGCGCTGGAAGGCCGATGGGGCGTGACGCCCGGCAAGTGGGTGCTTGGGATTCGCGTCGTCGGCACGGATCTGAGGCCGTGCGGCTTCGGACGCGCTCTCGTGCGGAATCTGCTGAAGGTCGTGGACGGGTTCTTCAATTTTCTGGTGGGCGTGATGCTCGTGGCGCTGACGGAGAACTGGCAGCGGGTTGGAGACCTGGCGGCACGGACCGTTGTCGTTATGGCTCCACGCCGAGAGACAGGGCTGTTTGAAGAACCGCCTCGGCCAGATCTTCCTTCGTGACCTGCGTGAGGTGTTCGCAGGCGCCGTTGCGGGTGATGAGAAGGGCGTCCTGGCGCTCGGCGGCGATGGCCTCCGGCGAGTTGGCGACGACCAGGTCGAGGCCCTTGGCCTCGAGTTTGCTCCGCGCGCGGGCCGCCAGGTCTTCCGATTCCAGGCAGAAGCCGACGAGGATCTGCCCCGTCTTGCGGCGGCTCATCTCGGCGAGGATGTCGGCCGTCGGCTCGAGTTCCAGCGTGACCTTCCCATCGCTCTTCTTGGCCTTGCGGTCTGCGCGTGCGGCGGGACGGTAATCGGCGACGGCTGCGGCTGCGATAAAAACGTCGCAGGCGTCGAAGCGCGCCGCGACCGCATCGAGCATCTCGGCGGCGCTCGTGACGGGGACAAGTTCGTCCACCTCGGGCGGCTCGAAGGTGACCGGGCCGCAGACAAGCGTGACGCGGTGTCCCTGCGCCACGGCGGCGGCTGCCAGGGCGGCGCCGATCCGCCCGCTGGAGGCGTTCGAGACGTACCGGACGGGGTCGAGGTACTCGCGCGTCGGGCCGGCGGTAATGAGAATGCGCACCCGGCTTCACCTCGGATAATGGATGTCTAATGTCTAATGACTAATAACTAATGACGAAACGGCAATGACGAAAACCGAAAAAACAGGCGCCGTCTCGCTTTGCGCCTCCGGCGACTCGTCATTAGGCATTGTCTTTTGATTAGTCATTCGTCATTAGACATTAGTCATTGTTTTCCCGGCAGGTCCCGAGCGAGGTCTGCCAGCGTCTCCAGGATCTCTTCCGGCTCGGCCATGCGGCCTTGGGCGACCGTGCCGCAGGCCAGGCGGCCTTCGACCGGTCCGACGAACCGCACGCCGCGCGACCGCAGCACCTCGCAGTTTGCCGCCACGGCGGGATGCTGCCACATGCGGACGTTCATGGCCGGGGCCACGATCAGCGGCGCGTCGGCAGCCAGCAAGAAGGTCGAGAGCAGGTCGTCGGCGATGCCGTGGGCGAGTTTCGCCAGGATGTTGGCCGTGGCCGGCGCCACGACGACGATCTCAGCCCGGTCTGCCAGCGCGATGTGCCCGGCCGGCCAGACCTCGCTCCGGGCGAACAGGTCCGCGTGCACCGGCCGGCCGGAAAGCGTCTGGAACACGAGCGGCGCGACGAACCGCTTCGCCGCTTCGGTCATAACGACGGTGGTGCCCGCGCCGGCGCCGGCGAGGCGCGACACCAGATGCGCGGTCTTGTAGGCCGCGATGCCGCCCGTCACGCCGACGACGATCTCGCGGCCGCTGACCGGTCCGAGGTCCGATTCCGGCGTCGTCATGGTCACGCGCTCCGGCCGCTAGCCGCCGGCCTCTTCGTCGGCCGCTTCCGTTTCTGCGAGGGCGTTGGCGATGCTGGCGCGCGGCTCCAGGGTGATCTTGCCTTCGAGGACCTCCTGGACGACGGCCTCCATCAGCGTCATGTTGCCGCGCTCGACCAGCAGTGGCGCGCCGAACGTCACGTCCACGAGCCGCTTCTGGATGAGTGCGGCGAGTTTGAACCGGCCGCCGACCTTATTGATCACTTCATCGCTCTTGAGGGCTTCAATCACGCTTGCTTCCTCCGTGTTTGAACGAGTTCAATCACTTGCCGGACGGCGTCGTCGAGCCGGTCGTTGACGACCTCGGTGTCGTAGCACCCGGTCCGCCTCGCCATCTCGATTTCCTGCTTAGCCTTGGCGAATCGCCGCCGGGCCTCATCCGACCCTTCGGTGCCGCGACCCGACAGGCGGGAGCGCAGGGCCTGTGGGTCCGGCGCCAGCAGCAGAATGGCCAAGGCGTCGTGGAACTTCTTCTTAATCTGGATTCCTCCCTGGACGTCGATCTCCAGCAGGAGCACCTTGCCGGCGTCTGAGGCGCGGGCGAGTTCCTCGACGGGCGTCCCGTAGAGTTGGTCGAACACCTCGGCCCACTCGACGAACCTGCCGTCGTCGATGCGGCTGCGGAACTCTTCCTCGCTGATGAAGGTGTAGTCCCGGCCGTGGACCTCATCGGCCCGCTTCGGGCGCGTCGTCGCGCTGGTGCTGATGAGGGCGCCGGTGCGCTCGGCGACCGCGCGGCAGACGGTGGTCTTTCCGGCCCCGCTCGGGCCGCTGACGACCACGAGGTTGCGGCCGGTCCGGAGCGAGTGCGTCCCGCGGCCTTGGCGTGTTTCGTGTTCGGTCATTGGTTCGTGGCCGGTCATTCGATGTTGCGTGTGTGCTCCCTCAGGCGGTCGACGGCGACTTTGATCTCGACGACCTCGCGTGAGATCTCGGGATCGTTCGCCTTCGAGCCGATGGTGTTGACCTCGCGGTACATCTCCTGGGTGAGGAACTCGAGTTTCCTGCCGGCGGGCCCGGAGTCGGCCAGGAGTTCGCGGAACTGGTCGGCATGGCTCGCCAGCCGCGTAAGTTCCTCGTTGACGTCGGACCGTTCGGCAAAGAAGGCGACCTCGCGAATGAGGCTTTGGTCGTCCACCGTGATCTCGATGCCCTCGAGCATGGCCTGGACCCGCTGCTGGAGGCGGGCGCGGTAGTCGTCGACCACGGCCGGGGCACGCTTCCGGACGGCGGCGATCCGCTGCTCGATCTCCGCCAGCGCCGCCGCCATGTCGCGGGCGGTGGCCTCGCCTTCGGCGTCGCGCATGCGATTGAGGTTATCGAGTGCCTCGGCAACGGCGGCCTCGATCTGGTCCTGAAGGTTCTCGATGCCCGTGAGCAGAACCTCCTCGCTGCCGAGGACGCCGGGCAGGGCCAGCAGCGCGTCGTCCGACAGGCTGTCCGTCACCTGGGCGAGGTCGCGCTTGTATGCGGTCAGGACGTCGGTGTTGATCGGCACGCGAGCCGCCGGGCCGCGCGGCTCGACGGTGACGCCGACGTTTACCGTCCCGCGGCTGATGGCATCGTGCAGCAGCCGCTCAATCGCCACCTCCGCAGCGCCCAGACCGTCGGGCAGACGCTGGGTCACCTTGAAGAACTTGTTGTTGATGGTTCGGATCTCGACCGCGATACGGGCCTGGTCGCTCTCGCGTTCGGCTGCGCCGTAACCTGTCATGCTGCGAAGCATTCGATAACCTTTCGTGGCACGATCAAGAACGCGCGGGGCAAGCCCCGCGGCTAACCACTCATTATACGCGCGGGGCAAGCCCTGCGGCTAACCTTGCCCGGGTCGTTTGCGGCTGCCGGGTTTGACAAGCGGCAGCCCATCACGGCACAGGGGGCAATCGTCGGGTTCGTACGTTGGCACGTCGACACGTACGAGCGAAACGAGCGGCATGCCGAAACCGGGGTCGCGCCCGCTCGTCCGATCGACCAGGGCTGCGAGGCCAACCACGTTGGCGCCGGCGGCCGTGACCATCTCCTGGACCTCGCGAAGACTGCCGCCGGTCGTCACGACGTCTTCGACCAGAAGGACCCGCTCGCCCGCCTCAACGGTGAACCCGCGGCGGAGCGTCATGCTGCCGCTGCGGCGCTCGGCGAAAAGGGCCTTCGCCCCCAAGGCACGGGCCACCTCGTGGGCCACCACGATGCCGCCGATGGCCGGGCCGATGACGGTCCGGATGCCGGCGTCTGCAAACCGGCGGCCCAACCGGGCGCAAAGATGGGCCGCCCGATCAGGGTCCTGGAGAACCAAGGCGCACTGGAGATACGTCGGACTATGGAGGCCGCTTGCGAGCAGGAAGTGGCCCTCCAGGAGGGCTCCCGCGTCGCGAAAGACATTGAGGATGGCACCCTGGTCGGTCATGATGATTCCTGTGCCAGCGTTACTTGGCGGGCGTGGTTTCCTCGGGCGCAGGGTTCTCGGCGGCATCGGCGGCCGGTTTGGCCGTCGTGGCCTTGGCGCCGCCTGCTTCTTCGCCTGGAGGCGTCTGCGTAGCGCCGCCGGGTTCGGCGGGTGCCGGCGCCCCAGGCCTCTCGGGCGGGCGGGCGGGCGCTTCGGGCCGCATGATCCATGCCGCCACGATCGACAGGAGGAAGAAGATGCCGGCAATCACAGCGGTGGCTTTGACGAAGATGTCGGCCGTCTTGGTGCCGAAGGCGCTATGTCCGCCCGGACCGCCGAACGCGCCGGCGAGCCCGCCGCCGCGCCCCTTCTGTACGAGGATCAGCAGCATCAGGACAACAGCCGTCAGAAGAAACAGAACCATGCATGCGGTTTCCACCGGCCACGTCTCCTTTACAAGAATGACTAATAACTAATGACTAATGGCTAATGCCTAATGACACGTGGCGGGTTCGCCGCACGGCAACGCCATTGTAACCTTGCCGTACCGCTCTCCGTTCTGCCGGTCGTTAGACATTAGTCATTAGGCCTTCTGTTGTTCTACAGCCGTTTGGCTTTGGCGGCTTCGGTGATGATGGCGGCGAAGGAATCGGCCTTGAGGCTGGCGCCGCCGACGAGCGCGCCGTCGATGTCGGCCTGGGCCATAAGGTCATGCGCGTTCTCGGGTTTGACGCTGCCGCCGTACTGGATGCGGACCGCCTGGGCCAGAGGTGCATCGTACAGGTCCGCCAGGAGCGTGCGGATGAAGGCATGCACCTCCTGGGCCTGGTCGGGTGTGGCGGTCTCGCCGGTGCCGATGGCCCAGACGGGTTCGTAGGCGATGACGACGGCGGTGGCCTGCTCCGCCGTGAGGCCTTCAAGACCGGCTGTGACGTGGCGTCGGACCACGGCTTCGGTCTCGCCGGCGCGGCGCTCGTCGATGAGTTCCCCGACGCAGAGGATGGGCTTCAGGCCGCACGCGAAGGCCGCGTGGACCTTTTTCGAGATGAGATCGTCGGGTTCGCCGAACACGTGCCGCCGCTCGCTGTGGCCGAGGATGACGGTGGTGCATCCGAGGTCGGCGAGCATGGGGCCCGCGATCTCGCCCGTGAAGGCGCCCTTCTCTTGAAAGTACATGTTCTGCCCGCCGACGACCAGAGGCGTGCCGCGGGCGGCTGCCAGGACCGCCTCAAGGTAGCACGCGGGTGGGCAGGCGCCCACCTCGACGACCGTGACCTCTGCGGCCGCGGCGGCAGTGGCTTTGGCCAGGGCGACGGCCTCGGCCCGTGTCGTGTTCATTTTCCAGTTGCCACAGATGAAAGGTTTTCGCATTCGGCGGGTCTCCGTTCGTGGCCCCCCGGTGTATTCACCGTGGGCTAATTGCTATTCGGTTTTTGGAGTTCTCGTCCGACGGCTTTGGCGATGGGGGCGAGTTCGGCCATCATCCGCCGGAAGGCGTCGGGCGTCAGTTGTTGGGGCCCGTCGCTCAGTGCCTTCTCGGGATCCGGGTGCACCTCGACAAAGACGCCGTGCGCGCCGCCGGCAACGGCCGCCAGGGCCATCGGCGGCACGAGTTCCCGATGCCCGGTCGCGTGGCTCGGGTCCACGATGACGGGCAGGTGGCAGACGCCCTGAATGACCGGCACGGCCGCAAGGTCGAGCATGTACCGGGTAGCCGTATCGAATCCGCGGACGCCACGCTCGCAGAGCATGACGCGCAGGTTCCCCTCGGCCAGGACGTACTCGGC
>Ga0114918_10004935_pt1 | contig 11517 bp, 7 predicted proteins | sample LantaG_FD_87015 | JGI IMG/M metagenome (GOLD analysis project Ga0114918, IMG submission 87015) | Deep subsurface microbial communities from Baltic Sea to uncover new lineages of life (NeLLi) - Landsort_02402 metaG | ecosystem: Environmental > Aquatic > Marine > Oceanic > Sediment | place: Baltic... | reverse complement strand
GTTTTTTTTTTTTTTTTTTTTTTCGTCGTTCTTCTTCGCTCATCGACTAGCCCTAAGCGGCGTCGCGCGGGCGCCTTCCGCGTCGATTCGGGTACGATTTCACCGCCCAGCGTGTAAAAAAAGAATGTCTCCTTACCTGAGCGAGCTTCTCGGGGGCGATTTCGACCGCGCGGACAGCCACGCTCCTTCGAAGAGACGAGGGCTTTGCGTTCGCGACGGCGGCGGAGGAGGAGAGAGGCATCGAGGGTGACGAAGAGGAGGCGCCACCTCTCGCTGTCGTCGCCGGCGCCATGCGAGCAGCGCATGGCAGCGTTGCGCTTCGCAGCATCATCGTCTCGTTCTCTGGCGAAGGGGAGAGAGAGAGAGAGAGAGAGAGAGAGAGAGAGAGAGAGAGAGAGAGAGAGAGAGAGAGAGAGAGAGAGAGAGAGAGAGAGAGAGAGAGAGAGAAAGAAAGACAAAAAAAGAGAACGAGGGGCAGAGAAAGAAAAGCAAGCAAGCAAGCAAGCAAGAGAGAGAGAGAGAAGAAAAAAAAAAAGAAGTACGAGAGCTGCGTTTTCGACTTTTCGTCAAAAAAAAAAAACTCGAATTCGAGCAAAGCAAAAAAGAGCGTCCCCCTTTCCGACGCTCTTGCTCGCTCTCTATCGGCGCTTTTCGTCAGTTCAATTCGCGTGCGGCCGCTTTCTTATCCGCCCTACGCTCCCCAATGACCGGATTCTAAATCGGGCAAGCTCCCCCAAAGGAAAAGAGAGCTCGCAGGAGCAGCAACGCTCTCTCGATTGGTCTACCGACACGCTCTCGCACCAATCCTCCTCCTCCCTCCCGGCGCCCGATCCCTGCGCCATGCCGACGTACACGCTGCGCGGGGTGGACATCGAGTTCCCCTACGAGGCGTACGACTGCCAGGTGAGTGACGAGAAGGCGACGAAGGCGTCGGAATCGCGCCGCATCTTGCTCCCTTGCGTTTTTTTCTTCTTCTTCTTCTTCTTCTTCTTCTTCTTCGTCGTCGACGTCGTTTGTCGTCGTCATTTTTTTCTTTCAACCTCCTCCTGCTCTCACTTGCTCACTTTGTGCTCTCTCCCTTTCCAATTCCAACAAAAAACAGATCGCCTACATGAAGCAGGTCGTCAAGGCGCTGCAGGACGTGCGTTTAGGTTTGAACGTCTTTCGAAAAACAAAACAGAGAAAAACACAACAGCGGAACCTGTTACTCACTCAAAAAAAAAACCCAAAACCCGAAACTCAAAACTCAAAAACACTTCACAAAAAACAGGGGACCAACGCACTTCTCGAGTCCCCCACGGGCACGGGAAAGACCCTCTGCCTGCTCTGCGCGACTCTGGCGTGGAGGAAATGGAACCGGAAGCGAGGCAGCGGAGGAGCAGGAAGTGGAGTTGGCGGGAGCGAAACGACGGCGACGACAAGAAATGCTCCTCCTTCCTCTTCCTCGTCTCAACCTCCGACCTGGGCGCAAGCGATGCGAGACGCCGTCGCCGCCGCCCAAGCCGCGGAATCGGCCACTCCAGGCCACCGCGGCGCCCCTCCGATCGTCTATGCCTCTCGGACGCACTCGCAGCTCGCGCAGGCGATGAACGAGCTGAAAAGGACCTCGTACGCCGCCGAGACGACGGCCGTCGCCCTGGGCTCCCGCGCCCAGCTCTGCTGCAACCCTTCCGTGGCCAGTCTGGGCTCGGGCGCGGCGGCCAACCAGGCGTGCTCCGCCGCCGTGAAATCGGGTTCGTGCGGGTGGCACTCCCGCGTCGACAGCTTCCTCCGAGACAACCCGGGCGCGGCGAGCGTCGGCTTAGGATTGGAAGAGCTCCACAAGCTCGCCGGGGACGGCAGGGCCGGCTCTGGAAGCGGCCCCTGCCCCTTTTACGTCTCCCGGGGCCTGGCACCCACCGCCGATGTCGTGTTTGTTCCTTACAACTACCTCGTTGACCCGAGGTCGCGGGCGGGTCTGCGGCAGCTGGCGTGGAGAGGCGCCGTCGTGGTCTTCGACGAGGCGCACAACCTGGAGGGGGCCGCCGCCGACGCCGCGTCCTTCGACCTGACTGCTCCGGCCCTGGCCGCCGCCATCGACGAGGCCGGAGCGGCCGCGAACGCGGCGCAGAGGAGGAGCGAGAGCGAAGGAGGGGCGACCGGTGGCAACGGAGGTGGAGGGAGCGGAGGAGACAGGAGAGGGCAGAGGCCGGCGGCGGCGCCGACTTCGACCATGGGCTCGTCCTCCGCCGACGCCGGCACGGGGCCCCCGGACTACGGCTCGATGGCCCGGGACCTCAGGCTGCTCGCCGGGGTGCTCAGGGGTCTGGAGAGCGCGATCGCGAGGGTCGCCGAGGGGCTGCTCCCCGCCGAGAGCAAAGGTGGTTCTGGTTCTTCGTTCGGAAACGGAAACGGCGGCGGCGGAGGCAGCGGCGCTGCGGCGGGAAAGACCTTCCCTGCCCAGTTCCTCTTCGACCTCCTGGGCTCCGTCGGCATCACCCCTTCGTCGATGCTGCCCCTGACGAGACTCATGGACGACGCCTCCGACGTCCTGGCCGAGGAGGCGGCGAGGAACGGGTCGAGGGCGACGGGAGGCGGCGCCGCGCTCGCCGCGCTCGCCGACTGCCTCCGGCTGGCGTTCGAGTCGAGCGAGCCGCCGACGATCTCGGGCTCTTCCGCCGCGGGTCAGGCCGGCCGCCCCGGGGCTTCAGCGACGGCGAGGTCGTCCGCCGTCGCTTCCCCCGCCGCTGCGGAGTCCTATCGGGTCCACCTGTGGCGCTCGGCGCCGGCGAACAACAACAACGCTTCCGCTTCTGCTCCGCCGCAGCAGTCGTCGAACAACAACAGATGGAGAAACTCTTCTTCTTCGACCCCCGCTGCCGCTCCACCTCCTCCCCCCTCTTCCACCACCTCCACCCCGACGCTCTCCTACTGGTGCTTCTCCGCAGGCGTCGCCCTCCGAGCCGTCGCCTCGGCCGGGGCGCGCTCCTTGCTGCTCACCTCGGGAACGCTCAGCCCGCTGCCAGCGCTGGCGGCCGAGCTGTCCCCTCTGAGGTTTCCCGTAACGCTCGAGAACCCGCACGTGGTCCCCGACGCCAACGTCTGGGCCAGCGTCGTCTCCACAGGCCCCCTGGGAACGCGCCTGAACTCGAGTTTCCGGACCAGAGAGAGCAGCGAGTACAAGAGCGACCTGGGGTGCCTTGTGGCTTCGGTCGCCGCGAGCTCTCCGGGCGGTCTGCTGGTCTTCTTCCCTTCGTACGCAGCCCTGGGTTCCGCCGTCTCGCACTGGAAAACGGCGAAGGCGCCGCCGAGGCTGGCGCCGCCGTACGCTGCGCACGCCGCGACGATCTGGGACGCGATATGCTGGGCGAAGGGGAGGGTGTTCGTGGTGAGTGAGGAGTTGGATTTTTTTGATTTTTTTTGAAGTTTTCTTTTTTTAGAGAGAAAATCTCAACCAACTCAATTCGTTTTTTGTTCTCCCTCGTTTTTCTCTTACCCTACCAAATAGGAACCCCGCGGCAGCGCCGGCGGCAGCACAGCCTTCGCCTCTGCCGTCCTCGAGTACCGGGCGGCGCTCGCGGCCCCGGGCAGCAGGGGCGCGGCCTTCCTGGCGGTCTGCCGCGGCAAGGCCTCCGAGGGCCTCGACTTCTCCGACGACGCGGCGAGGGCCGTGGTCGTCACGGGCCTACCCTACGCGCTGGCGACCGACGCGAGGGTGTCGATCAAGAGGACGGTGCTCGACGAGAGCGCGAGGAAGATCTTGGCGGCGAACGGAAACCAGAACAGCAACAAGCGCGCTTTGAACAATAACGGCGGCGGCGGCGGCGGCAGCTTCGGCAATTCTTCCTCTCCTCCGTCCAACCTCCCCGCGCCGCCGCCGCTCGCCCCGCTCACGGGAGAGGCCTGGTACGTCCAGCAAGCCGCGAGGGCGGTCAACCAGGCCGTCGGGCGCGTGATCCGTCACGTGGGGGACTACGGGGCGATCGTCTTGGCCGACGAGCGGTTCGCCTTTGGCGGCGGCGGAAACGGAAGTGGAAGCGGCAAAGGCGGAAACAACTCCGGTGGAGGCTTTGGCCCGCGCTCGCAGCTGTCGGCCTGGGTCCGCCGCCTGCTGGCGACTCCCTCGGACTTCGACCAGGCGATGTCGAGCCTCTTGGCGTTCTTCAGGGCGAGGGGCTCCGCGAGCGGAGGCGGAGCAGCAGCAGGAGGAGGGAGAGTTGCGGCGACGGCGGCGACGGGACCGGCGGCGAGGGTCGCCAGTGTCGGCACGCTCCGTCCGGCCTTCGCCCCGCCTCCGAGCAGCCAGAACAACGCTGCTGCTTCTACGGGCGGCGCGCGCGTCGCCCGCAGGGGAGTCAACACCGCTGGGCTCGTGGGGCTGCTGGGCAGCGGGAAAGGAGGAGGAGGAGGAGGAGGAGGAGAGACGAGTCGAGGCGTGGCGGCGACGCAGAAGGCTGCCGCCGCCGCCGCCGCCGCCCGCGCTTCCTCCTCGTCGTCCTTCTCCCCGGCTCCGATCCCCACTCGACAAGACGACGACGGCGTGGTCGAGAGGCTCCTAGCCGGCCTCGAGAGCGGGAGCGCGTTCGGAGGCGGGGCAGCGAGAACGCCTCCTTCTTCTTCGGCCGCCGCCGCCGCCGCCGCCGCTCCCCCTGTCGCCCCCGTCTTCGCCCGCGCCGCCTCGGCTGCGGTGGCGGCATCTGCCGCAGCCGCCCGCTGGAAACGACCCACTGCGATCCCTTCGGGGCTCCCACCTTCGCGCCCCGTGGTGGAGAGCGTGGGGCCACGGCCGCGGCAAGCAGAGGGGCAAGCTCCTCCTTCTTCCTCCTCTCGCCCCCCTCTGGCGGCGAAGCAGCAGCAGCAAGAGACCGCTGCTGCCGCTGCCGCTGCCGCCGCTGTCCCTGCCGCGCACCCTCCTGCTCCGTTGGCGGCGAAAGAGCGCTCCTCGCAGCAGCAGCCATCCGAGGCAGCCCCTCCGCAGACGCAGCAGTCGCAGCAGCAGCAGCAGCAGCATTCACAGCAGCAGCAGCCTCGTCCGTCGTCATCGTCGTCGTCGCCGGCAGAAGCTCAAGCTCCGCCTCCGCCTTCCTCTTCTCCGAAGGAGCCCAACAACGGCAGCAACAACGGCAACAACGGCGGCAGCAACAACAACTCTGTCCACTCCTACCTCGCGGCCCTCAAGGCGGGCCTCCCGCCCGAGGAACACGCGCGGGTGACGGCCGCGCTGCGCGCCTACCGCCCGGGGGGAGGCGAGGGCACCGCGGGTGACGCGGCGAGGCTGATCTTGGAAGTCGCCGCCGTTCTCGGAGCCTCTGCTTCTGCTTCTTCTGATGCTGACACCCTCGCTTCCCGCCTCCCTCTGCTGAAGGGCTTCGGCAGATTCGTGCCGCAGGCGCACCGTGCGGCGTTCGAGAGGGTGGTGGCGGAGGCCGAGGCGGCGGCGAGAGCGGCGGCAACAGCGGCTGCGAGAGCCGAAGGGAAAGACCAAGGGCAAGGGCAAGGGCAAGGGCAAGTGCAAGTGCAAGGGCAACAGCAGCAGCAGCAGAAGAAGAGGCCTTCTGCTTCCGCCTCTCTCCCGCCTCCGCCTCCTCCTCCCCCTTCTTCCTCGTCCAACCCGTTCTTCTCGGCCTCTGCTTCGGCAGGCGCTGCGGGCCCAAAGAAGAAGTTCCTCCCTTCTTCGTCGTCATCGTCGGCGCTCAACAGGCCTCATCCGTCGCAGCTGCTGCAGCTCCCCCGGACGGGCCCCGGCGGAAGAGCCCTGCCGGCGCAGCGGCCCTCGCAACCCGCCTCCATCGCGGCGAGAGGCGGAGTGGCGGGTCCGGGGGGAAGCTTGCTTCCTCAGCAGCAGGCGAGAGGAGTTGGAGGAGCTGGAGGAGTCGGAGGTCGGAGCGGCGCGGCGGCGGCGGCAAACTCCTTGCCCTTCTCCGCTGCCAACCCGGGAGGAGCGCTCGGAGGAGGAGGAGGACCGGGCTTCAGCTTCTACTACGACCAGCGCAGGCCTGGGGAGATCGGAGGCAGGAGGGCGATGCTGCAGGGAGGTGGAGTGGGGCAGCAGCTTCGGAGGCCGCAGCTGCAGCAGCTGCAGCAGCAACAGAGACCGCTCGCGAACGCGGCCGCTCTCCCTTCTTCCTCCTCTTCCTCTCAGCAGCAGCAGCAGCAGCAGCAGTCTTCCGGCAGCGCCCGCGCCCTCGCAGCTGTGGCCGCGGCCAAGCAGAGGCAGGATCTGCTCCAGCTGCAGCGGCGTAGGAACCTGTAACACTATTTCTTTTTTCTTTGCACGAAAATCGGGAGTGGAGGGGGTCGCCGAAAGAATGACGAAAGGTCTCTCTCGATCGGTTACTCGCTCTCATCACTTTCCATTCACTTGTTCTTTCCTTTCTCTTCTCGTTCTCCTCCTTCGCCCCGATGGACGTCCTCCTGGCCTCTGTCCGCTCGGCCTCGGCCTCGGGCGCGAGCCTTGCAGACCAGCGCGCGCTCCTGGACGCCGGGGTGGCAGAGCTCGCCACGGGAGCCAACCTCGAGGCCCTGCGAGCGCCGCTGCTCGCCGCACTCGATGCCGAGCCGGCCCTGCCTCGCTCGATCTCCTACCTCTACCTGCTGTGAGTGCTTTTTATACCCTCTTGCCTCTTTTGTGTTTTGTTTTTGGACCGACCATAAAGTAATGTTCGTGAAGAGCGCGCTGTGGGGTTTGGAAGCAGCGATAAAAAAACTCAAGAGTGCGGCGACGGTGAAGAAAAGGCCGGATGCTTCGATCGCTCGTCTCACCTTTTCTTTTTCTTCAACAACCTCAACCTCTCAACCTCAACAACACCACCTCAAAAACAAAAACAGCGACGCCTCCTGGCACGCCTCCACCGAGGCCGACGCCCCGCGCCTCGCCGACCTCTCCGCGGCCTTCGCCTCCTCGGTCGACCCGGAGCTCGCCCGCGAGGCCGCTCCCCGGCTGGCATCCGTCCTTCGGAGGATGTCCGCTTTCTACTCGGCGAGCGGAGCGCCGAGGTGCTCGCTGCTGCCTCTGACGATGGCGCTGAGGAAGGTGCAGGGGGCTAACGAGGGAGAGGTCACGCCGCTGCACCCGCTGCTGTTCGAGGCCGCGCTGAGGGCCCAGAACCCCAGGGCGGCGATGCCCGTGCTGGAGGACTTGCTCGGCGGAGGAGGGAAGAGCTCTTCTTCGAGTTCTTCGTCTTCGAGTTCTTCGTCTTCGGCTTCGTCTTTGGCAGCGCCGCCCGAAATCTCGCTCGCGCCGGAGACGACGGGCGTCACGACCCGCGACGTCCTCCTGACCTTCTACCTCGCCGGCCTCCTCCGCGCCGCGCGCAGGGAGTGGGACCTCGCCTCTGCCGCCTTTGCTTTAGTTCTCGCGGTCCCGGCGGCCGCGGCCCCCTCCACGATCGCGTCGGAGGCGTTCAAAAAATGGACGCTCGCCCGCGTCGCTGCGGGCCGCGGCGCGCCGCCGGCGCTGGGCGAGTTCCCGGCGGCCCGCTCGGCGAGCCCCATGGTCCTGCGGTCCGTGAAGGCGGACTCCGCCGCGTACCTGGAGCTGGCCAAGGCTGCTGGCAAAGGGGTGGCGGCCTACGCCTCCGCGGCGTCCAAGGAAGGGGGTGCGCCCTTTTGCTCGCGCGAAGAAGAGGGAGCGGCAGCGAGCGGAGGAGGAGGAGGGGGAGGAGGAGACGGGCAGCTCGGGCTCCTGCGCGCCGCTGTCCGCGGCGAGCGCGACCGCGCCCTGGCCGCCCTGTCGAGGGTCTACGCCGCGCTGCCGCTGAGCGACGTCCTGGCCAAGGCCGGGGAGGGCTCCTCGCGCCGCCGCGGTTCTGCAGCAGCGGTGGGGGTGGCGGCAATGTTGCCGCCGCCGGTCGAAGAAGAAGATGAGGTCCAAGAAGAAGAGGACGAGGACGACGACGAGGAAGACGAGGAGGGAGACGATGCCGCCGCCGTGATGTCTTTCTTCCCTCCCGCAGGAGCAGCAGCAGCTGGTGGTGGAGGCGACGGCGAGGGCGAAGGCGGAGGCGAGGAGGCGATGGAGCAGCAGCAGCACGAAGGAGGAGAAGGAGCAGAAGTCGCCGCCGCCGCCGATGCCCCGGAAGCCCCCGCCGACCCCGCCACCAGGGCGGGCGCCCGCGGCCTCCGCCCGCGCAATCCTCCCCGCGGCGACGGCGTCGGCGGCGGAGACGACGGCGAGCAGCCCCCTCCGCCGCGCCCGTCGTCGGGCCGCCGCGGCCAGCAGGAGCAGCAGCAGCAGCAGCAGCAGCGGCCTTCCTCTGCATCTCGCCGCGCTTCGGCCGCGGCCCGCGCCGCGACCGCCGTCGCCGTCCGCGCAGCCGCCGCTTCCTTCGAGGCCTCATTGCTCCCACCGAAGCTGGCGAGCGGGAAGAAGGGCGAGCAAGAAGAAAAAGATAAAGAGGAAGAGGAGGAAGAGGCAGAGCGGGCGCTGTGGTCACTAGCCGACGCCGCCTTTGCCTCGCTCTCTTCTTCCTCTTCGACTTGTTCCATCTCGTCGTTCGACCTCCCCTCCTTGGCCCACTCCACGCTCATCCGCATCGACGCAGTCGCCAAGACCGTTTCTTTCGAGAACGAGGCAGAGAAGAACGCGTCGCCCTCTTCTTCTTCCGTCTCGCCGCTCACGCTCCGCAAGCTCCGCCGCGCGCTCGACGCCGTCAACGAGCTAACGTGTCGCGTGCAGGCCGCGACGCACGCCGCCAGGACCGACCCGGAGATGGCGCGCAGGGCCTCCGAGAGGCTCCGCGGCGCGAGCGCGGCAGAGGAGACCGAGGCCGCGCGGGCGAGGGAGACCGCGCAGAGGCGGCAGCAGTAGCAGGAGCAGGAGCAGGAGGAGCTGCCGGGCGACCTCGCAATGATGAGTTGAATGCGTTTTTGTTTTATGTTTCTTTTCTTCGATTTGATTTGATTGACGTACCGCAGCGTTTCTTTGTTTTTATCTGTAGAGAGAGAGTCCCGGTTTGTAGCAAAAAAGAAAGAAAGAGAGAGAGAGAGAAAACAGAGAGAGAGAATAAACAAGGAGAAGAAATTAAAAAAAGAAACAAGGCTACACATGAAACTCCCCAAACTCCCTCCCTCCCCCTCTCTCCTCTCTACTTGCTCAGCCAAAGCTGCGTCCTCTTGGTCCTGCTGATCTTCTTCTGCAGCTGCAGCAGCCCGTACAGCAACCCCTCTGCCGTCGGCGGGCACCCGGGAACGTAGATGTCGACGGGGACGATCCTGTCGCAGCCGCGGACGACCGAGTACGAGTAGTGGTAGTAGCCCCCTCCGTTGGCACACGAGCCCATCGAGATGACCCAGCGGGGCTCGGGCATCTGGTCGTAGACCTTGCGGAGGGCAGGAGCCATCTTGTTGGTGAGGGTGCCGGCGACGATCATGACGTCGGACTGGGAAGAGAAAAAGAAGAAGTTTTTTTTTTTTTTTTTTGAGAGAGAGTCGTTTTTTTTGTGATTTGAGCCGAGGTCGTTTTTTCTTCTTTTTCTTTTCCCCCTTTTGTTCTTCCCTCCTGGAATCAAACTTTCTCTCTTTCTCTCCCATACCTGTCGCGGAGACGGCCTGAAGATGATGCCGAAGCGGTCGAGGTCGTAGCGGGCCGCGCCCGTGTGCATCTGGTCGTTGTGACGTTGAGAGGTTGAGAGGAAGGTTGAGAGAAAGAAAAGAAAGGGTGAGGTCGAGGTCGAGGCCGAAAAAAAAGAAACTCGCTCGCTCGCTCGCTGGCGTCATCGAGGAGGAACAAATCGAAAGCGCGCTCCTTTTTTCTGCACGTCGTGCTCCTCTTTCCGCGAATATCTCCATGGGGGCATCAAGATCTCGACAAATTCTACGCCCTCGAAGGGAAGGAATCGCTTTTCGAGGGAGCGAACACGGCAGCGCGAGGCATGGAAGAACGAGCTCCGCCACGACTGAAAAATCATCCTTTTCGACGCCGCCGCTGCCCTCGCTCCTGCTTCATCTCCTTCCTCTTACCATCTCGACCGCGCAGCACGCCAGGCCAAAGGTCATCGGCCACATCGACCCTTCGCGGGCCCAGTTGACGAGCGCGTCCACCTTGGATACCACGAACTCGGCGGCAGGGGAGTTGTTGCTGGACGCGTGAGCGGAGGAGGTGATAGAGCGATGGTGGTGATTGAGCGTCGCAACGGCGGCGGCGGCGGCCGGAGCAACAGACGAGGAGGAAGAGCTCGCGAGAGACGCAGAGCTCGACCTCAGCGCCGCGGCGGCGGCCGCCGGGAGCAGTAACGCGGTTGCTCGCGAGGAGGCGGTCATTGTCGAGGAGGGGGTGGAAGGGGAGGAGGGGAGAAGTTGACGTGCTCGCTTTTTTGAGCGATTGTGGGATTTTTTTCTTTCGACCTCGAAAAGGGAAAAAGACTCCCCCTCCCCCCCCCCTCCCGGGTCTCGTTTTACCGCGAAACCTGCAGCAGCGAGCGCCAGAGGGAGCTCGCCACTTCCATCAGCAATCAATGCTCGTGGCGGCGAGGCGGTCGGCGAGGATCTCTTCTCCCTCGCTCTCACTCTCTCCACTCTCATCACTCCCGCTGCTCCTGCTGCTGCTGCTGCTCCCGCTGCTGCTGCTGCTGCTGCTGCTCCCGCTGCTGCTGCTGCTGCTGCTGCTGCTGCTGCTGCTGTTGCTCCACTTTCTTCCCTCTCCTCCAAAGTCCCGCTTCTTCTCCTGCCTCTCCCTCTCCATCTTCTTCTCCGAAGCGAGCAGCGGAGAGCCGCGAGGGTGCAGAGACGGAAACAGCCACGACTCCTCGCCCTCCGAAGCGCCAGAGAAGGAAGCAGCCCGCGACTGCTCCTCTTCTTCTTCTTCTTCTTCTTCTTCTTCTTCTTCTTCTTCTTCGTCGTCGTCGTCGTTCAGAGGCCTTCTGCTCTTCCTCCTCCTCCGGGCTCGACTCTCCTCCGGGCTCTCTCTTTCCCTCTCCCTCTGCCTCTGACGCGTCTCCTCCTCCTCCTCCTCCTCCTCCTCCTCCTCCTGCGCTTCTCCCGCGTCGATGTCTCCGAATCTGTTGCGAATTTTTGAGAGCTCCAGCCGCGGGACAAAGGGTCGACTGCGGCGAGGGGTCGAAGAAGCCGGAGCGACGGAAGAAGCAGGAGCGACAGGAGCAGGAGCAGGAGCGGCGACGGCAGCGGCGACACGGGCCTCTCTCGCGGCCTTTCCTGCCGCTGTTGCCTCTGCCGCGGCCTCCAAAGCTGCCTCTTTGGCCGCATCTGCTGCCGATGGCTTGAAGGTGGCGTGGGGAGTAGCAGTGTTGATGCCACGAGGAGATGATTTAGAAACAGCAGGAGCTGCTGCTGCTGGTGCTTTCCTGTTCTCGTCCCCTTCCTTTTTCGCTTTACTGCTGCTGCTGCTCACCGCGGCGCCTCGCGCCACGAACCTGGGAGATCCAGCAGCGGCGGCCGCCTCCGCGGCCCTCCCCGCGGCCCTGGCGCAGGCCCGAGCCCTGCGCGTCGCCTCCGCCAGCGCGAGCGAGAGGAGCGTCGTCCTCTCCCGCAGCGCGGCGGCCGCGCGCCGCTCCCTCGCCAGCGCCCGCTCCGCCGCGGCGG
>Ga0114918_10004934_pt1 | contig 11518 bp, 13 predicted proteins | sample LantaG_FD_87015 | JGI IMG/M metagenome (GOLD analysis project Ga0114918, IMG submission 87015) | Deep subsurface microbial communities from Baltic Sea to uncover new lineages of life (NeLLi) - Landsort_02402 metaG | ecosystem: Environmental > Aquatic > Marine > Oceanic > Sediment | place... | reverse complement strand
CTCTCTCTCTCTCTCTCTCTCTCTCTCTCTCTCTCTCTCTCTCTCTCTCTCTCTCTCTCTCTCTCGCGCGCGCGCGCGCGCGGTCATTCTTCTCTCTCTCCTTCGTGTGCTTACAGAGAAAACAGAAGGAGGAGGATCACCACCTCGCTCCTCCTAAACCTCAAACGTCTTTTTCAGGAAGCTCCGCAGCGCCCTCCTCCCTTTCACCGCCGCCACCGTCCCAGAGTCGGGCTCGACGTTGGACGACTTCATCTTCCTGAGGATCTGGAAACCCCGCCCGACGTCCCTGGACCGCGCAGCGCAGGACAGGAGCACGTTGAAGGCCCCGACGGTGGGCTCGAGCCCGGCCGCGGCGCAGCGGTCGAGCGCCACGGCGGCGTCCCTCCAGCGCTTTGGCGACGAAGAGGAGAAGGTCGAGGAGGGGGAGGGGGAGGAGGAGGAGGAGGAGGAGGAGCTCGAGGCCGAGGCCTCCTCTGAAGAGAGTCCTCTGCTTTCTTCACCTCCGCTTCCACCGCCGCCACCACCGCTGCTCCCGCCTTCCAGCGCCGCTCTCAGCAGCGCGTCCATCGCCCCCTCCCCGGGAGGCCCCACCCCTTCGGGCGCCCCCGGACCGAAGAGCGCGTCGAAGGCGGCCAAAGCAAGATCGAACCTCGCCGACCGGCCGCACGCGTCGACGAGCGCGGTCGCGAGCCTCGAGTCCGGGAGCACCTCGCGGGCCTGGACCGCGTCCGCGACCTCGCGCAGGGCCAGCTCGGCCCTGCCCGAGCGGCCCAGGGAGGCGACCCTGCGGGTCAGGTCGATGAGGGCGGCTTTGCTGCTGCTGCTGCTGTTGTTGCTGCTGTTACTGCTGTTTGAGGAAGAAGGGGGCGAGGTCGAGGACGTCGCATTGCTCGTCGGCGACGGCGACGGCGACGGCGACGGCGATGATGATGATGATGATGATGATGATGATGATGATGCCGCCTGAATCGGCGCTTTTTCCCTTTCTTGTCGAGGACGGGTCGCGCTGATTCTAATCCCCGGGGTGGCCGTTCGAAGCGCAGATGCCGTGCATGGCGCGGCAGGGTGCAGGGAGAGGGCGCGGGACGGTCGCATCGTGCTTGGAACTTTTCGAGGTTTTGCACTTTCGAATTCGATTCCGATTTCTTTCGTCGAAAATGTCTGTCTGTGGGCCCTCTCTCATCACTCGCTCGCTCGCTTTCCTTTGCTTCCATCGCTCCTTGTTCTCCTTCCCTTTCTCTCTCTTTCTCTCTCTTTCTCTCTCTTTCTCTCTCTTTCTCTCTCTTCCCTTCTATCGCGGCTTCTTCTCCCACGCAGGAGCAGATCCTGGTCTCTTCTATTGTTGCTCCCAGAGTACAATCTTGGACGAGAGAGAAGCTTGAGAAAAAGCTACCGTGAGAAAAGGAAAAAAAAGGAAGCATCCAAAGGGCTCGTCGCCCTTTTTCTTCGTCTTGTTCTTCTTCTTTCGACCCTCAACCCCCCTCTTCCTCCCTTCTTCTTCTTCTTCTTCTTCGGCAAAAAAATGCCGCCCGCCCGCCGCCCCGCCGCGGCCAACAACCAGGTCGTCAGAGCGCACCTGTCCCGCAAAACCGTTCCCGCTTTCCTGTCGGAGCTGCTGAAAAAAGAAGAAGAAGAACAGGGTAAGAAAGAAGGAGAAGGAGGAGAGAGGCGGCGTCGCCGACCGAAGTCTCTTATCACTCTCTCACCGCAGGACTCCCTCCCCGCCGCTTCGGCCGCGCTCGCCGCGGCCCGGGTCCTCAGCGCGCCCGTCGTCGAGCCCTCGGGTAATGGGACCTTCCGCGGGTTCTTCGACGTCGCCGACTACCTCCGCGCGGTGGTGGAGCTCGCACGAGAAAAGTGCCCCGAGCTGCTGCCGCTCCTCGATTCTGCGTCGTCTTCTTCCGTTTCTCCTTCTGCTGCCGCTCAAAACTCCTCCTCTTCTCTCCTGCCCAAACTCCTCGAGGCGGCCAACGACGACCGCCGCCGCGTCAAGGACTGCGCCCACGCAGCGGGAGAGGCCTGGTTCCGGATCGGCGGCGACGACGGCGGCGACGAGGAGTCGTCTATGCTGGACGTCGTCGTCTCAGGCTTTCGAGCGACGGCCAGGGTTGGGAGGAAAGGGTCTTCCTCTTCTTCTGCTGCTTTTTTAGCTGCTGCCGCGGACCCGCTGTCGAGGCCTGCGCACAGGGTCGCGGTTTTCGGGATCGAGAAACAGAACGGAGGAGGAGAAGAAGGAGGAAAAAAGGAAAAGCCTCTGACGACGACAACAGCAGACGGCCCGGCCCTCTGCTGGCGCGTCCGAGGGGTCATCTCGCAGACTGACGTCATCTCCTACATCGCGCAGAGGTCGGAGGGGGAGTTCGAGCCGGCCCTGAGGCAGAGCGTGGCGGAATTGGGGTTTGCGCCTGGAGTGAATAATGGTGGCGCTGCTTCCGCTTCTGCTGCTGCTCCTCCTTCGTCGTCCTCGTCGTCATTGTCGCCGTTATCGTCATCTCTCGCCGCAGGAGGGGCCTCCTCTTCCCCTCTCGTCGTGCTCCCGGCCGGCACCCCGGCCCTGGCGGCCTTTGCCACCATGGTGTCCCGCAGGGCCAGCGCCGTGGCCCTGGTTGACGATGGCGACTGCGAAGGAATAGGAGGAGGAGCGCTGCTCGCCTGCCTGACAAACTCCGACCTCCGCGGCTTCCGCGGCGGCGACCACTTTGCCGCTCTTTTGAGGCCTGCGGCGGAGATCGCCGCCGCCGTCGCTGTCGCCGAGAGCTCTGGTTCTGACGGAGGGATCTGGGCCAGCGACGGGCCCCTGTTGAAGTCGACGGCGGCAGAAGAAGAAGAAGAGAGCGGCAGCCGCGACTGGAGGGCCCGGCTCGCGCCGGCGCGGGCGCGGCTCGTCTCCGTCGCGCCCGAGGCTTCGCTGGGCGAGGCCCTCCGCAAGGCGGCCGCGGCGCGCGTGCACCGGGTTTGGGTGGTCGACGGCGCCTCGGGGAGGCCCGTCGGGGTGCTGGGGCTGACTGACATGCTCCGCGTGCTGGTGCAGGAGGATGACGAGTAGAGAAGAAGAGAGTGTGAGAGGGAAGAGAAATTCCGGTGAAAAAAAAATTGAAAAATCAGAAATCGATTTCCTTGTTCTTCTTCTTCTTCTTCGAGCGCTTCATCTTTTGTTCTCTCCTTTCTCTCTTAACAGAGGAGGAAGAACACCTCGCACCTTGACCCTTAGAGGCCACCAGCGAGGCCTGCAAGCGCGCCCGAGAGGCGCCGCTTCTTGAGAGGTTTCTCCCACGAGAGCACTTTCATCGATCTGAAAACAGTTCCAATGCGCCGCCGCATCAACGAAGAGGAGAGCGACGACGACAGCGTGCTCGTAAGCAGCGATGAAGAAGGCGATGAGCAGCAGCAGCTGAGCGGCGACGAAGAGGACGGCTACGGCTCGCTGGAGGACGAGATGAGAGAGTGGAGAGAGACGGAGAGAAAGAGACTGGAAGCGAAGAGAGCATGGGCGGCTAGCCGCCGCCGCATGTCGCCGCCGCCGTTCAAAACGCATCTTCTCGCGCCGCGCCCTGCGTTGTTCCCTGCGAGTGCGTTCTATCTGTCCTTCTCGCTAACGATACTATTGACTTTTTTCTGCATGCCTGAAACCCAATCCACAGCTCGAGGCCCTCGCCGCTGCCCGCGCAGAGAGGGGCATTGCCGCAGATGACGACGACGAAGAGAGCGACGACGAAGACGAAGACGAAGACCAACCCCAGCCTTCTTCCCGCCTCGCCTCCACCCGCGACCGGCCCCCGACGTACGACGCGGACGCCCTCCGCGACGCCCTTGAGGACATCCGATGGGGCGGCGGCGCCGCCGCCGAATGGGCAGAGGCGCGCGCGGTGACCTCCGCGAGAACGGAAGACCCGTGCCCCGGAGCGGCCGTCGACGACGACCTCGCCCGGGAGCTGGCCTTTTACAGGCAGGCTCTGGCCGCGGCCCGCGCGGTCGCTGCCTCGGCCGACGCCGCGGGCGTGGCCTGGTCCAGGCCGCACGACTTCTACGCCGAGATGGTCAAGTCCGACGGGCACATGCAGCGCGTGCGGGCGCAGATGGAGCACGAGCGGTCCGCCATCGAGGCGGCGGGCGCGGCGAGGCAAGCCCGAGAGGCGAAGAAGTTTTCGAAAGAGGTCTCGGCCGAACGCAAGAAGGAGAAAGCAGCGAGCAAGAAGCAGGCGAGTGAGGGCATCGCCAAGCTCAGGGCCGACAGGCAGAGGGGCGGGTTCTCCGGGGAGCTGGATGCCGACGCTGCGCTGGAGGCGCTGGAAAGGCGCGGAGGGTTCAATGGCGGCGGAGATCGTGGTGGAGGAAGGAGGGACGGAGGAGGAGGAGGAGGAGGAGGTAGAGGCGGTGGTGGTTTCGGCCGTGGCCGCGGAGGAGGCAGCTCCAATTCCCGTGGAGGAGGCCGCCAGGCCCTCGGGCAGCGCATCTCCCGCGACGGAGGCAAGGAGCAGGGCGGCAAGCGCGCCTTCAAGGACGCCAAATACGGGAGGGGCGGCCGCAAGCGCGGCAGCAAGCAGAACGACGCTTCGTCGGCCGCCGACACCAGGGGCTTCAGGCCCGGGAAGTTCACCGAGCACTTCTCCGCGAGGGGTGGAGGCGTCGGCAAAGGAGGAGGAGCAGGTCGCGGGGGCAGATCTGGCGGGCGAGGCGGGGGGAGGCCGGGCAAGAGCAAGCGCGCGGCGACGAGGGGAGGGCGCTGAAGAGAGAGAGTTTTTATTTATTTATTTATTTCGTTTTTTTTTTCGCCTTCTTCGTCTTCACCGCTTCTTTCTCTTTCTCTTTTTTATTTCCGATTCTTAATGTTTCACGCCTTTTTACATACAATTTTTTAAAAAATGCAAAAGAAAAGAGAAAGAGAACGAGAAAGAGAGAGAGGTTTTCCAAAATACAAAACTATTCTTTTTGGTTTCCTTCTCCTCCATCTTCCTCTTCCTCTTCATCTTCTTCCTCTTCGACCGCCGCGGCCCTCTCGTAATACCTCGCAGCGAGCTTCCCTCTCCCTTCGTGCTCAGCCGCCTCCGCGGCTTCCTCCAAGAGCTGCGCCGGCGTGCGCTCGTCGCCGAAAAGAATAGGAGAAGGAGAAGATGCCACTCCTTCTTTCGCCTCCGCCTTCGCCTTCGCTGCCACTTTCTTGATCGCGAGCCTCGCTTCCGCCAGCGCCGCCAGCAGCTCCGCCTTGCTCCTCCCGCCGCCGTCGAGCGCCTGGAACTCCTCCTCCGCTGCCGCGATCCCTTCCGAGATCGAAGGAGCCAGAAAACGTTTGCGGTTTGAAGAAGAAGCGGAAGCGATCTCGAGAAACTGTTCTTCCGTCGAACGGTCTCCTCTCGCGGCCGCGGCGGCGGCGGCGACGGCAGCCGCGGCGCGGCAGCCGACGCGGGCTGCAGCCGCCGCAGCTGCCGCGGTGATGTCGTCGTTGAGCAGGGCGAGCTGAGCTTCTTCCTCTGCTTCTGCTTCGAGGTCTTGAGCTCGCTTCTTCTTCTTCCCGCCTTGCTCGTCTTCGTCTTCAGCGTCAGCGTCGTCAGCGTCATCGTTTTCCTCTTTTCTCTCCTTCGTCCTCCTCTCCTGCCGCTCCCTCCTCTCCTCGTTGGCGGCCGCCTTGACCAAACCCACCACCAGCGCCGACGTCGGCGGCACCCCGGCGGCGCCCCTCGCCACGGCCCCCAGCGCCGGCGGCCACCCCTGCGCCGCGCTCAGCCTCAGGTGGAACCCGCCGGCCCGCGCCGCCGCCGCCGCAGCCTCGGGCGTGTGCAGCTCGGCCAGCGCCAGCGTCTCGCCGTGGAGTCTGGCGGCGGCGTAGTGCAAGGGTGCGTGGGGGTGCGGCGAGCCCGAGGGGGCCGCTTCGGCGAGGGCGGAGATGAGCGTGGCGCGGTTGGGCGGGTCGGAAGGGTAGAGGTCGAGGTCGAGGTCTCTTTCGCCGTCGCCGTTTTCGTCGTCGTCGCCGTCGTTTTCTTCGTCGTCGCCGCTCGAGCTCGAGCTAGAACTGCTGCTACTTCCGTCTCCTCTTCCGCTTCCTCCTCCTCTTTTCGCGAAAGGAGGCATCATCGTCCTCGCCCTGGACAGGACCCTGGCCCTCGCCGAAGCCGACAGAGCGGCGGGAGGGGCTGATGAAACAGCAGCAGCAGCAGCAGGAAGAGGCGCAACGGCTTGTTCTCCGCTCGTCTTGTTGGGAGACACCGTTGCCGCCGACGACGAAGAAGAAGCGACTCCTCCGGGCACCGCTGCCGCCGTTCCAGCGGCCGCCGCGGCCGCCGCAGAGGCAGCGGCGGCGGCGGCATCGGCGTCCTCGTGGCACCTCGCAAACCTCTGCAGGCCCAGCCTCTGGCAGAGGCCGCTGCACTCGTGCGAGAGGAAGAACGCGGCCATGCCCCTCGCTCCCAGGTTGCCATCGCCGTAGCCTGAGAGTTGGAAAGTTTTTTCTTTTTTTAGAATTCGGGTCGACGAAAAAAAAAAAAAAAAAAAAATCTCTCTTCTCCTTCTCCTCCCCCTCTCTCTCTCACCCTTCCCGTCGGCCGTGTGAATCTGCGGGTCCGTCAGCACGTCCCCTACCCCTTGGATGTCGACGACCATCGACTCCCCTCCGGTGGCCTCGAAGGTGAAATGGGAGAAGCAGTGCGGGGTGAGCCTGCGAGATTCGTCGACGTAACCCAGGTTGGAGGAATGTTTCACGTACTCTCCTGGCACGAGCGACTCGATCAGGCATGTCCCGTTCTTCGAGATCGAGATCCCTGCGAGGTCGAGGTCGGGAGGGAAAGTAAAAACGGGTCTCTGGATCTGGAGGACTGCCGCAGAGAGCATGTCGATCTGCTTTGGAGGCGGCGGGACGGAGCGGTTGTAGGCCTCGCAGAGCCTCTTGGCGTCCATCTGGAGCTTGACGTCGTCTGTTAAGAAAAAATGGGGTGGTTGAGAAGAAAAAGAGCGCGAAAAGAGCACAAAAAAACAACGGAGCGAAACGGATGAGTGGAAGGGGAAGAAGAAGAAGAAGAAGAAAGAAGAAAATGGAAAAAAGATTAATTCTCTATTAACCTCCTCCCTCTCATCTCACCGAAGTACGCGCTGTCCGGGATCCCGGGCTTCTTGAACACCTTGGCCACGAAGTTGGGCGCCGATCTCCAGTCAAGCGGCTTCACGCCGGCCTCCCTCGCGCGAGAGGCCGCCGAGAGCTTCTTGAGGCGCAGGCAGCAGCGCATCGCGCCGGCGGCGAAGGGGCGGTCTTCCATCTTGATCAGGACCGTGTCTACCGTCCACTGCTCCCTGCCCGCGTCGTATCTGTTTTTTGTTTGTTTGTTTTTTGTTAAGTGAGGGGGAAAAGAGAGTGAGTTTTGATGAAAGGAAGGAAGGAAGAAAGGACCTTTTTTAAAAAAATGAAGAAATTTAAAAAAAAAAAAAAAAAAAAAACTCTCTTCACCTGTGCCTCAGCGCCAGCCTCGCCGGGCACCTCTGGGGGATCTTCCTGTCCGCCCACGGGTCCTCGAGGTACCCGCCGCAGCGGGAGGCCGCCACGGCGGCGGCCAGGGCGCGCTGCCAGTTGGCGCGGGCTGCGCGCGCGGAATGATGGAGGTGAGAGCCGCTGCTGCTGTCGTTGTTGCCGTTGCCGTTGCTGGTTGCTGCCGCTGTTCTGAGAGCTTCCGCCAGCAGCCCCGTGCCCCCGTGCCCGCTCCCGCCGCCGGCGCTGCCCACGTGCAGGATGGTTCCTGCGGCCGGGCGCGGGCTCAGGAGGAGGAGGTTCGAAGAAGGATCGCCGCCATCGGAGGAAGAGACGGAGCCGCTGTTGCCGTGGATTCCCTGGATTCTCCTCCAACCTCCTCCTAAGCCGCCTCCTCCGCCTCCTGCTCCAGCGCGGACCAGCAGCGCCCTCCCGTCGCTCCCGTCCGACGAGTCGACGAGCAGGTGCCGCTGCCTCGAGTGCGTGGCCTGGAGCTCCTCGTGGCGCGGGTGGTGGTGATGGTGGTGGTGGCGGCGGTGGTGGCGGTGGTGGTGCTGCTGTTGCGTCTGCTGCTCCGGCGAGGAAGAGCAAGGAGGAGGAGGGGAGCCTCCTCCTGCGCTCGAGCTCAGCCCCAGCGACTCCAGCGCCTGCTGCAGCAGGTCCGCGGCCGCGTCGGCGCCGCCGAGCAGCGAGCAGGCCTCTGCGACGACCGCGGCGAGGCGGCGGGCTGAAGAGGAGGAGACGGGGTCTTCGAGGTTGTCGAGAGCAGAAGCGAGGGCGGCATCGCCGCCGACCTGATCGATTGCAGCGGCACCATCGCCGTCGTTCGCCCTCGTCCCGTCGCCGTCAGAGGCGATCGCGCCTTCTCCTCCCGTGGGCGCAGTCTCAAGAGGGTCGCGCATCGTTCCGTGGGTGCTTGGAGGCGAGAGAGACACGGCCTCGCCTCTTCCAGAAGAGGTTCCTCCTCCTTCTTGTCGAAGAAGAAGAAGAAAGATGAGGGCGAATTATGCCATAGTGGGAGCTGCTCAAAGCTATTCTCACTTTTTTTTCTTCAAAGGAGGAAAGCAATCGCTCTCTTTTCTTCTCTCTCTTCTCTTCTCTTCTCTTTCCACCTCTTTTCCAATGGCTCGGCGCTACGACTCCCGCACGACCATCTTCAGCCCAGAGGGCAGGCTCTACCAGGTCGAGTACGCCATGGAGGCCATCAGCAACGCCGGCGCGGCACTGGGCGTGCTCGCGAGCGACGGCGTCGTGCTCGCCGCGGAGAAGCGGATCACTTCCAAGGTGAGGAGAAAGAGGGGTCGCCGGGTTCTTTCTCTTCCTTTCTTTCGATGTCCGCGATATCTAACGGACATCGAGAGCTAGGGACGAGAGTGTAGAGAAAAAGGAAATGCGGCGCGGAGAGTGAGGGAAAGAGCAGCGGAGGGGCGAAGAAAAGAAAAGAAAAAACGAATGGCCATCGATCGACCATCGATCGCTCAACCAAAAAAACTCTTTCTCCTCTCTCTTTCAAACAAACAACGACACGCAGCTCCTCGACACCAACGCCATCGGCGTCAGGAGGGAGAAGATGTACCAGCTCGACGGGCACATCGGCTGCGCCGTGGCAGGGATCACAGGTGAGGGCAGTAAAGACGGGAAGGAGAAGAAAGAGAGAGACAGAGAAACGAAAACTTGATGATGGCATCGAAGGGGGAAAAAAAACGCCGATCGCGCCTCTCGAAACTCATCAGAACCTCAACCTCAAAACCCTCTCTCCACAGCCGATGCCAACATCCTCATCAACTCCGCCCGCCTCGCCGCCCAGCGCCACGCCTTCGCCTTCGGTGAGCCCGTCCCCGTTGAGCAGCTTATCCGCGCCCTCTGCGATGCGAAACAGGGCTACACCCAGTTTGGTGGCCTCCGCCCTTACGGCGTCTCGCTGCTGTACGCGGGCTGGGACCGCGAGCGAGGGTTCCAGCTGTACCAGAGCGACCCTTCGGGGAACTACGGCGGGTGGAAGGCGACGGCGGTCGGGGCCGGGGCAGCCGCGGCGCAGGCGATCCTGAGGGCGGACTACATCAAAAAGGAGAAGAAGAGCGGCGGAGAAGGAGGAGCAGGAGCGAGCGAAGAAGAGAAAGAGAAGAAAGTCGACGAGGACGAGCGGCCGACGATCGAGCAGGCGCTGGCGCTCGCCGTCAAGGTTTTGTCCAAAACGATGGACTCTGCGGCGCTGACCGCCGACAAGGTGGAGCTCTCGACCATCACCAGGGACCCGGAGACGGGCTACGTGCGGTACAAGATCTACGACGCGGCCGACCTGGCGCCGCTGCTGGAGGCCGCGAACGTCGAGGCGGCCAAGGCGAAAGAGGCGGAGGACAAATAGAGATTTTTTTTCGTTTTTTTCTCAATTTTTTTCTGTTACCTTTTTTCAACCCCTTCCGCTGCATCATTTTTTCTATTTTTTCTCTCTCTTTCTTCGTGTGTCTCGATCGAGCTCGCTTTCCTTTTTACAGCGAGAAAGAAGAGAAAAAAGGCCTCTTCACTTATAATACGCGTCGAAGGTGCGCTCGGTAAAGTCGCCAAAGGTGTCCCCGGGCCGCCAGCGCGCGACGCCGACGGATTCGAGCGACAGACGGACTGGAGCGACAGAGGGCTCCAGGGGGGCGTCCCAGCGGGGCTGCATGAATAGCGCGAAGGTCGAGCGGGAGATCGCGTTGTTTTCCTTGTTCGATTTCGATTTCTTGATTCCTCGAACGCAATGCGGTGCCGCCACGATCGCTCCACCGGAGAAAACCTGCGCGGCCTCTCCGGCCTGCACCGCCACGCAGCCCTCCGGGATCGAGACGCGCACGGCAGGAGCCTCTTCGCTGTCTTCTTCTTTTTCCTCGTTGTTGAAAGCTTCTGGTCCCGTTTCTCCTGCAGCAGAGCTGCTGCGCCGCCGGAGGTCGCTGCCCTTCCAGCCGCGCCGCGGCCTGATGTACAGCCCCGCGCCGCTTCCGGGGTCGGGCTCCACCTCCCTGCCCTCGGCGTCCAGGAACATCGCGCGGACGAGGGCGGTCAGGGCCCCGGAGTCGACGTGCCAGCCGCACCAGTTGTCTTCTTGTTCTTCGACTTCTTCCTCTTCTTCCTCTTCGACTTCTTCTTCATTTTCGTTCTCGTTCTCGGGGGGAGCAGCAGAAGCAGAAGCGGCAGCAACCGCAGCTTTCTCTTCCTCTCCCTCTCCCTCTTCTCCGCAGAAGCTCGTGTTCCTCTGCCCCGGGGGGTAGTAGTACAGCAGCCTCCCTTTCGCGGCGTCCCCGGACTCGATCAGGGAGCGGAGAGTCGTCGTCGTTGAGGTTGAGATTGTTGTTGCTTTCGTTGTCGTCGTCGCTTCCTTCGCGTCGTCGCCGTCGTCGTCGTCTTTGCCCTTTCCTGCTTCTCCTCCTTCCGCCGCCTCCCTCCGCTTCGCCTCGAGCATCGCGTCGCAAGCCCCAGCCACGGCGAGCGCCGCGTCAGCCAGGACCCTCCCGAGCTCCCTGAAGGCCGGCCTCAGCTCGGGCAGGACGCGAGGGTCTTTCGGCCAAACGTTGGCTCGGCAGACCCCGGGGAAGCGGGCGAGAGCGGCAGCTGCAGCAGCCCTTTCCGCCGCTGCTCCTCCTTCTTCTCCGCTTCCTCCTCCATCTCCTCCATCTCCTCCATCTCCTCCATCTCCTCCATCTCCTCCTCCCAACTCCAGCGGCGACTCCTTCCCTTCCGGCAGCAGGGGGTTGGCGTAGAACGACCCCTTCCGCACGTCCGCCCTGCCGTCTGACAAAAACTCTTTCCCGTGGCTCCAGCCGAAGTTGAACCTCGACGGCGGGTCCTCGAGCTCGCGGCGCTCGCGGGGAGGGAGGGAGGTGAGCTTGGGCGCGAGTGGGAGGAGCCTGGCGCGTGCCGGTTGGAGGCCTGGGACGCCGGAGACGGCGATGACGCCCAGGCCTCCGGGGCCGTAAGCCTGTATTGGGGTGGTTCGGTTGACGGGAGGGGGGGGGGGGGGGAAGGGAGGGGGGAAGAAAAAGGAAAAAAAAAAGAGGGGGGGCGGGGGTGGGGGGCGAATGAGTGGGCTGG
>Ga0114918_10004933_pt1 | contig 11518 bp, 12 predicted proteins | sample LantaG_FD_87015 | JGI IMG/M metagenome (GOLD analysis project Ga0114918, IMG submission 87015) | Deep subsurface microbial communities from Baltic Sea to uncover new lineages of life (NeLLi) - Landsort_02402 metaG | ecosystem: Environmental > Aquatic > Marine > Oceanic > Sediment | place... | reverse complement strand
CGATGATGATGATGATGATGATGATGATGATGATGACGATGATGATAATGTAACAGAAGGTGACGATGACGCCACTCCTGTACTGCCAAAACCTAATGCTACTATTGGTGATTCTTCTATTTCACCAACTAATGAAGCTGAAGGTGATCCAGAAGAAGTTAGTCTTGATTCTGAGCCAGAAGAAGAAGGAATGGCTCCTATGCCTCCAGAAAGAGTTCCTGCAGCAGTTGGATCTGGTGAAGTAGCTCCGGCGGAAGTAGAAGAACCTCTAGAAGTTCCAGGTGCAGAAGTATCTGTAGAAGAACCTGGCATGGGTGTAGAAGAACCTATTGATATGGAAGAATTCGGAATGGGTGAAATGGAAGAAGAACCTGTTGCCGATATGGAAGAACCTGTTGGCGATACTAGTATGGATCTTCCAGCTGATGGTGCAGAAGAAGTTGTTCCTGGTGGTCTTGAAGGTGGACTAGATCCAGAAGAGCCAGAATTGGGTGAAGGTCTATATGAAGAAGAAGATCTAGATGCTGATCCTATGGCAGAACCAGCAGAAATTGATGGACCTGAAGGTGAATTAGAACCTGAAGAGCCAGAAGATGATGAATTAGAACCTGCTGAAATTGAAGAAGAAAGTATTTCTGCTTATGAACAAGCAATTGTAGCTAGAAAGGGCGTTGAAGAGAGTGTTGTAGAAAGACTTCTTAGAGAGATGGAAAACTTTGACGAGTCTTCCGCAGAAACATTAAGTGAATCCCTAGATGATCTTGATGACTTATCTCTAGATGATCTCCTAGACGACTAAAATATAGTCATTTTATGCCGGAGAAGGGTGTACAAGCCCTTCTCCGGTATTTCTACATATATAAAGTTGGATTAAGGAACTGGTAATAAAAAAATAAGAACAAACTATTATAATATTTACAGTTGTTATTGTAATTAAATCGAATAGGAGTTGAATATGAGAAAATTAGTTTTCTATCAAAAGAATTCTAATAAACCAATTGTAATGACAGATAGAAGTGCATCTGAATCTATAGAAGATATTAAGGCTAATCTTCTTGAAGTTATGGGGTCACATATTATTAGTAGCATTCAAACAGATAGTGATCTTTTTATATTTCGACCAGATGATATATCAGGTATTATGATAACTGATCCACAGAATAAAAATTCAGACAAACTATCCGTTCCTAATAAATACTCTAAAGATTTAGATGATATATCTATTGAATCATGATTATAGAAATTTTACTACTTAGTATTCTAGTACTATTAATATTTGTAACTATCTCGATACTTACAATTATTAAAAAATTAGCAAAAAATTACATGCTAGTAGTTAAGCATACTGAACATATAGTTATGTTAAATACATTTTTAGAAACTACATACGAAGTAGTTTATAAAGAACAAATTGTTTCTTTTTCTGTATCAGGGCATAAACCTGATAATGAAACGTTTGAAACAATTAGAAGAAATTTCATTAAGCTATCTCTTCAAATGATGGGTACGCTTATAGTAAACGAACTTATAAGTTTCTATGGTTCACATGAAACTTTAATTAAAAACATAGACATATTCTTCCGGATGAAATCTGACAATGATGAATTACTGGAGCTAATGCAAGACGTTAGTTCTAATAATGAGGAAGCATAATTAAATGCCAGAGAAAAGTTTAAAACAGATATTCAACAATCTAAAAGCAGGGATTGTTGGTACGAAAACTGCTAAGATTGATAGTCAAATAGATTCTGCGTTTAAGTCCATCCAATCTGTTAGCCGAGTTGTTGACAGAAATATCTATATGGACACCATGAAGAATATGATGAAGAACATCGGTGGTTCAGAAGAGAATGCAGATGATATACTGAAGGACATGAACCAGGTATATGGTATGGAGTCACTTCAACAAGGAGATAGATTACAACGTTATAATGAATATGAGCAAATAGTGACAAACATTGCTTATTGTAAAAGAGCTTTGAAAGTACTTGTTGATAACATTTTATCACCGGATGATATTACAAAAAGAACAATTCAATTTCTTGCAACAGATGAAGATGGAAATGTCAAAGAAGATAATGACGAAACTATCATCGGTCGTCTAAGAGATATTAAATCACACCTTCATATTGATAAGCACATTGACAAACTAACTACGTGTACTATGAAGAAAGGTGATTACTTTGTAGAAATATTACATTCTCCGAAAGGTGAAAACGCATTATCAATCATTTCTGAAAATGCTATTATTGATGAAGAAGATGATCGTATCACTAAAGAAGATGCTGAATTTGTACTTAGTAATAAAGATGTTTACAAAGATATATGTACTGTAACTGAATCTATAGACATTACTCATAAAAAGGTTACAGAAAAGAAAAGAGTAACATTTTCAGTATATGAATATGCACCATTTGGCGGAACCTTATCTGGCGGAAGTCCGAAGATATATGGCGGCGGAAGTAATTATGTAAAAGGTGGTCAAGCAACCACTCATCATAAATACAATAGATCTCCAAGATCTAAAGCTCCGCAAATAACAGATAGTGATATCGAAGATCCGTATGATAAAAAGAAGATGAATGCGGATGAAGAACCAGAACAAGAGTTTGGTAGCAAGTATGATCATATTCAAGAGAATAAACCAGTAGAATTAAAAGATATATTTCTTGCATTACATGATCCGAAACATGTTATTAGATTAGAAACTGAAAGATATCGTACTTGTTTAGGTTATTTAGTATTTCCGAAAGTTGACATATACAGTGTTAATTTCAGTACATCATGGACTATTCAAACTAATGATGTAAATGCAATATGTCAGAAAATTATTGATAAGATGCAGGAAACTCTACAGACTGGTCAAGATATACTTCCTGATATGGGTGATCTAAGATCTGTAGTTGCTGCATACTTGAAAGTAGTTAAAGACAATGAAGACGTAAAGGTTAGATATGTACCTCCACATATGATGTCTCATTGGAGATTAAATACTGATAAATTTGATCCTTATGGAGAAAGTATATTTGAAAGTGTAAAGTTTGATTGTAAACTTCTTATGGCTTTAAAGACTGCCACAACAATCAAACGTCTTACAAGTGCAACAGACAAGAGACTTATTTCAGTGGAAACAGGTCTTCCTAGAAATGCCAAAAATTTAGTAGAAATGCTAAAGGAAGGTTTAAGGAAGAGAAAGATTTCTATTGATCAATTTGGTAGTGTAGATACTATTCCATCTCATATAGCTACGTTTGAAGATATTTACATTCCAATGAGAGATGGTAAGAAATTTGTAGAATTTGATCATCAGCAGTTTGGTATGAATCCTAGTGAAGATATTGAACCTCTGAAGTTCATCAGAGATAATATCGTAGCTAACTTATATGTACCTGCACCATTCTTAGGTTTAGAAGAAAATGTTTCAAATAGAGCACTTTTGACTGTAGAAAACATTATGTTTGCTAGGGCGATTATTTCTTACCAAAGAGAATTTTCTGACTTACTTAAAGATCTATTTGAAAAAATATATAATTTGCTAAATCCTCGGAAGTTAGCAGATCTTGAAAATATAAGAATAACATTCCCACCACCAAAGGCTAGTCCGTTCGAGCATCAGATGGAATACATTGAGCAAATGCAAAGAATTATTGAAGCATTAGGTCAATTGGATATTCCTAAAGAATGGCTTAAGAAACATTATCTTCCTGATTTCCCTTGGGCTGAAATTGAAAAATTTAAGGCTAGTGAAAACCTTAAAAATGAATTAGGTGAAACTAAAGGTGAAGATGATGCTGCAGGCGGATTTGGAGGCGGTGGCGGTGGTATGGGATTTTAAACGAGAGATATCATATGAGATTAAATATAGTTTCTAGTTTTCCAGAGTTGCGTGAAAATTACTATCTAGATTCTATGATAGAATCCGAAGATGATTCTCTCAAAGAAGCTCCAGCTGAACCTGAACCACCAGCTCCAGAAGCTCCAATAGATCCATCTGCAGGAGCTATGCCAGCATTACCAGGTGGTGACCCAAGTATGGGTGGCGATCCTGCAATGGGAGGATTCGGCGGTGACCCATCTATGGGTGGTGGTATAGGAGGATTTGGGGAAACTGAAGAAATTAAAACCCCAACAGAACTTGGTAGAATTTATGAATTGAACAAGATATATTATCGTATGTTTACAATTCATAAGATTTTACGAAACAATCCTGACAAAGATTTAGACGAACTTAAGAAGATGACTTCAGAAGCATTTGATATCTATCGACTAATTTTGAACAATATTAAGAGCTATAAAGACCAAGTAGATAATATCATTCTTACGTACTATGAGTTTATAGGACGACTAATTTTAATTTTAAAGAAGTACTATATAGAAAAAAGTAAAAAGTTTATGGTTTCTATGTAGAACAAAATTAAAAAATGAGTTTCATATATGCTATCAACACTTAGAGAAGCAACAGTATTTGCTAAGCCAGAGAAGATTAAAAAATATCTCGATGGCAAGGTAATCTTTGAGACTTATCTACAAGAAGCTGAAGAGCGCAATCAAAACAAACGTGTTTACCCTAAAGATGTATTAGAAGAATCATTGAAAAATATTGGGGATAAAATTAGAAAAAGAAACTTCTTGGGCGAATTAGATCACCCCATTTCAACAAATCAAATAAGACAGACAACTGTTTTATACAAAGAAGTTTCTCATATTATACGTGAATATGGTTGGGAAGGTAATCTGTTACGTGGAGTAATAGAAACTACTCCGTATACAGAAAACGGAAAAATTTTATCTGGATTGATTCTCGATAGAATCCAAGTTGGTTTCTCTCTTAGAGGATTAGCTGATGTTCAAGATAATGGACAATTTCAATTAGTCATGTCGCCGCTGATCACAATAGCATATGATTCAGTTAGTGAACCATCAAATACTAAAGCAACAATTCAAGAAGTTAGAAATGAAAGTGTAGTACGAATTATTAAAGAATCAAAAACTATGATTTGTACAGATGATGGACATTGTTATCTCCCTGATTATTTTGATCAACTAGTTGAGCAAAGCGTAATTAAACTAAAAAAGAAATATTGGTAAGATATAAGGATTCTAATCATGTTCACAAAAAATACACGAAAACTTTTGAAGAAAGCTCTTCAACGCACACTAGCTAACAATCAAAAGATTGTTAAAGAATCAAATCAAGTAGTTGATAAATTCTTATCTGAAGAAGCTACATATGAACAGATGTTGAATCTAGTATATAATCAAGAATCATCTACTACTTATATTGAAGCTGAATCATTAGAAGATATTGCAAAGAAAGTTAATATTGTTAATGATATCAGACCAAATGTGATTAATACTCAAGCATGGTATGCATTTTATAAAGAAGAAGCAGCAGGTAGACATGCTTTAGATTGTGTAGCTGAAGCTGTGGCTGTAGCATGTAAATCAGATAATGATGCAGTTGCATTCAATTGGATTAATAAGTGGGTTGCCCTTCATGAAGAATTCAAACCAACAGGTCAAGATCCGAATGCTGAAAGAAGCAGACTTAAGCGTCTATGGAGAGGTATTTGGATGGGATTGAAGAATGACGTAAGAGTAACCTTAAAATGGATGAATCCTCTTAATCTTCCTAATACTATGTGGGGTTCAGCAGTCAATCTTGCAAAGCAGATAGCAAGAAAAGGAACTGGTAAAAATCCTGAAGCAAGTCGAGATTTTCAGAAACTTGCAATGGCAATTAAGAACGGTAAAATTAAATCTTCTAAAGAATATGGCGAAGCTAAAAATCAAATCTTGAAAAAGCACGGACTAAATCAATTTAAACTATATGGTAAAAGATCTTAATTTGATTATTTTAAAGATAACTACATAATAGATTATTATATAAAAGGGATCATCACAATGCTTAAGCCTCAAGACAAAAAAATTATGGAATGGTCAATCAAGAAGGCTCTTCTAGAACAGTCTGCTACTATGACCGAGAACAAACAAGTAGCTGAAAATTTCATCGTATCTGAAGCTACTTATGAACAGCTCTTAAACTTAACCTTCAATCCATTTGATAGAGATGACGTTTATATGGAAGCTGAGGATCTTGAATCATTAGCCAAACATATTGTATATGAAATCTCTAAACCTGCCCCTGTAAAAGATCTTAAATTAAATGAGAAGTTTAATCTTCTTAAAGGTCTGTTAGAAAATGGAAAAATTGGTCAGGTTAAGAAAGTTAATGTTCAAGAGGCTGCTAGTGTAAAAGCAGAGAGTGATGCTTCCGCTGTACTTAAACAGCATATTGACAATAAGTCTAAGAAGGGTGTACAAAGTAAGATTGTAGCTTCTGAAGCTGCTTGTTGGTATCTTTATAAGAAGTTGAGAACATCTGGTAATAGTCAGAAAGCCTCAACTATTATGGTTGCTGAAGCTGCTGCTAAGTGTGGCGAAAGTCAAGTAGCAGAAAGATGGCAACAACGAGCTCTAAAAAAAAAGTTCAAGTAGTTGAAGAAGCCTTAGGTGCTTTAATTACTATCGGAACAGCTCTATTCTTAGCAGGTATTGCGAAAAAAGTTAAAGATTTTAGATTTGAGAAAATAGCTAACAAGTCAATAAATACAATTGTAAATGATCATGGAATGACTAAAGCTATAGCTGTTCTTAAATATAAAGCTGATGTTGCAATTAATGAAAAACTTGAAGCCATGTACAACAAAATGGGTACTAATAAAGTTGCATTTGGTAAAGAAGGTAAGAAGTTCAATAAACAAGTAATTGATATGGAAATTGGCGTATTCAAGTCTCAAGCTAACGCTGTAACTAATTTGAAGAAATTAGCTAAATCTGATTCTGATAAAACGAAAGTTGTTAAACGACTACAAAAAATACAAAAGTCTCTAGCTAAACTAAATGCTGCAAAATCTAAGTATGCTTAAGTAAATAATATAAAAATTCAAAGGGCTTTCCTCGTTTGAGGGAAGCCCTTTTTTCTCACGATACTACCTCAGTTCCGTGAAATAACTTTATTGTACTAACAACGGACTTTGATTTTTTTGGAGAAAAGGTAACATTTGTATAGGTATTTATTTACTGATATAACATATGAAACTAAAAAGAGGGATTAATTGTGAAAGTTAAAATTGAAAAAGATACAGATAATACTACTGAACAAACTAATAAATTATCAGCATCGCAATTTATTTTTGAATCAGTTAAAAATACATTGAGCAAAGATCAATTCGGTTTGTTCAAAATCAAAAGCTCAAATACTATCACAAAACAAACTCAAGCCTTTAATAAAAAGATTGAGAAACTGATTCAATTGAAATCTGCTGGTTCTCAACAAGTAGAACGTCTCACACAAGAAATCACAGAACTGAAAACTGAAAATGAAACTGCTTTAAATAAATTTAGGAATAAGTTACATGTTAATTGAAATTTCAAACATGCGTGATTTTACACACCTAGACGATACAGCAGGTTCAAAACTTTTCCTAATGGAAGAGATTATAGAAATTTTCATGCCTCTTTTTGATGAAGAGATCAAGAAAAAGGAGAGGCGGCTTCAAGAAACTCGTAAAGATTATGACATTCTGAAAAACACTGTGCTACAAACAAAATCTGAGTTGACAAGCATTAATCAAGAGCATAGAAAAGAGCTCCTTAAAAAAGCTCTGCTTGATGAGCTTGATGTTATGTTCGACAAAGATATTGTCTATGGCAGTATTAAGAATGCTATAATTGAAATGATCGAAACCATTGACCGTGTTGATGTAAGTAGACTTGAAGAAAATATAGATCTGTCAAAACGACTGATCTATAAAAACGTCCGAAGAGTAATATAAAGAGGTTACATAAAATGGCTATTAAAGAACTTTTAATGGAGTCCTACAAGACTACCAAAAAGATGACATCAATCGATCCATCAAAGCCTGGATCAATTCGTCAGATTTGTGCTGATGATGAAACATTTGATGTTTATGTAAGATCCCTATCAGAAGGTCTTGATAAGGCTCATGTTGCTGGTTTTACGCAGTTGGCTCAGAATACTCGTAAGGCTCTGTTAGAAAACTCCATGTACTCCTTAAACCCATACGAAACTCTAGCACTTCCTCTACTACGTGTATTCTACCCGAAGACTGTAGCTAAAGAGTTGGTAACAGTAATTCCTATGGACAAGCCTGAAATTATCAGAGGTTTCGTACGCGCTACCTTTAATAAGTTTGGTGATGCCAATAATTACTCCGCACCTTCCTCAACTGATATTTCTCAGGGTCCTCAGGTTGGTGTACCTGTAGCCGCTGCCGCTGTTGTTCCTTCCCAAACTGACATTCTCCTAGCTGCTGGACTAACATCCGATGTAGCACATATCGAGAAGGTCTTTACAATTGTATCTGTTACCGATGGTGCAGAGACTCTTACTGTTAATGTTGAACCTACTGTAGACGGTGAATTCTCATTCGCAGTTTCCTTTGCTGCTGGCGATGATGTCATTACTGGACGTATTGACTATCTAACTGGTATTCTGGATGTTGCTTGTGTTTCCGGTAATGCTACAAGCATTAGCTACACAGCTAGTGTATCCCTAGAAGAAAACACAATTAACCCACGCGTAAGCTTCTCCATTGATAAGCTTCGTTTGGTTGCTAAGGATCGTCAGATCTCTACTGAATGGACAGTTCAGTTCGAGCAAGACATTAAAGCCCTGTTTAATGTCAACACTCAAGCAGAACTTGTTTCTGTAATCGGTCAGCAAATTGTGCTTGATATTGATCGTGAAGTAGTTAACTCATTAATCTATGCTGCAGAAACATTGGCTGGTGCAACTCACGTTGATACCTTCTCCAAGACTCCGCCTCCAACTTATACTTGGGGTCCGAAGATGTGGCTAGAGAACATTACACCTAAGATGAATACTCTTAGTGCTACTGTTTATAATGATACTAATATTGCTGCAGCAAATGTAGTTGCTTGTAACCCGCTTGACGCTGCAATATTTGAGTCCCTACAGGATTACCGTTACATTGGTGGAAGTTCAGAAGATGGTGATCTTGGTTATGAATCCGCAACTGTATCCCATGGAAAATGGAAAGTTCTGGTTTCTAACGTAGTTCCTGCTGGTAAAGCTCTGCTTATTTATAAACCTACCGAAGAAATTCGCTCAGTTTATATCTTTGCACCTTATGTTCCGGCCGTATTGACCCCATACCCACTTGGTAACATCCCAAGCCTTACGGTATTAAGTCGTTACGGCACACAATTGATCCGTCCTAATGGTATTGCTGTACTTAATATTACTGCTTAAGTAATATTATAAGTTAGTTTCTAGTCCCTCTTGACTTTTTTGGAGTCAAGAGGGACTAAACTATGCAATGAGGAAATGAGTTTAGTATTTATTTTAGTATGAATAAATATTAAAGGAGTTATTATGTTAGACAATTTGAATATTAATCTATTAATCAAAATAGCAGAAAATACTAAACCTAAAGGATTAACCAGATGTTTGTCATGTAAACATCCAGAACTTTACTCAAAAATTAAAAGCATTCAAACTGATATGTGTTTAAAAAATTTTTCTGAATGTGTTTTTAGAATAATCAATAATATAACCGACAATCTTATTTGTCCTGCATGTAATAAGACTACCTTGAAATTTAAAGGATTAAATGAAGGGTATCAACAAGAATGTGGAAAATGTTCGATTGCTGAAAATTTAAAAAAGGCAATGCTTGAAAAGTACGGTGTGGAAAATGCATCCCAGATTAAAGGTATACAAGAAAAAAAGAAACAAACATGTCTTAAAAAATATGGTGTAGAACATCATTTTCAAATAGATACAATTATTGAAAAACGAAAAATTACATGTAGAGAACGATATGGTGTTGATGCACCTTTGCAATCACAACAATGTAAAGATAAAGTTAAACAAACATGTCTTAAAAAATATGGAGTTGACCACCACACTAAAACAAAAGAAGTTCAAGACAAGAAAAAAGAAACATGTATCAACCGATATGGCGTCAGTAACGTTATGCAGAGTGATGTGATTAAAGATAAAGTTAGAACAACATATTACACAAATTCAAATTTTTACGAATATGGTCTAAAATTAGTTAAATCCAAAGGATATGAACTAATCGGAGATTATTCAAGTGCTCATAGTGACATTACAATAAAGTGTGATATTTGTGATCATATATTCACAATCATGTGGAATAGCTTTCAACAGCACAGTGCGGTATGTCCGCAATGTTTTCCCAAACATCATGGATTCTCTAAACAAGAAAAGGATATAGTTGATTATATTAAAACTTTTATAGATCCTTCAAATATTATTGAAAACACGAAAAAGATTATTACTCCTTATGAATTAGATATTGTAATACCTTCAAAATATATTGCTATTGAATATTGTGGATTGTACTTCCATTCAAGCGGTCCTAATTCACATGACAATAAAGATGATAACTATCATTATAATAAAATGAGGATGTGCGAGGATAAAGATTATCGTCTTATAACTATATTTGAAGATGAGTGGATTTTAAAGCAAAATATAGTCAAGTCAAAAATAAAACAAATCTTAGGTAGTTTTGATGGGGACAGAATATATGCTCGGCAATGTAAAGTTGGACAAATTTCATTTAAGCATAAACAAGAATTTTTAAATCAATATCATTTACAGGGAGATTCAGTATCATCCATAAATCTTGCATTATTTTATAATGATTGCATTGTCTCTGTCATGACATTTTTGAAAGCAAATAATAAATGGGAATTGAGTCGGTATTGTTGTAAGGAGAATGTTCAAGTGGTTGGAGGCGCAAGTAAATTATTATCACATTTTAAAAATAACAATGAATGGAATCATATATTCACATATGCTGATAAAAGATGGTCTGATGGATCTTTTTATAAAACATTAGGATTCTCGTCTAGTAAAGAAACTGCTCCAAATTACTGGTATTGGGGAAAAGGAATATTAGGAAGAAAACATAGACTAAATTATTCTAAAAAGAATCTAAAACATATGAATTCATATGATCAGAATTTAACTGAATTTCAAATTATGGCACTAGAAAAGTATACATGGATATATGATTGTGGTAATTATAAATTTAAAATGACTAATTAACTTTAAATCCCTTCAAGACTTCTATGTTTTGAGGGGATTTTTCACGTCTTAAAGGAATTAATATAAGTGTGAGTTACTATATATATTTATTTTAAATAAAGGAAATGTACTTCTATAAATTCTCTTTTAACTTTTTGAGTTAGAGGGGAGTTTGTTATTATTATGAAAGGTTATAACTGTTATTTTTTATTCGTTGGAATAAAAGGATTGAATATGATATGTAAGATATGTGAAAGAGATATTACATCAAATGGCAGATTAATGGTTCATGTCAAAAAAACTCATAAGATTGAACCAAAAGATTACTATTATAATCATATTAACAATTCAGATGAAAATTGTCCCATATGCGGAAATCCAAAAAAATTTTTAAATTTTGACAAAGGATAT
>Ga0114918_10004932_pt1 | contig 11520 bp, 10 predicted proteins | sample LantaG_FD_87015 | JGI IMG/M metagenome (GOLD analysis project Ga0114918, IMG submission 87015) | Deep subsurface microbial communities from Baltic Sea to uncover new lineages of life (NeLLi) - Landsort_02402 metaG | ecosystem: Environmental > Aquatic > Marine > Oceanic > Sediment | place... | reverse complement strand
GCAACATTTAACACTGGTATATCTGTTGGGCAAATAAGTGGTTCTCTTTTAAATACCTTTGATTCACTTATTTTTGAAGTGAATTTCGAATTAGAATTCTCAATTAAAAACTTTGCCAAGTTTAATTCTTTAGCCATGGTTCCTCCTAATAACTAAGTAATTTTTTCATTTTTGATACTGATAAGTTTATTTCTCCCCAACCCAACGCATCAAAAAATCTTTGTATGATTCCTAAAAATGATTTTTCAAACTGAAGATCAAAATCAATTTCAAATATGTCTTTAAACTCTTCAGGATATTGATTAATAAACGCTACAACATTTTGTTTGAGAAAATTAGTATTTTCCTTTACAAACACAAATTTTAATTTTGTTCCATTATTTACTGGAATAAGATGAGTAAATTTATTTTTAGCAATCGTATAATTGTAATTGATTGCTGCTCTAGCATGCATAGGCACACCGGATTTGTAAGTTAACCCATCTTTTAAATATGTTTGCATAGGTTCAGCATACTTCGTATATTCAGATATTCCTCGTGGTGACGAAATGTCACTTATATCCTGTTGTCTAAATTGTTTCTTGATTATTCTTAATTTAGTCAAAACCGTTTCTTTATCTTTAGTGTCAAAAATTAAATCAACAATATTAGGAAGTATTTTCCTATTAAACGAAGGAGTGCTTGTCTTAATAATTTCTACACCCGTAACTTTCATGTAAGGTTTATCATAAATTTTACCTTCATCATCTTTTATTTTAGTAACATATTTCTTTTTTGCTAAGATAATCATTGCAGTGATTACCTTTTCCTTCTCAAAATCAATAATCTGTTTCACTCCAAATTGTTCAGCATAAAAATTGAGTATCTCCGAGAAGAACTGTTTCAAAAAATCTTTGTTAAACTTATTAATCCAATTCACAAATTCATTATCATCCTTAAAGTTTAATCCCATTTTTTGAAACATTTCATCAAAACAAAAATAGTTGGAATCCGTATCAATGAGTATACAAGGATCTTTCTCCAATTTATTCTTTTCATCTTGAACAGGAAAATAATCCTCATTTTGCCAAAAATAATTCTTGAAATAATCATTTGTAGTATTTGACAAATACTTAATTAAATGTTGGCTAGATAAGGTAATTGTCATTGCACACTTAATGTTATAAAGATGAAAATGCTTATTTCCAAGAACTCCATACATACTATTAATTAAAATTTTTCGAATTTGCTGTTGTCTATCGTAATATGTTTGAAGATTGGTATCACCTTTATCTCTAGCTTCATACATAAGCTTCTTCATTTCTTTACGTTCATCAAAAATCTTCTTCACGATTTTAGATAAAATACTAACCTTATCTTTCCTATAATATACTCCGCCAACCTTAAATTTCTCTCCTCCAGCAATAGTCCAAGTTTTATGTTCGGATAATGGAGTTGAATAACAATATTTCTTTTCTTCTTCAGTTGGATTTTCAATCAATGTATCAGGACCTATATTATATTCCATCAGCATGTGCGGATACATACTGGCAACGTCAAATGAAACTATTTTTTCATACATTCCAGGAACAGCCATCACATATGCTCCTGGTAATTTTCCTTTAGTTTGATGTTCTCTATCTGGAAGAACCATTCCTTGACCGTGAAGGAATCGTAGGATATATCCTGTTAGAACGGACATTTGAGAAAAAACATTTTCGAATGGAATTAACGCTTGGTATGAAATATTAATAACAAGTTCAATAAATCGTGTTTTTGCTTCAAGTTTGTCAACAAGTAAAACATCTTGAACATTGTAATTTACAAAATTATGCCAATCATCACGCCAGGCTGTATTAATTGTTCCTTCATAATCCAATTTACCTTCACCTAATTCAAACATTCCAATAGCTTGCAATGAATAACTCTCTCTTGGTGAATATGTGAATTTTTTATAAAGGGTTTGAAGATCAAGGATTGATACTCCACCGAATTTTACTGCGCCGGCTGCGGTTACTCTATCATCATTAACAGGAGAGAAACACTTCTTTATTCCTAAATTTTCTTTTCTGTTGTGCAAATACAAATAATCAAATCCATCCGAATACCATCCAGTAAAAATATCCACCTTTTCTTTTCGTGTAATTTCTATAACTCTTTCAAGAAGTTCTTTTTCGTCAGGTACATAATGATATTCTTTAACGAAATTAGTACCGTCAACTTTAAATTCATCGAATGGTTTATTTCCTAAAGTAACAAGTCTATTAGATTTAGAAAATTTCATCGTGACAAGATTTACTGGCCATTTAGCTTCTTCAGGTTTAGGAAATTCATTTGGGGATGCTATTTCAATATCAAGAAAACAGATATTGATATCTTTCATGTTCACTTTAAGTTCTTGATTCAAATATCTTTGTTGAAGATATTTAACTTCGACAGGAATATCTGTTTCGCAGGTTTTAATTCCGGCATCTTTAAATGCCTTCATACTTTCCACACTATCAGCAACTTTTGATTTTACTGGATTCTCATAAATATCTGTTATATCAGAAGTTTTTGTTTTATCATGAACGTAAAAGATAAGTTCTGGATTTTCTTCTGTTTTAACTGTCTTACCATCAACGGTTTCCCATAGTTGAATTTTGTTGCTGTTTCTGTTGTAATAAATCCTCTTAAACATCTGCACTCCTTCTGGCTTCGTCATTACTCGGTGACTTACCCTTAACGTGAATGAAATTACTCAATAAATATCAAATTTTATGATATAATTGTCAATCGAACAGATCTTGACGCCAATACGTTGAATGGCTATTTTTAGGTAATACAAGATGTTGATTAACTATTCTTTTGGTGTAGAAACTAAACAAATATCTATAAGTTTATAATCGTCTTGAATGACATAATAAAATTTTAGCCATGTCCAGGGCTTATACCAAACACCAAGCCAATGTCTTTTAACAGTTCCGGTTCCTCTTGTAGAAATAAGTTTATTCTCCTTTAAACAAATCATCATTTTCTCCAATCGGGGTAATTATCATATAGATACGTTTCTAATTTTTTAAAATCGAGTTTCAATTTATCCATATTTGATTCTTTATTACTAAATCCACCAGCGGAAGCATGACCGCCTCCCAATTGAAGAGTATCAAGAACATTACCTATATCAATATCACCTCTACAACGAACAGATATATGCTTACTTCTAGCATTTTGAACAAGGACCATCTTATAACCGTCTTTTGACAACAAGGCATCTGCTATATCGTTAAGAAACTGTGTAACTGGTACAAAGCATGCATTGATGGTGCCAAACTCGAATACGTTGAGATTATCATAAGTCTCGGCGAATTCCTTTCTTCTCTCCCTTAGGAAATTAAGCTCCCATTTAGTTAACTTAACATCACCATTCATAAATCTCATTCGAAATTTGGTATCACCATATTTCCAAAACAATTCATTAATGAAACGACTTTTATGCCAATTGTGAATCCAAAGATCATAATCGTTTGCATATCTAACCAAATTATCTAAATTGGATAACTTAATATTGTAAGTAGCTTCAACCCAATTTTTAGTTAGTAAAGCTCCACAAACTCCATCAATAGAATAGATATTTCTATCCGCATTAAATATTGATTGAGACGCAGGATGATGATCTAATACAATTATCTTGTCTGTTTTATCCAAAGACTCTGCTTGTTTAGGATAACAGTCTGTAATAAAAATAGCATCATAATCAGATACATTAGTCTTTTCAATTATTGAATCAACATTAGTAAAAGTGCAACTAATGCACTTTATGTTTCGAAAGTAATTAGATAATACTATTGAACAAGTGACTCCGTCAAAATCCCAATGAGATATTGAAAGAATTCTGCTATCTCTAGTAAGTGTTTTGGGGTTCATAAACTCCTCTTTTCAAAAATGCAAAATCAATATTAAATTTTATGATATAATTGTCAAATCAGAAATGTTGAGCGAATTGGTTAATAAACTTTGGTGAATCAAGCCAACGGCCATTTCTATCAAGCATATCATATTGTTCAGTTATAGTTTTATTAAATAAATCTGGTTCAGAATATTTGTTAAACACAATATCATCTAACTCTGTCATTTTCACATTATCAGTTACTTTTACAAGGTTATCATCATAAGGACTAGGCATACCATTAGTAAACGTTGTTCCTATGCTAACACATCCGGCAGCACAATATTCAATGTGTTTAATATCGGATTTGGAATAGTTAAAATAGTTTGGTACAAGAGGAGCTATGCCGAAGTCTGGATTAAACTTCAATATTGGTAAATGATACGTGAAACTATTAACCCAAGGAACAATAAGAATCTTGTTTTTAATTGAACGGAAAAACCAAGGCAATCCGCCCATGACACAAAAATCTATTTTGTTATCTCTAACATTTTTAATTACCCATTCTGTCCATTCGTTTTCCCAATCACCTCTTAACTCTCGTGCATTGCAATAATGAGTTGGGGATCCCGTATATATTACTCTTGGCTTTTCAAGCTTTCTTTTAATTAATGGTCTTCGTCCATGACCCTGCCAAAAATATTTAGGGACTGCATTTGGTACAACAACAACATTAGATGTCACACCGCCTTTCTCGACTAAATACTTCTTAAGGAAGTCAGTAGAAACACATACCGTATCCATCATATTCATAATCTCTATGGTGGCTTCCTTTGTCCTTTGATCGATTTTTGAGGACGCCATATTGTAATCCGGAATCTTCTCACCCTTTTCCCAGCCGTCCCAAATAAAGTCATCAATATCATATACCATCTTAAACTTGTATTTTTTCTGCAGCTCCTTAAATCTTTTTATTTGAGGAATTTGCCCTGGACTCATTACTCTCTGAAAAAACATTGAGCGACATCTTACTAAAAAATCATGTTGATAAATAAAGAATGGCGCAATGAATGGAACAACCTTTCCTTCCTTACCTGCTACTGCATTAAGATAGGTCATAGGAAAAACGTTTCGGATATGACCGCATCCAGTGCTATCGGATACATAAGAAATCAGAAGATTCTTTTGAATCTTCTCAATATTTTCTTTTCGTTCAATTGTTCCAGGTAAATGTTTACAAGGATTATTTAACTGATATTCAAATTTAGTCATGTCACTTGTTGGAAGTGTTTTCATGCTTGTTCTCCTTTAGCTTTTGTATACAATTCACTTATAATTTCATAAACTGCTTGTTTGTTTTCAATTTCCAAATTATCAATATATTCTTTGATAAGCTCTGCTACTGATTTAACATCATATTCAAGATCGTCTTTAGCGAAAAGATTATGATTTATAAAGACATTTGGCGGATAAGCTGGATCAAACTTTTCAATTTCTTGAATATAAGTTTGAATACGTTTATCATCGGTTTTACCAATATCATAATCAACTGTAACATCTACAACATTTCCTCGTATCAATTCTTCTGTAAAAGGTTCAGGAAATTTCAAATCTATAAATTTAATGGTTTTGGTTGAATTTATAAACTCATATTTTAAGGTTTCTAGATCCAATACACTAAATCCTCTATCTTCTCCTTTATCATTCCTCGTTAATTGATAAGGACTTCCTATCATTACAATTTCATTTCCTCTACCCTTGGTAACAGAACGTTGATGATAATGACCGGAAAATGTTAAAGTGTAATTTTTATGAAATATCTTAGTATCAAGTCCATTTTCAGAAACTGTGGTTTTATTCATAAGAATACCTTTAATATCAAAATGACCTAAACAAACGTCACAATGAATATTCTTATTTGCAACTCGTTTTATAAAATCTTCATTACTTATTTGCCAAGGAACGTAAAGAAGTTTTCTGTTTTCTAATTCGAGTAATTCAACATCTTCATATACTATAAGATTTTTAAATTTCTTAAGGAAATTAAGAGAATGAATTTTTGTTGTAGTTTTAAAATAGATATCATGATTACCTGGAAAAATTCTTATAGTGAATCCTTCCTTTTCAAAATGTTCAAATAAATCAAAAACACATTTCTTCATGTAAATGTTTAATGTGTTTCTCGTATCAAACAAATCCCCTAAGAATGAAATTTCTGATATATTATTATCTTTCAAATAAGGAATTAATTCCTCATAGAAAAATTTCAATTGGCTTTCTAAAAAAACCTTTGATGATTTTTTAACGCCAAAATGTGGATCTGCTATAAGGGCCATCTTCATTATAGTTCCGCCGTTTGATTCAAGTAATCAACATTTTCATTAAAATCTAAACTGACAAACATATGCTGCTTAGCTTTATATTTCTTTATGTTTTGAAGAAAAGAATTGAAAGCAATCATTGTGAAATATGAAAAAGGATTTGGATTCTCTTTAGTCAAATCAAAATTTTTCATATATCTTAACATGAAAAACACAGCATCGGATTCCATTTCTCCTTTTCTATCCGGTGTATAGTTTATAAAATTAGGTTTATTCAAAAAATTTCTAGATATAAGTTGAAAAAATTTACCCAGTTTTTCGTACGCTTTTCTTGAACCCGTTTTTTCATAAACCTTAAGAGTTTCTAAAAACTCTTTATTGTCGATGTAATTATTTTTCATGATTCCTCCTTAATAAATTCTTTCAATTTTTGAAAATCCACTAGCCTTTGAAACTTTAAAATGTTTATCGAATTCTTCAACATCTTGAAGTCTATGACTAATGATATATATGCATATTTCTTTATTCTTTTTTACCATACCGGTTAAAGATGAAAGCATTACTTCAAGTCCATCTTCATCAACTTGACCATCTAATAATTCATCCATTATTAACAGAGAACAATCCCAATTGCAAATAATTTTAGTCACATCAATAAAAGCGAACAAAATTGAAATATCAATTCTTTTCTTTTCTCCTTCAGAGTGACTCATATATTCAAGTTCTTCACCTATTCTTTCAATACCATAAATCTTATCTTCAAGGTATTCATCCAATTCTAACTTAATTGGTATTTCGAATTTTTTAAGATATTCATTTATTTTAGCATTCAATATTGGCATAAGCTTTCTGAAGAAATAAGCTTTGATTCCACTATCGGATAATATTGCTGCTGCTGTTTCACAATTCTTATATTCAACTTCTTCATCTTCTGTTTCTTTAAATAATTCGTGATAATGACTTATTTTTTTAAGATGTTCTTCTTCAAGTTTATTAACGTCAGTATCAAATGATCGGTTAGATACATCTTCACGTCTTTCTTCTTGTTCAATTATCTCTGTTGTAAACCAAATTTCTTTATCCTTTAATGTTGCTATTTGATGATTAAGATTATTTTGATTTTCAATATTAGTATCAACATATGATACTTCTGTTTTTTTATCTTTTGTTAGTTTAGTAAATTCATCTTTAGTTATTTGAATTTTTTTATTTTCTTCATTGAACTTTCTTATTTCATCCTCTCTATATTCTTTAGCAAATTCTCGTTTGCATGAGTGACAAACCGAATTATTTTTTAGAAATAATATTCTTTCTGTATTCGCTTTTATTTGAAATATCATTTCATGTTCTTTATCTCTATTTAATTGATATTCTTTCTGTAATTCTTTTCTTTTTAATTTAAGAGATTCAATATCTTCAAGAGAATGTTCTTCAATATTAGCAATTTGATTCCTTATATCTTCTCTTTCATCTTCATATTTTTCAATCTTAGTTGCTATTCTAAGTAAATCAGAATCCTTATTTTCTTGAAAATTTTCCTTAGCTGATCTCAATTCATCAATTCTTGCGGAGGCTGCGAATAAACTTTCTTCAAGAATTTTAAGTTCACGTTTATTAATTTGAATCTTTGTTTTTGATCCAGTCATATTCATTTTTAGGTTTCGTAACATTTCACCGAATACCTTTATATTGAATACTGATTCTATAATATCTCTTTTTTCCATTGAGGTCATTGCAAGATAAGGCTTGTTGTAATTAATAGCTAGTGAAATAACTTGTCTAAACATGGTATAGTTTATACCAAGGATCAAATTAATTTCATCTTGAATAATTCTCATTGAGGAAAGAAGTTCAAGCTTGTTACCATTTTTCAATACATCTACAGTATCAGGATATTGTTGTCTAATGATATTATAAACATCATTACCAACTTTAAATGTTACTTCAACATACAAGCCCTTCTTGTTTGTTCGATTAACTAAACTTCTATTTTTAATCTTTCTATAAGGTTTACCGAAGAGAGCATATGAAAGTGGATCTAGTAATCCTCCACTCTTACCACAACCATTTTTACCCGTTATGAGATTCAAACCTGGTTCAAATGTTACTGTTGTGAGCCCATTTCCAAAAGACAAAAAATTCTTGAATTTTAGATCAATGAAATCTACGTACATGACTCTCCTTTGAAACACTTTACCCTTAAATATACTATTCTTTGATATAATTGTCAAGCGAGGTAAATTGGACGTGTCAAGGATATTTCTTTAAATTTTTTATTACAGTATAACTACTTGACTTCTTTGGTGTTAATCTGACATCTTGACAATTATAAACTAACTAATTATATTGGGTTAAAAAGATTTACATACTGCTTTAATAATACCTTTATTAATATGTTTAATAAACATCATGTATTAATTAAACATCATTTCATTAACACACCGGCTTCGCCGGAACCGTTTGAAGGAGTCTAAATGAAAGAAGAAGATTATAAACAACTTCAAGAATTACTTGATGAAGAATTACAATATGATCCTACAAGTGTTAATTCAATTCGTGATCGACAGGGAAAGATTCCTCAACTGCTTCAGCAATTCCTAACAATTTATGCTAATGAAAAGAATACTCTTTTATATATGCAATCACAATTAAAAATTACTCATAATGAATTTTATCACAAGTATAGGCATAATTGTGATAAGCAAGGAAAACCTTTAGTTAAGTTTGATTTTGATTTTAGATTGAATACAAAAAATGAAGTTGAAGAATATGTTGAAGGTGATGAGAATTATGCTAAAAAAGCTCTTTCAGTTGAAAAACAAAAATTACAAGTAGAATTTCTTGATCGATCAATTCAAAATATACGAGACATGTCCTGGGCTTTGAAAACTAGCTTCGAGCTATTTAAATATTTCGAAGGTCAATAAATTCCTACCTAACAACTTCTTGTTTTAGAATATAAATACAATGTAAAAGTTGTGTTTATGTCTAAAACAAGGAGTTGATTTTGATTCGCTTACACAAAGTAAACGAAGTTTATCTTCGAGTTGAATGTTCATATGAACAATCTTTGGAATTAAAAGAATTCCTTAGTTGTTATGCCCCGAACTTCATGTTTCATCCTAAATTTCGTCAAAAATTATGGAACGGTAAGATTTCATTCTTCGATTTCAATACCCAATACCTACCTATTGGACTTTTAGAAAAGTTTATTGAATTTGCTGAAACCTTTGATTATGAGTATGAATATGCTTTTCCTGTTGAAGAATTATTCGATTCATCATTCACTTTAGATAAACTTAACTTATTTTTTGTTAAGTTGTTTTCAGGAATAAAAATGAATGATGAACAATTATATCCTAGAGATTATCAAATTGGGGCAATAAAAAATTGTTTGTTTAGAAAAAGAGGTGTTATAGAATCACCAACAGGTTCAGGAAAATCATTAGATATATATGCAATCATTCGCTATATCCTTGAAAATACCGAAGAAAAAGTATTGCTTGTAGTTCCATCTGTGTCTCTTGTTGAACAGATGTTTTCTGACTTTTTTGATTATGGTTGGACTGATGCTTCAGAATGCGTGGATATTTTGTATTCAGGTAAGTTGATAACAAATAAAAGAGTATTGGTTAGCACTTGGCAAAGTATTTACAAAAAAGGTTCCGGGTTCTTTCAGGATTTTGGGGCAGTGTTAATAGATGAAGTTCATTCTGTTGGAAAAAGTCAATCCATCCAAAGTGTAGCAAAAAAATGCACTAATGCAACATATAGACTTGGATTTACAGGAACTCTTCCGGAAGAGGATCATGATACGTTCAATATTTATGGCTATCTCGGTCCTCAAATATTTGAATTAAAATCAGCAGAATTAATTGACAAAGGTGTCTTATCCAAGATTGTAGTAGCAAATATCTTGTTTAAATATCCTGAGGATGTTGTAAAAAAGAATAAAAATAGAACTTATCCTGAAGAAATTAGAACCATAGAATCATTTAAACCAAGAAATGAAGTATTAAAGTATATTTTCTCTAATATCAATGAAGGTGAGAATTCTTTAGTATTATGTAGACATATTGATCATCTTAAAGAAATTGAAACTTATTTACTGAATAATGTAGCTGATAAATTTTCTGTATCTGTCATATATGGATCAGTTGGACCTGACGAACGAGAAGAAATTCGTAAAATGATGGATAAACAAGAAAATATGATACTCGTAGGAACTTATGCCACAATGTCAACAGGTATAAATATTAGAAGAATTCACAATGTAGTGTTCGCTTCATCATACAAATCTAAGATAAAAATACTTCAATCTATTGGACGTGGACTACGTGTACATAAAGACAAAGACCTGCTCATCCTTTGGGATATAGTTGATGATTTGACGTGGTTAAAGAAGTCAGGGAAATTAGGAAAGAATTATGTTTATGAACATTTTGAACAAAGATTAAAATACTATGATGAACAAGGATTCACATATCATAATCTTCTTTTAGTGGCAAATGATAAATAATTAGAGATTAAATAGACATCATTGGATAGGAGAGAAATAATGTGGTCAGCATTCTTTACTTGGTTAGGGATTTTATCGCTTAATTGGTGGCAAGCATTAATTTTTATAGTAATTATTTCGTTAGTGTTTCTTCTTTTTAACTTCCAAAAAACTAAACCTATTTGGGTTTGGCTTGTTGGTGGATATAAAAAAAAGAAAATACCTTGCGGCAGTTGTATTCAAATAACGTTTTCAAAACGTGAGAAGATGGAAACCAAAAGGGAAAAAATCGAGAAGAAGATATTAAAAGACCAAATGAATTTTGTAGAATCGAAGATATCTGAAATAAATACAAATTTTATAAATAATTTTAGTAAGTTACTCGCGGATTTTCGTAATGATGCAGATGATCCAGGACAGGAAATTATTCAATCAAGATTATATTGGGGATTATTGTTCGAAGCATTAGAAAAACTAGTTAAGGATGAAATAAGACGTTCATTCAAAGAGAATGGGTTTTATGAAATTAGTGGAATAGAATTTTCCCAATATGTGAAAAGTCGTTCAAGTAATATAATGTCAATTATAACTCACCATGTTAGAAATGCTTATCCACCAAAAGGTTTGGGAATGATTGTTGACCAAGAATATATTCTTGATTACATAAACAAACTTAATGGATTTGTTGAAGATATTTCATTTGACATTTACGTTGAAGCTAAACGAATTAAACGCTTAGCATTAGAAGAAGTTAGAAAAATTGAAAAGGAATTTTATGAAGAAATGGATAAATTCGAATTGGAGCTTGTTTCATGACTAGTAATTTTATGGATTATTTAGATTCTAAATTGGTT
>Ga0114918_10004931_pt1 | contig 11522 bp, 8 predicted proteins | sample LantaG_FD_87015 | JGI IMG/M metagenome (GOLD analysis project Ga0114918, IMG submission 87015) | Deep subsurface microbial communities from Baltic Sea to uncover new lineages of life (NeLLi) - Landsort_02402 metaG | ecosystem: Environmental > Aquatic > Marine > Oceanic > Sediment | place: Baltic... | reverse complement strand
GTTTTGTCTTTTATTTTTAAAGAGAATAACACGATCTCGCCATCAATATTACTTTCATAAATTATTGAATCACTCTTTGGTTTTAACCACGATGAAGGGTATGTATAATATCCACCGGTAAACTGCATATAGGAGGAATCCTTTTTCATAGTAACTATACCCGAGGTATATCCTTCGGGTGCAGTTGGTGTTTCAAAATTCCATTTACCCTGGTATGATTTTTTAACCTGGGCATTCAGGCAAAGGGATCCAGATAATAAAAACATTGCAAATAGTACAAACAGAAGATTTTTACTTTTCATAACTAAAAATTTTTTGAACAAGTGAAAGGTATAAAAATCGTTGGTTCATACCAAGGAATAATGATATTTTGCGTTCGGAGCTTCCGTCTACGCTTAAGCTACGGCGGGCAAAGCAGTGTTACTCAGTGCAAAACTCCGTGCTTTGCCATCCGTCTTCGTTGGCCGTAGGTCAACTTCGACGACCGAAGGCCGAAGCCTTCCGCGAGCACTGAAGCTACGGAGGCTAAAAGTTGCAGGCTGTCCTTAGTTTTTAGCGAGTATTTAAAGTCAGGTAATTATTCATTTCTCAGTGCCTCAACCGGATTAACACGTGAGACTTTGAAAGAATAGATAAACAGAGTTGGTAATACCACCAGAGCTGCTATAATGAATGCGATAACGAATACCCACCAGTTGATGCTGGTCTTGTATGCAAAATTATCCAGCCACCTCATAACAAAATAGAGAGTAACCGGGATTGAGATCAATAAGGATACAAGTATCAGGGTAAGGTTATTTATCATGAACCTGTTTACTATTGAGAATTCAGAACTTCCAAAGACCTTCTTAATGCCGATTTCTTTTGTTCTCGAACGGGCAATGAAAAGGGTAAGTCCGAAAAGACCCGTGGCAGCAACAAGCAGGACAAACATAGCAAAGATAGATACAATTGTTACCAGGTTCTTTTCAGACGAATAGAGTTGTTTGACTATGTCTTCAATAGTTGTGTAAAGAAAAGGCCGATCAGGGGAAACTTTCTTCCATTCCGCTTCAAGCATCGGAAGGATAGTCTCTAATGTGCCCGGTCTATAGTGTACTGCCACCTGTTGGATAAACCTGTCTGTCATTGATATTCTCAATGGCGGAACATCAGTATGAATCGAGTGCAGATTAAAATCTTTTACGACTCCTATTATAGTTGAATTTCCAACTTGTTTCCCAAGAGGATCAATGATTCCCAGCTGTTTTACAGCAGCTTGGTTGAGCATTGCAGATTGAGTAAGATCATCTCCAAATTCGGGAGAGAATTCCCGACCCTCAAGCACCTTGATCCCCAGTGTTTTTATGAAATTATAATCAACAGCAAATCCTTCAACATTAACACTTATGGATTTATCCTGAAAATGCGGTACCATGGAACTCATTGAACTCATGGTGGGAAGAGTCATCATTGTTCCGGATGCTTCAACTATATTGGGATTTGATTTAATATTATTTATTAATGCAGAATACTCTTTGAAATCACGGCCAAGATTTATCATAAGGACATCACTGGTATAAAAACCCGGATCTTTATTCAAGGCAAAAAGATATTGCGAACGTATAAAAAGTGTTCCCGATACAAATGAACAGAAAATAATAAGCTGAAATACTATAAGTACTGACCGGATATATATTTTATTTTTCCCTGTATGAATTACATTTTTAAATATATCAATAACATTCAGTTTCGACAGATATACCGACGTATAAATTCCGGATAAAATACCAATCAATATTGTAAGTACCAGGTAAACAGAAATATACAATAAAACATTAGAACTGATGATGTTAAGTTGTGTATGGAAAAGATTTGCTGTCCAGGGTAATGCTAACCGGAACATGATCAGGGAAAAAGGCAATACCAGGATGGCCAGTATCATGGATTCGCTTAATAGTTGTGTTTTGATATTGTCAATAGCAGCGCCGAATGTTTTTCGTATCCCGATCTCTTTTATCCTGCCCGATGATATTGCCGTTGATAAAATAATATAATTGATTGCAGCAACTATAATTATCAGGAGAGCTACAACAGCAAATAACCTGATATTTTTAAGATTTCCATGTATTCCGGTATTCATTACATCATCCGAATCAAGATAAACATCCGGTAATCCCTGAAGCCGGTAGTGATTATGCGGATCTTCACTGATGTGTTCTATTTCAAAGGCACTGAATTGTTTCTCGAGGGATTCGGGATCACTCGATTCTGAAAGCCTGATCCATGTGTGCCAGAAATCCATGTACCACAACTGGTCAGCATTATCAACTCCAAATGTTTCATTTATCGGGGCCAGGGTCCATTTACTGTTTACCAGGCATTCTGCCCTGAAAGTTGAATTTTGCGGCATATCTTCATATACCCCCTGTACAACAAAAAGATGTTCCCCGTTATTTACAAATCCCATAATTTCTTTACCAACCGGATTCTGTCCGGGGAAAAACTTTTCTGCCAGCTCTTCAGACAGAATAATGGAGCTTAGATCATCCAGCAGATTTTTCTGACCTGAACTCTCAATAAGCGGGATTGTGAAAATTTCAAAGATCTCTGAATCGGTAGCTACCGGGTAAGTGATATTGATATATTCATCATTTAACTTAAGCTTTAAACCCCTCAGGTAACGTTCCCTCACAGCTACTTCAACCTGGGGGAATTCGTCTTTAAGTGCGGTAGCCAAAATGTAGGGTGTCCCGAATTGTGTATTATTGAAATCCTTGTAATAATTGAGTACCCTGTAGACCTGTTTCCTGTTTTTATGGAGATGATTATAACTAAGTTCATTGATTATATAAAGCAGGATAATAAAAGAGGCTGCCAGGGCTATTGAAAGTCCAAGTGTATTTATGGCTGTAAATATTTTATTCTGCTTTAAGAATCGCAATGCAGCCTTTAAATAGTTTTTAATCATTATATCAGGGCTTAATTGTTATTTAAAGATAATAAGATAAATACGAAAGACTTACAGGTCACAGTGTAACTCCGTGAGTAACTCTGTGTTACTCAGTGGTTAAAAAAGTGATGCAGATTGCAGGTTACTTGTTGTTCTGTTTTCGGAAGAAGTTCAGCAGATGATACTGAATAAATTGTTTATTTATTTCCACATTCAAATCCGAGAATTCCAGCCATATTTCAACATCGCTTTTTGAAATTATTAACCACTCTCAAGATCTTTATAATACATTACAATCCAGTTACCATATGGATTATCCAATGATGAAATAAGATCAGATGCTGTTCGGTTTTCGTCGTCATTTTCATTTTTAAATAGATTGTTCTTATCACAACTATGTAAAAATAACAGAGCCAATATTAGTAGTAATATTTTACTCACAGTCATTGATTTAACTTGTAATTTCACCACAATAATTATACCATGATATAAAAGAAAAATATTTAGTCTTTAACACATCTTACACTGCAGCCATCTTCTTTGCTGATATAGGCCCCGTACAATCCGGTACCGGAATAAGTCATAGACCATGCAATGCCATCATATTTATCTTTTAGTGTACCAGTCCACCAGTATCCTATTTCCCCCATTCCCCGAAGATTGCCTTTATAATGATACCTGTATCCTCCGGGGAGAGCAAGAAAATCATAGTTATTTGCAAAACATGGATTGGGCTCTTTCCATAAAGGTGAATTGTAATCTTTTAACTTCCCGCCTGCAGTTTCATTGTTACCTATAAAAGACTTGAGTATATTCCAATCGTCATTGGTTGGCACATGCCACCCAACAGGACAGAGCAATCCGGTTTCGACAGCATAGAAATTATATAAAGCCCCGTAATACCTTTTATTAAAAATGGAGTCATTCTTATACCAGCAGTATCCCGGCGAATGCAAATAATCCCATACTGAATACTTTAATACCTGCGGTATTTGTGAGCCATCATTATACAAAGTAGTCTTTAGATTCTCAGCCATCCATATCTGTGTCCCAATACCTATTGTCTCATATTCATTTCCCTCAATATTATAAACAATTCCTTTTTGACCGGTATAGTTTGGGAATACAGGTGATACTGAATCTTCACAACGTGTAGTAAAAACAAGTGATGCCAGTAGCAGGGAATAGATTTGATATTTTAATCTTATGGCCATTATGTAACCATATAATAAAATTATTAAACGCTGAAAGTGAGATATTTATTATAAATATCCTGATTATTACAATGATCAGTGTTACTCCATAACAAACTCCGTGCTTCGCCAGACGTCTTCGTCGGCCGTAGGTCAACTTCGACGACCGAAGGCCGAAGCCTTCCGCGAGCACTGAAGCTACGGAGGCTAAAAGTTGCAGGTTATCCTTATTTTTTAGCGAATAATGAAAATCAGGTAATTATTCATTTCTCAGTGCCTCAACCGGATTAACACGTGAGACTTTGAAAGAATAGATAAACAGAGTCGGTAAAACAACAAGAGCTGCTATAATGAATGCGATAACGAATACCCACCATCTGTATGATTATATTAATCTTTTTTTCAAACGGAAACCTGCCTGTTGGATTGAATTTCCCGTATATCACATCAAGTATTGCTTCGTCAATAATTTATTGACCGTATAATGTGCTGTTTTTTGTTTATCCCATATGTCCACATCCCCGTGAATAGACATTTTTGAATCCCAGATTATGTTTTTATTGAAGTAGTAAGTAAATTATTTCTTTTTTTACCGGATATTGAATAATCAAGTTCAAAAATTCGATGATAATCTCTTTTATTAATTTGAGAGATATTATTACTTGTCGGGCCAATATTAAAAGGAGTATTACTCTTAAAAAACAAGTAATTCAAATCATGTTGAAATCCCAATTTCTTATAAACAGGTAAACCCGAATCAGTTGCAGCTAAGATTATCGTGTCTATTCCTTTATTTTCAGAATAATTAATAAGATGATTTGTTAATGCTTTTCCAATCCCTTTGTTACGATAATTTTCTTTGACAATAATAATCCCAAGCCATATAACATTATCATTAACAACAGCAATTCCTGTCCCAATTATGTTAGAATCTATTGTTGCAACTATTGGATAAAAGTAATCCTGATTATAATGTTTATTATATTCTTTTTCTAAATCAAGATTCCAATCTTGAGGAGGAAAATCACGAATCAATGGAAGTTCATCTTTACTTATTTTTCTTATCTTAACTTGATTTGTCAAGTAATATCGGGAAAAGATTAATCTGATTTCTGTTATGTCCTTTAATGCGGTTGATAGTCACACGAAGAGTTAATTTTCAAGCCGAAAGCAGCAGACTGCCAGATTATGGTATTTTAATTTTAAAAAAGCCGCATGCACTATTGTCCAATGTTAGGTGATGTAATAGATCGTTTCTTTTCAGGTACGTACGATTAATATGATAGTTGTAACAATTAAAGACAAACTCCAAACAAAAAGAAGTAATCTGGGTATATATATCATAACAGAAGAAGTAGGTGATTTTTTTAATAATTTCCTATTTCTTCCTGCCTTTGGTAATACTACATTTGTTCCATTTATCTCGATCAATAGTCTTTCTATTTCAATTAAAGTATTTTTTCTGCTGTTCATATACTTTACACCACTTGAAATAGTAATACAAAATAATAGGGAGGAGATAATTCCTAGCAAGGACACTAATAAAATTGGATAGGCTAACAACGGCAGTTCGTCTCAAAACCTTTTATTGCCGGTAAATTTACATTTCTTTTAATACGGTACCAGCGAATCGGTAAAATTTTTATATCAAGATGATATCCGGATAACAGTTGTCTGAAAGTGGCTGATTTTCGGTCTGGGATAGTGTATTTTGCTCAAAAATATTGAAATAAGTATCCTGAGATACTCATTTAAGTTGCCAGGTTTATTATACCATGTTCCGTTTGTCCTGAGTGTTTGCCCACAAGGACAGGTGTAAGTATAAGTTTGCTGCTCTTACGCAAAATGTTCAAAATAATATTCAGGATTTGAAGCCCGGCTCGATACCGGCAGGCAGGGTTTGCAAAAACCGTGACAAATTTATTTACTTTATTATTCGTGTTAGCTGCTGACCATTTTTAATGATTTTATGAATTCTCCAGCAGTCATGACAGGGATCTTACTTTCTTTAAAATCAGGTTGATTCCTGGTTACAATTATGTCTTGATCGTTTTCGATTGCTGTAAAATATTGTATAGCGTCTTCGAAGTCCCTAAATTCCGAATTTAACGCAAGATCAGTTATTTTGTCATCTAGTGGGAGTACATTTACCAGAACTTTAAATTTTCTTAAGATTTTTCGTACCTCCATTTCAGAATTTTGTCTTGATAAGATGTAATTAAAATCGGCCAGACAAAGTGCTGAGATAGAAAGGTTTACTTTTTTCTTATCAGCTAGTGAAAAAAGTTTTGCAGCTTCAGTATAAAAGGGCATCCTGTGTGCAAGAAGGTCCAGCACAATATTGGTATCAAGGAATATGCTTTTCATCTTATGAGTACTTTTTAATTAAGTAATCAGTCCGTTCATTTTTATAATCAAAATCTTCTGGCACCTTGATAACACCGCTAAGACTTTTGACAAGTGGTGTGATTTCAATATCATCAGGTTCATTTTTTGTAACTGAGTCCAAAAAAGATTCAATCATTTTTGAGAGACTGGTCCTTCGATGTTGAGCATATTTTTTTGCACGTGTTATTACATCATTGTCAAGCTTTATGGTCAATTTCGTATCCATTGTTATTGTTTTTATCCGTACAAAGATATGAATATTATACGTATAATGCAAGTATGGAGGCCAAAAAGTTTGCAGCTATCGGCCCGGCAACAGGGCCGATCCGCCAGTCGGCGGAGAGTAACGGGGGTACAAAATTACAATGAAGCCAGGATTGAGTCAAGGTACACCAAATTTGATCGAAAGCAGTTGCGGGTATCCGGGTTTATATTGTTTTACTTATCTGTCAAGAAAGCAGGAACACCTACCTGCCGGCAGGCAGGGTTTGCAAAAACTGTGACAACTGCGCCAGCCGTATCCACCAAATGGCGGAGAAGGCTGGACAACTTACCTTTATTGTCCGTGATAGGTTTAGGGGAAATTTTAGAGCTGTCTCGGTGCCTGAAAACTGTCTTGTTACATTTTTGTCCCATTATACTGTGAGTTAAGCTGGCAGGCTCTTTTGCAGCTTTGGGAATTGTCCATAGGTAATGTGAGAGCTGCAAATGTGTCTGCCATGTTTTCGTGGCAGACACATAACGTAAATTGTAATCCTTAATAATCTATTGATATACCAGTTATTTCATCAATTATTTTGAATAGTTCCATAAATCCTTTAAATAAATTTGGATCAGATTGATTCCTAACATATTTTGAGAATTCCTTCTTTTTGTTATCCTTAATTCTAAATATCTTAGGTATAGGAGTTTCTTCAACAAGATTATTTGATTGCAATATTTGAATGTCAAAATAATGCTCAAGCTCAAAAAAGTTAAATGACTGGTCCTTTTGTAAATAGAATTCTAATTCTCCAGGGATTGGTAGAACTAATGCATATATATTATACTCAATATGTTTCTTTAAAGTATCATTTTTATTAGGATTAAATATTGAGGTTTTTAGTCCTCGAAATTCCTGTAAACCTTTTGCGTCATGATCAAATATGCCAATTATGAAATTATCTGATTCAGTAAAAGGTTTTGCATTTGATATTGCTTTTGCAACTTCGGAGGCACCTCCAGATTCATTTCCTGCGCTTACGATCTTCCAATGAGGAGATTGTCCATCGGTCAAAGTATAATATGCATGTTCGATTATTTCTGCATCAGTCTTACCTTCTACAATCAATCTAATTTTTTTTTCTGTAGAAATTGTGTCAAGATTGCTAAATCGAAGCCTATTTGCCGGTAGCTCAATTAATTTTTTAATTGGTTCTTTTAGTTTGGTTTGATAATCTTTTTTTAAATCGTTTTTTATTGATCTATATTTCTCATTCCCAAAGCATCCCAATGAGAAATCAACTAAAAGATATAATGATGGATCTTTAAAAATATTTTTATCCTCAATAATTTCCGTAAGTGCAAAGGGTTCATTGATCCTTTTTGAATCCAATGTCAATGCTAATTTTATCGCTTTAAAAGCATCCACAGCCTCGAGTGATTCCTGATATCGTGCATATATTTCACTAAATGCTAGTTTCAATGGATCTTTTACTGCGATGGAGTTAAATGTTTCATAGAAATACATGAGATTAATAACTTGAAGAATTGGAAGTTTAAAGCTCTTGAAGAAAAGCGTCTCATCGGCTGCAAGTTTTGACAAAGTGTCATAGGCTTTCACATTTAGCTCAAGTGCTTCGATTACAGCTTGTTTTCTTAGTTGATTGTCTGTTTGATAAAGGGCTTGAAGAAGGTAGCCACTCCCCAAAACTCCCATAAAATATTCTAACAAAACTTTGGCATTTTTGAGTTTATCTATAACCTTTATTAAAAAATCTGGAAGATCTTTTGATTTACCCGCATAAAATATTGCTGCATTTTGCCAATTATTTTCAAAAAAATTATCAACTAATAATTGCTCCTTCCCCCTTTGATGTTTAAAAATTTCAACCGCACCATAATACTCCATATATGAGTCATGGCTAAACTGTACCCACTTATTGTCTTTTAAAACTAAGACTCCAGTGTTGTTAATTAAATATTCCAAAACTTCTTCAAGTGTTCCCTTTTTAATGGGAAGTGTTTTCCCATTAAAATATTCCAAGAAATGAGTAAAAAAATCCTCTTTAGATAAAGGAGTATGTTGGCTCTTTTCAAGTAGATGCAATGCATAAAGTGAAAGAATTCTTTCTTTGAATGAAACGTCAATGAATTCTAGACGACTGGTAACTGTAGATCTCCCAATTATAAGTGAATTAAAGTTGTCATAAATATCAGCAATTGTAGCAGGTATTTCTAGGTTATTTTCTTCATAAAGAATTGAAATCAATGAGAGGGTTAACGGTGTAATTGGAAGACGCTCAATTATTCTGTTTTCCTTTAAAGCATCTATCAAATCATCAGCTTTTTTATTTGCTCCAATAAAGAATCTAGATACAAATTTTTTAATTTGCTCATTATTAAATCGTTCTATGGAATATATGTTAAAGCTAATTCCGTCATTCAATGAAGATAGCTTTTCTTGATTTCTTGTTGCAATTATATATCTTATCCAAAGAGATTCAGAAAGTCTATTAAGTTCCTTTAAAATTGACCTTTGTATTTCTTCTTCAAGTTCATCTAAACTATCAACAAGTATGGTAATCTTATAATTACTTAAAAACTCACTCCATCCAAGTGATGGGAAACAAGACTTAATTTTTTTTGATATTAAATCAGCAATTTTATACTCATTTTCAAATATCTCCGTTACTGTGATAAAGACAGGAACGTATTTAGTTTCTTCTTGAAGGTTTTTTTCAATTAATGTTTCTCCAATTTTTTTAAGTATAGTAGATTTACCAGTACCTGCGTCACCGGAAATAATAGAAGGTTTTACTTCTTGTAATATGTCATCAATAGTAACTTTCTTTCTTACGGGAGTTTTTGTCCTTTTATCTTCGTAAAATTGATAAATTCTAGGATCAATATAAATTTCAAGTAGTTTAAGGTACTTGTCATTAAATATTTTTAGTTTTTTTAAATCAGTTTCTTTTAAAGAATTCTGATGAAACTGGTTTTCATATTCAATAAGCATTAAGTCGTTATGTTTCCAAAAATCAGGGTAATTCTCATTTAACAGTTTTATTAAATCATCACGGTCAATAAAATTAAGAGTAAAATTCTCATACAATCGAGAAATGGTAGTTTTGAAGCCACTGGAAATATTATTTTGAGATACTATGAAAACTGAATTTGGGTGATGTATCTTTAGATTATCATCTATTTGATTCTTTATAACTTCAGTGTTCGTTACTCCTGTCAATCTTTCTTTTAAGAAAATAAATATGATCTTTTCAGTACTTAAAGGACTTTTCAAAGAGGCAGTTATCACTTCATCGGCTTTAACTAAGTTCTCGTAGCCCAGTCTATTAGCAAGGTTATAAATAGTATCAACTAATTCTGAAAAAATTAAATTTTCAACTTTTTCAATTTTGTCCATTTTATGAAATTATAAAGTTTGAACTAAAAGTACTAAAAATAAAGGAATTAAGGTTGGTGATAGAATTATCTGAATTATATATCTGGTTGAGAAAAGCATGTGTTTGGCGTTAGCCAAACACATGCTTTTACGCGTCGGCTATCCTGATCTGTCGTTAAATCCCTTAAACCTAGCTTCCTTATAGTCCCATCATAATTCCACATTACAATATGCATTTGCCTGATAAGAGCAGGTATTTCTCTTTTAAGTTATTTGCCCTGGTCCATTTAATGCACAGCCCCGTCAGTTACAATAGCATAATAAAAGAGTTTATCCTGCTTGCATTCAGGCAAACAGGTATAATGCTATTGCCTGACAATAACCAATACTTAATAATCACGGGGGCAGATAATTATCAAATTTACGAGATAATTACTATATATGCTAAATTTATTTTCGCGTTTATTACGGGTACAGCATTCAGAGTTCAGCGTCTCCGCGATGGAGACCGTCTTTAAGCCGGTTGCCGGCTGATCACCGTATTAAAAACCGTATTAAAAGCCGTTGTTTTTTGATCAGCAGGCCAGGCAGGCGTGATATTCATTTCTTACCTGTGGCAGCAATGTAATAAGAATCATCACAATGGCATAGCCCATAAGAAATTTAAGGATTTTAACCGGCAGGTTTGCTTTCATGTAAACAGTTATTAATCAGTATAATTGAGAAGAATAATATTTTTACCTCATCAGAAATAACTATTAATACCTGTATTTCATATCAAAACTAATAAAAATGTCCGTTTAATTTGCAGGAGGAGAATGAATCCCTGTTTCAAAGGTCCTCCTGACTGTAAAATTTATAATTTTGTAAATCAGGCACATTATTACGGATCCGTCTTTTAAAACTTTTTACAATGAGAAGACTTACGGGATTTCTGATAATGTTAACCGGAGTCATTGCCGGAGGCTCCCGGGTGTCACTCTGCGGCCAGGAGCAGGATGGGATGATAAAATATACCCCTGACTTCAGGTTTACCGATGGTATTTATATTGATTTCAACCAGGTAAAAAATAACAGGCCTGTATTAAAAACTAAAATTATAACATCTGTCGACTATAACAGTAAGGATTTCTTTAGTAAGCTGCTGGTTGGAAAGGAGATTTCTTACTATGATGATCCGGGTGTGAAAAAAGAGGTGAGAAAGGATGATTTATGGGGATATGCAGATAACGGAATTGTTCATATACAGATCCAGGGTAATTTCAGTCCACTCACATTTATGGGGAAGATCTGCCATGTAATTGCAGAGATAAAACTCAACGACACTATTTACTATGATCCGGCTACTGGAAGTTATTTAGATTTTTATGACAAATACGGTTACCCCTATAAGTATTATGATCCTTAT
>Ga0114918_10004930_pt1 | contig 11523 bp, 10 predicted proteins | sample LantaG_FD_87015 | JGI IMG/M metagenome (GOLD analysis project Ga0114918, IMG submission 87015) | Deep subsurface microbial communities from Baltic Sea to uncover new lineages of life (NeLLi) - Landsort_02402 metaG | ecosystem: Environmental > Aquatic > Marine > Oceanic > Sediment | place... | reverse complement strand
TATCCAGCCTCTCGAGACTGCTCAAGTGAACCCCTTGGTCTAGCTTGATCACCATACAAGCTACGGGCACTCCGACCTTGATGAAGAGTTCGTTAGCTTTCCAAGCTTCTGGGAATACTGTGATATCGTAAGTCTGGTCAGCCCACGTGATGGCGATGAAGGCCATCGGATCGCCCTTCTTGGTTGTATGTTTCTTCAATTTCGTGATTTGGCCGCCGACCGGAAAGGCTTCACCGACCTTCTTGACCTCCATCTCATCTGGAGAGCTGATGCAGACATTATCGATCATCTTCGCATAAGCCCCGAGTGGGTCGTTTGTGATGAACGAACCCACAAGCTCTTCTTCAATCTGACCCACCACATTGATGTCCTCAAAGTCGAAGAAGGGGAAGTCGTCCTTGTGAGATACGTAATAGTTTCTCGTATACTCTTCGATCTGCTGTTCGGTCCACTCTCTCTGTCTCTTCGGTGAAATCGTCTCCCAGATTTTCGTATCGTAGTACTCGCGGAGGAGATCACCTCTCTTCCCAAATCGATCGAAAGCTCCGACCTTGATGAGAGCAACGGCTGGACCCTTCTTACGAGCTCCGCCGGTTGCAGCTCGATCCATGAAGTCCTGGAATGAAGAGAACGGCCTCTTCGCCAGAGTGTCCTTGATCGCCGATGGTCCCACTTGCTTGATCGTATCGAGTCCGTATCGAATCGAATCACCTACCAACGTGAACTTCGCGTTGGACTCGTTGATATCAGGTGGAAGGACTGGAATATCGTTCTTACGAGCCTCTCTCAGATAGCGTTCTGTCTTCTCTCCGTCCGTAATCAACAGAGCTGCTAGGAACTCGAGGTAGTAGTAGTGCTTGACCCACACTTCCCAAGCTGTAACGAGAGCATAGCCAACAGCATGAGCCTCATTAAAACTGTACACTCCTGAAGCTTTTAGCTGATTCCAGATGTTCTCTGCACACTCTTGAGGAGGCCACCTAGAATCATCATTCTGCTCTATGAATGCTGGATTATCGAGGCAACCCTGAACGAACTTCGGTTCAAGGAGTAACATCTCGTCATAGAGCATCTTACCCATAATCTTACGAACTTTCTCAGCTTCATCGACTGTAAAGCTTGCAAGATGCTGAACAACCCTCAGACCCTGTTCCTGATAGACTATGATCCCGTAAGTACGACCTGTAATCTCCTTGAGTAGTGGATGAGCAAGCTCTACTACTTCTTCACCGCTTCTCCGCCTCAGATAGTGATTCAACATCCCTGCTCGAACAACACCAGGTCGGTTGACTGAGATCAAGTCTGCTACTTCACGTTCAGACCTGGGCTTAAACTTCTGAGCAAAGGCAGAAGTACTTGGAGCCTCTAACTGAAACAGACCTAGTGTATCTCCATGATCAACTTGAGGCCAGATATCTGGATCGTTGTACTGCTCCTGAGTCCAATCGTAGTAGTCTAGCTCAACCCCATGTCTCTCCTGAATGAAGTTCCTCGCAACTGTGAGTGTATCAAGATGTCGAATTCCCAGAACATCGAATTTCACTCCACCTAAGTCTTCGACCTCGTACATATCGAACTGAGTGGACAGCATCTCCGCTTTGATTCGTGTAGGCAAGTTCCCAGTGAGTGGTGTACTTGAGATCAGAAGGCCTGCTGCGTGTGTAGAAGACTGTCGAACGATCCCCACCATCTCGTCCATCTTCTCAAAGAGTTTTGGATACTTCTGAACATACGGGGCAAGAGCTGTCTTCTGTTCCTCTTTGACCATATCCCAGGTGATCTCCATGTTCGCTGTATCAATGTCTGTAGTACTAGCGATGATCTTGGACATCTTCTCTTTGTCTGACCACTCGATCTTCATCGCCCTACAAAGATCAGCTAACGCACCTTTGGGTTGTGTCTTTGACCTCGTTCCAATAGCACAGACATGATCATCTCCACCATACTTCTTCGAGAGATACTGTTTGATATCGTTTCTGCCTGATTGTGTAAAATCGAGGTCGATGTCCGGATAACCCTTACGAGAAGGACTCAGGAATCGACCGAAGAGCAAATCATACTTGATGGGATCGATCTCAGTAATGTCCATCAAGAAGGCAACGAGACTACCGCCTGCACTACCTCTCGATGGACCGACAAGCATCGGAACTGCTGAACTCTTACCAATGAACTCGAGATACGAACCACCCTTGGCGGCCTTGCAGTAGTCCGCCACTACATTGAAGTACCCACCAAAGTTTTTACTAGTGATCAGATCAACTTCTTCTCTCATTCTCTGACCGTAGAGATCAACATCGAGGCCAGCTTCAACCACCTTCCTCTTGAAGCCTGACTCAACGTGTCTCAGAAAGAGCTCAAGATCAGCTTTGTCTGTGCCTGTGATCCTCGGCATCTCGAGAGTCTTGTCAATCTTGATCTCTTCACAGCTATTCGCGATCTCGTATGAGTTGTTGATGGCCTCTTCGACAACTGAACGACCGATCCCATGCTTCGACATCCAGAAGTAGAGCTCTTCATCGCCCATGATATGAGCTGCTGCTTGACCCTTACCGGATTGATCGAGAGTATTCGTACCCATCCCCCAAACGAGTTGATGGTTCTCCCAATGCTCAGGCCATGCGTAGTGAGCATCATTCACTACAACGAGAGGGACACTCATCTCCTTCGCGAATCTGACCTTGGCCCTGTTCAACTCTGTCATCTGACGATTGAGTTCTTTGTCCTCATCAGTGACAGGTTCGATAATCTGGAAGGTGTGGAGTTCCATGAAGAATCGATCTCCGAAGATTCCTAGGAGTATACCCAGCAACTCCCGAGCTCTACCCTCATCACCGGACTCTACATTACGAGCAAACTCAGTGAGGAGACAACCGTCCGAAGCGTAGATCCCTGCACCGTACTCTTTCATCAACTTCGGATCAGCAAGAGGTTTCGCATAGAAGTTCTCTTTGTGGAAAGCAGTACTCGACCAAGCCCAGAGATTCGAAAGCCCTTTCTGAGTCTGAGCTATCAACGTGATATGGGAGTTCTTCTGATACTTTCGATCTCGCATATCTTGAATGTCGGGACTCCAATAGCCCTCCATTCCGTAGAGTGCCTTGACACCGGCCTTCTCACATGACTTCGAGAATTCGAGATGACCACCGACCTCACCATGGTCCGTGATAGCGATTGCTTGTTGACCGAGCTCTACTGCTCTCTGAGCTATCTGATCTGTCTTCGAATAACCATCGAGCTACTTCAAAGGTGAGAGTGTTCTGAATGCACATGAAGACCCACCTGCTTAGAACTAACTCTCACCTTTTGATCACCCCCATTCTCTAGAGTAGTGATCTGATCTATACTTTCACCCATTGATCAACCGATTCAACTTTCTTCTGTGTATCCTGTTATCTGCTCTAGGAGATGCCGGAACACGCTAGGATGCTCCGACATCTTCTAGAACCCGGGAACTATCCCCACACCTCCCGGATTCCAGCCCCGTACCGTCACCGACGGGTCCCCACTTGGGGATTGGGGTTAGGGGTCTACTTGTTGTTGATCAACGCCGCTCTCAAGTTCTGATGACTATCTGTTACTTGACTGGTCTGAATGAAGTCTGGCGGTGGCCCTTCATTCTTGAACTCACTGGAGCCTGAACTCGATTGAGAAACACCCTCACTCGTGGCCAGACGAGACTTGATCCAATCTTCTGCGGCCTGCTCCTTGATCCACTCGGGCAAGGTCTTCGGGCAGTAGAGGAACCTCTCGTTATCGTCAGAAGGATGAGTAGTCCCATACCCGTAGGCCTTCTGAACGTCTTCTACATCCCTCAGACCATCGATCGGATCGACAGGAATGATCGTATACTGGGTAGTTTGATCAGCTCCGACTCTTGTGATCTCGTAATCCCGATCACAAATCGTCCCATAACGTGAGAAGTAGCCAACTATAGGAGCCCAGAAGTTTCGATAGGACTGACTGACGATTCCGAAGGATCGTGATTGGTACTTCTTCCCACTGATCTCAATCTCTTCAAAGTGATCTGCTACACTCTGAGTGACTCTCCCGTCCTTATTGACAGGAACTTCTTCTCTCAGAACTGCAATCCCAACTGTCTTCTCACGAGCTCTGGCCGGTTCGAGACCGTTGTCACCCTTGTTGAGACCACCATACTTCAGAACGTAGTCTTCGTCCTACCCAACTTCAGTTGCAAGAGGGAACGAACCTGCATTTTTCCCATCTCGTGTCACAACAAAGTCATACCAATTCGCTGTGATGACTTCATCGGTGATGAAACGGATGACCTTCTTGTCTCCGTCCTTCCAACCGAAATAGTTGAGAAACCCTGTGTTATCGAATGAGCCCTTCGCCCGTTCGATGGACTCTTTTACCGCGCCGAACCCTTGCTTCACAATTCCACTCCTTGATCATCGGATGTATCAATTGATGTATCCTACGCTATTATTATAGAGGATGCTCTAGTGACTACCTAGTAAAACGGAGAATAAAGCGAAGGCATTAGCGGTACTCGGCTCCCACCATCTCGGGATCACGAACATCCCTGCTGTCTCTACGAAGAACGGCCGTTGATCATTTGAGAGCACTACCTTCACTGTTCGAGAATATCGAAATATCGGAGCGACATCGACAAGGGTCTCATACCACCACTGAGAAAGCTCTACATCGAAGACCTCTGGTTCGAAAGCGAAGTAGTGGTAGTAGTGATTGTCCTGAGTCTCTTCATCGATCGGAATCTCATCTATGACTTCGCAACCCTTGTTCTCAGAATCAGAGAACAGATACCCTGGTGGAGTTGAGTCGTAGATGACCTTCAAGCGTGGATTGAGAAGTACTTCAGCAACTTCCTTCGTTCTGATGAAGAGGCCTTCGTTGGGCTCCCAACCTTCAGGATGATACTGCTTATAGCTAGTTCGAATGGACTTCTTGATATCTCTGTCCGAAGCACCAGGATGGAGCTTCAGAAATCTGTAGTATCCATTCGGATCGTTGTTGTTAGGCGAGACGAGAGAGATCTCTCGAGAACAACTCGGATACCCTACACCCAGAAAGCTAGACTCTGCGGAACTGTAGAGGGTATCAAATTGGACTCTTCTCGGAGGGAAGTCCTCCACTGCTAAGCTCCCCCTTCTTCTTTGATAACTCATCGAACTGATTCTGACGAAGACTCTCACTCTCTACGATACCATTGTCTATCTCACTCGAAACTGTACTCGTAACACGGTCGACACCTTTGACTAGATACCGACTCCCATCTGGATAGACCTTCACTTGCTGACCACCCGGGAGGTCAATAACTTCGAACTCTTCTGACACTTGACTTCTCCTCTTGAGAATACGATGCAATCTTGAACAATGCTGGAATGGCGCTATCTATTTTCTCTTCGACTACCTCTTTCGACTGATAGTCAGCGAGATCCTTCCCAGGTTCTGGACTGACTACTCGCACCTTTGTAGACTGATAGAGAGAACGAACGAGCTTCTTCTCACCAGAAGCTCCCGCATCATCTAGGTCTGACCAAACGATTACATTGTCAAACGGCTTCAACAACTGTATCTGACCTTCTGAGACGCTAGACCCGAAAGTAGCTACAACGTTCTCAATCCCAAACGAGTATGCTTTCGCTACACTCATAGGTGACTCGACTACGATGACTGTGTTCTCTCCCTTGAGTCGGTCGTAGTTGTAGAGTGTAGAAGACTTCGGGAAAGAAAGTGATGACTTGTACTTCGGAAATTGAGGTTCAGTTGCTGGCCACGGGAGGCCTTGTGGAATCGCTCTCTTCTGATAGCCGGTGAGCTTCCCATCGAACTTATGCAAGAAGACGATTCGGTTATCCTCTCCATCGTATCCGATGTTCAGCTTTGATGAAGTATCAACATCGATCCCCCTCACTTCTCTCAAGTAGGGATGAGACACCATCCACGAACTGAAGGCTCGTATTGAATAACTAGGGAGTTCAAGTTGATAGATATCAGTATCATTGAAGATCCTCTCTAGCGTCTTTTTGAAGTTCTCAGGAGAGATGAAGCCTTCTGTTAGAAAGGGGGTAAGTAGAGGTACAAGCTCCGTAAAGCTTTCTTTCTTCTCCATCTTCAACATGAGATTGAAGATGTTCCCACCCCAGTAGTTTCTACAGATGTAGAGCTTGTGGTCTACATTCATCGAGGCAGATGGGTTCCTGTCCCCATTCTTGTGATGAGGTTCAACGTTATCCAAGAGACACGAGTGAACCACTTCAAGAGTCCCATCATTTGCTACCCTCTCTGAAGCATTCTCCGCACCATAATAGGACAAGACCTCTCTGGGGTCGATGCGCTGAAGATAGGACCTGTACAGAGCTCTATTAGATAAATGGGAGAACCCACTTCTCATTCTCGGTCTCTTTTCATCTTCGAAAGGCAAGTGATTGTACCTGTATCAAGATGTCTGAGATTCTTTGGAACGAGACGGGTTCTTACGAGCTCTATCTTACAGTGAATGCAGTACACTCCCCGTTCGAGAATCCCATCATAACCCTGATTGACTTGTTCCTCTATCCAGTACATTACTCTACAATCTCTTCGATAACGTTGATCTCCGAACGATCTCTCAAACGCCAGTTCAAAAGCCATGATTTTATGTCACACCGTCGAGCCCCCATGATATCGAGCCTCGTCGCATTGTTCACACGCATCTGAGGAGTTCTCGAAAGCCCGAAAATGATGTCGGCGGTTCTTTCGATGTTGGCAGATTCAGCGACCTTCCACATCTCTGGTCTCCTTTGCTGTCCTTCCATCGAGGTTCGACCTTGTTGAACAGCTAGAAGACATGGAATCTTCCCTACAACATCATTAGAAATTTCTTCTCGAAGTTCACGGATAACATCACCATGCTTCATAGTTGTAGCCCTGTCACCTGTGTACTTCTTCTCGCTATCCATCCACGAAAGTTGATCTACTAAAATATAGTCCGCTCCGAGCTGTCTAGCTCTCCCCACCATCTCTGTCACTGTTCGATCACCTTCGGGAGGCCTCTGGATGTGGAGGTCACCCAACTCACGGAGTTCGTCTTGAGCACGTCTGAGAACACCAACCTCTTCGAACGAGAGTTGAGAGTGTATCAATCGATCGTATGAGACACCTGAGAAGTATGCATCAACCCGCTCCTCCATCTCCTCCCTCGACTGTTCCAAACTGAAGAGTATCGGTGTATACCCGGCCCTTCGTAACTGAGCTGCTGTATGAGCTAGGAAGAAGCTCTTCCCCACTTTGCTATATGCACTAACAACAGCTAACTCACCTGGGAGTAGACCGTGAGTGTGTGTATCAATCTCTGCTAGACCGTAGGGAGGTCCAAGTCCGTAATTATCGAGTCTCTGCTGATACCGAATTCGTCTCTCATCTATATTCTCCGACATATTGACACGATCGAATCTCGGAGCTACAACTTGAGATGCTTTGTATGACTCTCTCCAGAGGTCTGAGAGCGTCCCGATCGGGTTCTCGTGAACAGATTCAGCAGCACTAATCAGAAGCTCTTGAGTCTGATTCGAAGCATACTTTCTCTGTATCGTCTCTGAAAGCCATGAAACGGACTCTTCAACTACATCGTCAATCAGAATCGAAGGGAACTCATAGATGAGCATCTCCTTCGTAGGAGCGAGCTCCATCTGGTTCTCTCGCCAATATCTCGTTGCAAAGTCATATGCTTGACGATAGGTCGGATCCGAGAAGGCTTCTGCTCGAAGTCCTGTATCCCAGCATCGAAATAGTTCTGAGATATTGACAAGTTTCGAGAGAAGTTTCTTCTCAATATCTATCGTCATATGATAGGCCGAGTTTCGCCTTGTTCAATCTCTTGTAGTGTCCGACTGCTAGAGGACGATCTGAAGTCCTCACCGGACATCTCAATTACGATCGAAGACTCCTTCAACAAACTCAACACTGCTGAACCATAGCCCTCTTCGAGCTCATCGACATCCATATTCGTTGTCAGAAGAGTTGGACGACCTCCCTGGATTCGTGTCCTCAGAATGTTATCGAAGGTAGAGACAGAGAGGTTATTCTTCGTCTTCAACTCTCTCCCGAAATCATCTAGAAGAAGAACTTCTGAATTGATGAACTTTCGCCTGAAGTATTGTCTCTCTTCAGCATCATACCACCCGGCGGTGAACATCTCAATAGTATTAGCGAAAGTTGTAGCATAGCATGTATAACCCTCCTTCACAAACTCTTTCAGAGCTAGATTCGCTAACATAGTCTTACCTGTACCCAAGCTCCCAGCAAAGAGTATCCCTATCCCTCGCTGTATATACTTCTTGTGCTCAAAGACATACTCAGCAACTCTCGAAAGTATATCTCTATCCCCCTGAAAGTCCTCCCAATTGAGTCTCTGATACGTTACACCAATTCCAGCTGAGAGATAGTGTTTGTAGAGTTGTAACTGCAACTGACAATCACACTCATGTTCGCTACCTTGCCACTGGTACGTGCCTTCTGTAAGACAAGTGGGACAGTACTCAGTAGGATCATCTTTCAGGTGGGGGTTCTCCCTCAAGAGACGGTCCACCTCGAGTTGAGGGAGAAAGTTCGTTCGTATATTCACGGTCTTGTCGCAAACCCCGCCCAGTTTTTCTTACTAAGCTTCTTCTGCTCCTTCTGAACTTGAAGCTGTAGCTCTTGATACATCAGATCTGTCCACCACTTACGTCCCTTCACAAAGCTGAAGTAGTTGATGTATTCACCGCTGTACTTCCCTTGATACTTCCAGAGAACCCACTTTACTATGAGTCCTGCGTTATCACCGTAGGTATTCTTCAACCCTTTGAAAGTCGACCTCTCTCGAGGAATTGTAGGATCTACAACTAGTTCCAACCCGTGGACAGTAGACATGTACGTCTTGATATATGTGATGAGATCCTCTGGAGTCATCTCTGTGACCGGCTTTTTGAGGTACTCCTCAAGGGGGTCAAGATCTATGAACACTCTTCCGGCTAAACACTTGAGTACAAACACTAGACTACTTGGGTAACGCTTTCCGCCTCCTCATTATAGTTGTTGCGACGAGGACCCTTCGAAACGGCTCTCTCACACGACTTCTTCAGAGCGTAGCTATAGTCTCGGATACGAGCTTGAGAAAGATCAGACATCTCACGGAGTCCCTTGCCTGTCTCTTCAATCAAGACGATGGAACTCCCTCGGATGAGAACATCCCTACTGGACTCTCGACCCTGGGACAACTCGATCGAAGAGACTTGAAACCATCCATCCTCGTCAAAACCCGTAATGAAGCCCTCAACGACATCATCTGTTGTCAGGACGATTCGGAGCTGTCGTTCATGTGAAATCCGGCGGGCCAAGAATTTCTGCAGGATTTGGTCCTTCTCGAGATTAACTTCAATCACAGTATCACTGTTTTCCCACTGTTGAAGACCACTGTCATTCATTTCGCGTAACATCTCCCTGAGAACACTACTTCTTCTTATCTATGAGCCTCTGAGTCCACTGAGAATCGAGGTACTCTCCCTCGTACAGACAACTTGTATCAGCAGTCATGAAGAGAATTTGAGCAACAGAAGCTGCATACTCAATCCTACACAAATGCTGAACACGAACAGTCATACCCAGACTGCCCTTGTACCCGCTGTCGTAGAGACCGATCTCTCCTGAAGCACCTGACTTGGCCATCGAAGACCTCATGATCGAGATCCCACACAAGTCCTCAGGCATCTCAACTCGTTCTAAAGCTTCGACCTGATAGAGTACTCCCGGGAAGAGAGTGAAAAAGTTCTGAGATGTAGGCACCCTCTTGTACTGCGGGAGATCCTTCCCGCCATCTGCATAGAGCGTTACGCCACCACAGATTTCGAAGATCGCACCTGTTCTCAGATCGTAGGAGTTCGGTTGGCAATTCTTCGGGTCATAGTCGAAGAGATGCTTCTCCAGGAGGGAGGACGGATCAATTATCACTTGACTCAAGCTCCATACAGACATCGACAAAGATATCACAGGCCTCTTTGATTGAACGGTCTGAGATGATGAGTGGTGGAGTCATTCGCAAGACATACGGGTTATTCAGTTTGAAGTGAAGCAGAAGCCCTCTCATGAGACACTCTTTGTAGAACCTCTCAGTGAACTCAGGACCGTGTTCATCATCATTCAAGATGAGACCCTGCATGAGACCGATTCCTTGAGAACCCTTGATTATCTTCGGGTAAGACTTCGCTACTTCTGTGACCTGCTCTGTAAGATACTTGCCCATCTCTTGAACATGGGAGAGAAGCTCTTCTTGAATGTACTCTATTACTGCAAGACCTGCGGCCATCACTACCGGATTCCCGCCGAACGTTGTGAGATGCGAAAGATTAGGAGTCTGAAGCAATTCGAAGTTGGTTCTTGAAGAGACAACAGCACCGAAGGGTAGACCACCACCTCCCGCTTTTCCTAGACACGTAATATCGGCTTCTACTTCATACTGCTCTTGAGCGAGAAAGGTCCCAGTCCGTCCATACCCTGTTTGAATCTCATCGATGATGACAAGTACACTGTGGGCCTTCGCTATCTTCAGTAGCTTCTGGACCCAGATCTTCGAAAGGGGGATACAACCTGCTTCTCCCTGAACGAGCTCTAGTATGACTGTCCCGATGTCACCCCAGAATTCATACTGATCGGGAATCGGCCCACCCGGTTTGAGAAACACGGTCGCTTCATCATCTACGAAGAAACCCTTCTTGTAGTTGTCGTTCCACGTGACCTGCATCGCTCCATAACCACGACCATGGAACCCCCTCTCCATCGAGACAATCCCCTTTTTGCCCGAAACCTTTCGAGACATCTTCAAGGCAAGATCAATTGCTTCATTCCCTGAATTCACGAAGAAGACCTGCTGTGGAAAGTCATCTCTCGAAGGGAAGTAGCCCGAAATCGCTTTTGCATATTCGATCTGATTCAACTGCAGATGCTCACCATACACCATTGTGTGAGTGTAGTGATCAAGCTGCTCTTTGATCTTCGACATAATCACGAAGTTTCGGTTCCCGATGTTGTTGACACCGATCCCTGCAGTGAAGTCTAGAAACGAGTTCCCGTAAGCATCCCACAAGTAGACAGAGTCCGATTTGCTTACTGGGAAGTTAAGTGAGTGGTCCGACGTTTGAGCAACGTAAGATTGAAACTCTTCTGTCTGCATTTGAACGTGTTGATCGATAATCTGTCGATTTCTCTCTTTAATACGTTCAATCCGCTTCTGTTCTTCCTCTGACAAGCCCTTTTTACTCCCAATCACTAGAGGTCGAACCCCACTTCCCTCCCCCACACGGGGATTATCGGCAACCCATCATGTCTCCACTTATGTGAAGGACTCTGGGCCTTCCCAGGCCTCGTGATTCTTGAAACTCCGAGGTCGAACAGTATATCCGAGTTGTTGCCGAATCCTTCACGAAGAGTTGCAGAAGAGAGTAGATGGCCTCTCCCGTCCCACTCTTGCAAGACATCGTCAAAGGAACAGACAACTATGACAGCGGTGCCGTTACCTATACCTAT
>Ga0114918_10004929_pt1 | contig 11523 bp, 7 predicted proteins | sample LantaG_FD_87015 | JGI IMG/M metagenome (GOLD analysis project Ga0114918, IMG submission 87015) | Deep subsurface microbial communities from Baltic Sea to uncover new lineages of life (NeLLi) - Landsort_02402 metaG | ecosystem: Environmental > Aquatic > Marine > Oceanic > Sediment | place: Baltic... | reverse complement strand
GCTCTTCCTGAGATAAAATATATTTTGCCACAAGGTCTATTTGGGAATGAGAATGTGTGAAAGCTCCATAACCTTTCTGCCATTCAAACTTAAATTTTGATAAAATACATCATAAATATAACATGCAACACCCAAATTAAAAAATCATTTCCCATTACTTGAGGGTTTCAGAAGCCTTTTTAAAAAAGTGCGTAAAACAGGAAAAGGGGGTTTTTCTCTTTAAAAAATAGTTACTTTATTGTAATATATTAATAGAATTTATACCTCTTGTCAACAATGTCTGCTCCTTTACGAAGAGCCTCATATGCTTCATAGTTGCCTCTCATCTGGAAGGTTGCCATAAGCCTTTCACGCATAAGCTCCAGGTCATCCTCCGAAGTTGTGGCAACATTATTTACCTGGATCATAAAGACACCATTATTCCCCTTTACAGGACCTGCTATTGTACCCTGCTTTGCCACAGAGGCTGCTGCTATAAGGGCAGGTTCATTTCCGACACCTGGCACACTGTATGATCTGAAATTCACCTGAGTGGCCTCCTGTACATTAAGATTCATTTCGGAAGCAATCTCATCAAAACTCTTCCCCTCAAGACTCTCCTTTTTGAAATCATTAGAAATAATTTCGGCCTTTTTATCTTTCAGAATAATGAATCTTATATCATTTTCAACATCTTTTAGCGGCGCAATTCCCTCTTCCTGTACAGCTGTACAGAATGCAACAACATACTTATCGCTTATTTCAAAAACGGCCTGGTCGGAAGCATCAAGAATGATTTTTCCCTTTTCGGCCGAGAATAATGAAATAATGAGAGTTCTTGGGTTTTCAAGCCCGGGAAGTGTTTTCTGCCGTGGAGTGACATTATTTGCAACCCTCTTATTCAGGTTCTGCTCAGCAACCGCGTTGTTGAATTTCTCAAGAGTGTTGTTTGTTCCTGCAAACTGGCTTGCTTCACTGTATATCCTCTGGTTAGTAGTGGAACTCGCAATTATCTTCCTGTCAACTGTACCAATATTATATTTCCTCGATTTTCCTGACTGGTCAAGGATTTCTATGATATGAATTCCGTATGAGGTCTCTGCCGTAACAATTTCTCCCTTCTTCCCTTTAAAGCAGGCATTGTTAAAAGGAGTAACCATCATACCTTCAGGGAACCAGCCAAGATCACCTCCTACCTGGGCAGATCCCTGATCACCAGAATTGTCAATTGCAAGTAATTCAAAAGGAGTACCGCTCCTGATCAACTTTATCAGGCTGTCAGCCATTGTTTTAGTCTGCGCAAGAGTTCCGGTTTGTCCCTGTGTAAGCAGTATATGTCTTACATGTACTGAATCAGGCCTGTTAACAAAATCAAGTAAACGGACCACCTTAAAAGAATCATCTTCTCTGTAGGGACCAAATACATCTGTCTTATCCTCCTTTTTTACAAAATCCCTCAGATTTTCGGGGATCTCGTCGATTGTAAGAAATAAATCCGAATAACGAGTGTCAGCATTGAGATTAATAAACTGAACAGGATCTGTTGATTCCGAAAATTCTTCAGCAATTTTATTTATCCACTCTTCTGCCTGCCTGATATCTTCTTCAGAAGGTGTTACATCAAAGGTTACATATTCAATATCTCTAAAAGCATTTCTCTCAAATATCTCTTTATGCTTTGCATAATATGTTTCAATATCACCGGCAGTAATTTTAACAGAAGAATCAGGTATCGCAGCATAGTTTTTCTGAATGAAACTAAAGTCAACAGTTGAACTGGAAAGAGCCATGTCAAATTCAGCCTGCTTCGTAGTGGCGTATAAACCCCTGGATACCAGGTTGTTATATTTTGTATTCATCCTGTCGCTAACGATCTCATTTTCAAAAAAGAGCCAGTATTTTTTTGCGGTTTCATCAGTTTCCATATTCTTCAGAAAGTTAACAAGAAAGGATTTATTGAAGAATCCGGTAGACTGATCAGTAAATAGTTGCCTGACAATAGGATGAGGGTCATTTCCAAGTACAAGCTCATCAACCTCCTCAGTGCTTACTCCTATCCCCAGGTCATTGTACTGCTTATCCTGTATCTCCTCCCTGACCATTTGCTGCCATATCTGTTCCCTTATCGACTCGGCAGTTGCTTCATCTATTGTTGTTGTTCCCGAAAGTTTATATATTTCAAACAGGTTCTGGACTCTCTGTTCAAAGTCCTGGTAGATAATCTTTTCCCCTGCAATCTCTCCGATTTCGTAATACTCACGTACTTTCCTTCTCTGTCCTTTGCCATTACCGAAAAAATCACTTACAACGAACAGGAAAAGAGAAAGACCGATAATCCCTGCCACCAGAACTCCTGCTTTTTCCCTTAAAAACTGAATTGCTGACATTAATAAATATTTAAAGATTAATAGATAGTGCCTTTTTAAAATCAGGCAACAAATATAACAAAATTTGAATAAAAAACAGAGCTCATTATGCTACTGAAGTCCGATAAGACAATGAACAAAAAGTTCTCAATAGACACCTGAGTTACATACAGAAGGGGGGGTGTGTATTAAAATAAATAGTTAAAAACGTGTTAACATATATTGAAAAAGGGGTAATCCAAAAAAAATAATGATAAAAAATGTAAAATATATAATAAAAATGGGGGGTGATATTATAAAAAGTATATTTTTGCAAAAAAATATTAAGTATGGCAGAATTAAGATTTAGTGCATTAAGAGAAGTATTCAACAGGGGATCTGTTGATTTTGAGAAACCGTCAAAAGTCATCTCCGAATATTATGGAAAAGATGTTTTTGACCTTCATAAGATGGAACAGTATCTCTCAAAAGAGGCTTTTAAGATTGTAAAAAAAGCTATTGAAGAGGGAAAATCGCTTTCAAGGCAGGAAGCTGACCAGGTGGCAATAGGGCTTAAAGCCTGGGCAATGGAGAGGGGTGTAACACATTTCACCCACTGGTTTCACCCGCTTACTGACGGTACTGCTGAAAAACATGACGTTTTTCTGGAAATGGGAGATAATGGTCATGTGGTAGAGAATTTTTCAGGTGAATTTCTTGTTCAGTCTGAACCAGATGCCTCCAGCTTCCCGAGCGGAGGCATAAGAAATACATTCGAGGCAAGGGGATATACTGCATGGGATGTGTCATCGCCTGTATTCATAGTAGGAAATACCCTCTGTATCCCAACAATTTTCGTTGCATATACCGGAGAAGCCCTGGATTATAAGGCACCCTTACTTAAAGCACTCTCGGAACTCGACAGGGCTGCAGTTGATGTTTGCCAATATTTTGATAAAGATGTGAAGAAAGTAGTTGCAACCCTGGGAATAGAACAGGAATATTTTCTTATTGATGAAGCATTATATTATGCACGTCCCGATATTGTTCTGGCTGAAAGAACACTTATGGGACATCAATCGTCGAAAGATCAGCAGCTTGCTGACCATTATTTCGGATCGATTCCGGAAAGGGTTATGTGCTTTATCAAAGATTTTGAATGTACTGCTCATAAGCTTGGCATTCCTGTAAAAACACGCCATAATGAGGTGGCTCCCAACCAGTTTGAATGTGCCCCGATGTTTGAGGAGGTAAATCTTGCTGTAGATCACAATCAGTTACTTATGGATATTATGAAGCGTGTAGCCCGCAAACATAAATTCAGGGTACTCTTTCACGAAAAGCCATTTGCAGGAATAAACGGATCCGGTAAACATAATAACTGGTCAATGGCAACCAACACTGGAGTTAACCTTCTTTCTCCGGGCAAAAATCCGAAAACCAATCTTCAGTTCCTCACATTCCTGGTGAACGTTGTTAAAGCAGTGCATGACAGCAATGAACTGATAAGGGCATCGGTAATGAATGAATCAAACTCATATCGTCTTGGAGGCCATGAGGCTCCTCCGGCTATTATCTCAGTCTTTCTCGGTTCTTATCTTACCGATATGCTTGCCAGTATTGTCGACAAAGTAACTGACAGGAAGATGACTCCGGCTCTGAAGACTGAACTGAAGCTCGGCATTGGCAAAATTCCTGAAATATTACTTGATAATACAGATCGTAACCGGACATCACCCTTTGCATTTACAGGAAACAAGTTTGAATTCAGGGCTGTTGGTTCCTCGGCGAACTGCAGCGCTGCCATGATTGTTTTGAATACTGCCGTTGCTTACCAGCTTAAAAGATTCAAAAAGGAGGTTGATCAGATAATCAAAAAAGGCAGAAAGAAAGATGAAGCAATTTTCCAGGTTCTGAAGAAACACATCCTTGAATCCGAAAATGTTCTTTTTGAAGGCGACAATTACAGCAAAGCATGGCACGAAGAAGCCGCAAAGAGGAAATTATGCAATATCCAGGGTGTTCCTGAGTCGCTTAAATGTTATCTGACACTTGCTTCAAAGGAGGTGCTTCTGGGTTCAGGAGTTTTTACAGAAAAAGAGCTTGAAAGCCGTGTTGAAGTTGAATTTGATAAATTCACAAAGAAAGTCCAGATCGAAGCAAGAGTTCTGGGTGACCTTGCAATAAACCATATTGTCCCCACTGCAATTCGTTACATGACATCCCTTATAGAAAATATAAAAGGATTAAAGGATATTTTCAATGACCTTGAGTATGAGCGGCTTGCAGGTGCCAGAAAAGAGATGATAATAATTATTTCTGACCATATTTCAAATATTAAGAAAATGGTAAATAGTATGGTTGAGGAGCGTAAAAAGGCAAATGTCATGGAAGATTCATTTAAGAAAGCCCTTGCCTATGAGAAGAAAGTCAAACCTTATCTGGAAGAGATACGTTATCATATCGATAAACTTGAACTCATGGTTGATAATGAAATTTGGCCGCTGCCGAAATACAGGGAGCTGCTTTTTACAAGGTAAATAGTCAGGTTTGTTTTATTTGCAGGGACGTTGAATGCAACGTCCCTGTTGTTTATACAGCCCCTTCAAATTAATAATAATTATAATCGCTGATCGTTAGTATTTAATGTCAATCTAATGAAAATAATTACTTTTATGGCCGGAGGAAAAGGGTAGCATGAAAAGGGTCCTATTCTTAATATTACTATTGACGTTCATCGTTGTTCAGGAATCACCTGCACAGAAGAGGAAAGCCGAAAGAGCTTATGCTTCTTTCGAAGCCGGTGAATATTACGAAGCGATCGATTTGTTTAAAGACACATATTCGAAAACAAAAAGGTCAGATAAGATCGCCCGTGCAGAGCTGATATACATGATAGCGGAATGTTACAGGCTTGTAAATAATTCCAGGAATGCGGAAACATGGTATAAGCTTGCTGTGAGGTCGGCAGCCACAAAACCGGAAGCGCAATTATGGTATGCGGCTTCTCTGAAGAAAAATGGCAAATACAAGCAGGCAATAGAGGAATTAAAGAAATACAAGCAGATAGCTCCTTCCGATGCAAAAGCCGACCAGGAAATACGTGCCTGTGAACTGGCAATTGAGTGGCAGGAAAACCCCGAAGCATATAAAATTGATGAGATCAAGGACCTTAATTCAAGGGAATCAGACTTCAGCCCATCCTTCGGGCGCGATGATTTCGGAGTAGTCTTCTTTACCTCTTCACGTGAGGATGCTACAGGTAATAAGACCCATGGCGCAACAGGACAGGGATATACCGATATCTTTGAAAGCCGTCTCGATAAGAAATCGAAATGGAGTACACCGGTTCCGGTAGATTTGATAAACAGTGAATTTGAAGATGGGACACCCTGCTTTACAGGCGACTATAAGGAGCTCTATTTTACCAGGTGTGAAGCAGGAAAACGCGAAAAAAAAGGCTGCATAATAATGTATTCAAAAAGATCTGGTGATAACTGGAGTAAACCTGAAAACCTGGAGATATTTCCCGATTCTATGGTTGCAGCCCATCCTGCTGTATCTGCTGACGGACTGACTATGTATTTTGTATCTGATATATCGGGAGGATATGGAGGGAAAGAGATATGGGTAACTACCCGCTCCGGAGCTGGGAGTGACTGGTCAACTCCAACAAACGTGGGGCCGGATATCAATACCGGAGGTAATGAACTCTTCCCGTTTTTAAGAAACAACGGTACGCTTTATTTCTCCTCTGACGGATTGATAGGCATGGGAGGACTTGATATCTTCAAAGCTGTCCCTCAGCCTGATGGTTCATGGATTGTAGAAAATATGAAAGCGCCTGTAAACAGCTCTGCTGATGATTTCGGAATCGCCTTTGAGAATGAAAATGAGCGGGGGATCTTCAGCTCAACACGTAAAGGAAGAGGAAATGACGATCTGTATGCTTTTGAGTTCCCTCCATTAACATTCAGTATTACCGGACTGGTGAAGGATGAAAAGACAGGCAGTGCAATCGAAAGTTCAACTGTACAACTTATTGCCAGCGACGGGTCAAACCTTCAAACAGAAACAGGAACAGGAGGTGAATTCAAATTCTCCCTGAAACCGGATGTTGATTATATTTTTCTTGCTTCAAAGAGAGGCTACCTGAACGGTAAGGAGAAGGAGACTACAAAGGGACAGGAGAAGAGTCGCGAGTTCATGGTTACAATTCTTCTTACGGCTATTGATAAGCCAATAGAATTACCGAATATTTTCTATGATTTTAATAAGTACGACCTGAGACCGGAGTCAATGGTTTCCCTCGACAAGCTTGTTGAAACACTTAACGACAATCCGAATGTAACAATTGAATTAATGTCGCACACTGATTCAAGGGATACTGAAGAGTATAACTATGAACTTTCCCAGAGGAGAGCCCAGTCAGTTGTCCAATATCTTATTGAAAAAGGTATAGAACCTGATCGTCTTTCAGCAAAGGGTTACGGTGAATCGAGCCCCAAAGTTGTTGACGCTTCAGTAGTAAATCAGGCCTCATTCCTGAAAACCGGAATTACGCTTACAGAAGAATATATCAATAGCCTTCCAACAGAGGAGCAGAAAGAAATAGCTCACCAGATAAACCGCAGGACTGAATTCAGGGTTCTGAGAACTGATTATGAGCCGCCGGTGAACTGAAAAATTAGTACCATGTCTTCGGATTCCAAATACAGCAAACGCGGTGTTTCATCATCAAAAGAGGATGTCCATATCGCAATAAAAAACATTGATAAAGGCCTTTATCCCAAAGCCTTCTGTAAAATAGTCCCGGATCTCCTGGGTGGTGATCCCGATTACTGCAACATAATGCATGCCGACGGTGCAGGCACAAAGTCGTCACTTGCCTATGTCTACTGGAAAGAAACTGGTGATATGTCGGTATGGAAAGGTATAGCCCAGGATGCGATCGTAATGAACCTGGATGACCTGCTTTGCGTGGGAGCTTATAATAATATTCTGCTTTCATCAACCATAGGACGGAATAAGAAACTTATCCCGGGAGAAATTATTTCAGCAATAATAAATGGCGCTGAAGAGTTCCTTGAAAAACTCAGAAATCTTGGGATCGGAATATATTCCACAGGTGGGGAAACAGCCGATTTAGGCGACCTTGTAAGGACAATTATTGTTGACTCAACAGTTATTGCCAGGATGAAACGGAAAGATGTAATTTCAAATCATAACATAAGGGCAGGAGATATTATTATTGGCCTGGCTTCGTACGGACAAACAACCTATGAAGATGAATATAACAGTGGCATGGGAAGTAATGGTCTCACCTCAGCCCGACATGATGTCTTCGGGAAATATCTTGCAGACAAATACCCGGAAAGCTTCGACCCGTCACTGCCGGAAGATCTTTTATACTCCGGAAAAATGGAACTTACAGACCCTGTAAATGGCCTGAATATAGATATGGGCAGGATGGTGCTTTCACCCACCAGGACCTATGCACCTGTCGTGAAAAAAATAACAGAGACAATACTCACCGGGATACATGGCATGGTCCACTGTTCGGGGGGAGGACAAACCAAAATACTGCATTTTATTGATAATCTGCATGTTATTAAGGACAGCTTATTCCCTTTGCCCCCTCTGTTCAGGATCATTCATGAGCAATCGGGAACTCAATGGAAAGAGATGTACCAGGTATTCAATATGGGCCACAGATTCGAGATTTACACTGATGAAAAAAATGCAGCCGAAATAATCAATATAGCCTCCGGCTTCAATCTCGAAGCAAAGATAATAGGTCATTGTGAAGCTTCAGAAAGCAAGAAGCTGACAATAAGATCTGATTACGGATCTTTTGAATATTAGATTTTATCTTCGATTAAACTATAAATATTTTATTAGTCCCTCTTCACCTTTTTTCTTATCTTCGCACGCTGAAATTTAATCTATGGCCCGTAATCTTATTCTTGAAAAGCTGGAGGGTGTGAAATCCAGGTTTGTTGAAGTGGGTGAATTGCTGAATCAACCGGATATTCTTTCCGATATGAAGAGGTATGTAAAGTTGAACAGGGAATACAAGGATCTCAAGCCGATTATTGAGGCTTATGAAAAATATAAACTTGCCCTTTCAAATATTTCCAGTGCAAAACAGCTCCTGTCTAATGAGAAGGATGAAGAGATGAGGGAGATGGCCAAAGCTGAACTGGAAATGCTCAATAACCAGATACCCGGAATGGTGGAGGAGATTAAACTGCTTCTCCTTCCTGTAGATCCTGAGGATGACAAAAATGCTGTTGTTGAGATAAGAGCAGGCACGGGAGGAGATGAGGCAAGCATTTTTGCCGGTGACCTTTTCAGGATGTACTCAAAGTTTTTTGAGCTGAGTGGATGGAAAATAGAAGTAAACCGATATTCTGAAGGAACCGCCGGAGGTTATAAGGAGATTGTAATGAGCGTATCGGGAGAAGGTGTTTATGGAATTATGAAATATGAATCGGGAGTCCACAGGGTGCAAAGAGTACCCCAAACCGAAACACAAGGGAGGGTACATACATCAGCAGCCTCAGTTGTGGTTCTTCCCGAAGCTGATGAGTTCGATGTCGTAATTAAGCCGGAAGACATTAGAAAAGACACCTATTGTTCTTCCGGTCCGGGAGGACAATCAGTTAACACAACATATTCCGCAATTCGCCTGACTCATATTCCGACAGGAATAGTTGTCACCTGCCAGGATGAGAAATCACAGCTTAAGAACTATGACAAGGCCCTGAAAGAATTGAGAACCAGGCTCTATAACCTTGAATACCAGAAATATCTCGATAGTATTTCACGCAGGAGAAAAACCATGGTGTCAACAGGTGACAGGTCTGCGAAAATAAGAACCTATAACTATCCCCAGGGCAGGATAACCGAACACAGGATCAACCTGACCATGTATAATCTGCCATATATTCTCGACGGAAATATTCAGGAATTGATAGATAAACTTCAGATGGCAGAGAATGCTGAGCGACTAAAGGAAAGCAATATATAAAAATCTGAATATGAATCGCATACAATTATTTAACAACATTATTCAGAAAAGATCATTTTTATGTGTCGGTCTCGATACGGAAATTGAAAAGATCCCTTCATTCCTGAAAGAAGAAAAAGACCCGGTATTTGAATTTAATAAAAGGATAATAAATGCTACGCATCAGTTTGCCGTTGCATATAAGCCTAATGTTGCATTTTATGAATCCAGGGGCTCTGATGGATGGATTTCGCTGGAATCAACAGTTAAGTACATTAAAAAGAGACACCCTGACATCTTTGTTATTGCTGATGCAAAAAGGGGCGATATTGGGAACTCTTCTAAAAAGTATGCACAGGCTTTCCTGAAAAACATGCCTTTTGATGCAGTTACGGTTGCTCCGTATATGGGAGAGGATTCAGTTACTCCATTCCTGTCGTATGATGATAAATGGGCTGTTTTGTTAGCACTGACATCAAATAAGGGAGCAGATGATTTTCAGTATCATGATGAAGACGGCATCAAGCTTTTCGAGAGAGTCCTCTCCGTATCGAAGAAATGGGGTACAACCGATAATATGATGTTTGTGGTAGGAGCCACACGTGCAGAAATGATAAGCGAAATAAGGAAAATTGTTCCGGATCATTTCCTGCTCATTCCGGGTGTCGGGGCCCAGGGTGGAAGCCTTGCCGAAGTTGCAAAATATGGACTTAACAGTACATGCGGGCTGCTTGTGAACTCTTCCAGGGGAATAATCTTTGCCGATAATTCAGAAAAATTTGATAAGGCAGCCGGAGAAAAAGCCAGGGAACTACAGCTTGAAATGGAAGAGTATCTTTTAGAAAGGAATCTTTCAACTAATTCCTGACTTTATAAAAGTAAATTTAGTATCTTTATATACTCGCTGTTTAATTTAACTCGTGCTGCTATGAAAGAAGAATTTCTCCACTACATCTGGAAATATAATCTTTATGATCTGGATAAACTGATTGATAATGAGGGCAATAAGATTATCGTTATCAATCCTGGTGAATATAATCGTGATTCCGGCCCCGATTTTTTTAATGCCAGGTTGAGCATAGGCGGAACAGAATGGGCCGGCAATGTTGAAATTCATATTCAATCATCTCATTTCAACAATCATGGGCATAATCATGATCCTGCCTTTGATAACGTCATCCTTCACGTTGTGGCGAAGAATGACAAGAAAGTGTATAATACCAGAGGTGAAGAGATACTTACTGCGGAACTGATATTCAGTCCACTGATTTTCGACAAGTATACCTCTCTTGTTAACAATCCGTTTGTAATAGCCTGCCAGTCGGAGATCAGCAAACTGGACAGTTTCTATATCCATCACTGGCTCAGTACACTGGTAATTGAACGTTTACAGGGAAAATCGGAACAGATTATGAAGGTTTTTACAGAAACCGGGAATGACTGGGATGAAACATTTTACAGGATGCTTACACGCTATTTCGGTTTCAGGGTAAACAGCGAACCATTCGAAATGCTGGCAGCATCACTGCCTTTCAGGATAATACGTAAACATGCGGATAACCGTTTCCAGGTTGAAGCATTGCTTTTTGGTACCGCGGGTATGCTCGAGGAGGGCCTCTTCAAGGATGCAATTAAGGATATCTATTATGTTGATCTGACTCGGGAATATAAGGTATTGTCATCCAAATATTCCCTGCAGCCGATAGACGGATGGATATGGAAGTTTTCCCGCTTGCGTCCCGCTAATTTTCCTACCGTACGTATTGCCCAGCTGGCGGCAATGCTTACAGTTACCGGAGGACTGTTCTCCAGGGTGATGGAAGCCAGTGGAATAAAAGAGCTTAAAGAGCCGTTTGAAGTCCGGGCCTCTGAGTACTGGGATGATCATTTCGTATTCGGAAAAACAAGCAGGTCTTATCCCAAGATCACGGGTTCGCAGGCTGCAGATATCCTCCTTATTAATGCAGTAATTCCTCTTATATCTGTTCTTGGCAGGTACAGGGATTCAGCCAGTATTTGTGAACGGGCACTCTCTTTTTTAGAGGAGACAGATCCCGAGAAAAACTCGATAATAGAGGAATGGCAATCAGCAGGAATAACAGCAAGAACAGCCTTTGATACGCAGGCGTTGATCCACCTCAGGAATAATTACTGCAGGAAAAGAAGATGCCTGGAGTGCAGGATAGG
>Ga0114918_10004928_pt1 | contig 11523 bp, 20 predicted proteins | sample LantaG_FD_87015 | JGI IMG/M metagenome (GOLD analysis project Ga0114918, IMG submission 87015) | Deep subsurface microbial communities from Baltic Sea to uncover new lineages of life (NeLLi) - Landsort_02402 metaG | ecosystem: Environmental > Aquatic > Marine > Oceanic > Sediment | place... | reverse complement strand
TTTTAGATATGTTGGTGTGTCTAGTGCTACTCCATTAACAGGTTATAATACAGTATTTGAATTTTGGGGATTTCCTGTAATGTTACAACAAGATGATATTTATGATCAATCTATATGGAGAAAAGGGAAGATTGATAAGATTTTAAAAAATTTAAAAAATCTACAACATGTTTAAAAAGGGAGATAAAGTAGTTCTAATTGATGTAGATGGTCTAGGGGATGAATGGGTTGTTGAACTATACAATGAATATGAAGTAGATATATACACAGAATTTATAGATAGTAATGATGGTGAACAAAAAAGTGTCACAATTTTAAGAGGTGTGAATGGTGCATTTCATGGTAACAGGTTCATGAATTTGGTACAATTCCGTAAACAAAAGATAAATAAAATATTATGTTCGATAAGGGAGACAAAGTAGTATTAGTTAAAATGAAAGAGTTAGATGGTGAACATAGATTGTCTGAGCATTCTGTTAAATTATATGGTATATATGAAGTAGAGGAACAGAATGAATTTTACAATAGTAATGACGAATTAAAAACCTTACTTGAGCTAAAAGGAATCGGTGGTGCTTTTTATGGTGATCGGTTTATAAGTTTAGTTAAATTCCGTAAACAAAAGATCAAAAAATTACTATCTAAGTATGACCAAAAAGGAAATACAGGAACAGTTTGAAAAGGCGTGTGAAATCGCCGCAAAACACCAAAGGTCTGGTAGTGCCGATCACATTATAGTCAACCATGAAGTAGCAAGAGCAATTCAAGATGCTCTTAATATGCGAGATCGGGCGTTAAAAATAAATAAATTGTTAAATAGAATACAAAGATAATAATATATAAAGAATTGGTTAAAAATTTTCTTGGGAAGTAGAGGAGCAGGAAAATTTAAAAAATAACAGGAGGAAAGAGATATGATAGTTAATAAACCAAGTCCAACAGATTTAAGCGGATTTTACATAGTATATAAGGGTTCAGTTTTAAATGAGAGTCCTAAAAATTATGGTATTAGTCACTTATTAGAGCACTTAATGTGCAAACAGTTTCAAAAATTATATAATGACTTTGATAGATATTCTATTAATTGGAACGCATACACTTCAGGAAACGAAGTTGTATTCCATATGAAAGGATTAGATGAATATCTTTATAAGTATAGACACGAATTACTTAATTCACTTTTAACATTTGATGTACCCAAAGATGGGTTTGAAAAAGAATTAAGTATTGTCATTCAAGAATACAAAGATACATTCCAAGATCAATTTTCGGCAGCTTATTACAATCTATTAAGAAAGGTTTATAAGAATTATGGACCAATTGGAAAACTTCAATCATTAGAAGGAATCACATATGAAGATGTATATGAGTATTGGGAAAAATATATGTCTAAACCATCAATGATTATAAACATATCAAAGAATAGTGAATTTGGTGGGTTTAGTGATTTTAACCCAACTTATCCTAATATTTATAATGCTGTTAAAGAAGATGAAATGGTTTATGAAAAAATGATTGAATTTAATAAAGCTTGTGTAGCAGGTTATATTGAAGTTGATAAAAATCAGGCTTATATAGACTATGTGTTAGAAATGTTAGGTAAGTCACTTGAATCACCATTCATGAAAGAAATTCGTGAAAAAAGAGGATTAACTTACGGAGTTCATAATTATGTGGCTGATATATCTGATGATCAGGGACTTGTAACCACATCACTTATTACAACAGATGAAAATGTACAGGAAGTAATGGATGTTTATAAGAAAATTCTTTCTGATCCTGATACATATTTAACAGAAGATAGGTTTCAACTTATCAAAGATTATTATACTGTTAAGAAGAAAAAAGATGAAATAAATGCTTATGCTAATCATAAGAAATATCATACACCTGAACATCATATGATTGAAAGTATTTTAGATGATATGTCATTTGAAAAAGCACGACAAATCTTTGATCAATACTTGACATTCGATAATTGGGAATGGATGGTTGATAAAACTGCGTTTTAATCTTGAAACCCACATTATTTGTGGGTTTTTTGTTTTTTTAATATTTTTTTCTTATCTTTGTTACCTTATGGATAGAAAGTATAAATATCGTATTAAAACACGCGAAGAATTTTTGCTTGAATTTGGTGATAATTGGAGAAGCGTTAGGGCAGCATTTGTTGATGATATGGACTATCTTTTAGGTAAAGATATTGATCGAGAGGATTATTTACATGTATTAAATTCTGATGGTAATATAATAGTAGGGGCGAGATTTAATATACTAAAGGGTATAAGTAGTGGAACATGGGAAATAAGTGATCAAATGGTAATAAAAGAGTATTTAGAACCTTTAGCAGAAGAAATGTATAAACCTAAAAAATTCATTTATTAATGGAAAGAGATTTTAAATATCGTATTAAGACACTCGAAGAATTTAAACAAGAATATGGGGAGGGTTGGAGAGCCGTGAGGTGTTCTTTTGCTCGTGAAATGGATTATCTGTTAGGAGCAGATATTGATTATGATTTTTATAAAGAATGTTTAAGAGATGATGATACAATAGCCGATAGAGATTCTTTTAGAATATCAGGTAAAATTAATGGTCAGAGTGGTAGTTGGAATATAAGTGGACAAATGATAAAAAAAGTAATAATAAGGCCATCATATAAACCCAAAAAGTTCGTATATTAATGAGCACAAAATATAAATATCGTTTTAAGACTGAATCTGAATTGATAAAAGAATTCGGAAAGGATCGTTGGGAAATATTATGTGGTATGAATAACGAAGGGTATATGAATTATCTTTTGGGTAGTAAGATAGATATACCAAAAAGAATGATAGATAGAAAGGGTGATGTTATCAAATCATTAATAGTAAATAACGAATGTCCTTATTATGATGGTCAGGGAACATGGTCGATTTCCACTAAATTGATTACTAAATATAATGCATCACCAACATATAAACCTAAAAAATTTGTATATTAATGGACACATTATATAAATATCGTTTTAAAACCGAAGATGAATTGATAAAAACAATCGGTGATCGTTGGAGATTCACTTGTCATATGAACTTGGGTGGAGGAATGGATTATCTTTTAGGGTGTGATGTAAGTGTACCATTAGACTGTATTAATTATAATGGTGATGTTGTAAGTAGATTTTTTGCGGATGATACATGGTTAATTATACCTGATCTGATTATCAAATATAAATCTTATCCGAGTTATGAACCTAAAAAATTTGTATATTAATGAATAAATTTATTGCTAAAATAAAATTTAAAAATGAGAGGTCATTAGAAATGACTTTTATTTATATTGACAAAAGAATGATGACACAGGAAAAACACGATTATGTGTATTTTCATAGTAATTCTTATGATTTTGTTATTTATTCAAGAAAGGGATTGCATAAAGGGTTTAATTCACTGCGATTACCATCAGGAAAAAATTATACACCAAATATGGTTGGGGAGTTTAATTTCAGGAATGAAAGAGAAATGTATTCGTGGTTGAAAAAATTACATAGAACAATCAACGAAATGAATGACAATTATACACCATTTGTTAAAGACCAGTATTATGATCAAAGACCTAAGAGGATGATATTGAATGGAGAATTTTGGGTTCTTTAGTCTGCATCTTCATCATTAACTTCGATTGAAGAAAACTTCTTTTCTACAGCTTTAACAACTTTTTCTTTAACTTCTTCCAAAGTACCATCATACCACTTAGGGACTGAATCGTATTGGTTAACTCTAGCCAATGCGTTTCTTCCTTGTCCTTTATCATTAATAGGAAAGTGATCTTTATCATCATTAACCTTACTATCTTCAGCAGGAAATACACAATGTCCACGATGTCTTACTTCAGCATCAGGGTCAAGTTTTTCTTCAATTACTTCAAAATCGTCAAAAAGTTTTAAGTGTTTCATAACAATATTATTCTATTTATTATTATATATAAAAATTTAACGACAAAATAAAGTTTTTAATATATAATAGACATGAAAGAAATATTAGATAGTATCAAATTAAGGGAAATTGCTCAACTTAGATTTAGAATCAAAGAATTGAGTATAATCAAAGATGAAAAACAGAAAATGTGGGATTTCGATAAACCATATTCAGAGTATTTTGAATTAACATCTAAAGAAGATAAAGAAATTAATGAATTAGATAGGAGATTACGTTTAATTAGACCATATGAGGTAACTGATATTCCTGATTATGGTGATGTAATGACACTAAACGAATTCAAAAATTTTTGTAGAAACGGTATGTTTGTTGATTCAGATGGATATGGTCATTACATAGATGATGATAAAATGACAGATATCACAATCCATCCAAGTGATGTTAAGCACAAATCTCTAAGATATTCACTCAACAAAATTATATGGTTCAATAGATAATTACAATTCATTTTTAATATATACTAAAAATGAAGAATAGACCTATGCATATAAAGTTTGAAAACTTCAATATGGAAACACAGACAAGAACTTATGATCAATTCTTAATGGATATAAATGAGTATCTTGTAAAAAGGGGTGCAACTCAGGCTGAGGCTGATGAATGTGTATATTTTTATCACGCTAATGGTGAATTAAATGATTGTTGGAAAAAGGGACTAACTCTATTAAGAACAGTTAATTCATTGAAAGATGAAGAAGGTAAAATAAAATGGTTCAAATAATGCACAAATATTTTAATAATTTTCTTAATGAAGGTCGTAGTGATTATAAATACCGATTTAAAACCGAAAAAGAATTCATATATGAATTTGGAGATGATTGGAAACACGCTGTTGGTTTTAATACGGGTGATCAAATGGATCATTTAATAGGTACTCCTATAAATGTTCCTTCTTATTGTATAGGTTACGATGGAGATATTATAAGATCATTTAATATGCATGATACTAATTATTCTGATCCTAGAGGAAATTGGAGTGTTGGCATTGATATGGTAAAAAAAGAAAAAGCTGTTCCTACATATAAACCAAAGAAATTTATTTATGAATCCAACACAAAGAAATACAAATATCGATTTAAGACAGAAGAAGAACTTTTAGATGAATTTGGTGACAATTGGCATGAAGAAGTTGATTGGAATGATGAAGGCTATATGGATTATCTTTTAGGTACAGATATTGATGAAAAGTATATAGAAGAAGATGATTATGGAATAAGAGAATTTTATATACCAAATACTAACACAAGAGTATCATATAGTAAATGGATTATCACAGGAAATCTAATAAAGAAGGAAAAAGTCTTACCCCCTCAATATAAACCAAAGAAATTAGTTTACGAATCTAATACAAATAAATATACATACCGATTTAAAACTAAAGAAGAGTTTGAAGAAGAATCAAAAAAAACAGGTGGCCGATTCGCTCAGGCAGATTGGAGACATTATGCACATTTTAATGACAGGGGTGATATGGATTATCTTTTAGGTACAGACGTAAATGTACCAGAAAGGTGTATTGATCACAGAGGGGAAGTTGTTGGTGAATTTGAAATTTATAATACTGATACTTCCACCGGAAACAGTACAACTCATACGTGGTATATTAGTCCTGTGATGTTAAAGAGAAAAAAAACAGCACATGACCTTTATCAACCAAAGAAATTTGTTTACGAAAACAATGAACCAATTAAAACTAAAAAGGGAACAATAATTAAAAGATATAAAGATGTGGGTAAGAAAATGGGTAATGATTTGTATATTCATAAAGATTATGCAGAAGAATATATTGATAAATATTTTTACAATAGATTAAAAAGACAATTACCTAAAGGGTTTAAATATACTGTTGTAAAGTATAATAAAAAGAATGAAACAATTTCGTTTATTTATTCTCCTGATTTTGATACTGCGGATGAACCAATTGTATCAGATGCTTATAAAGTAACAAAAGATGGAAAAATAACACACACAAGAGAAAAATCCACTCCGCAGATATATCACCACAAATGGTTGTTTGTCAAAGACGATTATAAGGGGTTTAACGTGGGTAAATCAAGAGATAGAAGTAGAAGGTGGTTGGATGTATCAGGTGAGATAAACATGTCTAAAATCGGTTCTAAGGGGTACTGGGAAGAGGAAGTGTTACCGTTGTTAGAGAGTTCTGTGTGGTCAACTAAGAAACAAGAGTATTCATCAGCTAAAACTTCTATAAATCAAGTTCCAAAACCAGCTAGAAAATTAATTGAAAATGATGAATTAGAAGAAGGTTCTATTAATTTAGATATTGGTGGTGGGAAATATAATACTTTAACAAATTTTTTCTTAGAACATAATATCACAAATTATGTATATGACCCTTATAACAGAAGTAAAGAACATAACATGGAAGTTGTAAAAATTACAAAAAATGGTCAATCTGATAGTGTTACTATATTTAACGTACTCAATGTTATACCCGAAAAAGAAAATCAAATTAATGTATTAAGAAAAGCAAAAAATGCTGTTAAAAAAGGTGGTAAGATTTATATCTATTCTAATTACTATGTAAAAGGAAAAGAACCTGGACCAGTAAAGGGTAGAGATTCATTCCAACAAAATTATAAATTACCTGATATATTACCAATTATCCAAGAAGTATTTCCGAAAGCAGAATTAAATCGTGAGTTAATGTGTGTAGTTGCCACTAAATAAACTTTTTACACATTATTATCTATAAGCATTATGGAAGATCACATAAATGAATTAAAAGAAAAGGTTATTAATTTTCTAAGTAAACATAAAAACTTAGATCAACCTTATATTAGTAATGGTCGAAAAGAATATAGTAGAAATGATATTATTAATGAAATCAAAAATGATACTGATGATGGTATTAAGTTTGTAAATGATTTAATTATGTTGGCTTTAGATTTATTTGATAGAAATAAAGAAGAAATAAAAAACCACAAAAAGGTTTAAACCCAATATTTATAATATATAGTCTATGGCTAAATATTATAAGAAACCGACTAAGAAGAAATCCACAAAAGAAATACCTGTATGTGGTGGGTGTTTATTTGATCCAACAGATAGTGATTTAAAAGAAACCGATTTTTATTGGATACTAAAAGAATTTCCAGATAACCCAACAATGAGATACTATTTTTTATCTTGTGTAAATTGTATTGAGAAGGAAGGACACGTTCCAGCAAAACCATATAAAGTGATAAAAAAACGTGGTCGCCCCAAAAAGACTAATAAACCCGATTAAAATATAATCTGGGATTTTTATATATAAAAGAGAAATAAATTTTAATATATAATAAAAAAGAAATTAAACAGATATGCCAGTAATAAACTTTCCAACGCTAAACGTAAAATATTACGCAATACAAGACGTATATGTAAGAGCTGATATGGCTACAATAAATGAATATTGCTCAGATAAGGGTATAACATACGTGAGTCACCAACCAGAACCTAAAAGATTTTCTAATGATGGTGGATTATCATATCAATATTTTGGTATTGCTGTGGGTTCAACGGGCACAACCAGTACTTGGAATACCGTATTTGGGTATGATCAAGTAGTAGCTGAATTAGTTTATTCATAAAAAATATTTTTACGAAAAAAGGGAAATAATTTTTGTTATTTCCCTTTTTTGTTGCTTTTTAGTTTAAAAATCCATCTTTTTTAAAAAAATGAAAGGGAATATAAATCTTTGACAATTTATATTCCCTGGATATATATAGTGGTTATAGTGGGTTCTATATATGTTTCACTCTATCTTGCACAAACCCAACTAAAAGTGTGGATGTGTGTATTTATATATTAAAATTAAAATCCTAATTTTTTAACTTCATCTTCAATATCATGTGTTAATGGTTTAGTTTCTTTCTTCAAAGTATAAATATCAGCTAATGACATATTTCCTTTAATTAATTCTTCACTAACACCAATCTTTTTAGCTAATATTAAAGCTTTCTTTTCTGATAATTCTTTGAATTCTTTTCTTGCTAATAATCTTTCAGGTCTTAATAATGCATCGTCTACATTTTTAAGATTAGTATTAAAAGTAGCTATGATCTGAATACTAAGAACATCATTAAGAATACCGTCAGTTAAATTAAGTAGATTAGTTAATCCAATATTTCTTGATTGATTTCTTGATTCCAATAATGGTTCAGCATCTTCAATAAGAAGATAGTTTTTACCTTTACTATCAGCAACCCATTCTGATATAAAATTAATGAAACCTGGTTCAGTAATTGATCCTACCATTGTTGGTGGGAAATAAAGAATATTGTTATTCTTATCATTCAATTTGATTTTCTTAATAAGGTGTCTTATATAAGTTGTTTTACCTGTACCTGGATCACCATGAAATAAAGTTAATCCTTTGTGTTCATTTAAAAGTCTTTGGAATAGACTTTCATTAAATTCCTCAAATTTATCACCATAATGTAAATCAAGTAATTCTAATTCATAAATCTTATCCTTTATATCAAAATCTTTTACATAAAATTGTCCTTCATCAAAAGATACCATACCAATAGTAATAGTTTCTTTTTCTTTTATAATAGATGTTTTAAATGCATTATGTAATTTATCATCTTCTTCTTTTCCTAATGGTTCATCAATTAAGAATAAAGAAAAGGTAACAACATTATCAAATTCTTCTAAAGAATGTGATTCTATAAATAAATCTCTAGCAATAGTTCCTTCTAATTGAAGTAATAGCCCATCTCTAAGGATTAATGTTTGTTGTTTGGTGTATTTTAAATCTGTTGATAATGATCTAACTTGTTCTATAAAATAATTTTCCATTTCTGGGTATAATTCTTTGAGTTTTCCTACTAATTCGTTCCAATAATAATAATCATTATCTTGAATCTCAAATCTATATAGAGATGGAGTTATTTTATATTTATTGTAGAACACTTCTAAGATATTAATATCTTCGGGGTGCTTACTTCTTCCATTCGCTCTCAACACATTTATCACACTTTCATCCCCAAAGGGCAATCTTCTCAGGTCGTTCATATATTTATTTCTTTTTATTTTTTAATTTTTCTAAATTATTGTAGTATATATCTAAATTTATAACTGGTTCTATTTCAATTACTTCATACACTCTACCAACAGCTCCCACTGCTCTCTTATTTATTTCATAAGTATTATAACATTCTGTTAAATATTTAAAATGTTCTATTTTATTTCCATATCCTTGCTTTGCACATGCGTTATAAACTTTTTTGTAAATATCAGCTCTGACATAACACATATGATGTAATTTCATTTCATCAATATGCCATATTTTTATTTTACTTTTATCAGATATATTTGGTTTTCTTGTTGGATCGACTAAGTAATTTAAAGGAAACCCAAATACAAGTTCATTATCAATTGGGAAAATACCACTAACCATCATACCAGGTTTTGTGTAATAATAATGAGGTATTATTAAATACTTACTATCCTTATAATAATCCCAAATAGGCATATAGGAAACATGAGATGTATTTTTTTCGTGATAATCCACCATTCTCTGTAAATCTTCTTTAGTATAAAATTCATCACAATCCATTGACATGTAATGAGTACATCCATTTTCTTTTGCTAACTTTCTACCTAAATTTCTTTTGTTTGTTTGTTTATGGACTTTAGAAGGATTATTATCTTCATAATAAACCAATTCATCTATTATTCCTCTATCTTTTAATGATTCAACTATATCAATTTCTTCCTGTGATAATTTATCCCCCCAATATGATTCTGTTTGTAAAATAACTGATATATAACTAACAAACTCTTTCATACTGTTTATTGAATCTTCTAATAATTCAACTCCGTCAAATGCATTATAACTAATACCGTATTTATTCATTATAAGTTGTTATTTTTTAATATTTTAAGATTTTCATAATATTTATCTAATATTATATCAGGTTTTTTAATATGAACTATATTATATTTATCTCCATCAGCGGATAATGCTACTTTATTTATTTCATAACTTTCATAACATTGTTCTATTTTTTTAAAACGTTCAATATTATTTTTATATCTAAATTTAGAAAAAGAATTATAAACTTTTTGATAAATATTAGCTCTCACATAAGATAAATGGTGCATTTTAATTTCATTTTTTCTCCACATTTTATATTTATTTTTATCTAAAATATTTGGTTTTCTTGTTGGATCAACTTTTATATTTAATGAAAATCCCAATTTAATTTCGTAATTCACAGGAAAAAAACCACTAACATATAAATCACCATCCATATATGTACTACTATCAATTATATAGTTTGTATCTTTATAATAAGATTCAATTGGCATATAAGATACATCAAGTGGATTATTATTATGATAATCTATCATTTTTCCAAATTCTTCATTTGTATAAAATTCATCACAATCCATTGACATGTAATGAGTACATCCATTTTCTTTTGCTAACTTTCTACCTAAATTTCTTTTATGAGTTTCAATTAATCTTACGTCTACCTTTTCGTCAAAATAAATTAATTCATCTACTAAATTTCTTTCTTTTAATGATTCTACTATGTCAATTTCTTCTTGGGACAATTTAGTGCCCCAATATGATACTGTTTGGAAAATAATTGAAATATGATCAACGAATTCTCTTATATAATTTATCGAATCTTCTAATAATTCAACACCATCAAATACATTATAACTAACTCCGTATTTATTCATTAAATACCAATTATTTTTTTACCATCTTCATAAATAATCATCGCTAAAATTCTTTCCATCGCGTGTGTTTTCTTGGGGGCGTGACTATCAGTAAATGCTCCTGTTTCTAATGTGTTATATACACTAATCATATCATTATTAATAAAGAAATTTTTATAAGTATCAAATCTTGACCAAAAAATTGTACCACCTATAAACGCGATGTTATTATATTCAGTTTTGAAACCAAAATGTTTCGTGAACTCTCTGATATAAGGTAAGTTATAATGGAATCCAACATGAGTTCTAGTGACAAACCATTTTTGTGATCCTACTGTACCTATTTCTTTATTAGTATCAAAAATATTAATTATTTTTTCTACTGTTTCTTTATCCTTTAAGATTGGTAATAATAATTGTTTTCTCCACTTCTCCCCCATTTCTGGGTGTCTATTACCGTGTAATCCTTTCTTAGTATGTAATTTTAATAAAAGATCATATTGTAAATCTTGTTTTACTATTTCATTAAATACATATAAAAAAGGTCCAATATCTAATCCTTTATTTTCTAATATGTATGTAGTTACATTTTTTAAATCTTTTATTCTTTCTAAGAATTTTGAATTCTCCTTTTCGTTATCTTGTGTTAATGATATATGTAAATCATAATCGTAATTAACATTCTCCAAATATGTTTTTATTTCATCCCACAGGTCGGTGTAATATAAATGTATTATTATACAGATTTTTTTCATGCTTATAATCTAAATTTTTTCATTATGGTTCTCAACATTCCTTGTTTTTCATTATCAGAATAAGATAAATCACCTAATTCTTTTTTAACTTTTTCTGTTATTATTTCGA
>Ga0114918_10004927_pt1 | contig 11524 bp, 10 predicted proteins | sample LantaG_FD_87015 | JGI IMG/M metagenome (GOLD analysis project Ga0114918, IMG submission 87015) | Deep subsurface microbial communities from Baltic Sea to uncover new lineages of life (NeLLi) - Landsort_02402 metaG | ecosystem: Environmental > Aquatic > Marine > Oceanic > Sediment | place... | reverse complement strand
GATACATGGCAAGGGCCGCCTTCGTTACGGACCGAATCATGCACAAAATCGGACTGCACGGAAAAAGCTTCATACCGATGCTCATCGGCTTCGGCTGCTCCGTCCCCGCCATTATGGCGACCAGAATCCTCGAAAACAGAAGAAATCGACTCACCACCATAATGGTCATACCACTGATGAGCTGCGGCGCAAGACTCACAATTTACGCACTAATCATACCAGCCTTCTTCGGCCAAAACTGGCGGGGACCAATGCTCTGGCTCATCTACCTAATCGGAATTGCGCTCGCCGTCGCCTGCGCCAAAATCCTGCGTCTTACCCTGTTCAAAGGACCGACTGTCCCATTTGTCATGGAGCTGCCGCCTTACCGTATGCCGACCCTCAAAGCCATCGCCATACATACGTGGCAAAGAACTTGGATGTACCTCAAAAAGGCAGGCACCGTAATCCTCGCAATATCAATAATACTCTGGGCCGGAATGAACTGGCCAAAGCCCCCTCCGCGCGCCCTCCAAAACTTAACCCCGCAGCAGGCCCACAAGGCCCAACTGCAACATTCAATAGTCGGAAAAATCGGAAGGGCCATCGCCCCCGCCATCAAACCCCTCGGATTCGATTGGAAAATCGGAACCGCGCTCATCGGCGCAACTGCCGCCAAGGAAGTATTCGTCTCACAACTCGGAATTATCTACGCCGTCGGCGGCGACCAAAACGCCCAAACACTACAGCAAACCCTCCGCCAAAGTTACACGCCGCTTCAGGCTTTCTGTGTTATGCTCTTTTGCCTCATCTACGCGCCCTGCGCACCAACCGTCGTTATGACAAAGCAGGAAACAGGCTCCTGGGCCTGGGCCGCATTCCAGTTCTTCGCACTCACCGCACTGGCATACATCCTCACACTCATCGTCTATCAACTCGGCTCGCTCATAGCATAGCCCACTACCCCCGACTAATTCTCGCTCCGCTGCCACCCGGTTCACCGTCCCGTCATCGTTCATTACCTACCTGGCTTCTCAACCTCAATTGTAAAGTCAATAGGAAATCTCAATTCCCCGTTCCAGATGGATTTAATTGCGGGGTCCTTGTACGCGGAATTCGGATGAGGACGCAAAATAATTGTTCCATCATACTGGCCGGGCTCTTCGAATAGGAAATCCTTGACTTGAATCAGGAAAGCTCCACTGTCGCCTGCCCGCAGTATTATTTCATCAGTCTTGGCTTCGCTGTTTCGGGAGACTTCTGGACCATCCGCGCAACAATAGGAATATTCAAAAGCCGCTGCAACAGGAAGGTCTACATAAAAGATTTCAATACCGCCGGTACATTTTCTTCTACCCGAAGCTGTTGTGTACGTGTATTTCCAATTCGAAGGTTTCGACGTAAATGCCGCACGCATCGCCCTGTCGAGTTCAGGATTAGATGTCAGTTCGACTCGTTCGGCATACTGCGACTCGGTCACAACAATATCAATAGGTACTGTGAATTCGCATTGATACAGCGGTTTTCCGAGGTCGCCTGAGGTAACTCGCGTGTGCTCCGACGGAAGCATGTTGTATGGAAACGGTACGCCGGGGCTGGGCCACTTGAACGTAGTCCGTTTAGTACTCGGGACCACCGAAAAACTATAGCGAAGCTCCATCTCGTATCTTCCGGGTTCTTTCAGTCCACGGTGCAGAGCAAGCAATCGCACAGAAGTACCAAAATGATTCACGCCGCCCGAACTGCCCCCATGCTGATGCTCTCCCTCAGCCCAAACGTCCTCGCTAATCTTTGCGGTCATATCACGAAAATGAATGTCAAACGGAAGCTCGACGCTTATCATCGGCATGGTACCGACTGGATAGGTTTCGCGCTTAGTAACTTTAGGTCTCATCAGAAGACGAAGGATTCGCTCACCCTGCTTGTCGGTTACCTGTTGATTGCTAACTATGGCAACAAGGGCATTGGCATTTGCCTGTGAAGGAGCAGATTCGAATCGGGCGATGAGAGCTTCGACACACCAATTGTGCAAGTATGGCCAGACGGTATAGTGTATCAGTAAACCGGCAGCAAAGCAGGCTGCCAGAACAAATACGAAAACCTTAAAACGAAATCTCCATTTCCTATCCGTCCCTTTGTCTCGCTTCGAATCCATTACTCTATTCTACCACAGGACTACGGAGGATTTACGTATGCCCATATCGACCTTTTCGATGTCCTGGGCACTGGTAAACACTCTAAAGACCTCGTGACGGTCTCCTCAATTTTACCGACTGGATATTTTCCGGCTGCTTTATGTTTGCCGCCCTCTGCCCACCGCTGGAAATAAAAACACTCGTCATCAAAATACCGCAGGTCCTTGCCCAGCTCTTCCATGCCTTTGGCACTTTCTCCGAGCAGCCGATAACGAAGCAACTTGCTCAGAATCATATGAAGCAGCCAGCTATCCTGCGGTTCCATCACCGACGACGCATCTTTGTGAATTTCCCCACGATATGTTTCTATCTGCTCGTCAAGTTTCCTAATCTCATCCCTCCAGTATCGAATGTTCTTGGCGTCGTCACCAACCAGCTTGCCATTACGGATGTGATAGTAAACCTTCGGGCAGAGTTCCCTTCCGCCCGTAGCACAAAACCAGCCCAAACCACCCTCCCATATATCATCGTACCAGACCAAATCTTCCTGCCCGTCCCCGTCGAAATCCTCAACATATCCAACCTGACCAAGATTTTTCAGGAAAGTCTCCTTTTCTAAAGAAACGACATACCAAGGATTGACGTTCAGACCATTACCCCCGCTCGGATAAGGTACACACAGAACAAGCGCCCCCGAACTAACAACCTTATACCACAACCCACACTTAAAACTCGCCTCGAACAAAACGCTGTCAATTCGAAGTAACAGCTTGACATTATTGCTTCTCAGCCTAAGTACATATTGCGGTAACTCCCTATAGGCTTGTTTTTCCGCTTTCCTCTTGTACAACTGCGCAACAAAAACACCACCATCAAAAACAACTTCATGAGAACCGCACAAATCGTATGCCCGAGGAAACCTTCCGAACGACGTGTGCCATTTCTCCTGCCCCAGTTCTCTCAGATACCGCTCAATTTCCCACTCACTCTTACCCCGCTCTCGCAGAAACTCGACAAATCTTTCAATATCGTACTGTCTTTCGCAAAAAAAACCCAATGCATTATAAGCTAAAGGCCAGCCGCCGCAGTCCACCGCCTTTCGATACGCACGCTCTGCAACATCCAGCTTACCTCGCTGCTCATAAAATCGCCCCGCACCGATATACGAGTAAAAATACTTGTACTCCTCGCTCACCACCGGTCGCTCCAGGAATTTCGCATACCATTTCTCTGCCTCCTTGTTACGGCCTGCCTTGCAACTCTCTGCTCCAAGACTGTCATACGTAATGGTCAAGCGATTGTCAACCTCGCCACATAACGGGCTTTCTGGGTGGTCACATAAGAACTGCTGCCAATGAGCGACCAGTTCGATTTTATTGTATATAGCTTTCGAAAGGGCAAAATCAACATCATCTACGATACGCGATTCCGGATATAGTTGCTTGATGCGATTCAGTTTTTCCCGAAATTCAGCTCCCCGAAGCTCTGACGCCTCTGCATACATCTCCAGTGGTTTTCCCTGGTAATCGTCACGATTCTCCTCTATCAACTCCAGCCTGTATTTAGCGTACTTACGGTAGGCCCGGTCTCTGGAGTCTATTCCTGAATCCCATCGTGTTAATCGGCTGAGCTGGTAGTAAAAACATGCCGGCTTGAACTGCTTTCGAGTGAAGAACCAGTCACCATACGCACGAAGGTTACCACCTGCGTCCGCCGCATCAATAGCTTCGATGGCAACAGCCGTATCTCCTCCAAACATACTATAAATGGCTAATGCCGCCTCGACCTTCTCGGCTGCCGGCGGAAATGGACCTGATTCAAGGCTAAAAGTCCGCATTAAATCCGCCGGTACTTTAACAGCCTCCTCTGCCAACACACCGGAACAAAACCAATAGGCCAAAAGCATCGAAATAAAGAGAGTCTGACAAAATCGCGCCCACAGCTTCTCTATCCAATAAAGCGCTATGACACTATTTGTGAAAGGATTCATTCAATTTCCCCAAGCAGCTTCTTTGCACTGATACCTACTTAGCCTATCGGAACAAATAGCCGGAAATGATTACTAAACTCTCGTTTTGCCCCACGAAAACAACCAGCTATTTCAACGAAAAAGGCTGAGCCAATCCTCCCAAAGCCATCTTCCTTATGAGCCCCCGGCTGGAATTGGCAAGGCCGACGCAATTAGCTGACTTCCCACTTGCTACTTGAAGAATCGCCGTGAGAGGTTCGCTTACTTGATATCCGGCCTCCCTGATTTACCACTGCCTCCGTCGGCAGCATCGATGCAAATTGGGCAACCACGAGTATACTGTTTCACCGTTCACTCGATATCACTGAGCATCGTACTTGGCGTGTGTATGCCGATTGCGACAATAATGCTCCTAATATAAATGCGCCCGAATAACATGATTCTTTCGACATATTTCAGGTATTAGAAACAGCAGCACCGCAGAGCAGTGTTCCAGTCAGTATCGCACATCGATACCCGGATTGTTTGCAATGATTTTAGGGATATGGATTGTGGTTGCCGCCTTGTTCAGTGGGTTATTGCTTATATCGAGGTACTGAAGCTTTTTCAGTTCCGCCAGGGCGGAAATATCATGGATTTGATTTCCGGAAAGGTCAAGTTCGATGAGATTTTTCAATTCTGAAATCACGGAAATGTCATCGATGCTGTTACGGTCCAGATACAGGAACACCATCTCATCCATTCCAGAAAGAGCTGAAATATCAGAGATTTGGTTTTCTCCGAGGTCCAGTATATACATGCCGGTCAGGCTTGAAAGGTCTGAAATATCCTGGAGCTTATTTGAGCGCAGCCAGAGTCGCCGCAGTTTTGTCAATTTCGAAATGGCTGATACCCTGCTTATCTGGTTGTAAGATAGCCACAACTGGCCCAGTTTCGAGAGTGTCGATAGTTCCGACAAATCGCTGATGACGTTCTCTTCCAGATATAAGTAGCTCAACGTGGTCAGCCCGCCAATGCCGGCCAGGTCGCTGATTTGATTGCCGCCAAGATATAAGACGTCAATCTTTCCAAGGTTCGAGAGGGAATTAATGTCGGCAATTAGGTTGCCCGAAAGGTCAAGCCTTGTGAGATTCGTCAGAGGCCCTACTGCTGAGATGTCATTGATGTTGTTGTCGGCCAGCCATAGGCTGTGGAGCCTTGTCAATTGGGCGATATCAGAAATATTATCGATGCCATTGTTTGACATATTCAGTGTTGAAAGCCTCGGCAGTTCCAGAAGCGGCGCAAAATCAGTAACCGCGTTGTCGGATATATCCAACCAACTGAGCCTTTCCACCTGGGACAGAACCGAAATATCGTTGATGTCATTGCCGTTTAGATACAAATACGCCAGTTTTTCCAACCGTGAAAGGTCGGGCAATTCGCCGATGAGATTGTTCATAAGATACAAGTCCAGGACTTCAGTCAGGCCGGAAATTGCCGAAATGTCCTTGATTTGATTATCACCCAATCTAAGGAACCTCAGGCTTTTCATCTTGGAAAGCGCTGAAATATCGCTTATCTCATTTTCCGTCAGAATCAGATTTTCGAGTTCTGTCAGCTCCGAAAGACTGGAAATATCCTTTATCCGATTCTTATCGAGACCGAGATATGTCAGCCTGGTGAGCTTTGACAGGGGCGAAACATCTTCAATCTGGTTCTCATGCAGCCTAAGAGATGTCAGGTTTGTAAGCCCCGCAAGTGCACTGATGTCACTAACTTGATTTACATAAAGTTGCAATTCTTCCAGCTTTGTTAGTCCCGACACAGCCGAAATATCACTAATCCGGTTCATGTACAGCCGAAGCCTCGTAAGATTGCTTAGTCCAGAAATGGGCGAAATATCGCTTATTTGATGGCCGCCAAGATTTATCACCTCGACGTTTACAGCGTGTTCAATACCTGACAGGCTGTAAATGTTCTTGCCCTCAACACTAGGAGCAAAAGGGCTGTTTGCGGAGTGGCCTATAAAATAAATTCCACCACCCGACCAGTGCCCACTGCTGTTAAGCTGGACATCTTCAATCTTGTCCCCAACCAGTTCAAGCTTGAGGATATTTGCCTCAGTCACCGGCGGTAATATGCCAAGCCTGGTACAGACCCTGAATTCGAGATTTGGATCCTCAAAATAAACGTTATGGTCAGCCGGGGCCGGCACGTTAGGTATATCGGAAACTGCCGCCGCCTTTGGCATTGTTATAACCTGCCTAAAAGAATTGCTGACCTCATTACCTTGCACCTGCCGGGACTGTCCTTCAACATATCCGGCATCATCTTCTTTGTCTTGCCGGACCATCATTCCCGCGTTAGCCGGGTCCGGTTCATCACCTGGCCTGCTCATCTGCCTGTAAGTAATTATCGCCCCGATACTTATAACCAGGACCGCCGCTGCTGTAATTATCTTTCCAGTTGCCCCGCTCATTATCACTGCCGCACCTGCACCGGTCGCGCTGGAAGCCGCACCTGCCGTAACACCCGCCGTTACAGCGGCGATGGAACCTTTTACAACCATTCCTGTAACTACGGCAATCACACCGGCAGTAAAAGCCTTGCCCGGACCCGTACGGCTGATAGTCGTCTCCACCATTGCCGCAATCTGCTCTTTGACCAGGTTTCGTCCGCGCGAAAGACGCTGTTTTACCGTCTCCTCGGATAACTCAAGCTGCTCGGCAACCTGTCTTATGGACTGCCCTTGTCGATAGTACAGGACAAGTGGTTCACGATACCTCTCAGGAATCTGCCCCAATGCCTGACGCACCACAGCCTGGCGTTCTTTGCTTATCGCATCCTCCTCCGGCTCGGAGTCTCTGATTCCGAAATCTTTAACCTCATCCATCCCAGCCGCTTTACTTATTAAATCTCGCTCCTGGCTTCTAAATGAGTTTCTGACTATGTTTCTGGCAATACTGCTGAGCCAGCTCCGAAACTTATTCAGGTCTTTCAGTTTGGCCAGGTCCTTCCACGCACTAACAAATGTTTCCTGTGCCAGCTCTTCGCTCTTGTCCACATCGCCTGTAGCGCTGAAAGTAATTGCACAGATGAAAGACTGGTACTTCCTGACAATTGCCTCAAACGCACTGCTATCACCTCGGAGGCTTGCCCTTAGCAATTCGAACTCACTGTGCATCTCTGCCGACATAGCCAAAATCCCTTCGAATAGAATATACTACTTGCTCAATACCATAGGAACCGGAAACAAGCAAAGGTGACAGGGATTCTGAAAAAAACGAGAAAACCTTGATATTCTACGAAAAAACGTGGCCTTCTTGCGCCTTAAAAAACTAGGGACAGTCACCTGTTTTTTCCTTTTCCCGGCCATATTTCTTTCGACTAAACCCGTCCTGCTTGCCCTCCGAAGCTTCTGCGAAGGTGGGAGCCTAATCGAAGGATAAAAACTCTTCTCCCCCCACCGCTTGCCCCGTACCAATCGGGCCTATCCCCTGTCTGATTTGGTTCGGGGTCATTCCGCACTTGATGCGCAATCCATTTTTAGCCCCTTGCATCGCAAGGGGTTCTCTTTCCGCAAAAATACTTCCCCCCCCCGAACGCCCCACCGTTCCCATTCTTTGGCAGTCTCACACGATAGGTTTCAGCCCATGCGGGAATCCTCACTATTCGCCTTCCTCTTTCACCTTGCAATACTTACAAAGTATCCTCTCCAACCGTCTGGCTACTTGCTCGGGTTTCCGTAATCTGCATTGCCAAACAGTCACTACATGCCAACCCTCTTTTCGAAGCGCCCGGTTTTTTCGTCCATCCCTTCTTCTATTATCAATGGCCTTCTCGTCCCAAAATCGCCGGTTTGTCTTCGGGCGCTGACCCAGTTTGCAACCTTGATGCCCATGCCAAAAACAGCCGTGAACGAATATAACTGTTTTTGCCGATTTTATTACGAAATCAGGTTGGCCGGGCAAAGATTTTACATTGCGACGATATTTTATCTTAAGTTTTTTTAAAAGACTGGCTACTTTTTCTTCTGGAGCCGTACGAGCATGTTTGACGCAAGACATTATCTCACTACGTTTGGCTTTATTATAAATATCCGCCATGGTTTTTTAATTATTACCAGACAATAGTGCCTTTATTCTTCCTTTTATATTTTCATAGACAGTCGTTAATTTTCGTTTTGCCACATCAGTTAAAAGAGCTGTATGCATAAGAGCGCCTCTAATTGGTTTATATTGTTTTGCGTCATGTGGAAGACAATTTTGTGTACGTGCCTTATCGACTAAATTCGCCAGGTTATCCATATCTAAATAACTTAAATCATCATCTCCTTGTCTCAGGTCTATATTTATATTTCCACTCCTTTTGCGGACTCGCTCCCTTTTTCGCCACTCCTTAATCTCATCTTTTGCCTCATGAGATAGGGCAATACTTTTTTCTTGAATATATTTTCTAATTAGATTTTCAGAAATAAAACATTCAGCGTAAGATTCAAAATTAAATACGGCATCACCGCTCAAATCATTTACCCAATCATCGAGCTTCTTTCTGTTTTTTGAATCTTCTGGAATGTCATATTCTTCTGATACAGCATTATATAATCCGAGAGACGCCCTTTTTTTTCGAGATCTTCTTTTATTTTCTGAGTCACCGTCTTGTCTATGCTTTATTCTCCAATCATCCCAATCCTCAAGAATCTCTAAAATTATCTTTCTCAAATTATTCAAAAATTTCTTATATTTCGGATCGTCAGCTACAATACCCTCACGACCGGTCGCAAATCTATCCTCTTCGTCATCGAACTTATTAAAATGAATTTGCCCGTAGAAATAGTTCTCAGCTACTCTAGCTGTAGGGATATGCTTTAAAATATCCCTCTCTCGCAGTCTGCCATTGACAAAAAGGTCGACGCCTACCCTCTCGTCAGTAGAAATTATTTTAAGATCTCTTGGCTTAACGACAGAGGCGATGAAACCTTTAACATTTCTATTCATAACAATATTTTTTGCAGGCTCTTTTAAATTTGCAAGCTTTTCATTTATATACGGGTCATCAAGACTGTTAATGTTCCATAGAAACTCTGTTTTTTGGGCCAGATCTTTAAGGTGCTCAAGAGTAATTGGCTCATCGTTAACGAGTATATTGAATGATTTATCTAAAAGGGAAAACCTGAAATATAGAGCAATGATCTTTTTTAAAAATTCTAAGCTATTTTTTATTCTGTCTTTAGTGTTTTCAAAATGAATAACAGTGCCCTTCTCATGATCTTTTATATATTTCTTAAAAATACCAAGCCGATATTTTTTTAATCGATACTGCTGCGGAGTAAAATCTTTAGTTATGGCTTTATCCAATCCCGAGTTGTCAATTGTTCCACCGACGTAATCTTTGTTTATCGTCTTTGATATGACGGTAATCTTATCTGCACATGATAGCAAAGCCAACTTTCCTATTCCTTTTCTGCCGATATATGGTCTGCCTTTTTTGGAAAATTTTCCTCCGTCCTTTCTTTTTGAATACCCGATCTTCAAGAATTTGTTTTGAAAGTCGCTTTTTAACATTCCATCCCCATCGTCTTTTATTACAAAGCTATCACTTTTTCTATCGACATAAATCCAAACATTTGTGGCATCAGCATCCCATGAATTAGAAATCGCCTCCCCGAGAACAGTTATAAAGCTTCTGTAAAGATTTCTACCCAGAGAGTTTAAAACACTTAAAGAAATTTCGAATGTGAATGGTTTATTTTTTTTCATTATAATCCTTTATATGTTTTTTTATGCTTCGTCCGATGATCACTCCGAGTCGAACGGGAACTGCATTGCCAATGTGAGTTCCGATACTACTGAATGAGATAGGTTGCTTAGGATCGATAAAATCGTAATACTTCGGGAATGTTTGTAACAAGGCTCCCTCTCGAAGCGAAAGAGCTCTGTTTTGCGTCGGATGGCCGAACCTTCCCGTACCATACGAATAAAACTGTGTTGTGATTGTAGGAGCCGGTTTGTCCCAACACATCCGTCCGTAAACAGCACTATAGGTTTGACCGCTATTCTTTCTATGACATTGACAACATAGTTTCTCGTCCCAATCATGCCAAGTACCACCAGGTAACGATTGTCTGATTCGTTTTTTATTGATGGGTGATAGGTTCCATGATCTATGCAAGGGGTCCTTCAAAGAAATGGCTCCGTCTTTTATTGTCTCGAGTTTACCGATTGCGCTACGAACCGTCCTATATCGGAATGGAGAATGTGTTTTCGGAATAATTCCGATCTCTCCTAACTTGGATGCCAGTAGAACTAAACGCCTTCGGTTTTGGGGTATTCCGTAATCTGGGCAATAGACAACTGTCCGAAACACAAAGTAACCTTCGGCTTCGAGATTTTTCACAAAGTCCTTAAAAACCCTGTGTTTTTGAATTTCTGCAACATTTTCCATTGAAACAATATCCGGTCCAACAGAAGCGACCAACTTGGAGAACGGATATAACAGTTTCCATTTTTTGTCCTTTTTTCTATCTTTGTTCTTTTGTGTGTGTTTTGAGAAGCACTGACATGGTGCACATCCTACTAGGATTTTTATATTGTCATTTCCGTAAAGTTTTTCGATATCGTCTTTGGTAAGTTTTGTAATGTCTTTGTTTATAAACATGGATTTGTTATTTTTTTCATAGGCAAAGAGACATGACTCGTCAATATCAATACCCGCATTTACTGGTATTCCCGCTCTAATTAAGCCATGTGTCAATCCGCCCACCCCACAGAATAAATCAATCGCACTAACGTTATTCATAAACCTACCCATAACATTATATTCGACAAAAACACTTATTCTGACCATAATTATAATCTGTCAGTACTTGCCTTCAAAGCATATACTAATCTACCTTTGGTCTGTATTTGGCGGATTGCACTCCACCAAAGCTGGATTTTTCTTTCCCGCCTTTTTCTTCGCCATCCTATCGTATCCTCACAATTGAGAATTCCCACCAAATCCACCTTTACTGCAACATATAAGTGCATAGCCTTATCCCTTACGGAATTACTCCGCCCGAACCCGCCTTCAATTGTATTGCCCGCATTCTAACCAACCTCCGCCAAAAAGCAACCAAATTCTTCATCCCGTACCAAATAGGACTGTGCCCGCGCAGGTTAAACATTCCGTCATTTGGTGTGGGGCCCCAAAAAATCTCATTTCTCCTCCTTCCGCGAACTAAAAACTCAAAACTAAAAACTCTTCTTCCCCCGCTTGCCCCGTACCAAATAGGGCTGTGCCCGCGCAGGTTAAACATTCCGCCATTTGGTGTGGGGCCCCCCAAAAATCAACCAAATGCGCAGGCGCCCGGCGGCAAAAACCGAAAATTTTGAAAAATTCTTACTCCTTTCCACATAAGCACTTACGCTCTTCGAGCACCCCCAAAATCCCCGAATTTTCGCACGAAACGCGCAGGTTG